>Ga0316620_10000109_pt1 | contig 32723 bp, 35 predicted proteins | sample OWC_Aug_M1_C1_D5_FD_207651 | JGI IMG/M metagenome (GOLD analysis project Ga0316620, IMG submission 207651) | Wetland soil microbial communities from Old Woman Creek delta, Ohio, United States - OWC_Aug_M1_C1_D5_B | ecosystem: Environmental > Terrestrial > Soil > Wetlands | place: USA: Ohio...
CTTCGGGATGTCGATCAATGTCATGACGATGATGGGAATGCTGCTCGCCGTCGGCATCCTGGTCGACAACGCCGTCGTCGTGACCGAAAGCATCTTTCGCCACCGCCAGCTCGACGCGGCGCGGCCGCGCGAGGCGACGCTCACGGGCGTGCGTGAGGTGGGCGTCGCGGTGCTCGCCGGCACGGCCGCGACGATCATTGTCTTCGTGCCGATCATCTTCGGCGAGCGCAACATGCTCACGGTGTTCCTGAGCCACGTCGCCGTGCCGATAGTGGTGGCGATGATCACTTCGCTCGTCGTGGCGCAGACCATCGTGCCGATGCTGACCTCGCGATTCCCCCCGCCGCCGCCCATCGCCGCAAACGCCTGGCTTGGGCGGCTGCAGGACCTGTACGCGCGCGGACTCGCCTGGACGCTGCGTCATCCCCGCTGGACCGCCGTGATCGCGATACTGTTCCTGGCCTCCGCCGCGGTCCCGATCGCGCTCAAGTGGGTGAAAGTCGATCCATTCCCGCAAGGCACGAGCCGGACGATCGTGCTCGTTTACCACTTCGACGGTACCTATCCGATCGCGCGCGTCGAGGCCGCCGTCAACATGGTGGAGGACTACCTCTACCGCAACCGCCAGAAGTTCGAGATCGACAGCGTGTACTCGTACTTCGACACGACGCAGGCCAACAGCGCGCTCATCCTGACGCCGTCAGAGCGGCAGAAGATGAAGGCGCGCGACATCATGGACCTGGTGCAGAAGGACATGCCCGAGATCATCATCGGCAAGCCCAGCTTTCAATTCGACGATCAGGGCTCGGGGCGGGGCTTCGCGATACAGATTTCCGGCGATTCGACCGAGCTCCTCGGCGACATCAGCAACGATGTCGCCCGCGTGCTCAACTCCGTCGACGGGCTCGAGTCGGTGCACTCGGAAGCGCGCAGCGGCCAGGAGGAAGTGCAAATCGTCGTCGACCGCGAGCGCGCTGCGCAGCTCGGCCTCGGCACCGAGGATATTGCCACCGCGGTTGCCATCGCGATGCGGGGCGAGAACCTGCACGAGTTCCGCGGCGCCGACCGGGACGTCGTGATGAAGCTCGTGTTTCGTCCGAGCGACAAGCAGACCGTCGAGGACCTCGCGGCGCTGCCGATCTACCTGCCGGACGGCGAGCGCATCACGCTCGGTTCGGTGGCGCAATTTCATGTCGAGCAGGGTGCGCGCGACATCCAGCGCATCAACAAGCTCACGTCCGTGGTGGTGAGTGGCAATCTCAAGACCGGCGCCACGCTGGACGAGGTGGGCAAGCGCGCCGCCAGAGTCATGGACGCCTACCCCCTCCCGCCCGGGTACACCTGGAAGCTCGGGCGCGGCTTCCAGGAGAACGACGAGACCGCCGCGACCATGGGCATGAACCTGCTGCTCGCTGTCGCGATGATCTACCTGGTGATTGCGGCCATGTTCGAGTCGGCGATCATGCCGCTCGCCGTGCTGAGCTCGATCCTGTTCGCCATGGTCGGCGTCCTGTGGTTTCTTGGCATCACGCGTACGACGGTCACGCTCATGGCGATGATCGGCATGCTGGTGCTGATCGGCGTGGTCGTGAATACCGGCATCGTGCTGGTGTCGCACATCAACAATTTGCGAGCCAGCGGCATGGCGCGTGAGGCAGCGATCATCCAGGCCGGCCGCGACCGGCTGCGGCCTATCCTGATGACCACCTGCACGACGCTGCTCGGGCTGATGCCGCTCGCGCTCGCCGAGGACGCGCAGGTCTCCGTCGGCGGCGCCGGATTCGGGCTGTCGTGGTATCCGCTCGCCCGGACGGTGATCGGTGGACTCGCGTTCTCGGCCGCCGTATCGCTCTTCATCGTCCCGGCGCTGTACGTCGCGCTCGACAGGTTCATCGAGTGGCGCCGGCGCGTCGGTGGGGCGGCGCGAGCGCGCGCCGTTCCTGCGCAGAACTGACAACGCGTCGCGAGCAGCGTGTTTCGAGCCGGGCGGCCAAGCGCCTCAGCGAAGCAGGACCCGGTACAGCTCCCAGTAGTCTTGCGCGAGGACGTTGACTTCGGGTGCGGTCGAAGCCGCCTGTCCCGATGCCCGCGGCAGCGGACCAATCATCGTGCTCTCAGACAACGGTACGCTGTCGTTGTCGCCCCGGTACTCCGCCGTCTGCCGCAAACGATCGACCCGCACCTTGATTTCCGGGGCCCAGTCTCGCTGCCGCCCGACCGCCGCAACCGCCTGGGCGATGCGGCCCATCAGCGCGTCGATTTCCTCGTGAGCCCCATAGTCGGCATCGCCGACTCGACCATCGACTGCGGCCTTGGTGAGCGTGGTGAGCCCCGACGCGCCGAGGCGTGAGCACATCGCCTGCGCATAAGCGATCGCCGCCAGGTTGATGGCGCGCCGTCCTTCCATGGCAAGCCCCGGGTAGTGCGGCGCCTGCTCCCCGCCGATCGCGTCGCGCGCACGCTCGAATTCCGATTGCTCGCGCAACCAGAGCTCCGTGCGCCCGCGCTGGGTCGCGATCTGTTCGGCCACGCGGCGACGGCGAAAGTAGTTCCAGAAACCCCTGAGGCTCCGATGGCGCGCCTCGAGTGCGTCGAGGGCCGCGCGTGCGTCCTCGACCATCGGGTCGAGCTCGCGCACCCGCGTCTCTGCCGCGGCGAGCCGCTCGTTCTTGTCCTTGGTGAACGCAGCCACGTGGGCGAGGCGCTCGCGTTCGTCCTGCTGACGTGACAGCTCGCCCACGAACTGTTGCAGCTGCACGTGGCAGGCCCGCCATAGCGCCCGCAACTGAAAGAACACCAGCGCGTCGAGACCCGCTTCGGGGTCACCGAGCCGCATCTCGAGGGCGTCGAGCTGCTCCTGCGCCCGTTGCGTTGCGCCTTCCTGCTGCTTCAGGCGATCGCGCAGCTGGTGGATCTCGTCCTGCAGCGCTCCGTGCGCCTTCTTCAGGTCCGCGCGGTTGCGGAAGAGCTGCACGAGCTTTTCGTCCTGCTCGGGCTCCGGACGCGCAGCGAATGGCAGTTTCAGCCGCGCGATTTTTTCGCCAATGGCCATCAGCCGCCCCGCGCGCGCACCGACCGCCGCGCCGCCCCTGGCGTCACGGCCCGGTCGCTACGGCAAAGCGGTGACCTCGCTCGGCGCAATACTCCAGCCATTTGTTCAGCATCTGGTTGCGCATCCAGCGCTCGCCCAGTTGCTGGCCGCAGCTTGCACGCAATCCGGCAAGGTCCCGGTGACGGCGGCCGTCGTTGCCACCGCAGGCTTCGACGAGCCGCGCGTCGTGATAGACGCGCAGCTCCAGATTCGGCTCGGCGATCGTCGCTCCGCCCTCCTGAAACCAGTAGGTCAGGGCCATCGTCGTCGTGTAGCGGCTGCGCTCGAGCACAGTCAGGTGCAGATCACAGTCGTCGGTGACGCGCGATACCGCGTGCGCCGGAAGATGCCGCACGTCGCGCGCCAGCCAGCCGAGGCGGATGTAATTGCTCTCGTACAGCGTCATGAGGCTGACGAAGCTCCCTGGCCTGCTGCGCCACGTGACGACACAGAGCTGATCGGTCTGCATAAACTGAATATAGCATACGCAGTCGGCCCTCCAGACCGGGTGAGAACCAGATCACAGACGCGCCTCACGGGCGGACCCGGCGCTCGATTCCCGTCTTCTCGATGATGCGGCTCGCAATCTCCTCGATGCTGCATTCGGTGGTGTTGATGCTCGGGACGCCGAGCCGCCCGAACAGCGCCTCGGCCGCCCGCACCTCGTATTGCACCTGCGGCAGGGAAGAATAGCGGCTGTCCGGCCGCCGCTCATGCCGGATCTGCTGCAGCCGGTCCGGCCGGATGGTGAGGCCGTAGAGCTTTTGCTTGAACGGCGCGAGCGCGCGCGGCAGGTGCGCGGCTTCGAGATCATCCTCGGTGAGCGGATAGTTGGCGGCGAAGATCCCGTACTGCAGAGCCATGTAGAGACAGGTTGGAGTCTTGCCGGAACGCGATACGCCGACCAGAATCACGTCGGCGCGCTCGTAGTCGCGCTCTCCGGCGCCGTCGTCGTTCGCCACCGCGAAGTTGGTAGCGTTGATGCGGCTGGTGTACGCCGCGAGGTCCGCCATGCCGTGTGCCCGGCCCGTCGCGTGCGCCGACTTCACCGAGAGCTCCGCTTCCAGCGGACCGAGAAACGCGTCGAAGAAATCGAGAAAGAGTCCCTGCGCCCGCTTGACAACGTTGCGCACATCTTCCTTCACGAGCGTGCTGAACACGATCGGCCGTGCGCCCTCCTCGGCCGCCGTTGCATCGATCCTTCGAACCGCCTCGCGTGCCTTGTCAACGCTGGAGATAAATGGCAGAGTCACCGGCCGAAATTGCTGGCCATCGAATTGCGTCAACAGGCTGTGTCCCATCGTCTCGGCGGTGACGCCGGTCTGGTCGGACACAAAAAAAACGGTTCTTCTCGTCACGTTCGCGCGCGGCTCCGGGTGCCTGCCAGACGGATGCCGAGTGTTTCACCTGCGACCCACTGATACAAGGGTACGAGCATCGTGAGTCCTTATGTGATTCCCTTCGAGCGGCTCGGCATCCGCGACGTCGAAGTGGTCGGCGGCAAGAACGCGTCCATTGGCGAGATGCTGAGCCATCTGACGCGCGTCGGAGTGCGCGTGCCCGGCGGGTTCGCCACCACCGCACAGGCGTATCGCGACTTCCTCTCCCAGGGCGGACTCGATGCACGCATCGCGGGGGCGCTCAGTGCCCTCGACGTCGACGATGTCGAGAAGCTGGTCGCTACTGGTGCCGCAATCCGCGGCTGGATCATGGACACGCCGTTCCCGCAGCGGCTCGAGGCCGAGGTGCGCGCCGCCTGGACGGCGATGGACGGCGGCGCCGGCATCGCGTTGGCCGTGCGCTCGTCGGCCACGGCCGAAGACCTGCCGGAAGCATCATTCGCCGGACAGCAGGAGACGTTTCTCAACGTGCGCGGCGCCCCCGCGCTCCTTTCCGCCATGCACTCAGTGTTCGCGTCGCTCTTCACCGACCGGGCGATCGCCTACCGCGTGCACCAGGGCTTCGACCATCGGCTGGTGGCGCTCTCGGTCGGCGTGCAGCACATGGTGAGGAGCGATCTCGGCGCGAGCGGCGTAATGTTCACGCTCGACACCGACTCGGGATTCCGCGACGTCGTCTTCATCACGAGCGCCTACGGTCTCGGCGAGACCGTGGTCCAGGGCGCCGTCAATCCCGACGAGTTCTACGTCTACAAGCCGGCGCTGCGCGCCGGCAAGCAGGCGATCCTCAGACGCAATCTTGGCGGCAAGGCCATCAAGATGGTGTACGCCGATCCGGGCTCGGCCGCCCGCGTGGCCACGCTCGATGTCCCGGCCGTCGAGCGACAGCGGTTTTCGATCGACGATCGCGACGTACTGGCGCTCGCGCGCCAGGCGCTCGACATCGAGCGGCACTATGGCCGTCCCATGGATATCGAATGGGGCAAGGACGGCGCGACCGGCGAGATCTTCGTCCTGCAGGCTCGCCCCGAAACGGTACAGAGCCGCGCGGGGCGCAGCATCCAGCGCTATCGCCTGAAGGATCGCTCGCGGGTGCTCGCTTGCGGTCGCAGCATCGGCCAGCGCATCGGCGCCGGCCCGACGCGCGTGATCCGCGACGTGCGCGAGATGGCACGCGTGCAGCAAGGCGACGTGCTGGTCGCCGACATGACGGATCCCGACTGGGAGCCGGTGATGAAGCGCGCCGCGGCGATCGTCACGAACCGCGGTGGCCGTACCTGTCACGCGGCGATCATTGCGCGCGAGCTCGGTATTCCCGCGGTCGTCGGCTGCGGCAACGCGACCGAGGTGCTCGGGAGCGCTGCCGAGGTAACCGTGTCCTGCGCCGAGGGCGACACCGGCTACGTGTACGAGGGTCTCCTCGACTTCGACTGCAAGCAGATCGAGCTCGACGCGCTTCCACCCGCTCCCGTGCGCATCATGATGAACGTCGGCAACCCCGACCGCGCGTTCGATTTCGCCGGGATCCCGAACCACGGGGTCGGACTCGCGCGGCTCGAGTTCATCATCAATCGCATGATCGGGGTGCATCCACGGGCCCTGCTCGAGTTCAACGACCTCGAGGCGGACCTCAAGGAAACCATCCGCCGGCAGATCGCGGGCTATGCGGATCCGGTGTCCTTCTATGTAGAGAAGCTCGCCGAGGGAATTTCACAGATCGCCGCCGCTTTCGCGCCGGAGCCGGTGATCGTGCGGCTGTCCGATTTCAAATCCAACGAGTACGCCAATCTCATCGGCGGCAAGCACTACGAACCGCACGAGGAGAACCCGATGCTCGGCTTTCGCGGCGCATCGCGCTACGTCGATGAGGGCTTTCGGCCGTGCTTCGAGCTCGAATGCCGCGCGCTCAGGCGCGTGCGCGAGGACATGGGACTCGTCAACGTGCAGGTCATGGTGCCGTTCGTGCGCACCGTGAAGGAAGCCGCCGACGTTACGGCGCTGCTTGCAGCGAATGGCCTCAAGCGCGGCGAGCGCGACCTCAAGATCATCATGATGTGCGAGCTGCCGTCGAACGCGATACTCGCCGAGCGCTTTCTCGAATATTTCGACGGCATGTCGATCGGCTCGAACGACCTCACCCAGTTGACGCTCGGCCTCGACCGCGATTCGGGAATCGTCGCGCGGCTGTTCGAAGAGCGCGACGAGGCGGTGAAGACCCTGATCGCGGCAGCGATCTCCGCGTGCCGCAAGCACGGCAAGTACATCGGGATCTGCGGCCAGGGCCCTTCGGACCATCCCGATTTCGCCCGCTGGCTCGTCGATCAGGGCATCGACAGCATCTCGCTCAATCCCGACACCGTGGTGGAGACCTGGCTGTTCCTCGCCAACGAGAAGGTCTGAGCGCGCCCCCTGTCTAGGCCGATTCTTCCCGCGACCGGTCCCTGATCGCAGCCTCGGACGCTGCGCGGTCGGCGTCGTCGAAATGTCCCACCTGCATTGCGGCGATCGTGGCCGGATCGAGACAGCGCGCATTCACGCTGTAGCCGTCGGGATTCGAGCGCGGCACGTAGAACGACTTGATCCCGCAGTGCCTGCAAAACAGATGCCGTGCCGCGCCGGTGTTGAAGCTGTAGGTGTTGAGATCGCCGCCGCCCTTGAGGAGGCGAAACCGGCTCTTTGGCACGATCAGGTGCAGGTACGCCGTCATCGTGCAGATCGTGCAGTTGCAGTCGACGACATCGAGCACGGCCGGCGCATCGACCTCGAAGCGCACGGCTCCACAATGGCATCCGCCGCGGTGAGTGATCAACGCCGGGCTCGTCATCGGGGCTCCTGCCACGGGAGCCGATCGAGGTCCACGTTGCCACCGGTGATGATGACGCCGACGCGCTGGTAGTCGGCCGACAGATGGCGGCCGATGAGCGCGGCCACGGGCACGGCGGACGAGGGCTCGATCAGGAGCTTGGTGCATTCGAGGAAACGTCGCATCGCCGCGATGATCTCGCCTTCGCTCACGGTCACTATTGCGCGACAGTACGTGCGGATCAGCTCGAAGTTGAGCACGCCAAGCGAGGCGCGCAGTCCATCGGCCACGGTCTCGGGCGCGTCGACGAGGACGCGCTCGCCGGTCGCGAGCGACCGGACCGCGTCATCGGCCGCCGCCGGCTCGGCGCCGAACACCGCAAGTCGCGGTCGGAGCGCGCGCGCGGCGACGAGCGTCCCGGCAAGGAGTCCGCCTCCGCCCACCGGCACGATGACGGCATCGAGGTCGGGCTGCTCCTCGAGGAGTTCAAGCGCCGCCGTTCCCTGGCCCGCGATCACCCGGGCATCGTCGTACGGATGCACGACCTCAGCGCCGCTTTCCGCCACAGCTTCGGCAAGCGCGGCCTCACGCGCGATCCGTCCCGGATTGCACAGCACGACGCGTGCGCCCTGGCGTTGCACCGCTGCAATTTTTGGCGCCGCGGAGTTGCGTGGCATCACGACGATCGCCTGCAATCCGCTTTCCCTGGCCGCCAGCGCCAGCGCCGTTCCATGATTGCCCGAGGAGTGCGTTGCGACGGCGCGCAGATTTTCGCGCGCCTTGACCAGGGCAACGGCGTTCATCGCGCCGCGCACCTTGAATGCACCCACCCGCTGCAGGTTCTCGCACTTGAAGTAGAGCCGCCGGCCAGCGAGCTCGTCGAGCGCGCGGGACGTAATGACCGGTGTGCGGTGAATCGAACCGGCGATGCGCCGCGCAGCCGCTTCGACGTCCGCGAACTGAACCGGATCACTCATGCGCTGCCCGGGCGGCGGCAGAATACCAGACCGCGATTGTTTGCCGGCATGGGGTAATCCGCAGCCAGCTCCAACGCCGCGGCCCGGGCGAACTCGACCAGCGCACGGTCATCGCGCAACCCCATCGCCGCATCGCGTGTGCGCAGCTCCGCGTCGAATGCGCGGTTCGACGGACTGGTGTACTGGCCATCGCGATTGACCGGTCCATACAGGAAGAAGAACCCGTGCGCGGCGAGCACCGCTCCCGCTCCTGCAAACATCTTCTCCACCGCCTCGATCGGCATGATGTGCGCGGTGTTGGCCGTGTACACGGCGTCGAACGGGCCTTCCGGCCAGCGGCTGCGCAGCACATCGAGCTCAAGCGGCTCACGCACGTTGTCCCGGCCCACGGCGGCGATCCATGCGCGGATGGCAGGATGGTTCGCGGCGACGTCGCTCGTCTGCCAGACGATCCCCGGAAAGCGCTCGCCGAAGTACACCGCGTGCTGACCCGTGCCGCTGCCGATTTCGAGCACCCGCCCGCGCGCCGGCAGCCACTCGGCGAGGCGCACGGCGATCGGCTCGCGATTGCGCTCGCAGGCCGGGGCATTGGGCAGCGTCACGGGGGAGTTGCGGGCGCCGCGAATTGCGGCGCGATGAAATGGCGCCGGTAGTGCTCGAGCTCGCGCACCGAGTCGCGAATGTCGTCGAGCGCCAGATGACTGGAGCTCTTCTCTATGGCAGCCGCGACCGCCGGTGCCCAGCGCCGGGCGATCTCCTTGATGCTGCTCACGTCGAGGTTGCGGTAGTGGAAGAAGCGCTCGAGCAGCGGCATGTGCCGCGCGAGGAAACGCCGGTCCTGGCACACGCTGTTCCCGCACATGGGCGAGACGCCCGGTTCGACATGCTCCGCGAGGAACGCCAGCGTCAGCCTCTCTGCCTCGCTGACCCCAATGGTGCTGCGACGCACCCGCTCGATCAGGCCCGAGGCGCCGTGCTGGCGCTGATTCCAGTCGTCCATCAGCCCGAGCACCGCGGCCGGCTGGTGGATGGCAAGCGCGGGCCCTTCGGCGAGAACCCGCAGGTCCTTATCGGTCACGAGCGTCGCGATCTCGATGATGTGATCGACGTCGGGCTTGAGGCCCGTCATCTCCAGATCGATCCAGACCAGGTTTTCGGGGTGACGCGGCATCGATGGTCGCACTCGGGTTGTCGCGCATTCTACCAGACGCTAAGCTGCCGGCCCCGCTATGCCGACCCCTGCTCTCTTCTTCGTCGCGCTCCTCGGCCTCGTTACTGCGACGCGCCTGTGGCTGCTCTGGCGCCAGCGCCTCGCGGCGCTCGGGCATCGCGCGCGCGTGCCGGAGGAATTCGCGGCCGAAGTCCCGCTCGCGGCCCACCAGAAGGCCGCCGATTACACCGACGCGCGCATTCGTGTCGCGGCAGTCGACGTGCTCCTCGAGGCCGCGATCGCGCTTGTCGTCACCCTCGGCGGCGGTCTCGCATGGGTCGATGCGTTCCTGCGCGGGCGCGGATTCTCAGGCGTCCCGCTGGGACTCCTTGTCATAGCGGTTCTTGCGTCGAGCTCGGCCCTCGTCGGGCTGCCCCTGTCGCTCTACCGGACCTTCATCGTCGAGGCCCGCTTCGGCTTCAACCGGACGACCTGGGCGCTGTATCTCGCAGACCTTGTCAAAGGACTCGCGCTCGCCCTGGTGCTCGGCGCGCCGCTCCTTGCGGTCGTGCTGTGGCTCATGCATCGGGCCGGCAGCACGTGGTGGCTGTACGCGTGGGCCGTGTGGTTCGCGTTCAGCGTCGTGCTGCTCTGGGCCTACCCCGCTTTCATCGCGCCGTGGTTCAACAGGTTCCAGCCGCTCGCCGACGACGCGCTCAGGGCGCGCGTCGAAGCCGTCGTCGCCCGCTGCGGCTTTTCCAGCCGCGGAGTCTTCGTCATGGACGGTTCGCGCCGCTCGAGCCACGGCAACGCCTACTTCACCGGGTTCGGTGCCAACAAGCGCATCGTGCTGTTCGACACCCTGATCGAGCGCCTGGCCGGCGATGAAGTCGAGGCCGTGCTCGCCCACGAGCTCGGGCATTATCGATTGCGCCACGTCCGCAAGCGGCTGCTGCTGTCGGCGGCCGCGAGTTTCGCCGGCCTCGCCTGCCTCGGGTGGCTGTCGCACGAGCCTGCGTTTTACGGTGCGTTCGGCGTCAGTACCCCGTCGCCGCATGCGGCGCTCGTGCTGTTCTCGATCGGTGCGCCGCTGGCAACGTTCTGGCTGAGTCCGCTGGCCGCCGCCTGGTCACGCCGCCACGAGTTCGAGGCCGACGCGTTCGCGGCCGCGCGCATCGATGCGCGCGCCCTCGCGCATGCGCTGGTGAAGCTCTACAAGGACAATGCCACGACGCTCACCCCCGACCCCCTCTATTCCTCGTTCTACGATTCCCATCCGCCTGCGCGCAGGCGCATTGCCCGCCTGCTCGAGGCCCGCGCCTGAGCTGGAGCGGAACCAGCGTTCCATGGCGCGGGAAAGCGGACGAGTAGTTGCGAGTTTCGGACGCACGGTCCAGGTCGAGGATGCTCGCGGGGAACGCATCGACTGCAGTGTCTTCGGCCGCCGTCTCGAGATCGTGTGCGCGGACCGGGTCGAGTTCGAGCGGACGGACTCGGCCGCAGGCGGCATCGTTCACGCTCGGCTGCCACGCGATTCGGTCATATCGCGCGTCAACAGCCGGGGCGAAGCCGAGACCCTCGCTGCGAACGCAACACAGCTCGTTATTGTGCTCGCCGATCCGCCCTTGCCGGATTTCTATCTCGTAGACCGCTACCTGGCGGCCGCCGAGGCCGCCCGCCTACCGGCGCTCATCGTGCTCAACAAAGTCGAGAGCGAGTCCACGCGCATCGGGCAATGCCGGACGGAGCTCGCCGGCTGGCAGCGCCTCGGGTATGCGACGGCCGAGGTATCGGCCCTCACCGGCGCCGGTATCGAGGACCTTACGACCGCGTTGCGCGGCCATACGAGCCTGCTCGTCGGCCAATCGGGCGTGGGCAAGAGCACGCTCCTCAATGCGCTCGTTCCGGGCGCCGCCGCACACACGCGCGACATCGTTGCGAAGACCGGCAAGGGCAGTCACACGACCACCCGCACCACGCTGTTCGGAATCCCGGGCGGGGGCGAGCTGCTCGATTCGCCCGGCGTGCGCGACTTCGCGCCCGGACCCGATCTTCTGCACGACGCCGCGGAAGGATTTCGCGACATCGCGGCGCTCGCGCACGCCTGCCGGTTCAAGAACTGCCGTCATGTCGGGGAGCCGGACTGCGCGGTGCGCGCGGCCGCCGAGTCGGGTGCAATTGCCGAACGTCGTTACCGCAGCTATTGCCAGCTGCTCGATCTGATGGAGCGGCTGGGGCGAAAACGGCGCGGATACTGACCCGGCAGCGGCCGAGCTTCAGGGCAGAGGCTGTCGGCCGGCGATCGCGTGTGCAAGCGTGCCGCCATCCACGTACTCGAGTTCACCTCCGACCGGCACACCGTGCGCGATGCGGCTCACCTTCAGGCCCCGCCTGGCCGCCAGCTCGCCGATGAAATGTGCCGTCGCCTCGCCCTCGACCGTCGGATTGGTCGCGAGGATGAGCTCCTTGAGCTCCGGCTCGCCGAGGCGCTGCTCGAGAAGCTCGATGCCGAGCTCGGCCGGGCCGATGCCGTCGAGCGGCGACAGGTGGCCCATGAGGACGAAATACCGGCCCCGGTAGCTCGCCGACTGCTCGATCGCGAGCACATCGGCGGGCGACTCGACGACGCACAGGAGGTTCATGTCGCGCCCCGCCGCCCGGCACACCTCGCACAACCCATGCTCGGCCAGCATGCGGCAGCGGCCGCAATGCCCGATCTCATCGAGCGCCCGCGTGATCGCGGTGCTGAGCGTACGCGCGGCGTCCCGCTCGCGCTCGAGCAGGTGCAGCGCCATGCGCTGGGCGCTCTTCGGGCCAACGCCGGGAAGACAGCGCAACGCCTCGATCAGCTGCGCGAGCGCTGCCGGATATTTCATCGTGCGCAAGGCCCGCCGCGCTACAGCGGCAGCTTGAATCCCGGCGGAAGCGGGACCCCTTGCGTGATGCCCGCGAACATCTGCTGCGTGCTGGCCTCGATCTTGCGTACGGCATCGTTGATGGCGGCGGCCAGCAGGTCCTCGAGCATCTCCTTGTCCTCGCCGATCACGCTGCGATCGATTTCGACGCGCCGCACTTCGTGCCGCCCGTTCATCGTGACCTTCACCATGCCGCCGCCGGCTTCGCCGGCCACTTCGAGTTTGGCGAGCTGCTCCTGCGCCTGCTGCATCTTCTGCTGCATCTGCTGCGCCTGTTTCATCAATTGTCCGATGCCGCCGCCGCGCATGCTCCTCGCCTCCGGGTTGGGTTTCAGTTGACGGGCTTGACGGATTCGGCGACGACGGTGCCGCCGAGCCGCTCTTTCGCGGCCCGCACCAACGGGTCCGCCTCGAGCGAATTGCGCGCCGCTTCCAGCCGCTCGTCGGCCGCACGCGCCTCGTTGCGCGCCGGTGTATCGAGCCCGGCCTCGACGATTTCGATGGCGAGGCGCAGCTCGCGGCCGAGATAACGCGACAGCGCCTGCACCAGCTTTTCCTCGATCTGGCGCGTGCGCAGCTGCTGGCTGCGCGCGTCGAGTCGCAGCCGCACGACACCCTGGTCGATCCCGACCCAGGCGCAGTTGCTGGCCAGTTGCCGGGCGGCGCCCTGCACATCGAGTGCCGCCACGACCGCCGACCAGTTTTCGGCTGAAATCTCGGCGGCGACGGCGGGTGCCACGGTTGCCGCCTGCGACGCTGGCGCGCTGTGCGCAATGCCCGGAGCAGCGACCGGGTTGTTCGCCGGGTTCCCCGCCGGCGCAGAACGGGCTACCGACGTTTGCCCTGCTGCCGTGCCGGCGGACGCCGGCCGGAATGCAAGCATGCGCAATAGCGTCATCTCGAATCCAGTGCGCGGATCGGGCGCGAAATCGAGGTCGCGGCGGCCGGCAATGGCCATCTGGTAGTAGAGCTGAAGGTCCTCGGCAGGGATCCGGCCCGCCAGATCGGTCAGCAAGCCCCGGTCGTAGAGCTCGTCTTCGGGTGCGTCCGGCACCGCCTGCGCGAGCGCCACCTTCTGCGCGAGCGAGGCAAGCTCGCCCAGCGCCTGTGCAAAATCGGGCGCGCGCTCGTCGAGGCTCGCCACCTCGCGCATCAGTCCCGCGCCGTCCGCCGCCGCCACGCGTTCGAGCAGCCGGACCACGTGGCTGCGATCTAGCGTTCCGAGCATTTCGCGCGCGGCGGCTTCCTCGACCCGCCCGCCGCCGAACGCGATCAGCTGATCGGTGAGACTCAGCGCATCGCGCATGCTGCCTTCTGCCGCCCGCGCGATGAGCGCGAGCGCTGCGGAATCGAACGCGATGCTCTCGGCCCCGAGGATGTGGCGCAGGCGCTCGGCGATGAGGGCGGCCGGCAGGCGCTTCAGATTGAACTGCAGGCAGCGCGACAGCACCGTGACCGGCAACTTCTGCGGTTCGGTCGTTGCCAGCAGGAACTTGACGTGCGGCGGCGGCTCCTCGAGCGTCTTGAGCAGCGCGTTGAACGAGTGGCCAGACAGCATGTGCACCTCGTCGATGAGGTACACCTTGAAGGCGCCGCGCGTCGGCGCGTACTGCACGTTGTCCAGGAGCTCGCGCGTGTCGTCCACCTTGGTGCGGGATGCGGCGTCGACCTCGATGAGATCGACGAAGCGGCCCTCGTCGATCTCCGTGCACGCCGAACATCGGCCGCAGGGTTTCGAGCTCACGCCCCGTTCGCAGTTGAGTGCCTTGGCGAGGAGCCGGGCGATTGTCGTCTTGCCGACGCCGCGCGTGCCGGCGAACAGATACGCGTGGTGCAGGCGCCCCGAATCGAGCGCGTGCACGAGCGCCTTCACCACGTGCTCCTGTCCCACCAGCTCCTCGAAGCTGCGCGGGCGCCATTTGCGTGCAAGTACCAGGTAGCTCATCTGCCCTCGGACAAAGCGGGTGGCGACCCGCGCCAGCACCCCTCCGGCACCCGATGTCACCGCTGCCGCTGCTCCCTTCCGGGCCTGACGGGGTTCACGGCTGATCGTCGCGGAGAAACCGGCGCGAGTCGCCGTTGACCTGCGGATCACACATTTCTGGCGGAGAGGGTGGGATTCGAACCCACGAACACCCGTGAAGATGTTACTGGAATTCCAGTCCAGCGCCTTCGACCGCTCGGCCACCTCTCCGGCAATCCAGGCCCCGCGCCGTGTCAATCCGGTGCGAGGCGCGGGCGCGCAGGGTAACCGAGCCGTGCACCGTGTACAACGCGTGAGCCCGGCGCGGTCCGACAGGTTCCCGCTCAGTTCTTGCCCACCGGCCTGGGGGCCGCCGGGGCGGGCCGATCGCCGCGATAGCTCGGCGGCTCGTCGAGACAGCCGCCCGTCCGCGGCGCTTCCGGCGCGGTCACGTCCGGAATCACCAGCGCTTCCCGGGTATCGGGAGCGTCCATTCCGGGTGGGACGTGCAGCCGTGGCACCGACTTGCTCGTCTCGTATTCCTGCGGCTTCTGGCAGTTCGTCTCCGGTCGAAACAGGGAACACCCCGCCGCCAGCACGACGATTGTCACAGCAACGGCCATGGCCAGACTTCGCGACAATGACTTCATTCCTTCACCTCAAAGCGAGCACGCCGGCGCGTTGGAGCGCCGCGCGTACGGTAGCATGGTGCTCGGGCGCAAGCGGCGTAAGCGGCAGCCTCAGGCCGCGTCCGATCAGACCCATCTCGGCCAGCGCCCACTTGACCGGAATCGGATTGGCTTCGACGAACAGCCCCCGGTGCAATCCCCCGAGCGTCGCATCGATCGACTCGGCGCGTGCGGCGTCGCCCGCAAGCGCTGCCGAGCACATCTGGTGCATGGAGCGCGGCGCTACGTTCGCGGTCACCGAGATCACGCCGCGCGCACCGGTGAGCATCGACTCACGCGCCAGCGCGTCTTCTCCCGCAAGCACCGCGACCCCGTCGGGACAGCGCTCACGGATCTCGCGCACGCGCCCGAGCTGGCCGGAGGCTTCCTTCACCGCGGCAATGCGCGGATGGGCCGCGAGCCGTGCGATGGTCGCTGGCAGCAGGTCGACCGCCGTGCGGCTCGGCACGTTGTACAGGATCACCGGCACGGCCGAGGCGTCGGCGGCAGCCATGAAATGTCGGTACAGCCCTTCCTGCGGGGGACGATTGTAATAAGGAGTCACGATCAGCACCCCGTCGACCCCCAGGCGCGACAGGGTGCGCGTGCGCTCGACCGTACCCGCGGTCGCATTGGTCCCGGTGCCGACGATCACCGGAATGCGTTTGCCGACCACCGCGAGCGCACGCTCGGTGAGCCCGGCCAGTTCGCCCGCGGTCAGGGTCGGTGACTCGCCCGTCGTTCCGCCGATCACTATGGCATCCGTGCCCGAGGCAAGGTGCCACTCGAGCAGGCGTTGCCAGGCGGCCAGGTCGAGGCCGCCATCGTCGGTCATCGGCGTGACGACCGCCACCATGCTGCCGGAGAACATGATCGATCCTCGGGGTCAACCGCGGGCAATGCCCCGGTGTGCGCGGAAGGCGGGATGTTACGGAGGGGTCGGCGGGCCCGCAAGCGATGCCGACCGCCGTTTCCAGCTTCGCCGCCAGCCGGTACACTGCGGTCGATCGCCGAGACCCCATGACCGCGTCCGACCACCCAATAAAGCAGCACCTCGCAATCTCCGCCATCGGCAGCGATCGCACGGGGATGGTTCACGACCTCACGCGCGTGATCGCGGACTGTGGGGGAAACATCGCCGAGAGCCGGATGACGGCCCTCGGCGCCGAGTTCGCAATGCTGCTGCTGGTGACCGGCAACTGGCACACCGTGGCGCGCCTAGAGACGGAGCTCAAGCGCCTCGCCGAGACTTCGGGGCTCGCGATCAACGTGCGCCGCACGGAGCAGCGCGGCCAGCGCACGGACATGCTGCCGTACTCCGTGGACGTTGTGTGCCTCGATCAGACCGGCATCGTATCGGGCCTCTCCGGCTTCTTCTCCACACGCGGCATCGACATCGCCGAGCTCACGACCCGCAGCTACGCCGCCGCCCATACGGGCGCGCCGATGTTCTCCATCCAGATGATCGTCAATGTGCCGAGCCGTCTGCAGGTCGCGAACCTGAGGGAGGAATTCATGGATTTCTGCGATCACATGAATCTCGACGCCATCCTGGAGCCGGTCAAGGCCTGAGCCAGCTGTTTGCGCGGAGTGCGAAGTCCATGGCAAAGCTCACTGTCGGCAGGAAGATTCCCGCGTTCTCCGCTGCGTCAACCGCAGGCGGCCCCTTCGACCCCGGCCAGGCCGCCGGCATGAAGCTCGTGATCTATTTCTATCCGCGCGACAACACGCCTGGCTGCACCCGGGAGGGCGAGGACTTCCGCGACCTCGCACCCGAGTTTCGCAAGGCCCGGACAATCATCGTCGGTGTGTCCCCGGACAGCCTCGAATCGCACGAGAAATTCCGCGCGAAGATGAAGTTCCCGTTCGATCTAGTGAGCGATCCGGACAAGAAGCTGTGTGCCGCCTTCGACGTCATCCGCGAGAAGAGCATGTACGGCCGCAAATTCATGGGCGTCGAGCGCAGCACCTTTCTCGTCGACGCGGACGGCGTGTTGCGCGCCGAGTGGCGCAAGGTGAAGGTGGACGGCCACGCCCAGGCCGTCCTCGACGCCGCCCGGAAACTGTGATGCGCGCACGCCCACCAAATTGAGCGCCCGCGAACGCAAGACCGAGCATCGCATCTTCGTGCTCGACACGAACGTGCTGATGCACGACCCGGCGGCGATCTTCCGCTTCGAGGAGCACGACATCTACCTGCCGATGGTCGTGCTCGAGGAGCTCGACGCCGGCAAGAAGGGCCTGACGGAATCGGCGCGCAATGTCCGCCAGGTGAGCCGGTTCCTCGATGAGCTCATGCACGGCGCCACCAAGGACCAGATCGACCGCGGTCTGGAGCTGCCCGCTGGTCGCCACGGAAACCACGGCAAGCGGCCCTCCACCGGCCGGCTCTTCTTCCAGACGCGCCACCTCGACAGCGGCCTGCCCGCATCCCTGCCGGGGCACGCACCCGACAATGCCATCCTCGGCTACACGGTCGCGCTCGCGCGCGAGCACGCGGGCGCCCGCGTTACGCTGGTTTCGAAGGACATCAACCTGCGCATCAAGGCCGCGATCATCGGAGTGCACGCGGAGGACTATTACAGCGACAAGACCATCGAGGACGCGGACCTGCTGTTCACCGGCACCACGGCCCTGCCGCCCGACTTCTGGGAGAAGCAGAGTGCGCGTCTCGAGTCCTGGCAGGATCACGCCCGCACCTTCTACCGGATCCACGGCGAAATCGTGCGCGACTGGCACCCGAACGAGTTCGTGTATCAGCCGGCCGAGCATGGCATCGAAGCCATCGTACGCCGCCGGGAAGGCGACGCGGCGGTGCTCGAGCTCACCCAGGATTACCGGCACGAACGCCGCGGCGTGTGGGGCATCACTGCGCGCAACCGCGAGCAGAACTTCGCCCTGAACCTGCTCATGGACCCGGAGATCGATTTCGTCACGGTGCTCGGTCCGGCCGGCACGGGCAAGACGCTGGTAGCGCTCGCTGCGGGGCTCGCGCAGACCCTCGAAGGCAACCGCTATGGCGAGATCATCATGACGCGGGTGACGATTCCGCTCGGCGAGGACATCGGCTTTCTGCCCGGCACCGAGGAGGAGAAGATGGAGCCGTGGATGGGCGCACTCATGGACAATCTCGAGGTGCTGACGCAGAGCCAGGAAGGCGGCAACTGGGGACGGGCGGCGACCAATGACCTCCTGCGCAACCGCATCAAGATCCGCTCCCTCAATTTCATGCGCGGCCGCACATTCCTCAACCGCTTCATCATCGTCGACGAGGCGCAGAACCTCACGCCGAAGCAGATGAAGGCGATCGTGACACGCGCCGGGCCGGGCACGAAGATGGTGTGCATCGGCAACATCGCGCAGATCGACACTCCCTATCTCACCGAGACGACTTCGGGGATCACGTACGTCGTCAACCGCTTCAAGGGTTGGCCGCACTCGGGCCATGTGACCCTGGTGCGCGGCGAGCGCTCGCGGCTCGCGGACTACGCTTCGGATATCCTGTAGCGGCGGCCGCGGGTCCCGAACTTATCCCCCCTGCGCCGGTCGAAACCGCGACACCGATTCCCAGAAAAGACACCGTGCCCCGATTACCCGCACAGTTGCTGGCCGCCTCTCTGGCGGTGTCACTCGCCGTCACGAGCTTCGGTGCAATGGCTGCGCCGAGCGATGAGCTGCCCGACATCGGCACGCCCGCCAACACGATGCTCACGCAGAACGACGAGTACCAGATCGGCCTGATGGTGATCAAGGGTCTGCGTGACGCCGGCCAGATCCTGGAGGATCCGGAAACCTCGGAGTACATGCAGACGATCGGTGCACGCCTCGCGAGCCACGCCGCCGACGGTCATCTGCCGTTTCAGTTCTTCGTGGTCAAGGACCGCGCAATTAACGCGTTCGCCCTGCCCGGCGGGTTCGTGTGCGTGAACGCGGGGCTGGTGCTCGCTACCGCCAATGAGAGCGAGCTGGCCGGGGTGATGGCCCACGAAATCGCGCACGTGACCCAGCGGCACATCGCGCGCGGCCTGCAGGCGCAGAGCAAGTCAAACCTGGTGTCGGCCGCCGCGCTGCTTGCGGCCATCCTGATCGGCGCGGCGACCGGCAGCTCCGACGCCGCCGAAGCCGGCATGGTGGTGGCTCAGGGAGCGGCGGCCCAGCAGCAGCTGAACTTCTCGCGTGCGGTGGAATCCGAAGCCGACCGCGTGGGAATCGGTTTCATGGCGGCCGCCGGGTTCAACCCCGGCGCGATGCCGACCTTCTTTGAGACGCTGAATCGCCGCGAGGGCGGCCCCGGAAAGGTGCCGGAATTCCTGCGTGACCACCCCGTCACCAGCGACCGCATCGCCGAAGCGCGCAATCGCGCCGAGCAGATGCCGAAGGTGCGCGTAACGGACAGCTTGAGCTATGCGCTCGTGCGGGAACGGCTGCGCGTCCTGACCCTGCCCGAGGGAACAAACCCTGCCGAAAGCTATCAACGCGCCGTGCTCGGCGCGGTCACGAGCGATGACAGCCAGCGCTATGGTACGGCGCTCGCGCAGATGGCCGGCGGACAGGACAGCGCAGCGATGGCGACGCTTGCCGACCTGATGGCGCGCCACGACGACGTCATTCTGTACCGCATCGCGTACGGTCAGGCACAGGCCCGCGCCGGCGACCTGAACGGCGCGCTCAAGACCTTCGACACAGCCATGGGGCTGTTTCCCCGCAACGTACCATTGACGGTGCGATACGCGGAGACACTGCTGCGCGCGGGGAAAGCCGGGCAGGCACACCGCATGCTGCTCGATCTCTTCAACGTCGTGGCGCCGACCCCCGACCAGATCCGGCTGACGGCGGTGGCAGCGAACAGCGCAGGCGACGTCGCGGACGCCTACTTCTACATGTCCGAATACCACATCGCCGGCGGTGACCTGGCGCTCGCCGCGGGCCAACTGCAGATGGCCCTCGCGGTTCCTGGCCTGTCGCAGATCCAGCGCGCGCGCTTTCAGGCACGGCTCGATCAGATCCGCGAGGTCCTGCCGAAAAACCAGCGTATCGGCTTCGAACCCATCCAACCGCCCGCGGAGCCTCCGCCCGATCCCCGGCCGCGCTGACCAGGCGCGCGAACCGACAGACGACCCCTCCGACGCCCTCCCGGGACCGGTTACAATAACCTTCGCCCGGGCCACGCCGGGATTTCGCGCGGAGATTCATGCATGCAGTGCGTCGCCTTGCGGCTGCCGGCGGGACACCTGCGGGTCGTGATCGCAGCAACGGCGCTCTGCGCGAGCTTGCTCAGCGGTTGTGCCGCGATTCCGGGCAAGCCCGATCCGCATGATCCCTGGGAACGGATGAATCGGGCGACGTACCGTTTCAACGATGCGCTTGACCGGGCGCTCGTCAAACCGACTGCCAAGGCGTACAAGAAGGTCGTGCCGCAACCGGTGCGCACCGGCATTGCGAACGCGCTCTCGAACGCCGGCTACACGACGACCATTGCCAACGATCTGCTGCAGGCAAAGTTCAAGACCTGTGTCAGCGACACGGGCCGTCTGCTGCTCAATTCGACCGTGGGTCTCGGCGGCATCTTCGATCCCGCGACTGCGGCGGGACTCGCGAAGAACGACGAGGATTTCGGCCAGACGCTCGGTCGTTGGGGAATGCACCCCGGCCCCTACCTGGTCTTGCCCCTGCTTGGTCCCTCGACGCTGCGTGACGGCGTGGGTCTCTACCCGGATGCGCGTACCGACCTCAAGAGCCTGCCGAAGAACGTCTGGGTCGGCGTGGGGCTGCATGGGATGGCGATGCTCGGCAAGCGCGTGGAGCTCCTCAGCACCGATGAAGCGATCGCGAACGCCTTCGACCCGTACGCCTTCATCCGCAACGCCTACCTGCAACACCGGGAGTACGAGGTGCGCGACGGCGATGTGCCGGAGACGCCCGCCGACGAGGACTCCCCGGACGATTCCGGCACGGACAGCCCGCCTCCGTCCGAACCCTGACGCGCGCTACCAGGAAGCCGCCCGGTTTTACGGCTCGCGCGGACCCGAAGCTGCGGCGCCGGGGACCGGACCGGTCCAGCGCTCTCCGGCGTGCAGCAGGTCCGTCACCTCGCTGATGCGCGCGATCGCCTGAATTTGCGGCGGCACATTGAAATAGCGGATCTCGCGCCGGTAGGCCTTCGCCCAGTTGATCCACTCGAGCAGCAGCGCGAGCCCGGCACTGTCGCTGTGCGTCACGCCGGACAAGTCGATCTTGAGCACCGGATGTTCGGCGAATCGCTCCTTGCTCACGCCGAGGATATCCCTTGCGGTCGCGAAGCCGAGCTTGCCGGTGAGCGCAAACCGGCCGCCCCCCAGATCCTCGAGCGTGAATTGTCCCCTGTCCCTCTTCACCGGGCCGCCGTCACTTGGCGGGGCGCCGCGGCCCCTGGACTTGATGCTCGAGCCGCTCGATGACGGCGTCGATGCCCTTCTGATCGATCTCCGCGCCGAAGTCGGTGCGGTAGCTCTTGATGTAGGAGATTCCCTCGATGGTGACGTCGTAGGCCATCCAGCCCTTGTCGGTCTTGCGCAGGCTGTAGTTGACGGGCACCTGCGTTCCATTATCGCGTTTCACCTGCGTGCGTATCACCGCCCGGCCGCTCGCGAGATCTCCCCGGAACGGCAGGATCGTCATGCGATCCGCGGTGAAGTCGAGCAGCGCGTTCCCGTAGGTCCTGAGGAGCGAGTGGTAGAAGGCATCGATGAAACGCTGCCGCTGCTCCGGGCTCGCGGTGCGCCAGTACTTCGCCAGCACCTGCTGGGCAGCGTACTCGGTGTCGAAGTGCGGCAGCAGCACCCGATCGACGAGCGCGTACACCTTGGCCGGATCCTTGCGGTATTCGGCGCGATGCTGGTCCAGGTCCTTGAGCATTTCGGTGGCCGCGTTCTGGATGATCTGGCTCGGTTCGTCCGCTTCGGCGGCGCGGACCGCGCCGCCCGCCCACAGACCAGCCAGCAGCATCAGCGAGAGCGCACGGATCATTTCGGAGCCTCCTCTGCGGAGCGGCTCTTGCCTTCCGCAAAATTCACCAGGAACTTGCTGATGAGGTTCTCCAGCACCAGCGCCGACTGCGTGAGCTCGATTCGATCGCCGTCCTTGTAAAAGGTTTCCGAGCCGCCCGCGGTCATGCCGATGTACTGGTTGCCAAGCAGGCCCTGGGTAAAGATGGCCGCGTCGCTGTCGTTCGGAATCTTGTCGAACTGCGGGTCGATGCGCATCTCGACGAGCGCGCGGTAGTCCTTGGAGTTGAATTCGATCTTGATGACCCGCCCGAGCGTGACGCCTGCCATCGACACCGGCGCCCCGACCTTCAGGCCGCCGATGTTCTCGAACTCGGCCGTGAGCACGTAACCGACGCGCTGCACGCCGACCCGCTCCGCCGTGATCTGCGTCACCATGAACAGGAGCGAGGCGATGCCGAACAGTACGAAGAGGCCGGTCCCGATCTCGATGGCGCGTGTCTGTTGCATGTCGATGGTCCTCAGAGCATGAATGCGGTGAGCATGAAATTGAGGAGCAGCGTCGCCACCGACGAGATCACGACGGTACGCGTGGTCGCGCGGCCGACGCCCTCGGCGGTAGGCAGCGAATTGTAGCCCTCATACACGGCGATCAGGCTGCAGGCGACGCCGAATACGCAGCCCTTCACCATGCCCTCGCGGATGTCGTCGAGCTCGACGGCCGAGCGCATCTGCGACCAGAAGCTTCCCGAGTCGATTCCGACCTGCTGGATGCCGACGAGCTGCACGCCGAAGATGCCGATCGAGATGAAGATTGCCGTCAGGCAGGGCATCGCCACGACGCCGCCGAGAAAGCGCGGCAGCACTACGCGCCGCACCGGGTCGACGGCCATCATCTGCATCGCGGACAGCTGATCGGTGGCGCGCATGAGGCCGATCTCGGAAGCGAGCGCGGTGCCGGCGCGCCCCGCGAACAGGAGCGCCGTCATCACCGGGCCAAGCTGCTTGGTGAGCGCGAGCGCGGCGCCGGCCCCAAGTACCTCTTCGGAGCCGACGCGCGACAGCAGGTCGTACCCGAGGAGACCGAGCACCATCCCGACGAACAGTCCGCAGGTCATGATGATCACGAGCGACAGCGCGCCGGCGTTGAAGATCTGGTGCACGATCAGCCGCATGCGCATGAGCGCCGCCGGCGTAAAGGCCAGAAGCTGCAGAAAGAACAGGAACACGCGGCCGAGCTGCACCAGCGCCTCGCGCGTCGAACGCCACAGCTCGCGCAGCAGGGTGATCATCGCCTAAATGCGCCGCCTGCGCCTGCGCTCGCCGCGCGCGAGCAGCTGTGCGCTGTAATCCGGAGCGGGGAAATGAAACGGCACGGGACCGTCCGCCATACCGTTCATGAACTGCCGCACCACTTCGGAGGTGTTCGCGTGCAGCTCCTCGGGGCTGCCCGAGGCTACCACGCGGCCCTCCGACAGCAGATACGAATCATCAGCGATGGTGGAAAGCTCCTGCACGTCGTGCGACACCACGATGCTCGTGATGCCGAGCGCGTCGTTCATCTGGCGGATGAGCCGCAGGATGACGCCGAGCGAGATCGGATCGAGGCCGGCGAACGGCTCGTCGTAGATCAGGATGTCCGGATCCATCACCATGGCGCGCGCCAGGGCGACACGCCGAGCCATTCCGCCCGAGAGCTCCGCCGGATACATCTGCGCGGCGCCGCGCAACCCGACGGCATGCAGCTTCGTGAGCACGATATGACGGATCAGACGCTCCGGCAGGTCGGTATGCTCGCGCAGCGGAAAGGCGACATTCTCGAACACATCGAGGTCGGTGAGCAGCGCGCCGTTCTGAAACAGCATGCCCATGCGCCGGCGCAGACCGTACAGTCCCGCGCGGTTGAGCCCGGCGAGGTCCAGTCCATCGACAATGATCGTGCCGCGATCGGGCCGGATCTGGCCGGTCATCAGTCTCAGCAGCGTCGTCTTGCCGGTGCCGCTCGGACCCATGATGGCCGTGATGCGGCCACGGCGCATGTTGATGTTGAGCCCGGAGAACACCGGCCGCCGGCCGACCGAATAATAAAGGTCCCGGATCTCGACCAGGTTGCCCGACTCGCCGACCCCAACTGGCGCCGGTGCGTCGCTCACGCGGCCTGGGCTTCCATCGACGCGTGATAGCGCCCGCTCGTCGCCAGGCCGTTCAACTTCGCGCGCTTGAAGAAGGCCTGCTGGCCGGCCGCGAAGTTCGCTTCGAGCCCGCGCCAGGCGGCCAGCGCGGGCGCCTGCAACGCGCGCCCGTAGCTGAAAGTCAGGCGCCAGGGCAACCCGCCGACGGCATTCATCAGGTTCAGGTGCTCGGTGGCCTCCTCGGGCCCCTGCCCGCCGGACAGAAACGCGATGCCGGGCACGGCAGCCGGAACGTGCCGCTTCAGGCAGCGGATCGTCGCCTCCGCGACCTGCTCGGCGCCGGCGCGCTGCGGACACTTCATGCCGGAGATCACCATGTTCGGCTTGAGCACCATGCCCTCGAGATACACGCGCTGCAGATCGAGCTCGGCGAACACCTCGGCGAGCACTGCGTCGCTCACTTCCTCGCAGCGCTCGAGCGTGTGCGCGCCGTCCATCAGGACTTCGGGTTCAACAATCGGCACGATATCCGCTTCCTGGCAGAGCGCGGCGTACCGGGCGAGCGCATGCGCGTTGACGTGAATGCAGTACGCCGTGGGGATGCCAGCGCCGATATCGATCACGGCGCGCCATTTGGCGAAGCGCGCACCGAGCTTGCGGTACTCGGCGAGCCGTTCGCGCAGTCCGTCGAGACCCTCAGTGATCTTTTCCCCGGGTGCGCCGGCGAGAGCCTTGGCGCCCTCGTCCACCTTGATGCCCGGAACGATGCCGAGCCGCGTGAGGTAATCGGCGAACGGCACGCCGGCCTTGGTCTTCTGGCGCAGTGTCTCGTCATAGAAGATCACGCCGCTGATATAGTCCGCTGCTCCGGGCGCGGTGAACAGCATCTCCCGGTAGCTGCGGCGGTTCTCTTCCGTGGACTCGACCTTGATGCCGTCGAAACGCTTCTTGATCGTGCCGCTCGACTCATCGGCCGCCAGAATCCCTCTACCCGGCGCCACCATTGCCCTGGCGGTGGCCTCCAGCTCGCTGTGCTTCATCGTCGCTGCTCCTCGCAGAAAACCCCCACCCCGGCGTGAACCTGGAATCGACCCACGTCGATGTCCGCGCCGAAGCGCGCCAACGGCCGCCGGCAACTGCGCTAAACGCCGGGCGGGGTGGTAAAAAATCGGGCCGAGAGGATAGCAAAAGACACCCCCTCGCGCCTTGGCCCGGGCGCTTCGGCATTCCCCTATTCCGCTCACCGGGCCAATAGGACTAAAATGGTCCTATATTGAAACCGGCCGCCTTTCAGGCAACGAGCCTCGCATGCTGCGCATCAGCAAGCTGACCGATTACGCGACTGTCATCCTGGCGCACCTCGCCAGCGCCCCCGAGCGTCTGCAGACCGCGGCCGAGGTCTCCGAGCGCACCGGGGTCGCCCAGCCGACCGTCACCAAACTGCTCAAGCAACTGCAGAAATCGGGGCTCGTGGTCTCGGTGCGCGGAATCCGCGGCGGCTATCAGTTGTCCCGTCCGGCGAGCGAAATCAGCGCCGCAGCCATTCTCGACGCGCTCGAGGGGCCGGTCGCGATCACCGAATGCGCGAGCCACGACAGCCACTGCGGCATCGAGCAGGCGTGCCGCGTCGGGCACACCTGGCAGCGGATCAACGCTGCGATCCATCGCGCCCTGCAGGACATCAACCTTTCGCAGCTGGCGGACGCGGTCACGCTCGGAGCGAATACGCCGCACATCGTCACCGAGATTCGCCTGGCTGCCTTCCGGCCTCACGGCCGCCTGTGAGGAGCCTGCGTGGCTACGAAAGCTCCCGAACTCGATGAACTGGTCGGCCGCAAGTACCGGCACGGCTTCGTCACCGACATCGACTCGGACACGGTGCCGCCGGGGCTCGACGAGGACGTCATCCGGCTGATTTCGGCCAAGAAGCGCGAGCCCGAGTTTCTGCTCGCCTGGCGCCTGAAGTCCTACCGGCATTGGCTCGGCATGACGGAGCCGCATTGGGCGCACTTGCAGTATCCGCCGATCGACTACCAGTCGATCTCCTATTACTCGGCGCCGAGGCCCCCGGGAGGTGGGCCGAAAAGCCTCGCCGAGGTCGACCCGAAACTCCTCGAGACCTACGACAAGCTCGGCATTCCCTTGCACGAGCGTGCGCGCCTTGCCGGTGTGGCGGTGGACGCGGTATTTGACAGCGTCTCGGTCGCGACGACGTTCAAGAAACGCCTCGCCGAGGCAGGGGTCATCTTCTGTTCCTTCTCGGAAGCAGTTCAGGAGCATCCCGCCCTCATCGAGCAGTATCTCGGCAGCGTCGTGCCGTATACCGACAATTTCTTCGCCACGCTCAACTCCGCGGTGTTCACCGACGGCTCGTTCGTCTACGTGCCGAAGGGCGTGCGCTGCCCGATGGAGCTGTCGACCTATTTTCGTATCAACGCCGCGAAGACCGGGCAGTTCGAGCGCACGCTGATCATCGCCGAGGAAGGCAGCCACGTGAGCTATCTCGAAGGCTGTACAGCCCCGATGCGCGATGAGAATCAGCTGCACGCCGCGGTAGTCGAGCTCATCGCGCTCGAAGGCGCGCGCATCAAGTACTCGACCGTGCAGAACTGGTACCCGGGCGACGAGCACGGGCGCGGCGGCATCTTCAATTTCGTCACCAAGCGCGGCGACTGCCGGGGGGCGCGGTCGAAGATCTCCTGGACGCAGGTCGAGACTGGCTCGGCCATCACCTGGAAATACCCGAGCTGCGTGCTGCGCGGAGAGGAATCCGTCGGCGAGTTCTATTCGGTCGCGGTCACGAACAACTACCAGCAGGCCGACACCGGCACGAAGATGATCCACATCGGCCGTGGTACCCGCAGCACGATCATCTCCAAGGGCATATCCGCGGGCCACGGCCAGAATACGTACCGCGGCCTCGTGAAGATCCTGCCGAGCGCGGTGGGCGCGCGCAACTTCACTCAGTGCGACTCGCTCCTCATGGGACCCGATTGCGGCGCGCACACCTTCCCGTACGTCGAGGTCAAGGATCCCACGGCAACCATCGAGCACGAGGCCACGACCTCGAAGATCGGCGAAGACCAGCTGTTCTACTGCCTGCAGCGCGGCATCTCGGCAGAGGACGCGGTCAGCATGATCGTCAACGGTTTCTGCAAGGCCGTGTTCAAGGAGCTGCCGATGGAGTTCGCCGTCGAAGCACAGAACCTTCTCAACGTCAGCCTCGAGGGCGCGGTCGGCTGAAGCCGGCGTGCCACTGGAACTCCCGTGCTCAGCATTCAGAATCTCGAAGTGTCGATGGGCGAGCGGCGCATCCTGAACGGGCTGTCGCTCGAAATCGCCGCCGGCGAAATGCACGCCATCATGGGACCGAACGGCTCGGGCAAGAGCACGCTCGCCCAGGTACTCGCGGGCCGTCCCGAATACACGATCCACGCCGGCAAGGTGCTCTTCCAGGGCCGGGACCTGCTCGCGATGCCGCCCGAGGAGCGCGCGCGCGCGGGACTCTTCCTCGGATTCCAGTACCCGGTGGAGATTCCGGGTGTCAACAACGTGTATCTCCTCAAGGCCGGACTCAACGCGGTGCGCAAGTACCGCGGGGAAACCGAGCTCGATGCATTCGAGTTCCTGACGCTCGTCAAGGACAAGATGAAGCTCATGCAGATGGATGAGACCTTCCTGTCGCGCGGCGTCAACGAAGGCTTCTCCGGCGGCGAAAAGAAACGCAACGAGATCCTGCAGATGCTGGTGCTCGAGCCCGCCCTGGCGATCCTCGACGAAACCGATTCGGGGCTCGACATCGACGCGCTCAAGGTGGTCGCGCGCGGCATCAATGCCATGCGCCGCCCGGATCGTGCGACGCTGCTCGTCACGCACTACCAGCGGCTGCTCGAGTACGTCGTTCCCGATCGCGTGCACGTGCTCACGAACGGGCGCATCGCGCTGAGCGGCGACAAGACGCTCGCCTTCGAGCTCGAACGGCACGGCTACGACTGGCTGCGCCAGGAGGCGCGCCGCGCATGAGCGCCCCGGCGCCCTCGGCGTTCATCTCCAGCCTCGAGCGCGCTCACGCTCAGGCGTTGCGCGACGCGCCCGCGGACTCGGAAGCGTCCGCGGCGCGGCGCACCGCATTCCATCGATTCGTCGTGGCGGGGCTTCCCACTGCGCGTGACGAGAACTGGAAGTACCTGCAGCTGCGCAGCCTCGCGCGCCGCGAGCTCCAGCTGCCCATGGCCGGCGCCGCAGCCGTGAGACTGCCGGAAGATGTGTTTGCGTTGCCGAACGCCGTCCGGCTGTTCTTTATTGACGGACACTTCAGCGCTCCCCTGTCGAGCCCCTTGCCCGGAGCAGAGGGCGTGCGCATCGAGGCCCTGAAGGCGGCTTACGCCCGCGAACCGGGCCTCATCTCCACCGCCCTGCCGTCGGACGATCGTGCTGACACGCGCTTTGCGTTGCTCAACACGGCCTTTTCGGTGGACGGCGCGTCGATCGATATCGACGGCGCCGAGCTGCCGCTCATCTACGCCGTCTTCATTGCCAGCGGAGCGGACGGCGCCGCGGCCAGTTTCCCGCGGCTGCGCATTCGTGCGACTCGCGGCGCCCGAGCCACCGTGATCGAGCACCATGTCGCGCGTGGCGGCGGCAGCCGCTTCGTCAACTCCCTCACGCAACTCGAGATCGAGAGCGGTGCGCACGTTCAATTGTGCCGTCTGCACGGCCTGACGAGCGGAGCGCTCCAATTCGACACGCTGCGCGCACGCGTAGGCAACGAGGCAGGTTTCGGCTTGCACAGCATCGCGGTGGGCGGCGACGTCGTGCGGTCGGACATCGACGTGGCGCTTGACGGCGCAGGCGCCGCGGCCGACCTGCACGGCCTGCTGTTCACCGCCGGGACCGAGCACCACGAGCTGCACGCCGAGATTCGCCATGCGGCCCCGCGCACCACGAGTCGTACGCATGTCCGCACCGTGGTCAACGATACGGCGCGCGCCATCTGCAACAGCAAAGTGACCGTCGCGCGGGCCGCGTCGCGCAGCGTCTCCGAGCAGAATTTCCGCAACCTGTTGCTCGCTCCCGCAGCCGAGGCGGACACGCGCCCGCAGCTCGAGATCCACAACGAGGACGTCAAGTGCAGCCACGGCGCCTCGACCGGCAGGCTAGACCCGAACATGCTCTTTTACCTGACGACGCGCGGCCTGGATGCGGCCACCGCCCGTGGACTGCTGACGTACGCCTTCGTGATCGACGTCCTGCGCGCGCTTCCCGTGGAGCAGCTGGGGCAGGTACTCGCGCACCGCATCGCTGGCGCGCTGCCCGCTCGTGATCTAATCAAGGATTTTCTCTAGATGTCTGCGCAAGTAGCTGATATCTCAGAGCATACGCTGGGGGTTTCCCGCCTCAAGCGCCTGCGTGCCGACTTTCCGATTCTCGCCGAGAGAATCAACGGCCGGCCGCTCGCATATCTCGACAACGCCGCATCCTCGCAGCGTCCGCAGGCGGTCATCGATGCAATCTCGACCTACTACCGCGAGTCGCACGCCAACGTGCACCGCGGCGTGCACACCCTGAGCCAGCGCGCGACGGAGGCCTTCGAGGGTGCGCGCGAAAAGGTCCGCCGGTTCATCAACGCGCGCTCCGTGCGCGAGGTGATCTTCGTCCGCGGAACCACCGAAGCGATCAATCTGGTGGCGCAGAGCTACGGGCGCGCGAACCTGCGCCGCGGCGACGAGATCGTGCTCACCTGGCTCGAGCATCACGCCAATATCGTTCCGTGGCAAATGCTCGCGGCCGAGCTCGGGCTGGTTCTGCGCGTGGTGCCGATCGATGAGCGCGGCATGATCGATGTCGCCGCCTACGAGAATTTCCTCGGCCCGCGAACGCGCCTCGTGACGTTCGCGCACGTCTCGAACGCGCTGGGGACGGTACTGCCGGTCGAGCGGATGATTGCCCTCGCGCGTGCGCGCGGGATTCCTTCGCTCGTGGATGGAGCGCAGGCTATCCCGCACCTCAAGGTCGACGTTCAAGCGCTCGGCTGCGATTTCTACGCCTTCTCGGGCCACAAGATGTTCGGTCCGACGGGCATCGGCGTGCTCTACGGCCGCGAGGCGCTGCTCGAAGCGATGCCGCCCTGGCAGGGCGGCGGCGACATGATTCTGACCGTGAGCTTCGGCGGCACGACCTATAACGCCCTGCCCTACAAGTTCGAAGCGGGCACACCAAGCATTGCCGATGCCATTGGGCTGGGCGCCGCCATCGACTATCTGAGTGCCCTCGACTGGCACGCCATCAGCGCCTACGAGCACGAGCTGCTCGACTACGCGACGCGCAGCGTCAGCGCCGTGCCCGGCGTGCGGCTGATCGGCACCGCCGACCGGAAGGTGAGCGTGATTTCCTTCGTCATGGAGGGCGTGCACGCGCACGACCTCGGCACGATTCTCGACGCCGACGGCATCGCCGTTCGCACGGGACATCACTGCGCAATGCCGGTGATGGAGTTCTTCCGGGTCCCCGCCACCGCGCGCGCCTCGCTCGCGTTCTACAACACGGCCGAGGAGATCGATCGGCTGGCCGTGGCGCTCACGCGCGCACGCGAGGTGTTCGCGTGATGGACCTGAAGGATCTCTATCGCGACGTGATCGTCGATCACAATCGGCGCCCGCGCAATTTCGGCCCGCTCGCGTCCGCGAATCACGTCGCCGAGGGCCACAATCCGCTGTGCGGCGACCGCCTGACGCTGTATGTCGACGTTGAAGGAGACAAGGTGGCTGACCTCTCGTTCGAAGGCAACGGCTGCGCCATCTCGGTCGCTTCGGCGTCGCTCATGACCGAGGCCCTGAAGGGCCGGTCGCTCGCCGAGGTGCGTGACTACTTCGATGATGTTCACAAGCTCCTTACCGAGCGCGACTACACGCCGCGCCGCGACCTCGGGAAACTCGCGGCGCTGTCGGGCGTCCGCGAGTTTCCGGCGCGCGTGAAGTGCGCGAGCTTGTGCTGGCACACGCTGGTAGCCGCGCTCGAATCGGAACGGCAACCGGTGAGCACGGAGTAGCCGATGCGCGGGCACGAAAACGAACCGGTGGTACTGGCGCGCGACGTGCGTGCCGTCGCCGTTCCTGCCGGCATCGAGGTGACCCTGCGCACCGGCGCGGTCGGCTACATCACGCAGGCGCTCGGCGGCAGCTTCACCGTCTACCTCGACGGCAATCTCTTTCGCATCGCCGGCGAGGATGCCGACGCCCTCGGCAAGGAAGCCGTGAAACCGCCCGCGGTCCCGCCGAACGCGACCGCCGAGGACATTCGCAACGTCGTCTGGGACCAGTTGCGCAGCGTCTACGACCCCGAGATCCCGATCAACATCGTCGATCTCGGCCTGGTGTACGAGTGCGACGTCCTGCGTAACAACGACGCAACCTACGACGTCAACGTAAAGATGACCGTTACGGCGCCGGGCTGCGGCATGGGCGAGATCCTGGTAGCGGACGTCAAGGAGAAGGTCGAGCGCATTCCCGGCGTGCGCCAGGCGACGGTGGACCTCGTGTTCGATCCCCCCTGGAATCAGTCGATGATGTCGGATGCTGCCCGCCTGCAGACCGGCATGATGTAACTTGCATGAGCGCGGTCTGGCACGACATCGGCGCGGCGAGCGACTTTGCGTCCGGAAGCTCTCGGGTGATTGACGTCGGCGGCCGGGAAATCGCGGTCGCGAACGCCGGCGGCAAGCTCTACGCGATCGACAACGTCTGCACCCACGACGGCGGCGAGCTGGCGAGCGGTCCGATCGAGGGCTCGGAGATTGTCTGCCCGCGGCACGGGGCGCATTTCTGCCTCAGGACGGGAGCGGCGCTTACCCCGCCGGCTTATGAACCGGTCAAGGTTCATGAGTTACGCTGCGTCGACGGGCGGGTTGCGGTCCGGGTGACGGCATGAAGCGCCTGACACTCGTCAGGCATGCGCGCGCGGACTGGGACAATTCGCAGTACAGCGATTTCGAGCGCCCGCTCAATCGCCGCGGACAGCGGCAGGCCCGGGAGATGGCCCGCCGGCTGGGTCCCCTGGTGCGCTCGGCGGACCTGCTGCTCACCAGCCCCGCGGTACGCGCCTACACCACGGCCACCATCTTCGCCAAGGAGCTCAACCTGCCGCTGCGCCGCGTGCTGACCGACGAGCGCCTGTATCTCGCGTCGGCGGCGGAACTGCTCAAGGTGCTGCGCGAAACGGGTCCGCGCATCGAGCAGTTGATGATGTTCGGGCACAATCCGGGACTGTCGGAGTTCGCGCGGCTGCTGACAGGCATGTCGCAGGGCGGCAAGCGCGGTGACGATTTCGCGCCGGGCGCAACGTGCACGCTGGAGTTCGACCTCGCCGAATGGGCTCAGGCCGACCATGGGCTGGGGACCAACGCCGTCTACGAGTCTCCGCGCCGGCGCTTCTTCCTCTTTTCCTGACCGGATCCTCGGGGCGGCTGGCGCCGTCCGCCACCGTCAGCACTCCGGCACGTTGACGGCGAGTCCGCCCTGCGAGGTTTCCTTGTAGTTGGTCGACATGTCGCGCCCGGTCTGGCGCATCGTGGCGATGACCTGGTCGAGCGACACCCGGTGCGTCCCGTCGCCGCGCATGGCGAGGCGGGCGGCGTTGATCGCCT
>Ga0316620_10000110_pt1 | contig 32625 bp, 35 predicted proteins | sample OWC_Aug_M1_C1_D5_FD_207651 | JGI IMG/M metagenome (GOLD analysis project Ga0316620, IMG submission 207651) | Wetland soil microbial communities from Old Woman Creek delta, Ohio, United States - OWC_Aug_M1_C1_D5_B | ecosystem: Environmental > Terrestrial > Soil > Wetlands | place: USA: Ohio...
TTCACCTTCTCGTGCTCGAGCTTCTTCACTTCGATGATCTCGGGATAGCCCTCGATCCCCCGGACGAACGGGTACTCCACCGGCCGGCCGATGCGGCGCGCGAATGCCATGTACTGTGCCGGCGTGAGCGGCTGGTCGCGAAAGAACAGCACCAGGTGCTCGAGCCAGGCGGCGCGCAGTGCCGCCGCCTGCTCGTCGTCGAGCGGCCGTGTCAGGTCGACGCCGCTCACCTCGGCGCCGAGCGCGCCGGCGATGCGCTTCACTTGAATTGCGAGGGCCACGATTCCGTCCATCATACGCGCCGCGAAATTCCTGCGGGAGGCTTCCATGGACGGCAAGGGCGCCGCCGCCGGCCTGCGCAAGGCGCTGTCGCTGCTCCTCAGCTCCGCTTAAGAATTCCCGGATAGCCTGCGCGTCCCCGTGACATCCGTCCCCGCCGCCGCGCGCGCTCTGCTGGCCGCGCTCCTCATCTCCGCCCTGCCGGCCGCCGCGCGCGCCGCCGGCGACGGCAACATGCTGCGCGCCACCCTCGCCAACGGCCTACGCGTGGTGATCGTACGCAACACGCTCGCGCCGGTGGTGACCACCGAGCTGAACTACCTGGTCGGCTCGAACGAGGCGCCGCGCGGCTTTCCGGGCATGGCGCATGCGCAGGAGCACATGATGTTCCGCGGTAGCCCCGGGCTGACGCATGCGCAGCTCGCGGCCATCGCCGCCGGCATCGGCGGCGACTTCGACGCCGACACGCGCCAGACGGTGACGCAGTACTTCTTCACCGTGCCGGCGCCCGACCTCGAGGTCGCGCTGCGCGTGGAGGCGCTGCGCATGCGCGGCGCGCTCGATTCCCAGGCCGACTGGGAGAGCGAGCGGCCCGCGATCGAGCAGGAGATCGCGCAGGACCTGTCGAACCCGCAATACGTGCTCAACACGCGGCTGCTCGCTGCCGCCTTTGCCGGCACGCCTTACGCTCACGACGCGCTCGGCACCCGGGCCTCCTTCGAGCGCACGACGGGCGCCATGCTGAAGCGCTTCCACGACCGCTGGTACGCGCCGAACAACGCCATGCTGGTCATCGTCGGCGACGTCGAGCCGCGCGCCGCGCTGGCGAGCGTCGAGCGGCTGTTCGGCCGCATCCCGCGCAAGGCGACGCCGCCGCGGCCGCACATCGACCTGCGCCCGCTATCGGCGCAGACGCTGCACGGCCCCACCGACCTGCCCTACGGCATGGCCGTGCTCGCGTTCCGCATGCCGGGCTACCGCTCGGGCGACTACGCGGCGGCCCAGGTGCTCGCCGACGCGCTGGCGAGCCAGCGCGGCCGGCTCTACCAACTGGTGCTCGACGGCAAGGCGCTGTCGGCGGGCTTCTCGATCAGCTTCCTGCCCGATGCGGGGCTCGGCTTCGCGACCGCGGCGTTCCCGCGCGGCGCCGACGGCGCGCGGCTCCTCGCCGAGATGCGCGCCGTGCTGGCGGACATCGCGGCGCACGGCGCGCCCGCGGATCTGGTGACGGCCGCCAAGCGCGGCGAGCGCGCGCAGGCGGAGCTGGCGAAGAACTCGATTCCCGGCCTCGCCGCGGTGTGGTCCGAGGCGGTGGCGGTCGAGGGCCGCAGCTCTCCCGAAGAGGACCTGCAGGCCATCGAGCGCGTCACGCCCGCGGACGTCGCGCGCCTGGCGCAGCTCGTGCTCGATCCCGATCACGCGCTGGCGGCGATCCTCACGCCGCAGTCCTCGGGCCATCCGGTATCTTCGAGCCGCTTCGGCGGCAAGGAGTCGTTCACACCGAGCCGGCCGGCGCCCGCGCCGCTGCCCGGCTGGGCACGCCCCGCGGTCGAGCGCGTCGCCGTGCCGCCCTGGACGCTCGACCCGGTGAGCATACAGCTGCCGAATGGCATCCGCCTCATCGTCCAACCCGAATCGATCAGCGACACGGTGAGCGTCTACGGCCACGTGCGCAACCGACCCTCGCTCGAGGTGCCGCCGGGCAAGGAGGGGCTGAGCAGCGTGCTCGAGCAGCTCTTCACTTACGGCACGACGACGCTGGATCAGGCCAACTTCCAGAAGGCGCTGGACGACATCGGCGCGGCGGAGTCCGCCGGCGCGGACTTCTCGCTGCAGGTGCTCACCGGGCACTTCGAGCGCGGCATGGAGCTGCTGGCGCAGAACGAGCTCGAGCCCGGGCTGCCGGAAACGGCCTTCCGCGTCGTGCGCCGCGAGGCCGAGGCGGCGCTGCCGGGGGCGCTGCAGAGCCCCGGCTTCCTCAGCTCGCTGGCGCTCAAGGCGGCGCTCTTCCCGCAGGGCGATCCGGAACTGCGCCACGCCACGCCGGCGAGCCTGCGCGCGCTCACGCTGGCGGACGTGCGCGCCTATTACCGCCGCGTGTTCCGCCCCGACCTGACCACCATCGTCGTGGTCGGCAACGTCAGCCCCGAGCGCGCAAAGGAAATCGTGCAGCGCAGCTTCGGCGCCTGGCGCGCCGAAGGCGATCCCCCGCAGGTCGAGCTGCCGCCCGTTCCCCCAAGCGGCGCGAGCAGCACCGCCGTGCCCGACGCGAGCCGCGTGCAGGAGAGGGTGATGCTCGCCGAGACGCTCGCGATCAGGCGCAGCGACCCCGACTACGAGGCGCTCGAGCTCGGCAACGCGGTGCTCGGCGGCGGTTTCCTCGCGAGCCGCCTGTACCACGACCTGCGCGAGCGCGCGGGCCTCGCCTACTACGTCGGCTCGAGCTTCGAGGTGGGCCGCACGCGCGCGCTGTACATGGCGAGCTACGCCTGCGATCCGCCCAAGGTTTCCAGGGCTCGCGCCATCATCGAGCGCGACCTGCGTGACATGCAGACGACGCCGGTGGATGCGCGCGCGCTGCGCCAGGCGAAGGCCCTGCTGCTCAAGCGCATCCCGCTCGCCGAGGCGAGCGTAGACAGCATCGCCGGCGGGCTGCTCGAGCGCGTGTCGCTCGGCCTGCCGCTGGACGAGCCGCACCGCGCGGCCGCGCGCTACGCGGCGCTCGACGCCGCGCAGGTGCGCGCCGCCTGGGCGAAATGGCTGCGCGTAGACGCGCTCGCGCAGGTCAGCGTCGGACCGGCTGCTGAACTCCGGCGCCGGGAATAACTCGAACGCAGGGCCTGTTCACCCTACCGGGAGCGCGTGTACTTGCGCGCGTCGTCAACGAATTCCAACCACCGAGGAGCACTGGATGAACCGCATTCGAGTCAGAACCATCGCCTTTCTTGCCCTGGTGATCGCCGCGACCACCGCGACGCTCGCCATGGCGCAGATGAAGCCGGAAGACGCGATCCGCGCGCGCCAGTCGATCATGCGAGTCATGCTGCTCAACGTCGGCCCGCTCGCCGGTATGGCGCAGGGAAAGATCCCGTTCAACAAGGACGTGTTTACCGCCAACGCACTGCGCCTGGAATCGGTCTGGGCCATGAATCCGGCGCAGTACTTTCTTCCCGGAACCGACAAGCCGGTGCCCGGCTCGATGATCGCCGGCTTCACTCACGCCAAGCCGGAGATCTGGTCCGAGCCCGCCAAGTTCAAGGAGGCTCAGGAGCGGGCGAGCGACGCGATCGGCAAGCTCGCGCAGGCGACGCGCTCAGGCGACGAAGGCGCGATGAAGGCCGCGGTCGGCGACGTAGGCAAGGCCTGCGCCAATTGCCACGACCACTTCCGCAGCAAGTAGCTCTCTAGAAGTTCAGGATCGCGTACAGCGCGGCGGCGGAAACGATTGCCGCCGCCGCGGCGCGCGCAAGGCCGGGGAACCGCGCGGGCGGCAGGGCCCGCGCCGGCACCTGCTTCGTTCCAGTGATCATCGGCGAGACGAGGTTCTCGCGCTTGTACAAGAAGTAGTACAGCACCGCGGCCACGTGCAAGCCGATCAGCACGAGCAGCGCCACGGCGCTCGCCTGGTGCACGGCCGAGAGCGTGTCGGAGAGCGCCTTGCTCACCTTCGGGTAGAGCGGGCCCTCGGTCGCGAAGTCGTCGTTGGCGAACAGCCCGGTGCCCACCTGCAGCGCGAGCGACGCGAGGAGCAGCACGACCATCCAGCCGCCGAGCGGATTGTGGCCGATCGTGTACGACGGCTTGCGCGACAGCAATCCGCGCGCGTAGTCGCGCACCGCCCGAGGGCCCCGCACGAAGTGCGCGAAGCGCGCATACGTGCTGCCGGCAATTCCCCAAAGCACGCGGAAGATCAGCAACGCGAGGATCGCGCAGCCCGACCACACGTGCCAGCGCATCGCGTTGCCGGCGAGGTATCCCGTGCTCACCGACAGCGTAACCAGCGCCACCAGCACCCAGTGAAACACGCGCACCGGCGCATCCCACACCTCGACCGTGATCCGGTCGCCGCGGAGCGATTGATTTTCTGACATTAAGATTGCGTTAAGGCGCTCGCCGCATCGTTCGTCCGAGTATGCCAAGGAGCGACGAACTGCGGAAGCGCCGCGTGGCGCTGGTGCTTCAGGGTGGCGGCGCTCTCGGCGCGTACCAGGCCGGAGTGTACGAGGCGCTGCAGCGGCACCATCTTGCCCCCGACTGGGTGGTGGGCACCTCGATCGGCGCGATCAACGCCGCGCTCATCGCCGGCAATCCGCCGCAGGCGCGGGTGGCGCGGTTGCGCGAGTTCTGGCAAGGCGTCGCGAGCGACGACGCGCTCGACATGCACAGCGCGCTCGACGCAGTGCGCCAGTACAACACCTGGCTCACCACGCTGGGCACCGTGGCGCAGGGCGTGCCGGGATTCTTTGCGCCGCGCGTGCCAGGCGTCTTTGCCGCGGGGCTCGCGGTGCCGCCGCACGCTGCGAGCTACTACGATACGGCTGCGCTCGCGGACACGCTCGGGCGCCTGGTCGACTTCGGCCACCTGGCGAGCGCAGGCGCGATGCGCCTCACGGTGGCCGCCGTGCACGTGACCACCGGCAAGCTGGTCGCCTTCGACAGCGCGCACCAGGCACTCGGCGTCGAGCACGTGATGGCGAGCGGCGCCCTGCCGCCGGGCTTCGCTCCGGTGTGCATCGAGGGCGAGCTCTACTGGGACGGCGGCCTGTACTCCAACACGCCGCTCGAGCTGGTGCTCGACGACGAGCCACGCACCGATACGCTGTGCTTCATGGTCGATCTGTGGCGCGGCGACGGGCCCGCGCCGCGTACCCTGGGCGAAGTACAGGCGCGCCAGAAGGACGTCATGTACGCCTCGCGCTCGACGCGCCACATCGAAGCCTATCGCCGCATGCACGACCTGCGCCACGCCGTTCGCGTGCTGCATGCCGCGCTGCCGCCGGAGCTGCGAAACTCGCCCGAGATGCGCAAGCTCGGCGAAGTGGGCTGCGATACCACCATGCACATCGTGCGGCTGACCTACCCGGGGCGCGACTGGGGCATGGCGTCGAAGGACATCAATTTCTCGCGCGGCTCGCTCGAGTGGCGCTGGCAGCAGGGCCTGCGCGACGCGGAACGCGCGATCGAACAGGCCGGCTGGCTCGCGCCGGCGCCCGCCGATGCGGGACTCGTGGTGCACGAGCTCCCCTTCGAAACCGGAGACACCGATGACCGAAGATGAAGTCCGCGGCAACGCCTTCGCCATGCCGCTCACCAGCCCCGCCTTTCCGCGCGGGCCGTACCGCTTCATCGATCGCGAATTCCTGATCGTGACCTACCGCAGCGATCCGGCGGCGCTGCGGCGGGTGGTGCCCGCGCCGCTCGAGCTGGCCGAACCGGTGGTCAAGTTCGAATTCATCCGCATGCCGGACTCGACCGGCTTCGGCCACTACTGCGAGTCCGGCCAGGTGATCCCGGTGTCGTTCCGCGGCGAGCGCGGCGGCTACGTGCACGCCATGTACCTGAACGACCATCCTCCGATCGCCGGCGGGCGCGAGCTGTGGGGCTTTCCGAAGAAGCTCGGCGAGCCGACGCTCAGGGTGCACAAGGACACCCTGATGGGCACTCTCGACTACGGCGGCGTACGGGTGGCGACCGCGACCATGGGCTACAAGCACCGTGCGCTCGATCGAGCCGCGATTCGCGCTGCGCTAAGCGGCCCGAGCTTCCTGCTCAAGATCCTGCCGCATGTCGACGGAACGCCGCGCGTCTGCGAGCTGGTGCGCTACGCGCTGCAGGACATCGACGTCAAGGGCGCCTGGGAAGGCCCCGGCGCCATCGAGCTGCATCCGCATGCGCTGGCACCGGTCGCCGGCCTGCCGGTGCTGGAAGTCCTCTCGGCGACCCACATCATGACCGACCTCACCCTGCCGCTCGGCACCGTGCTGCACGACTACCTGGAAGGAGCCACGACGTGAGAATGAAAGACCGGATCGCACTCGTCACCGGCGCCGCAAGCGGCATCGGCCTGGAGATCGCCCGAAGCTTCGCGCGCGAAGGCGCGCGGGTGTGCATCGCCGACCTGTCGGCCGACGCCGGCCGCGCCGCCGCGGAGCAGATCCAGCGCACGGGCGGCAGCGCCATGGCGGCGGCGATGGACGTCGCCGACGAGCAGGCCGTGGAACGCGGCTTCGACCAGCTGGTGAAGGCCTGGGGGCCGCCGGACGTGCTGGTGAGCAACGCCGGGATCCAGCACATCGATCCGATCGACGCGCTGTCGCTCGAGAACTGGCGCCGGCTGCTCGCGATCCACCTCGACGGCGCGTTCCTCACCACGCGCGCCTTCCTGCGGCGCCTGCCTGCCGGCGCGCGCGGCGGCAGCGTGATCTACATGGGCTCGGTGCATTCGCACGAAGGCTCGCCGCTCAAGGCGCCCTACGTCACCGCCAAGCACGGGCTGCTCGGGCTGTGCAAGGTGCTCGCCAAGGAGGGCGCCAAGCGCGGCGTGCGCGCCAACGTCATCTGCCCCGGCTTCGTGCGCACGCCGCTGGTGGAAAAGCAGATCCCCGAGCAGGCGAAGGAGCTCGGAATCAGCGAGGCCGACGTGGTGCGCAACGTCATGCTGCGCGAGACGGTCGACGGCGAGTTCACCACCACCGCCGACGTGGCCGAGCTGGCGGTGTTTCTCGCGGCCCACCCGACCAACGCCCTCACCGGTCAGTCGGTGGTCGTGAGCCACGGCTGGTTCATGCAGTAAAGCGCGGGAAGACCCGGGACACGTTGCGCCGGTAGATCTTGTCGCGATCGTCGGCGCTGAGCCAGTCGATGGCGTCGATGTAGCGCCGGGTGTCGTCGTAGTGATGCCCGGTCTCGGGGTCGACGCCGCGCACCGCGCCGACCATCTCCGAGGCGAAAAGGATGTTGTCCGCCGGGATCACCTTGAGCAGCAGCTCGATCCCCGGGCGGTGGTAGACGCAGGTGTCGAAGAACACGTTGTTGAGCAGCAATTCCTTCAGCGGCGGACGGCCGAGGTCCTGGGCGATGCCGCGGTAGCGCCCCCAGTGGTAAGGCACCGCGCCGCCGCCGTGCGGGATGATGAACCTGAGCGTCGGGAAGTCGCGGAACAGGTTCGAGGTGATGAGCTGCATGAACGCCGTGGTGTCGGCGTTGATGTAATGCGCCCCCGTGGCGTGAAAGTTCGGGTTGCACGAGCCGCTGACGTGGATCATCGCCGGAACGTCGAGCTCGACCATCTTCTCGTACAGCGGGTACCACCACTTGTCGGTGAGCGGCGGGTCCGTCCAGTAACCGCCCGATGGGTCGGGGTTCAGGTTGCAGCCGATGAAGCCGAACTGGGTCACGCAGCGCTCGAGCTCCGCGACGCAGTTGTCGAGGCGCACCCCCGGGGCCTGCGGCAGCTGGCAAACGCCGACGAAGTTCTTCGGATAGAGCGTGCACACGCGGTGGATCAGCTCGTTGCAATGCTCCGACCAGTCGCGGCTGGTGGCCGGATTGCCCAGATGGTGGCCCATGGCGCTCGCTCGCGGCGAAAAGATCGTCAGGTCGGTGCCGCGCTCGCGCTGCATCCTGAGCTGCGCTGTCTCCAGGCTGTCGCGGATCTGGTCGTCGCTGATGGCGATCGTGCCCTTCGCAGGCGCCGCCTGACCCGCGTCGAGAGCGGCGAGCTGACGCTTGCGGTACTCCTCGAGCGCCTTGGGTGCGGTGGTGTAATGGCCGTGGCAATCGATGATCATTCCTGGTCCTCTAAAGTTCTTGTCACGTCGTCGAACAGCTCTTCCACCGCGAACCGGCGAACGATCAGGCCCTGCGCGTGCGTGCGGTCGATCGCGAGCTCGAGGTTGCGCCGGTTCGCCTCGAAGCCGAAAGGGTTGAGCCCGGGGCCGCCTGCCGCGCGCCGGCTTGCGGCAAGCAGTCGCCAGACTTCGCGCACCGCGTGCGGCTCGGAGCGCGACAGTGCCTCCTTCACCACCACCATATGGTTGATCTGGATGCCGCCGTGCCGCGCCTGCCAGGCGCGCGCCGCGCCCGCGGGATCCGGGATCAGGGACTTCAACCGCGCGTCGGGCAGCGCCCGCTCGGCGACGATCGCCGCGTCGAGCTCGCCCGCGAGCAGCATCGCCACCATGTCCTTGCCCGCCGGCGCGCGCTCGGCGTTCGGCGGATCGGAAAAACCCACGACGTGCGGCTCCTCGAACGTCACCCACTTCACGCGCCCCGCGTCGACGCCGTGATCCTCGGCGAGGATGCTGCGGATCCACATGCCGGTCGTCACCGACCAGGAGCGCACGCCGACGCGGCGGCCTGCCAGGTCGCGGGGCGCGAGATCGCCGCGCGCCGCGCTGCAGACGACGAGCGGGTGCTGAAAGCGCGCCAGTACCACCGCGGGCAGCAGCACCAGCGGCGCCCCGCGCTCTTTCGCCATCAGGTAGGTCACGATCGCGAGCTCCGCGACGTCGAACGCCCCATCGCGCACCACGCGCTTGAACGCCGCGTTTGGCGTCGCCACGTCGGCGAACTCGAGCGCCACGAGGGGCGAGCGCAGCTCGCCCGCCTTGAGGGCGCGCGTGACCGGGTAGTCGCCGAGCAGCGCGCTCAGCTTCACACGCGCGCAGCCCGGATCGCCGCCACCAGCGCCCCGCGCTCCTCGGTCTTCGCCCCGAGCCGGCGCCCGACGCCCAGGTCGGCGACCCATTGCTGGCGCGTCGCGGTGGCGCTCGCCATCAGCGGCTCGATGCCGGTCTCGCGCACCGTCGCCGCGACCTCGCGCATCTCCTCGGCCCGCCGCCGGCCGTGGCTCACGACGCGCTCGATCAGGTAGCCCGAGAGGCGCTGCCAGTCGAGCCCGGGATAAGTCTCCGCGAGCGAGGCGAGCACGCGATCCTCCACGCCGTATTCGCTCGAGGCGAGCATGCATTCCACCATCAAGGCTTCCAGGCCCTTGACCATGATCGAGCGGAACATCTTGATCGCCGACGGCTGCCCGACCTCGTCGGAGACGTACTCCGCGCGCAGGCCGAGCGTGCGTGCGCGCGGCAGCAGCGCCTGCGCGCCCGGTCCGCCGACGAGCAGCGGCACCTTGTGCCCGTAGGGCGCCACCGGCCCCATCACCGCGACGTCGACGTAGCCTGCGCCGGCGGGCGCCACCGCCGCCGCGGTCTCGATCTTGCGCCGCGGCGAAACCGAATTGATGTCGAGAAACAGCTGCCCGGCGGCGAGGCCCGGGACGCAGGAGCGCGCCGCCTCCAGGCTCGAGCCCGCCGTCACCGCGAGGAACACGATGTCCGCGCGGCGCACCGCGTCGACGTGGTCGCGCGCCACCGCGACGCCGAGCGCTTCGGCGGCGCGCTTCAGCCGACCCTGGTCGGCGGGATCGTCGAACAGGATGTCGTAGGCGCGCATCCCCGTCACGCCCTCTCCGAGCAGGCCGCGGCCGATCGTCTGCCCTGCCTCGCCGAAACCGATGAATGCGATGGTCGCCGCCATGTCAGCTCCTGTGGGGCCCCCAATCGAGCGGGCCGTCGACGTAAGTCAGGCCTTTCTCGGCCAGCGCCTGCCGCATGCCGTACAGATCGAGGCTGAGCACGCCCTCCTCGAGCTTGGCGCGACTCGCGGCCTCCTTCTTCTCGCGCTCTGCGCCCGCCTGCGCCACGCGCGCCGCGTCGGCGCGCGGCACCACCACCACGCCGTCGTCGTCCGCGACCACCGCATCGCCCGGAACGACGTGCACGCCCGCGCACACGACCGGCACGTTGACCGAGCCGATGCTCGCCTTCACGGTGCCCTTGGCCGAGATCGCGCGCGACCACACGGGAAAGCGCATGTCGCTGATCTCGCGCGCATCGCGGCAGCCGACCTCGAGCACCACGCCCTTCGCGCCACGCGCCTTGAGGGAGGTCGCGAGCAGCTCGCCGAACGCCCCGTCGGCGTTGTCGCTCGAGCAGGCGACCACCAGGACGTCGCCGGGCTTCACCACCTCGACCGCGACGTGGATCATCCAGTTGTCCCCCGGATGAATCAGCGCGGTGAGCGCGCTGCCGCAGACGCGGGCACCGCGCCACACCGGCCGCATGTCGGGTCGCATCAGCCCCGTGCGGCCCTGCGCCTCGTGGACCGTGGCGACCCCGAGCCGCTCCAGCGCGCCGAGGGATTCGGCATCTACCCGATGAATATTGCGCACCACCACGCCGTTCATGACTGCCCTCCGATCAGGACTTGCGCTCGCGCAGCGACGTGTCGTGCAGCACCGCATGTTGGCCGGGGACGGGCCGGTCGATCGCCTCCTCGAGCGAGTGGGCCCAGTCCCACTGGGCCTTGGGCCGCACGGTGCCGTCGCTGCCGACCTGATCGAGCCCCCAGTAGATTTCGAGCCAGTGGCCGTCGGGGTCCTTGAACTCGACTGCGATCTGCACGCCCGCGCGCCTGCGCCCTTCGAACGAGATCGGCACGCCGCGCGCGCGCAGGTGTTTGCGCGCGCGGAACACCTCGTCGAGCGTCGCTACCTCGAACGCGAAGTGGTGCAGCTCGCGCCCGGAGGACGGTGCCTCGAGCCCCCCGACCAGCGCCACGCCGTGATGATCGGTATTGCAGCGCATGAACACCATGCCACCCGGCATCATGTCCTCGGGATACACGTCCGACACCTTGAAGCCGAGCACCTGCGTGTAGAACTCCACCGAGCGCGCGACATCCGATACGCGCAGCACGACGTGGCCGATCTTGCGTATGCTGAACGGCAGGTCCGCCGGCGTCGTGGAATTGCGCAATCGCTGTTCGTCGAGTGCCATGCTGTGCCTCCTTGCAGGAATGGCCGTGCGCGGGGCGAACGGACTTTACGGGCCTGCTGCGCGCCCGGCCAATAGATTTGCAGACGCCAACGATACCGGTTCTTGCATCGCCGGCGCGTTAGGGTCCCCCGCGCGCCTCGCGCGCGACCTCCCCGTGCGCCTCGCGCGCGACGTCCCTCAAGGCCTGCACCAGGTCGGTCGCCGCGGCCGGAAGCGGCCGTCCCAGCGCCGTCACCACGCCCACCGGCCCCGAAGGCGCAGGCAGCTTCACCGGCAGCACCGTGATGCCGCCCAGCGCCGCGTAGTGCTGCGCGGTGTCGCGCGGCATCACCGCGAGCATGTCGGTTTCCTGCACCAGCATCTTGTTGGTGATGATCGACAGCGACTCGACGATGCGCCGCGGCGGCTCCTCGCCGGCCTGCCTGAATGCCTGATCGAGCCGCCGACGGTAGGCGGCCTCCGGGGTCGGAACGATCCATTGCTCCTGCGCGAGCATCGACAACTCGAGCTTGCGGCGCCTCGCCAGCGGATGCCCGCTGCGCACCACGACGCGCATCGGCTCGCTGTAGAACGCCTCGAACTTCAGCCCTTCCCCGCCAACGTCGCTCGAGGTCCTGCCGACCACCAGGTCGAGCTCGCCGCGCCGCAATGCCGGCAGCAAGCTGGCGCTGGTCCCTTCGCGGATCAGCACCGTGTGGTTGGGATGGCGTTGCTTGAAGCGCGCGACGGCGCGCGGAACCAGCACCGGCGCCGCGACCAGCAGCGCACCGATCGTCAGCTTGCCGGTCGTTCCCTCCGAGAGCGCGTTGATCTCGATGCGCGCGTGATCGAGCGTCCCGAGCACCATGCGCGCATGCCGGATCAGGCTCTCGCCGTAGGCATTGGGCGAGATGCCCCGGGCGCTGCGCTCGAACAGCCGCAGGCCGAGCAGGCGCTCCAGGTCGGCGAGCATGCGCGTCGCCGCAGGCTGGGTCATCGCGACGCTCGCGGCGGCGCGATGCATGTTGCGATGCTCGTCGAGCGCGACCAGCAGCAGCAGCTGGCGCATCTTGAGACGCGAGCGCAGATACCAGTCGGACAGCACCGTCCTGGAGGTCGGCTCGGCGGCTTTGCGCGGACGATTCATGGCGGGCGATGCAAAAAACGGTATCGAAGACGGCCGTAATTCTATTGGAATCCGCCCGCGCCGCTGCGTACAGTCCGTCGGGCCAATCGAGCCGGGAGTCTCCGCCGACCGGAGAAAGGGAGAGCGCCGATGGACCGCCGTACCATGCTGGCCGGGCTGGCCGCCCTCGCAGGGATGCGATCGCTGCGGGTCGCCGCGCAGCCCGGCTATCCGAGCAAGCCCATCCATATCATCGTGCCGTTTACGCCCGGGGGGAGCACGGACATCCTCGCCCGCAGTCTCGGCCAGGCGCTGACCGGGGCATGGCATCAACAAGTGATCGTCGACAACAAGCCGGGCGCCGGCGGCTCGATCGGCGCCGAGGCCGCCGCCAAATCGCCTGCCGATGGCTACACGCTTTTCATGGGCCACATCGGCACCCTGGCGGTGAACCCGACGCTGTACACCAAGCTGCGCTACAACCCGCTCACCGATTTCGCCCCGGTGGCGCTGGTCGCGATGGTCCCGAACGTGCTCGTCGTGCACCCGAGCGTGCCGGCGCGCTCGGTCGCCGAGCTTATCGCGCTCGCCAAGGCGAAGCCCGGAGCGCTCACCTACAGCAGCGGCGGCATCGGCAGCGCGGCGAATCTGGCGATGGAATATTTCAAGCTGGCGACCGACACGCACATCGTCCATATTCCCTACAAGGGCGCCGCGCCCGCGGTTACCGATCTCATCGGCGGCCAGGTTTCGATGACCATGACCGGCCTGCCGCCCCTGCTCGCGCACATCCGCGCCGGCCGGGTGCGCGCACTCGGAGTCGCGAGCAGCACGCGGCTCGCGCAGCTGCCCGACGTGCCCACCATCGCCGAGTCCGGCGTGGCGGGATTCGAGGCGACCCAGTGGTACGGCGTCGTCGTGCCGGCGCACACCCCAGCTCCGATCGTCGACCAGCTTGCGGCCGAGATCCGCCACGCGCTGGCAAGCCCCGAGCTCCGCAAGCACCTCGAGACCGAGGGCGCGCAGCCCGTCGACATGGGCCCCGCCGAGTTCGCCAAGCTCATCCGCACCGAGATCGACCGCTGGGCCAAGGTCATCCGCGCTGCAAACATCCAGGTCTGAGGGAGGGAAAACCATGAAGCTTTCCGCCATGCTGAAGACGCTCACCCTGCTCGCCGCGCTCGCCGCGGCGCCCGCCGTGGCTCAAAACGGCAAGACCGAGGTCCTGTGGCTCGGTCAGTCCGCGTTCCGCATCACCACGCCCGGCGGCAAGGTGATCGTCACCGATCCCTGGCTCGTCAAGAACCCGATCACTCCGGCGCAGTACAAGAAGCTGGAGGCGCTGGGCAAGGTGGACGTGCTGCTCGTTACGCACGGGCACTGGGACCACATCGCCGACGCGCCGGCATTGGCGAAGCTGAACAACATTCCGATGTGGGCGCCGGGAGACCTGAACATGTCGCTCACCACGCTCGGCGTGCTGCCACCGCAGCAGCTGCCGCGCTTCAACAAGAGCGGCACCATATTGCCGGCGGCCGGCATCAGGGTCACCGCCACGCACGCCGAGCACTCCTCGGTGTACGTCTGGCACAACCCCGCCACCGACAAGGACGAGACCCATCCCGGCGGCGAGCCCGTCGGCTACATCATCCAGCTCGAGAACGGCTTTCGCATCTGGCACATGGGCGACACGGGGCTGTTCGGCGACATGAAGCTGATAAGCGAGTACTACAAGCCCGATTTGGTCCTGATTCCGATCGGGGGGCACTTCACGATGGACCCGAAGGACGCCGCCTTCGCCCTGCGCGAGTTGATCAAGCCGAAATTCGCGATCCCGATCCACTACGGCGCCGGTCCGCTCAACAAGGGGACGCCGCAGGAGCTGATCCAGGCGCTCGGCAACGCGCCGGTGAAGATCCTGCCGCTCAAGCCCGGCGAAGTCGCCGAGTTCTAAACGAATAAGAGAGGTTTAAATGACTACCAATATGCACCGCCGCTCGCTCCTCGCCGCGCTCGCCGTATCGCTCGGCGCGAGCCTGCTGCCCGGCAGCGCGCTGTCGCAGGCCTATCCTACGAAGCCGGTCAAGATCGTCGTTCCCTACGCAGCCGGAGGCGCGGTCGACACGCTGGCACGAATCATCGGTGCGCAGCTCTCGAAGCAGATGGGCGAGCCCGTGATCGTCGAGAACAAGCCCGGCGCGAGCGCGAACCTCGGGGCGGAGTTCGTCGCCCATGCCGATCCCGACGGTTACACGGTGCTGCTCGGCGCCAACGGCCTAACCACCAACATGACGCTGTTCCGGCACCTGAGGTTCGACACCTTGAAGGATTTCGCCCCGGTGGCGAAGGTCGGCTATGCGCCGCTCGTGCTGGTCGTCAACCCGTCGCTCAACACCGAAACCCTCAAGGATCTGATCGCGCTCGCGAAGTCGCAGCCCGGCAAGCTGTTCTACGGATCGTCGGGCAACGGCAGCTCGGGCCACCTGGCGGTCGAGTCCCTCAAGCTGGCCACCGGCATCGACGCATCGCACGTGCCGTACAAGGGCGGCGCGCCCGCGCTGCGCGACCTTCTCGGCGGGCGCATCGCGTTCGTCATGACCAACCCGCTCGAGGTCATCCCGTACGTCAAATCCGGCCAGCTGCGCGCGCTCGCGGTCGGCGCCGAGAAGCGCATCGACACCCTGCCCGCCGTCCCGACATTTGCCGAGGCCGGCGTGCCGAACTACGAGGCGAGCGTCTGGTGGGGAATCGTCGCGCCCGCGCGCACGCCGCAGCCAATCGTCGCCCGGTTGAGCGAAGAAACCCTCAAGGCGCTAAACGACGAGCAGGTCCGCGACAAGCTGGGAAAGATGGGCGCGGTCATCGCCCCTGGCAACTCGGAGCAATTCGGCGCGTTCCTGAAGGAGGACGTCGCCCGGTGGGCGAAGGTGATCCAGGCCGCAGGTATCCACGCCGACTAACCGTCAACCGCGTTGTAACAGTTCTGCAATACGGATAAGCGGCCGCCCGGGCGGCCGCTTTCCGTTGTCGTTCCGAAGCTTGAGCGTCAAACTTCGCGTTGCACGCGCGAAGACCGTGCTTTCGCATATCGATCGCACTTGCCTGCGGCCGCGCCGTAGAATTTTGGTGTCGTTCGAAAGCGCCGCCATGAAACCCACAGTCCCGCAACGCAAAGAGGTGGAGCCCAACTGGGCCGATCTCATCGACGAGCTGCGCGCGCAGGCCTGGAAGCGTGCCTACGAGGCCGATTTCGGAATAGCGTCAGTCGTTCGTCGGCGAGAGTCGGAAGTCGAGCACCGCCGGGATTCGCAGCAGCAGCTCTGACAGCCGGCCGAGGTTCTCGGGCCTGTAGGTCCAGATCATCATCCGGTACTCGTAGTGCCGCCCGTCCTCGGTCAACCGGTAGTGCAGGTTGATGACCGTGAAGCCGGCCTCGCCGACCAGCTTGCGCAGCTCGGGCTCCGGCATCGCCGCGTCGCGCGCGAAGCGCACCATGAATTGCGCATAGGACTGCGCCGGCATGCGGATCTCGAGCCAGCGGAACGCCGCCAGGGTGCCGAGCGTGAGCGCCGCGGCGAGCGCAGCCGGGAAGTAGAAGCCGACTCCTACCAGGATGCCGATTGCGGCGGTGATCCAGAGCGACGCCGCGGTAGTCAGGCCGCGCACCGACAGCCCCTCCTTCATGATCGCACCGGCGCCGAGGAAGCCGATGCCGGTCATGATGCCCTGCGCCATGCGCGTGGGATCGATGCTCATGCGGGGCGCGCTCTGCGGCACGAACCAATGCCACTCGTACACCGAAACCAGCATCAGCAGCGCAGAGGCGAGGCACACTAGCGTGTGGGTGCGGAATCCCGCCGGCCGCCCGTGGTAGCTGCGCTCGAGCCCCACCAGGCCGCCGATGGCGAGCGCCGTCAGCAGGCGAAGCGAGATTTCCACGTAGTCGTTCATCGCGCCGCTCCTCAGCCGGCCGCGCGCTGCTCGATCAGCTCGCGCAACGCCACGGGCAGGAATGCGCGCAGCCGCGCCGACCATTCGCGCTCGCGCCGCTGCCAGACGACGCCGAGCCAGATGATCGCCAGGCCGATCAGCGTCAGCGCGAACGAGAACACTACGCTGTCCGGGAATACGCGCCACGCGAGATGCCCCAGGTAGCCGGCGACCCCCAGGCCGCCGAACACCGCGAACACGCGCCGCCCGAGCACCACACCGACCAGGATCATCAGCAGGTTGATCGCGCAGTAGGCGAGCTTGCCCAACTCGCTGCCCGAGTTGATCAGCGACAGCCCGCCCCAGAAGGCGAGCACGCCGAACAGGTAGAGCCAGAACGCATAGTCGCGCGAGAAGCGGGATCGGAGGTCCACCCAGAACGCGAGCAGCGTCGTGACGAGGCCGAAGTACAACGAGACGAACTTGCGGATCTCGAAATCCAGGGGGCCGGCGCCGAAAAGAAACGGCACCAGGTCCATGCTCATGTACCACAGCGTCACCGCGATCGGCATCAGCATGAACGGGAAGCGGTAGCGCCACAGCAGGATCGCGCCGATCGCGAGCGTGCCGAGCTCCATCATCAGCCAGCGCCCGTCGATGAACGCGTGGTAGTCGCGGTACGGCTTGCTTTCGGCCCAGTAGCCGAGCGCGGCCTGCGCCGAAAAGATCGCGAGCGGCACCATCACCACCGCGAGCGTCGCCATGATGCCGGCCGGGATCGACAGGTGCTTGCGCTCGAGGAACCAGTGCGTGAGCGCCAGGAACAGCACGAAGTAGCAGGTCGCGGTGGCGAAGCCGCCCCAGCCGCCGAGTGAATTCCAGCCGAGCGTCATGAACAGCGACATCGCGCCGATGGCGATCATGCCGCCGAGGTAGTACAGCACGTGCACCAGGGTGAAGCGCGGCCGCTCGTGCTCCGGCTGCCGCTCGGCCGACAGGAACGCGATCAGCTCCCCGGCCTGGTCGGCGCTCAGGATCCCCTTCAGCACCGCCTCGTGCAGGCGCTTGCGGTCGTTCGCGTCCATCCACGGATCATACCGTCCGGCGGCGCCGGCCGCAGTTCGCCCCGTGCATCCGGCAGTTCGTCGCATTCCCCTGGAGGCCTTCCAGCCAAGCGCAGAGACTGGCGTCCATCAACTACGCCAGTTTCTAACGGCACTTCGGGAAAACAACCATGCCCAGCTACGACCTCGAACGCCTGGCGCGGCGCCGCGCCGGCGCGAAAATGGGTTTCTATGTGCACGCCACGGCGTACGTCGCGGTGAACCTGCTGCTGATCGCGGTGCAGACCGCGGCCACGCCGCAGTTCCACTGGGCGCTGTTCCCCGCCGCCGGCTGGGGGCTGGGGCTGGCGCTGCACGGGATTGCGGTATTCTTCGCGTCGCCCGGCTCGGCCCTGCGCCAGCGCATGGTCGAAGCCGAGCGCCGCCGCCTCGGGGCACCTGACCACCGCCACCAGGACTGACTCCGCCATGCCCGCCGCCTTCACCGGACTGCCGCGCGCGCTGCTGTACGTCCTGGTGTTCAACACCGTGGTCGCGGTGCTGCTCACCGCAGCGGGCTTCGGTACCCGCTTTGTCGACAACCTCGTGTACAGCCAGTGCATCGGGCTTGCGATGCTGCTCGCGATTCACACCGCCTGGCACCTGCTGTGGCCCGAGCGGCGGCCCCCCGCGCTCGGCATGCTGCTGCTGCTCGCGATCGCCGTGCCGGTGGCCTGGCTTGCGGGCAGCGCGCTCGCCGCCGCGCTCCTGGGCCAGCCCTGGCGCGGCGCGATGTCGCAGGGCGGTCTCGCGGCGCTGATGATCACCGCCGCCGCCGGCATTGTCGGCACGTTCTTCTTCTGGACGCGTGGCCGACTGGCGCACATCGGTGGGCAGGCGGCGCAGGCCGAGCTGCGCATGCTGCAGGCGCAGATCGAGCCGCACTTCCTGTTCAACACGCTCGCCAACCTCGACGCGCTGATCGCTACCGATCCGCCGCGCGCGCGCGCCATGCTCGGCCACCTGAACGACTACCTGCGCGCCTCGCTCGCCGCCGCACGCCGCGAGCGCCACACGCTGGGCGATGAGTTCGCGCTGCTCGCGGGCTACCTCGAGCTGCTGACGGTGCGCATGGGACCGCGCCTTGCCTTCACGCTCGATCTGCCCAAGGCGCTCGCCGGTGCGCCGCTGCCGCCGATGCTGCTCCAGCCGCTGGTGGAGAACTCGATCAAGCACGGACTGGAGCCTAAGGTCGAGGGCGGCCGCGTGACCGTGCGCGCCGCATCGGTCGGCACGAAGTTGGTGCTGACGGTGGAGGACGATGGCCTCGGGCTGGGTGCACCGCGCTCGCCGGGTGTCGGCGTGGCGCACCTGCGCGAGCGCCTTACTGCGCTCTATGGCGGCGAAGCCTCGCTCGAACTGCGCGAGCGGCCGGCCGGAGGCGCTATCGCGACGGTCACGCTCCCCGGAGCCGCGCATGCTCGCTGAGATTCTGCGCCGCACCCCCGTCTGGGTGTTCGTCCTGTTCGTGCTGCTCCTCGGGCTCGGGATCGCGCAGACGCGCACGCGCAACGTCACGTTGCCGCGGCTCGCGCTCCTGCCGCTCGCGATGCTCGGCCTTTCCGTCTACGGCATCGTGTCGGGATTCGGCGCGCATCCTCTGCCGCTCGCCTGCTGGGCCGCGGGGCTCGCGGCGGTCGTGGCCGCGAACTTCGCGCTGCGCCTTCCGCACGGGGTGCTCCGCTCGCAGACCGCCCGCTCGTTTACCGTGCCGGGCAGCTGGGTGCCGCTGGCGCTGATGATGGCAATCTTCTTCACGAGGTACGCGGTCGCCGTAGCGATCGCGCGCGACGCCGCGCTGCCGGCGGCACCGGGCTTCGCCGCCGCCGCGGGACTCGCTTACGGCGCCTTCAGCGGCGTGTTCTTGGCGCGAGCGCTGCACATCCTGCGGGCCGCACGCGCATGACCCCCCGCGCGCTGATCGCCGAGGACGAGCCGCTCCTTGCGACGCAGCTCAAGGCGATGCTCGCCGAGGCGTGGCCCGAGCTCGAGGTCGTGCAGCTCGCCGCCAACGGCCACGAGGCGCTCGAAAAGCTCCTCGAGCTCAGGCCCGAGGTGGCGTTCCTCGACATCCGGATGCCGGGGCTGAGCGGGGTCGAGGTGGCCGAGGAGCTTGCCGACCGGCTCGAGCCGGGTGCGCGGCCGCCCGCGATCGTGTTCGTGACCGCGTATGACGAGTTCGCGCTCGAGGCCTTCGAGCTCGCCGCGGTCGATTACCTTCTCAAGCCAGTGTCGGCCGAGCGCCTGGCGCGCAGCGTCGTGCGCCTGAAGAACGCGCTGGCGCAGCCTGCCGGCCTGGACGCGCTCGTCGCGCAGCTGCGCGCGGTGATGTCCGCGCCCGCGGGCGCCGAGCCGCTGCGCCACATCCAGGCCGGCATCGGCAATACCGTGAGGATGATTCCCCTGGAGGAGGTCTGCTACTTCCGTGCCGGCGACAAGTACACCGCGGTGGCGACGCGCGACGGGGGCGAGGCGCTGATCCGCACACCGCTTAAGGAGCTCGTTGCCCGGCTGCCGGCCGAGCGCTTCCGCCAGGTGCACCGCGGCATCATCGTCAACCTGGACGAGGTCGCGGAAGCGCTGCGCGACGACGCGGGGCGCATGTCGCTGCGCCTGAAGCGCCGCAAGGAGACGCTGCCCGTCAGCCGGCTGTACGCAGAACTCTTCCGGCAGATGTGAGCTGACTCAGGTGTCGATCCGATCCCAGTCGATGCGCGGATCGGCCGTCTTCACCAGAGCTTCGCGCACCCAGGCCGCGTGCGCCTGCTCTTCCTGCGCCATCTCGCTCGCCAGGTCGCGCAGGCGCGGGTCGCTCGCTTCGTCCAGCACGTGCTCGAAGAACGCCTGCGCGCGCAGCTCGGCGGCGAGCGCGATTTCGAGCGCGTCGCTCGGCGTCATGAGCCGGAATACGAGGTCGTGCGCCGCGCTTTCGGGCGCCCCGGTGTCGATCCACGCGTAGTCCCCGGGCGCGAGCCCCGGCAGCGTCATGCCTTGCGTTTCCTTCTCCAGCTCCGACGCGTGCCGGCCCTCGAACGCCGCCAGCTCGCCGAACAGCGTCGCCACCGCGTCGTTGCCCTCGTCGGCCATGCGCTCGGCGAACTCGCGGTAGCGCGCAGCCGCTTCGCGCTCGATGGCCAGCGCGTGCGCGTACAACTCGGGCACGCCCCGAATCGTCTTCGTGTCGCTCATGACGGCCTCCTCAGGCGCCAAGTTTCCACGCGCCGCGGGAGGACGGCTTGATCGACGTCAAACGGCCCGCGCTTCTCCGTGCAGCGGAGCCTGCTCGACGCCGACCTGGTACAGCCCTTCCCAGTCCAGGCGCGGGTCCGGCTCGCCGCGCAGGGCGCGCTCGATCTCGGCCACGCGCCGGTGCTCCTCGAGCGCCATCTCGACCGCCAGCCTGATCCCCTCCGGGTCGCGCATTCGCGTGGCGGCCGTGAGGAAGAACTCGCCCGCGCGCCGCTCGGCCGCGCAGGCGAGCATCAGCGCGTCGCGCGGGGTTTGCGGCATCAGGGGGAACGTGACCTCCATGTAAGCGGGCGACGAAGTGAAGAACCACGCGTACTGCCACGGCGAAATCTCGGGTAGAGCGACGCCCGCGGCGCTGCGCTCGAGGGACTCGAGATGGCGACGCTCGCTATGCTCGAGCTTGCGGAATACGCGCTCCACTCGGTCGATGCCAAGGTCGCGCATCCAGTCGGCGAATTGGCGGTAACGCGACAAGGCCTCGCGCTCGATGGCGAGCGCATGGGCGAAGAGTTCGGCCGCTGATGCGGGAATGAGTTGCTGGCCCATAGGAGTTCTCCTTTCGAGAACGACGAATAAAGCTATGAGCTAGGAATGTAGGGAGAGTTTCTTAAACTATTATTAACTTCGCGCGAAAAAGAGATCATGCACTGTCGTCGAACGGCGACTCATGCGGTTGCCGAGATGATTAGCCAGGCGCCCCACGCGACGAGCGCCGCGCCGACCGCACGATCGAACCTGCGTCCTACCGGAAGCAGGCGCTCCGAGAGCACGTACATCGAGATCGCCGCCGCCCATGCGAAGCTCATCGCGCCGGCGACGAACAAGACCAACATCAGGAGCCCGCAGCAGCCCACGCACCAAGCCGCATAGCGCAGGCCCATCGTGAAAGCGCCCCACACGCCGTCGCGCCAGTCGTTCATCATGAATCCGAGCGGCGAGCGGCAGCGCGTCACGCAGCTCGCCTTCGCCGGCGACCACTGCCAGGCGCCCGCGGCGACGAGCAGCGCGCCGGCGATCGGCGAGCTGGCAAGCCGCATGTCAGCGGTGACGAGCCCGGCCTGCTGCAGCCCCCAGTGCGCGAGCGCATAGGCGCCCCCTGCCGCGGCCCACGCGCCGAGGTAGCCGGCGAGATAGGCCCACGAGGCAGGCGGGGACTTCGACAGGCGCGCGTGCAGAAGGTAGGACGGCGCCGCCGCTGGCGCCATCATCGCGGTCATCATCGCGGCCCACATCGGCGCGAGCATGGCGAGGCTCATTTGCATGCCCGGCATCGCGGCGTGCATCGACATCTCGCGGCCGACCTGCACGAACCAGGCCCAGGCCACCAGCCCGACGACGGTGATCGACGCGAGCGGCAGCGCGCGGCCGTTCATGAGGCGTACCGGAACGGCGAGAAAAATCCGTTCGTTTCGGAGAACTCACACGTCATTCCACCGCCTCCTTCCGTCGCCCGCGCGCCCATGGTCTGCCGATTGTAGGATTTCGGCGCAGCCGCCCGCTAGAGTAGAATTCCTTTCCTAAACCAGCATTTATCCCTGAATGGCCGCTCCCGCAAGAAAGCCCCAGCAAGCCCCTTCCGCGTCCAATTTCATCCGCCAGATCGTCGAGCGCGACCTCGAGAGCGGCAAGCATCGGACCATCCGCACGCGATTTCCGCCCGAGCCGAACGGGTATCTCCACTTCGGGCACGCCAAGTCGATCTGCCTCAATTTCGGCCTCGCCGGGCAGTACGGCGGAGTGTGCCACCTGCGCTTCGACGACACCAACCCGACCAAGGAAGAGCAGGAATACGTCGACTCGATCATCGATGCGGTGAAGTGGCTGGGTTTCGACTGGGGCGTGCACCAGTACTTCGCCTCCGACTATTTCGAGCGCTTCTACCGCTTCGCCGAGAACCTGGTCGAGCGCGGCCTCGCCTACGTCGACTCGCTGTCGGCCGACGAGATCCGGGCGCTGCGCGGCACCCTTACCGAGCACGGCCAGAACAGCCCCTACCGCGAGCGCCCCGTGGCGGAGAACCTTCGGCTGCTGAAGGAGATGCGCGACGGCAAGCACCCCGACGGCGCCATGGTGCTGCGCGCCAAGATCGACATGAAGTCGCCCAACTTCAACCTGCGCGATCCGGTGATGTATCGCATCCGCCACGCCGAGCACCACCGCACCGGGCGCAAGTGGTGCATCTACCCAACCTACGACTGGGCGCACGGCGTCTCGGACGCGATCGAGCGCATCACGCACTCGATCTGCACGCTCGAGTTCGAGGACCACCGGCCGCTGTACGACTGGTTCAACGAGCGCCTCGCGGAAGGCGAGCTGCTCGAGCGGCCGCTGCCGCAGCAGATCGAGTTCGCGCGCCTGAACCTGACCAACGTGCTGCTTTCCAAGAGAAAGCTGATCCAGCTGGTCGAAGAGCACCACGTCGAAGGGTGGGACGACCCGCGCATGCCGACGCTCGCCGGCGCGCGGCGCCGCGGCTACACCCCGGAGGGCTTCCGCGCCTTCGCCGAGAGGATCGGCGTGGCCAAGGCCGACTCGTGGATCGACTTCTCGATCCTCGAGGACTGCATGCGCGAGCACCTGAACGAGGTCGCGCCGCGCCGCATGGCGGTGCTCGACCCGGTGAAACTGGTGATCGACAACTATCCCGAGGACCGGGAAGAGCCCTGCGAGGTGCCCAACCACCCGCAGAAGCCCGACTGGGGCAGGCGCCAGGTGCCGTTCGCGCGCGAGCTGTGGATCGAGCGCGAGGACTACGCCGAGAAGCCGCCCAAAGGCTACTTTCGCCTGGCGCCGGGCGCCGAGGTTCGGCTGCGCTACGCCTACGTGGTGAAATGCATCGGCATGGAGAACGGCGTCGTGCACTGCACTTACCATCCCGACTCGAAATCGGGCACGCCCGGCGCCGACCGCTACAAGCCGAAGGGCAACATCCACTGGGTGAGCGCGAAGCACGCGTTCCCGGCCGAAGTGCGCCTCTACGATCGCCTGTTCGGCGTGCCGCAGCCCGAGGGGATCGAGCACCTCAACGCCGAATCGAAGAAAGTCATCACCGCCCGCCTCGAGCCCGCGCTCGAGGGTGCGCAGCCCGAGGAGCGCTTCCAGTTCGAGCGCCACGGCTACTTCGTCGCCGACGGCGTCGACGCGCACGCGTTCAACCGCACGGTTACACTACGCGATTCCTGGCAAAAATGACATGACCCGACGAACCATCGACATCGACGCCGCCAGGAAGCTGGTGGATGAAATCTCCGAGAATCTTTCCTCGCTGCCCGCGGAAAGCACCCGCCGCGCGGAGCTGCGCGCCGAGGTGGATGCGCTGCGCGCGCTGCTCGATCGCGGAGACGCGGAGCACCCGGAGATCGAGGACCGCATGAGGTCGGTGCACGGCCTGTTCGAGCACGCGAAGGAAGAGCTGCAGGCCGAGGGCCTGCGCGCCGGGATGTTCCTCAGCGCCATCGGCCGCATGATCGGCCTGGACTGACGCGCCTCAGGCGAACGAGAGGTCGGGCTCGAGGCCGAGCAGGAAGCGCCCGACCGTCTCGAAGTGGGCGCGGCGGCCCTGCAGCTGCTGCGCGACGGTGTGCAGGTCGCGGAACCGCCGCTCGAAGGCGTTGCGCTCGAAGATCGCGGTGGCGCCCGCGGCATGATAGGCCGCGTCGCCGACCGCCACGGCCTCCCTCAGCGCCTGGCTGCCCGCGAGCCTGATCTGCATGCGCCGCTCGAGGCTAAGAGCGTTGCTGCGCTCGACCTCGCGCCACACCTCCGTCAGCGTTCCCGCCAGGTACATGCGCGCCGCACGCAGCCGCCCCTCGGCCTGCGCTAGGTCGGTCTGAAACAGCGCGCTCTCGCGCAGCTGGTTCTTGTAGCCGCGCGGCGTCTTCTCCAGCGCAAGCATCACCAGCGAGTCGAGCAGCGCCCGCGCCACGCCGAGGGCGACGCTCGCGAACGCGGCGGCGAACATCGACGAGGTGGGCAGCGCGTAGAGCGGCCCCTGGTAGCGGCGCTCGGAGAAGTCGTCGCGCGCGACGCTGTAGGCCGCCGGCACAAACAGGTCCTTTACCGTGTAGGCGTCGCTCGCCGTGCCGCGCAGCCCGATCACCTGCCAGATGTCCGCCATCTTCGCCTGGTCGGCCGGAAACAGCATGGTGCGCCCGCGGTCGCTCCCCTCGATCGTGCAGTAGCCGCCGAGCCAGGTGGCGTGGCGGCCGCCGCTGGCGAAGGCGAACGAGCCGTTCACGCGGTAGCCGCCGTCGACTTCCTGCGCGCGGGCGTTCGGGCCGGGCCCCCAGGCGAGGACCGCGCGCGGCTCGTGCGCGAACATCGCCTCGGCCACCGCCGGCTCGACGAAGGCGGAGACCATGGAACACACCGCGGTCTGGGCCAGGCACCATGCGGTGCTCGCGTCGCGCCGGGCGATCTCCTCGATGATCGCGACGAAGCTCAGGGGATCGGTCTCGCTGCCGCCGTAGGCCTTCGGCAGCAGCAGCCTGAACCAGCCGCCCGCGTACAGCGCGTCGAGCAAGTCTTCGGGAAGGCGCCGGTCGCTCTCGATGCGCTCGGCCGATTCCGCGACGAGCGAAGTGAGCCGCGCGAGCTCGCTCACAATCTGTTCGCGTGCGGCTGCGCCACCGGCGTGGCGTCGTAGCCGGGCGCGTAGTCGGTGTTGCTCTGTGCCGGATTGCGGTTGACCAGAGGACGGGCGTACAGAGGATGGCGCATGCTGCGCACTTCGTGCTCGAGCCGGAACAGCAGCTCGCCGCCCACCGGGTCGACCAGATCGACGAAGCGATACTGGTGCTGGTCGCTTTCCTCGGTGACCAGGCCGCGCGACGCGAGCTTGCGGTGCGGGCTTGAGAAATCCGCGATGTACACCTGGATGTGGTGGCCGTCGTAATCGGGCAACGGGGTGTCGGTCTCGCGGTACACCAGCTCCTGGCCGGGACCCGCCTGTACGTGCGCGGCGCGCGCCTCGGGCGCGTAGCGCGCCGGCGCACCGACCACGTCGCGGTAGAAGCGAACGATGCCCCCGGCGGTTCCGGGCGGCACGTCGAGCTCGACGTACGGCATGCCGAGCCGGATCTCGCCGAATCGCGCAGCGGGCTCGTGGCAGCGAATGACGTTGCCCCAGGGGCTGACGGCCTCGACGAAACCCTCGTGCTCCGTGAATGCGAAGCGCGTGCCGTTCAGCGCCTTGCGCGCACGCGCCAGCCGCGCGAGCAGCGCCTCGCGCCCGGGAAGCACGATGCCCACGCGCCCGCGCAGGACCTCGGGCCCGCCGGTCGGCAGGTGGAACTGGCTGCGGCCGACGTTTACCCACATGTTGTTGGTGCCCGTCATCAGATAAGGATCGCGCGTCAGGCCGAGCGCGCTCACGTAGAACGCGGTGGCGAGCTGCTGGTCGGGGATCCGGGTGTTGACGTGCTCGAGCGCGACGATGTTGCCCAGATCCTCCGTCGCACGGTCGTATTGCTGCTGCATGGGCCGCAAGATTGCCGCATGGCCGCGCACTTGGCAATCGGGCGATAATCGGGGCCCCGAAACAGGAGCGATCGGCATGACCTCCCCGCGCCGCTACCGCGTCGTCGTCATTCCCGGCGACGGCATCGGCCCCGAGCTGGTCGACGCAGCGGTGCGGGTGCTCGACGCGGCGCAGGACGCGTGCGGCTTCCGGCTGGAAATCGACCTGCGCCCGGGAGGAGCCGCCTTCTACCGCGAAAGCGGCGCGAGCCTCGCGCCCGCGACCCTCGATGCGATCAAGCGGGCCGACGCCACCATGAAGGGCCCGGTCGGCCTGCCCGAGGTGCGCCTGCCCGACGGCACCGAGGCGGGGCTTCTCGGCGGCGTGCTGCGGATCGGCCTGGACGCCTACGCCAACGTGCGCCCGGTGCGCCTGCTGCGCGGCGTCGAGGCGCCGCTCAAGGCCAAGGCGGGCGAGATCGACTACGTCATCGTGCGCGAGAACACCGAGGGCCTGTACCTCTCGCGCGGCAAAGGCGTCGGCACGAGCGAGGCGATGGCCGACACCCTGCTCGTCACGCGCAAGGGCGTTGAGCGCATCGCCCGCTACGCCTTCGAGCTCGCGCGCCGGCGCAACGGCGCACCCGAGGACGGCAAGCGGCGCGTCACCTGCGTCGACAAGGCGAACGTGCTCGCCTCGCTTGCTTTCTTTCGCCGCGTGTTCGACGAGGTGGGCGAAGGCTACCCCGACGTCGAGCGCGAGCACCTGTACGCCGACGCCGCGGCGCAGGCCCTCGTCCTCAGGCCACAGCGCCTCGACGTGCTGGTGATGGAGAACTTCCTCGGCGACATCCTGTCCGACCTCGGCGGCGCCACCGTCGGCGGAATAGGTCTCTGCCCCTCGGGCAACATCGGCGAGCGCTACGCCTACTTCGAGCCGATCCACGGCTCCGCGCCCGACATCGCCGGCCAGGACAAGGCGAACCCGATCTCGCAGGTGCTCTCCGCGGCGCTGATGCTCGAGCACCTCGGCGAGCGCGACGCCGCCGCCCTCGTCCGCCGCGCGGTCGACGCCGCGCTGGCGCAGAAGAAGCTCGTCCTAGGCCGCTTCGGTCAGCCGGAAGGCGGCACCAAACGCGCCGCCGCCACCCTCGCGGCCATGGTGGGCGAGCTGGCGAAGGGCTAGACGCTCGCGCCCAGTCAAACTCGCGAAAGGAGGTCTCGATGTTGCGCGGTAGTTGCCTCTGCGGTGGCGTCCGGTACGAGATCACGGGTCCACTGTCGGGCGCACTCAACTGCCACTGCTCAATGTGTCGAAAGGCGCATGGCGCGGCTTTTCGCAGTCGCGCGCGCGTTAGGGCCGCGGATTTCCGATGGGTTCAGGGCGAAGAACTCGTCACGTACTACGAGTCCTCTCCAGGTAACCACCGAGGCTTCTGCAGCGTCTGCGGGTCACCTCTTCTTAGCCGCTTTGACTGGGATCCGTCTTCTTACGGCCTTCCTCTTGGGGCGCTCGATGACGATCCGGGCGTCAAGCCCAAGTTTCACGTATTCGTTGCCTACAAAGCGCCCTGGTTTGACATTACGGATGAGCTACCACAATTCCCGGAGCTTCCGACGAAAGCGCCCTGACCCCACGGTGATTGCGCCGAGCGGCGGATCGACGACGGTCCGATCGGCTTTGCTGATAGGCTCCGTGCACCATGACGCAAGAAGTCGCCCAGAAATCGCAGCGCGCCATCGTGGCGGCCGTGCAGTTATCCAGTGTAAGCGACCCCGAGTTCGATGCCTCGCTGGCCGAGCTGCGCCAGCTCGCGAAGACGCTCGGCTTCGAGGTCGTCGCCACGTTCACGCAGAAGCGCGCCGGGTTCGACAAGACGGCGTACTTCGGGCTCGGCAAGCGGGAGGAGCTGCGCCTGCTGCTGGAAGAACGCTCCGCCGACGTGGTCCTCATCGACCACGAGATCTCCCCCTCGCAGGCGCACAACCTCGAGAAGGAGGTCGGCTGCGAGGTGATGGACCGCACCATGGTGATCCTCGAAATCTTTCACCGGCATGCGCGCTCCCGCGCCGCGCGCGTGCAGGTCGAGATCGCGCGCCTTGGTTACATGGCGCCGCGACTGCGCGAAGCCGCCAAGCTCGCCGGACCGCAGGGCCGGCAGCGCAGCGGTGTCGGCGGCCGCAGCGGCGGCGAGTCGGACAGCGAGCTCGACCGGCGCAAGATCCGCGACCGCATCGCCGAGCTGCAAAAGGAGCTCGACGCGATGGTCCTCGAGCGCAAGACGCAACGCGCCAGGCGGCAGGAGCGCCAGGGGCTCGCGCGCGTGGCGCTCGTCGGATATACGAACGCGGGCAAATCCACCCTGATGCGCGCCCTTACCGGAAGCGAAGTGCTGGTCGCGGACAAGCTTTTCGCGACGCTGGATACTACCGTGCGGGCCCTCCATCCGGAGACGGTTCCACGCGTGCTCGTCAGCGACACGGTCGGCTTCATCAAGAACCTGCCGCACGGGCTCGTCGCATCGTTCAAGTCGACGCTCGACGAGGCGCTCGAGGCTTCTTTGCTCGTCCACGTCGTGGACGCCAGTGATCCCGGGTTCGAGCGCCAACTCGCGGTGACCGAGGAAGTGCTCGACGAGATCGGCGCGAAGGCCGTGCCGCGCCTCCTCGTCTTCAACAAGATCGACCGGGCCGGCGACGAACCCGGCCAGCGCGAGCGCGAAGCGGCGCTGCGCGCGCAGTTTCCCGGATGCATCGTGATGAGCGCGCGCCGCGAGGGCGATATCGCGAAGCTGCACGAGGCCATCGCCGCATTCTTCCAGCGCGACCTCATTGAGGCCGAAGTCTTCCTCCCCTGGGCCGCGCAGAAAATGCGCGGGGAGGTCTTCGCGACCTGCGAGGTGCTCGCGGAACGCGCCGACGGCGAGGGCACGTGCCTGCGCATCCGTGGGGAGCCCGAGACCGTGAAGCACCTGTACGAGCAATTTGGGCGGAGCAGTGACAATCGATCGGGGGCCGATGACGTCTAACAACCGGTTGCTGACCGACGCCTGCCCGCCAGCGCTGCGCGCTTCGTTCGGCGCGGCAGAATCGGAACGTCGGGCGGCAAGGTAATCAATTGGCAGACGTTTTTTTGCTGGGCCAGGATAAATGTGTAATCTTCGATTTGTGGTCTGCTCCCAGTTCCCACTTTTGACCGAACCATGCTGACCGTTGACGACGTCCGGGCAGTTCCGCTGTTCTCGACGCTCGCCGAGCCCGAGCTCGAGCGCCTCGCGCGGACTTCCGCCGACCTGCACCTCGCCGCGGGCGAATACGCCGCCCACGAGGGCGGGCAGGAACGCGCACTGTTCGCGGTCCTTTCCGGCAAGATCGAGGTCGTCCGGATGTTCGACGGCGTCGAGCGCAGGCTGGGCTGGCGCCTCCCCGGCATCATCTTCGGCGAGCTGCCGATCGCCCTCGGCACGCCGCTCTACGGCAGCTACCGCGCCGCGGAGCCCTCCCGCCTCATGCGCGTCGAGATCCGCGAGTACTACGCGATCGCCGCGGCCTCGCCCGACATATCCCTGAAGGTCGCCGCGCTCGCCCGCGAGCGTATCGGCGGGATGCAGGGCATCGAGGCGGAGGTGCCCAAGCCGCGCGTCACCTTGGTCGGACACCGCTGGGACGACGCCTGCGGCAAGCTGCGCCAGTTTCTCGCGCGCAACCAGATCTCCCACGAATGGCTAACGCCCGACGCGCCCGACTTCGACGCGCACTGGCCCGGAACCCGCCCGGCGGATGCCGATTTCCCCGTGCTGAAGCTGGCCGACGGCACGCTCCTCAGCCGCCCCGCGCCGCGCGACCTTGCCCGCCACCTCGGCCTGCAGACGAGCCCGCGCCTCGCCGAATACGACACTCTCGTGATTGGCGGCGGGCCGGCGGGCATGGCGGCGGCGGTGTACGGGGCATCGGAGGGCCTGCGCACCCTGGTGGTGGAGCGAGAGGCGCCCGGCGGCCAGGCAGGAACCTCCTCGCGCATTGAGAACTACCTCGGTTTCCCCAGCGGCGTCTCGGGCGACGAGCTCGCGAGCCGGGCGCTCAAGCAGGCAGGGCGGCTCGGGGCGGAGATCCTGGTCACGCGCTCGGTCGCTCGCATCGATCCGAAAGCGCGTCAGATTCATTTCGATGGTGGCGATGTCGTCCAGGCGCGGACCGTCATTCTTGCTACCGGCGTCAACTGGCGCCGCCTCGCGATCGAAGGCTTCGACCGGCTCACCGGCAAGGGTATCTACTATGGAGCGGCACGCAGCGAAGCGAGCGCCACCCATGGCCTCGACGTCCACCTCATCGGCGCCGGCAACTCAGCGGGTCAGGCCGCCATGTACTTCGCCAATCATGCGCGCACCGTAACGCTCGTCGTCCGGGGCGATTCCCTGGCAAAGAGCATGTCCCGCTACCTGATCGATCAGCTCGGCTTGAAGTCGAACGTGAAGGTGGAACTGCGCTCGGAAGTGGTCGCCGCGCACGGCGACACCCACCTCACCGCGATCGACATACGCGGCGCCGACAGCGCAAAGGTGCGCCGACAGGACTGCGGAGGCCTTTTCATCTTCATTGGCGCCGACGCGGAGACCGCGTGGCTTCCGGCGGAGATCGCGCGCGACGCGCGCGGCTATGTACTGACCGGCGACGACGTGGTGAAGGCCGGGCGCTGGACGCACAGCCGCGATCCGTTCCTGCTCGAATCGAGTGTCCCCGGCGTATTCGCCTGCGGGGACGTGCGATTGAGCCCGGTAAAGCGCGTTGCCTCCGCGGTCGGTGAAGGCAGCATGGCGATCGCTTTCGTTCACAAATATCTGCAGCAGGACGCGCGTTAGCACGCCGCGCTCCGTCGCAACTGGCCGTCGCACCCCGGTGGATTCCACGTTATGCGTCTCGCTAGCCGCGTAGCGCTCATCGTCTTGTCGCTTGGCGTCGCGGCCTACGCCATCGGCGTCTATGGATTCCTCCCGCTGGGCGTTGCAGTCCACCCGGACATGCGCGCCGCGTTCGAAGCCCATCGCACGGGCATCTACGCCCACGTCTTCGCCTCGGCGGTGGCGCTCACGCTCGGGCCCTTCCAGTTCTCGGCAAGGTTGCGCACCACACACCTCGGCTTGCACCGTTGGCTGGGCCGGTTCTACCTTGGCGTCGGCGTCCTCGTCGGCGGCGCGGCGGGCCTGTTCATGGCCTTCCACGCGTTTGGCGGTCTCGCCGCCCGGCTTGGCTTCGCTTGCCTGGCTCTGGCGTGGCTGTACACCGGATTGCGCGCCTATCAGGCCATCCGTGCCCGAGACATTGCTACCCATCGCCGCTGGATGGTTCGCAATTTCGCGCTTACGTTCGCAGCCGTAACCCTCAGGCTCTGGCTGCCGGGGGCCGTCGTGGCGGGTGTCCCGTACGAGCTTGCCTACGCGGTCATCGCGTGGCTCTGTTGGGTGCCGAACCTGCTGGCGGCGCAGCTGCTGCTCCGTTTGAAAGGATGAAAGGACCTCCAACATGCAAAACGCCTCTGCAATCGCACTGACCGCACTCATCGCCTGGGCGCTGTTCCTGCTGGTTCTGATGGAGGTGCTGCGAGGACGCCGAGGAGGTTGAGTATGGAGCCCAAACGAGTTTCCGACACTTGGGAGCGCGGGAGCCCCTATGAGCAGTACATCGGCCGGTGGAGCCGCCGGGTAGCGCCGCCGTTCCTCTCGTGGTTGAGTATCCCGGCCGGCAGGCGATGGCTCGACGTAGGATGCGGTACAGGCGCGCTGTGCGCGGCGATCGTCGACCGCTGCTCGCCCTCTTCGGTCACCGGAGTCGAGCCGTCGGAGGGATTTATGAAGACGGCGACAGAGAATCTCGCGGGCCAGATAGCGCTCCACCAAGGCAGCGCCACGGCGATCCCGCTCGTCGATGCGTCCGTGGATGTGGTGGTCTCGGGACTCGTCCTGAACTTCGTTCCGGATCCGCGCGCCGCCCTCGCCGAAATGAAGCGGGTGGCGGTCAAGGGCGGCATGATCGCGGCCTACGTCTGGGATTACGCGGGGAAAATGGAGCTCATGCGGTTCTTCTGGGATGCGGCGGTCGAGCTGGACCGGGGAGCTGCGGGGATTGACGAGGGCGTCCGTTTCCCGGTGTGCCACCCGAAGGCGCTTGAGACCCTCTTCGCCGACGCCGGACTCAACAGAGTTGACGTAAAGCCCATCGACATACCGACGCCGTTTGCGAATTTCGACGAGTATTGGCAACCTTTCCTCGGCGGTCAGGGGCCGGCCCCCGCATACGCTATGGCGCTCGACGAGACCGCAAGAGCGCGCCTTCGGGATCGCATACGAGAGCGTATCCCCGTTACGGCAAGCGGGTCGATCTCGTTGATTGCGCGCGCCTGGGCGGTTCGCGCAACTGTCGCAACGTAGACGATGCCCAACTCAACGCTCCACGAGAGGGGATCCATGAATATCGAGCAGTTCATGCAAGGCTACAAGGCTGCATGGGAGCGCCGCGATCCATCGATGTTCTCCGCGCTCTTCGCGGCGGACGGCGAGTATCACAACACGCCGTTCGCCGTTCAGCGCGGACATGCCCAACTCGCCGAATATTGGCGCCGCGTCCAGCTTCAGGAGGACGTGCGCGTCACCTATGAAGTGCTGGC
>Ga0316620_10000111_pt1 | contig 32242 bp, 33 predicted proteins | sample OWC_Aug_M1_C1_D5_FD_207651 | JGI IMG/M metagenome (GOLD analysis project Ga0316620, IMG submission 207651) | Wetland soil microbial communities from Old Woman Creek delta, Ohio, United States - OWC_Aug_M1_C1_D5_B | ecosystem: Environmental > Terrestrial > Soil > Wetlands | place: USA: Ohio...
CTGGTGGATGCGTATTCGAAGACCTCGGTGCCATCAATCCATGCCATCGGCGACGTCACCAATCGCATCAACCTCACGCCGGTGGCGACCGCGGAGGGCATGGCCCTCGCAAAGACGCTGTTCCGCGGCCAACCGACCGCCCTAGACTACGAAAACGTGCCGACCGCGGTGTTCGCCAACCCGAACCTCGCCGCGGTCGGGCTATCCGAGGAACAGGCGCGCGAGCGCTTCACCAGAATCGAGATCTACAGGACGTCGTTCCGCTCGCTCAAGCACACGCTCTCCTCAAGCGAGGAGAAGATCTTCATGAAACTGGTCGTCGACGCTGCCGGCCAGCGCGTGGTGGGCGCGCACATGATCGGGCCGGACGCGGGCGAGATCATCCAGGGCCTCGCGATCGCGGTGAAGATGGGCGCCACCAAGGCGCAGTTCGACGCCACGCTGGGCATTCACCCCACCGCGGCCGAGGAGTTCGTCACCATGCGCGAAACGGCGAATTCTTGATCTGGCGGGAAAAGCCCGGTAAAAAGCGCTGAGTAAGCGACCCGAATCCTCCAATGCTGCTCGAGTCCCGCATCAAGAAAGTGATCGGCAAGTTGCGCGCCAAGGCGAGCCTGCCGGTCGCAATCGAGCTGTGGAACGGGGAGCGCTACGACCTCTCGCCCTCGCCTACCGTGACGCTGCGCATCCCATCGGCGTCGGCGCTGCGCTACTTCGCCAATCCGGACCTCGCCAAGCTGGGCGAGGCCTACGTCGAAGGCCATGTCGAAGTCGAGGGACCGATCGGCGACGCGCTGCGTGCCGCGGAGGGGCTGTCGCGCCAGCTGGGCGAAGCCAAGAAGGGCCGCCTGCCACTGCTGCTCAACCTGCACACCAAGAAGATCGACGCAGCCTCGATTCGGTACCACTACGACGTGTCGAACGACTTCTACGCGCTTTGGCTAGACCGCAACATGGTCTATTCGTGCGCCTACTTCAAGACCGGCGACGAATCCATCGATACGGCACAGGAGCAGAAGCTCGATCATATCTGCAAGAAGCTGCGCCTCAGGCCGGGCGACAAGTTCCTCGATATCGGCTGCGGCTGGGGCGCGCTGGTGCGCTGGGCGGCAACACACTACGGTGCAGATGCGACCGGCATCACGCTTTCCCACAACCAGCACGCGCTCGCCAACGAGCGCATCGCGGCCGAGGGCCTCGGCGCAAGCTGCCGGGTGCTGCTGCAGGACTATCGCGACCTGCGGGGCGAAGGCGTGTACGACAAGATCGCCTCGGTGGGAATGTTCGAACACGTCGGGCTCAAGAACCTGCCGCTGTATTTCGGCAAGATCCACACCCTGCTCAAAGACGGCGGCGTGGTGCTGAACCACGGCATCACATCGGTCGATCCGGAGAGCCGCTCGGTCGGCCTGGGGGCGGGCAAGTTCATCGACAAGTACGTCTTTCCGCACGGCGAGTTGCCGCACGTGTCCCTGGTGCTGAAGGAGATGTCGCGCGCCGAGCTCGAGGTAATGGACGTGGAGACCCTGCGGCTGCATTACGCGAAGACGCTGTGGCACTGGAGCGGGCGGCTGGAGAGCAACCTGGACGCGGCGCGGGAGCACGCCGGGGACAAGCGGCTGCGCATCTGGCGCGCCTACCTGGCGGGTTGCGCCCACGCCTTCGAGCACCGCTGGGTGTCGATCCACCAGGTGCTCGCCGTCAAGGGCACCAACGCCAAGTCGAACCATCTTCCCTGGACGCGCGCCTGGATCTACGAATGAGCGGACCGATCGCTCCCTGGCACGCGGAGCATGCGAACTTCTCGCAACTTCTCGACGTGCTGGGAAATGAGCTCGTGCTGTTCCAGGCCGGCGAACGCCCGAACTACGAGCTGATGCTCGACATCGTCAGCTACCTGAGGCACTACCCGGACCGCTTTCACCACGCGCGCGAGGACGTGGCGTTTTCGCGCCTGGTCGGCCACGATCCTTCAATGCAGGTCAAGATCAATCGCCTGCTGCAGGAGCATCGCGTCATCGCCCGGGCTGGCGACGATCTGCTCAAGCTGCTTAACGAGGTCGCCGACGAGGCGATCATCGCGCGCGCCGAGGTCGAGGCTGCGGCCGCAACTTACCTCGTGTATTACCGCCATCACATCGCCACCGAGGAGCGAGACGTCATGCCGCGCGCGGCCGAGCTGCTGACCCCGGAAGACTGGGCGGCCGTCGCCGCCGCGGCCCCCGCAGGGCGTGACCCGCTGTTCGGAGACCAGTCCGAGGAACGCTACCGCGAGCTACGCCGTCTGATCGCGGTCGCGTCGCGCTAGCCAAGCGCGCGCGCGACGAGCGATCCGCCGCTCGCGAGGAGCATCAGCGCCACCACGCGCATCAGCGTTTCGCGCCGGATGCGCTTGAAGAGCCGGGCCGCCGCAGAGATACCGAGCCACGCCGCCGGCAGCGCCACGGCGGCGGCGATCCAGACTTTGCGATCGCTCATCAGTCCGGTTAGCGCGAAGGCGGCGAGGCGCAGGGAGATGCTCGCCACCGAGGTGAGCGCAAGCGTGGCACGGAACGACTCCTTCGGCAGGTTGCGCTGCGCGAGGTAGATCGCGTAGGGCGGTCCGCCGGCGCCGAACAGCGCGCTCGTGACCCCGCCTACGAGGCCCGCGAGGTAGGCCCAGCCGCGTCCGACCGTCCGGCGCGGCCCGCGCGCGAACAGGGAATAGAGCGCAAATGCCACGACGAAGCAGCCGAGCGCCAGCATGCCGCCCCGGCGCGGCATATTCACCAGCACGGTGGTCCCCAGCACGGTGCCCGCAAGGATCATCGGCACCAGCCGCGCAAGCTCGGCGCGTACAACGTGCCGCGGCGCCTCCAGGCCGAGGCGCAGCGAGTTGGCGAGATCGACCAGCACGAATACCGCGAGCGCGAACGACAGCGGCAGGAAATGCGTCGCGATCGGGATCGCGACCAGCGCCGCGCCGAACCCCGTGATGCCGTAGATCAGCGAGCTGGCGAGCGCAATCGGCGCGAGGGCCAGGACGGCCACGTAGCCTTCAGGCACCGCCGGCGCCCGGGCCTAGAACTTGACCGACAGGTTGAGCGAGTACCTTCCGGTGAGGGCCGCGCTGCCGAGCACGTGTCCCGTGATGGCGGAGAGCACGTCGCTTGCCTTGAACACGCCCGACACCGCGCATCTCGGTGCATCGAGCGCGTACAGAGTGAACACATAGTGGTGCACGAGCGGGTCGTTCCACGGCGGGCAGGGCCCGTCGTAGCCGAAATAGTTGCCAGCCATGTCCTTGTCGCCGGAGAACCAGCCGGTGTAGTCGTTGAGCCCCTGGCGCGTGCCGCGGATCGCTTCGGGACCGGTCTTTCCCCTGGGCGTCACCCCGTTCGAGAACTCTCCCTCCGCAATCGCTCCGTCGAAGGGCTTCAGGTCGACGAGCACCCAGTGGTAGAAGTCCACCCGCGGCAAGCTCGCAGGGACCTGTCTGTCTTCCTTGTTGACATCGTCGGGCCGGGAGGGCACGTCGCGATCGTGACAGAGCAGCACGACCGAGCGCGTGCCCGGGGGCAGGCCGCTCCACGCGAGATGCGGATTGCGGTTGTCGGACAGCCGGATGTGGGTCTTCGCGTCGGGCACCGCGAATGCGCAGCGCCCCGGAATCTTGCCCATGTCGGAAAAACTCTCGCTTGTCAGCTTCATGGCCGTCCTCCGTTCGTGACGGGAGCGATTATAAGGTCGCCGCCGGAGCGCTGGTTCATGCGCCCCAGGGCGGCGACGTAGCGGCCAAAAGGCAGCCCATAGCGGACTTCGAGCCCTTCAGCCCGCCCACGCAACTCCCGCCACTCGACGCGCGCGGGCGCCCCCTTCAGCGCGAACGCGATCAGGTTGGGGTCGGACAGTGCGGGCATGCACAGCACCGCGCCGCCAAAGGCGCGCTCGAGCCGCTGCAGGTAGCTGTCGAGACGGGGGTCGTCGCTCATGTAGTTGACCACCATCACCCCTTGCGCGCCAAGTGCCAGGTAGCACGCGTCGTAGAACTCGCTCGAGGCGAGCCGCGGCACCTGCTCGCCGTCGTCGAAGCCGTCCACCAGCACCAGGTCGCAGCACTCGGGGGAGAGCGCCTCGGCACCGTCGCCGATCTCCACCTCGAGGCGCGCATCGTCGCGCGGCAGCGCGAAATGCAAGCGTGCCGCTGCGAGCACGCGCGGATCCCGTTCGATCACCCGCACGCGCGTCGCCCGCAGAAAGCGGTGGAAGTACTTGGGAAGCGATCCCCCGCCGAGGCCGATCATCAGCGCTCGGCGCGGCCGGGAGTGAAACAGCAGGAACGCCATCATGCAGCGCGTGTAGTCGAGCGCCAGCGCGTCGGGGTCGTCGAGCCGCATCGCGCTCTGGATGGCGTCTCCACCGATGTGCAGCTGGCGCAGTCCGTGCCGCTCGCTCACCGCCACTGCAGGCCTGCGCTTCATGCCCGCACCGCTCGCGCGCGCCGCATCATCACCAGCACCAGGCCGGCTCCGGCGAACGAAAGCGCGGCCGCGGCGAGGATCGGCGCGGCGTAGCTGCCCCAGGCGTCGTACGCCGCCCCGGCGAGTGGCGGCCCCAGCAATGTGCCGATCCCGGGGGCCGTGTAGAGCAGCCCTATGATCCCGGACACCGCGCGCGGGCCATAGAGATCCATGATGATCGTGGGCGACAGCGCGACGAACCCGCCGTAGAACGCGCCGAACAGCAGCGCGAAGAGCACCAGCATCCAGTAGCCGCTCGCGAGCCACCACATGATCAGCATGGCCCCGAGCCCCAGGTACATCGCGGCGAACGAAGGCACCCGCCCGAGGCGATCGGCGACCCCGCCGATGGTGAACCGGCCAAGCAGGCTGCCCAGTCCGATCAGGCTCACCAGCGCGACACCCTGCGCCTCCGAGTAGCCCGAGTCCTGCGCGTAGCTCGCGAGGTGCACCATCGGCACGAACAGGCCGACGCATACCAGCATGCTCGCGACGTACAGCAGCCAAAATGGCTCCGAGCGCAGCGCCTCGCCGAGCGTCGCGCCTGGCAGCGACGCGCGCTCGGTGCGCGCCGCGCCCGGCGCGCCGTGGCGCGCGGGATCGTCGTCGATCGCGAGCGCCGCCGCGCCCGCGAGCAGCAGCACCGCGAGCGCCAGCACCTGGTACGCAGCGCGCCAGCCGAGCAGTCCGATCAGCCAGGTGGCGACGAGCGGCCCGAGAAAATTGCCGGCGCCGATCCCGGCGATCGCCAGCCCCGAGGCGAACGCGCGGTTCGCGACGAACCAGGGCTGCACCGCGCCGACCGAAGGCACGTAGGTGAGGCCGATGCCGACGCCGAGTCCGACGCTGTAGGTGATGTACAACACCTCGACCGACCTGGCGACGCTCGCCAGGCCGAGCGCCGCCACCATGCACGCGACACCCACCAGCGCAACGCGACGCGGTCCGAACCGGTCGGCAAGCATGCCGCCAGGGGCGCCGAGCGTAAACCACAGGAACGCGCACACCGAGAACACCAGCGAGACGTGCGCCCGCGAGGCCGAGAATTCGGACTGGAAGGCCCCGAAAAATGCCGCGAACGAGTACGCGGCGCCGAAACCCACGAACATCAGCGTGAACGCCGCCGCGACCACGAACCAGCCGTAGTAGATGCGCCGGCCCATGCCCCCTCAATACATCGCGCCGCGCGCAGTGATCGGCCACAGCGCCTCGACCTTGCCGCCGCGCAGGCAGACGTACCAGTCGTAGAGGTTGACCGTCGGATCGCAGTGTCCGGGAACGAGCAGCATCTTTGCGCCCAGCGCCGGCGCGGTTGCGCCTGCTTCGAGCTCGAGGACGCCATGCTCGTCGGATGCGCGCGCGTAGCGCAGCCCGGGTCGCTGCCATACCGTGGGAAGCCCGGAGTCGACGCTCGAGGCTTTCAGCCCGGCGTCTAGCACGGCGCGTCCCGCGGCAGGCCGGCTCATGACGGTCGCCAGCACGAACAGCGCGTGCTCGAATCGCGGCAGCGGCGCGGCCCACTCGTTCTTCGCGTAATCGGCGTCCATGAATACGTAGGAGCCCGGCTGGATCTCGTCGAAGGCGCGCGATTCGATCTCGAACGCGAAGGTTCCGCTGCCCCCGCCGGTGACCGTCGGGCAGGCGATGCCCGCCGACTCGATGAGCGCGCGCGTATCGCGTGCAGCCTGCGCCGCGAACTCGATTGCCGCGCGGCGTTCAGCCATCGTTCGCAGGTGCTGCGCGGCTCCGTGGTAGGCCTGCAGCCCGGCGAACCGCAGCCCGGGAGCGCCCGCGATCTCCCGCGCGAGACCCAGCGCCGCCTCGCCGGGCGCCACGCCGCAGCGGCGGGCACCGACATCGATCTCGACGTAGACGTCGAGCGTGGCGCCGGAGCGCCGCGCAGCCACGGAGACGTCGCGCACGTTGGCCGCGTCGTCCACGCATACGCCGATGCGCGCGCGCGTCGCCAGCTCCGCCAGCCGCGCGAGCTTCGGTGCGCCGACCACCTCGTTCGATACCAGCACGTCGGCGATGCCGCCCTCCACCATCGCCTCCGCCTCCGACACCTTCTGGCAGCACACGCCTACCGCGCCAGCTGCCACCTGCCGCCTGGCGATCTCGGGGCACTTGTGGGTCTTGGCATGCGCTCGCACGCGCACGCCGCGGCCCGCGACCGCGTCGGCGAGCGAGCGCAGGTTGCGCTCGAACGCATCCAGGTCGACGATGAGCGCCGGAGTATCGACCTCCTCCAGGCGCTGCCCGAGGCTCGCCGGAGGCCGCATCATCAAATGGCAGCGGCCCGATGCGCGCGCTGGCGCAGCGCGAGCCAGGCGATCGCCGCCATGACCACCACGATCAGCGGCAGCGCCGCGTAATTGACCCTGCTCCATCCCCCGCCCGTGACGATCAGGCCCGAGGAGAACGAGGACAGGGCCATCATGATGAAGATCGCCGAGTCGTTGGCGCCCTGCGCTTTCGCGCGCTCTTCGGGCCGGTAGGTCTCCGTGAGCAGCGTTGTGGCGCCGATGAACAGGAAATTCCACCCCATGCCGAGAAGCACCAGCGCAAGCCAGAACTCCGTCACCTCGATACCCGACAGCGCGATGCCGACCGAGGCCGCATTGAGCAGCGCGCCGGCGAACATCACGGGCAACGCACCGAAGCGTCGGATCAGCCCGCCCGTGAAGAACGAGGGCAGGTACATGCCGACCACGTGCGACGAAATGACGAAGGTCGCGGCCTTGTACGGATGGCCGCAGATTTCCATCGCGATGGGCGTCGAGGTCATGAGGAAATTCATGACTCCGTAGCTAATCGCTGCGCAGGCCACCGCGACGATGAATTTCGGTTGCGCCGCGATCTCGGACATCGTCCGCCCCGGCGCGCCCTGGGCGGCCGTTCCGGCATGCGGGATGCGGATGAAGCTGAGCAGCCCCATGGTGGCGAGCGACACGAGGATCAACGCCAGGTAGGCGCCGAGGAATTTCTGGGACAGCAGGTCGATCGTGATCCGGCTGGTCGTCGGACCGAGAATCCCCCCCACCAGTCCGCCCGCCAGCACCAGCGAGATGGCCGTGGGCCGGAACTGGACGCTGGCGACATCCGCGGCGGCAAAGCGGTAGTACTGGCCGTAGGCGTTGTAGACCCCGTACACGAGCGTCGCGAAACACAGCAGCCAGAAGCTGTGCAGCCAGATCGCGCCGGCGCACAGCAGTGCGCCCGCGATTCCCCAAACCGTTCCCAGCATCAGGCCGCGTCGGCGTCCCACGCGCTTCATGTGAAGCGAAGCGAGCATGGTGGCGATCGCGCCGCCCAGCACCCAGAAGGTCACCGGCAGCGTGGCGAGCTTGCGGTTCGCCGCCAGCGCGAGCCCCGCCAGCCCGTTGATCGCGATGAGCGTCGAGTTATTCGTCATCAGCATCGCTTGGCAGGCGGTGAGCAGGGCGACGTTGCGCCGTTCACTGATCATATATACAGTATGGGGTCCGTCAGGCAGGCGGGATCCAATTCTACCGGCAGGCAAGATGCCGACCGATGCAAAGAATGAAACACGCTCTGTAGCGATCCCGGCGGCGCGCGTAATGCTCGAGGGCAAGGCGCGCGGCGCGCTGTCGCGGCTGCAGGGGCGCTTCGAGAGCGAAGAGAGGGCGCCGTTCGACGACGGCTGGACGCGCGACGACGAACCGCCCGCGGCGCTCCTGACGACGGTCACCGAGGAGCGTGCCCGTTCGGTCATCCAGACGAACGATTCGCCCGACCTGCCGTTCGACCAGTCGATCAATCCCTACCGCGGCTGCGAGCACGGCTGCGTGTACTGCTACGCACGCCCGAGCCACGCCTACCTCGAGCTCTCGCCGGGACTGGATTTCGAGACGCGGCTTTTCGCCAAGGTCAACGCGGTCGAGCGGCTGCGCGACGAACTCGCGTGGCCGGGCTACGCGCCGAAGCCGATCTCGCTCGGCGCCAACACCGACTGCTATCAGCCGGTCGAGCGCCGCTACCGCATCACGCGCGGCCTCATCGAGCTGCTCTCGGAGTGCAGGCATCCGCTTACGATCGTCACCAAGTCCGCGCTCGTCGAGCGCGACCTCGACCTCCTCGGACCGATGGGCCGCGCGAACCTCGCCAAGGTGTTCGTATCGCTGGGCACGCTCGACCGCGGGCTCGCGCGGCGGCTCGAGCCGCGCGCCGCGAGCCCGCAGCGCCGGCTCGACACGATCCGTGCGCTCGCCGCGGCAGGTGTGCCGGTCGGCGTGATGGTCGCTCCGGTCGTGCCAGCGCTGTCGGACAAATCGGTCGAGGAATCGCTCGAAGCGGCCGCCCGCGCCGGCGCCAGCATGGCAGGCTACCAGCTGCTCAGGCTGCCGAACGAGCTGAAGAACCTGTTCCGCGAGTGGCTCGCCGCGCACTACCCGCTGCGCGCTGAGCACGTCATGAGCGTCGTGCAGCAACTGCGTGGCGGCCGCGACAACGACCCGCGCTTCGGCACGCGCATGACCGGCACGGGCAACTATGCCGAGCTGCTCGCGAAGCGCTTCGAGATCGCCTGCCGGCGCTTCGGGCTGAACGGCGACGAACGCGGCGGCGCGGCGCGCCGCGCGCTCGACTGCTCGCAATTCGTGCCACCCTCCCCCGGCGGCCAGTTGCGGCTGTTTTGAAGCTGCGCGCGCTTTGGCTCGCCATCGGCTGGGCGATGGTGGCCGGAATCGTATACGGCTCGCTGATGCATTCGCCGCCCTCGCTCGGCTTCGAGCAGGGCGACAAGTTCGAGCACCTGGGAAGCTACGGACTGGCGATGTTCTGGTTCTGCCAACTCTACGCCGGCCGCCGGGCGCGCCTCGGCTACGCGCTCGGCTTCGTGCTGCTGGGCGTTGCGCTCGAGTTCGTGCAGGGCTGGACCGGCTACCGCGACTTCGAAGTCGCGGACATGGTCGCAGACGCCGCCGGCGTCGCGCTCGGCTGGGGCGCGGCGCTCGTCCTCCCCAGAACGTTGCCGCCCTGATACGCTGTCGCGATGAGCGCAGCTTCCGCAGCCGACGCCCGCACGCGGCATCTGCTCACCGCGCCGATCCTCCCGATCTTGCTGCGCCTGTCGGCGCCGGGCGTGCTGCTGGTGGTGTTCCAGACCATGATCTCGATCGGCGACACGTACTTCGTCAGCCGGCTGGGCACGGTCCCGCTCGCAGGGCTCGCACTGGTGTTCCCGCTGCTGATGCTGCTGCAGATGACCTCGGCCGGCGCCCTGGGCGGTGGCGTGTCATCGGCGATCGCGCGCGCGCTCGGGGCCGGCGACCTGGCCGCCGCGCGTCGGCTGGTGGTGCACGCGCTGGTGATCGCAGCGGCGATGGGCCTCGCGTTCACGCTGCTGCTGCGAGGCTTCGGCCGCCCGATCTACCGGCTGCTCGGCGGACAGGGCACAACGATCGAGCACGCGCTCGCGTACTCCGATGCCGTGTTCGCAGGGGCGACCATGGTGTGGTTCGCCAACATGCTCGCGAGCGCACTGCGCGGAACCGGCAACATGCTCGTTCCGGCGCTGTCGTTGAGCGCCGCCGCCTGCATTCACGTCCCGCTGTCGGCTTGTCTGGTACTCGGCCTCGGGCCGGTGCCGCGGCTCGGCATCGCGGGCGCGGGGGTAGCCTACGCCGTCACCTTCAGCCTCGCGGCGCTGGCGATGAGCCCGGTGGTGTTCCGGCGCCATGGCCTGTTGCGTCCGCGCGGCGGGGACCTGCGCCTCGAACGACGGCTGTTCCGCGACATTTTTCGGGTGGGCGGGATGTCCGTCGTGTCCGCGGTACAGACGGTATTCACTGCGGTGGTGCTCACCGGCTTCGTGGGGCGCTTCGGCGCGCCGGCGCTCGCCGGTTACGGCGTCGGCCTGCGCCTCGAGCTGCTGCAGATTCCTTTGGTGTTCGCGGTGGGCCAGGCGATGGTAGCGCTGGTCGGCACCCACGTCGGCGCCGGGCGAGCGGAGCGCGCCAAGAGAATCGCCTTCACCGGCGCGGCCATCGCCTGCTGCGTCAGCCTCGTGATCGGCGTCGCGGTCACCGTCTATCCGCAAGGGTGGGTGGGCCTGTTCAGCGCCGATCCGGGCGTGCTCGACGCGGGCGGCCGCTACCTGCGCACCGTCGGGCTGTGCTACCCGTTCCTCGCGGTGGGAATCGCGCTCTACTTCGCCGCCCAGGGCGCGGGAGAGGTGCTGCTGCCGGTGCTCGCCGGCACTGCGCGCCTGATCATCGTCGTGGGCGGCGGCGCGGCGGTGTTCGCCCTCGGCGCCGGGCTCCCGGTCGTATTCGCCGTGATCGCAGTCGGCATGGTGACCTACGGCACGCTCACCGGCCTCGTGGTGAGCAAAGCGGTTTGGGGCCTACGCTAGGCGAGAAATTCGATCAGCGCGTCGAGCACCGCGTCGGGTGCCTCGGCCATGAGTGAGTGTCCCGAGGTGCCGACCTGCAGCGTTCGGCTGCCGGCGAGCGCCTGCGCGAGCGGTGCGGCGGACTTCGGGGGTGTCATGACGTCGCGCCGGCCGAGCACCAGCAGGGCCGGGCAGGTCACTTTCTTCGCGCACTCGAGCCCGCTACGGTAGTCGCTACAGGCCTTGAGGTCGCTGTAAAGCACGCCGGGCGCAAGCCGCTCGAGCCGCGCCAGCATGTCGCCGTACATCCACATGCCGGGATTCGGGTTACCGCCGAGCGGGACCTGCGCAGCGTGGCCCCAGATGGTTTCCATGTCGAATGCGCTCGGCTCGTCGTTCTTTGCCGCCTCGAGGAAAGCATCGGACACCGCCATCGGTACGGCCACCCCGATGAGCGCGATCCGCTCGACACGCGGCGCATGGCGCGCGGCGCACTCGAGCGCGACCAATGCGCCCATCGAGTGGCCGACGATCGAAGCGGCCCCGATGCCGCAGCCGTCGAGCACGCGCACAAGCCAGTCCGCCATCGCCTCGATTGCGCGGAGTGGCGGGCCCTCGGAATGGCCGTGCCCGGGCAGGTCGAGCGCGATCGCGTTGCGGCCGTGATAGGCGAAATAGCGGCTCTGCAGCGCGAACCAGCTGTGGTCGAGCCCGGCGCCGTGCACGAACACCACGCTCGGCTGCGCCGGGTCGATGCGCCGACCCGCGGTATAGGCGAACACCCGCCGGCCGTCGACGGCGAGATTCATTGCGTCGCCCGCTGCGCGGACTTGAGCGCGCGATCGAGGTCCTCGACCAGGTCCCCTGCCTGCTCGAGTCCGATCGACAGCCGCACCGTGCCGGCAGTGATGCCCGCTTTCTTCAGGTCCTCGTCGCTCATGCGGTAGTGCGTGGTCGTGGCCGGATGGATGACCAGCGATTTCGCGTCGCCGACGTTGGCGAGATGCGAGAAGATGCGCAGGCTCTCGATGAACGCCCGGCCCGCAGGACGCCCCCCCTTCATGTTGAACGAGAATACTGCGCCCGCACCGCGCGGCAGCAGCTTCTTCGCCAGCTCGTGGTCGGGATGCGACTCGAGCTCGGGGTAGCCGACCGACTCGACCATCGCATGGGCGGCGAGGAACTTCGCCACCTTCCGCGCGTTTTCGACGTGGCGCGGCATCCTCAGGTGCAGGGTTTCGATGCCCTGGAGGATCTGGAACGCCGTCATCGGTGCCATGCAAGCGCCGAAATCCCTCAGTCCTTCGCGGCGGGCGCGCAAGAGGAACGCGCGCGTGCCCGACTCCTCCTCGAAGTCCATGTCGTGAAAACCCTCGTAGGGCGCGGTGAGCTGCGGGTACTTGCCGCTCGCTTCCCAGTCGAAGCGCCCCGAATCGACCAGCACCCCGCCGATCGCGACGCCGTGGCCGCCGAGGAACTTGGTCGCCGAGTGGTAGAGCAGATCAGCGCCCAGCTCGAAGGGCTTCATCAACCATGGCGTGGTGAAGGTCGAGTCCACCAGAAGCGGCAGTCCCGCCTGGTGTGCGATTCCCGCCACCTGCGGGATGTCGAGCACGTCGAGGCCCGGATTGCCGAGCGTCTCGCCGAACACCAGCCGCGTGTTTGCCCTGATCGCGCGCGCGAAGTTCTGCGGATCGCGCGGGCTGACGAAAGTCGTCTCGATGCCGAAGCGCTTGAGCGTGTAGCCGAGCAGATTGTGCGAGCCGCCGTAGAGCGAGTTCGAGGCCACCACGTGGTGGCCTGCGTCGAGGATCGTGGCGATCGCGAGGTGCAGCGCCGCCTGGCCGCTCGCCGTCGCAATCGCGCCAACGCCGCCCTCGAGGGCCGCCATGCGCTCTTCGAGCACCGCCACCGTGGGGTTCGAGATGCGCGAGTAGACGTGACCGGCTCGCTCCATGTTGAACAGCGACGCCGCGTGCTCGGTGTCGCGAAACACGTACGACGTGGTGGCGTAGATCGGCACGGCGCGCGCGCCGGTTGCCGGGTCGGGCGACTGGCCGGCGTGCAGCGCGAGGGTGTCGAAGCCTGGGTACTTGGGTCCGGCCATGACGGGACTCCGCAAATAAAAACGCCCCTCGCAAGGGGCGTCCGGGGAACGTGCTTTTCTAGTGCAAGTTCTTCCTGCTCGGGCGCGTGTAGCTCTCGAAGGCGCGCTCCGGCTGGTTCGGTCGCGCTGCTTTCTCCTTCCAGTCGCGGTCGAACAGGTCATTCACCAGCACCACCACTTCCGACACACGTTGCTTGTCGAACTGGCGCTCGAGAAGCGCGGAGACGTCCTCGATCATGCAGCGGCGCTGCGCTTCGTGGATCGCCTGCGCCGTCGGCCCGACGAACAGCAGTCGCGCCTCCTGGTCGCCGTTATCGTGATACAGCGTGACGTCGACCTCGACCGCCTCGTAGCAATAAGGGCCGAGTTTCTCGAGCGCCTCGTCGAGCGCCCGGTGGAAGCTGCGGCCGATCTCTCCGGTCCAGCACAGGTGCAGGAGCAATTCCTTCTCGTCGTACTTGATCCCCGGCTCATCCGGCTCGAGGCTCTTTACGTCCGCAAGGCCATCCGCGTCAAGGTACTCCAGCACGGGCGCAAGCGCCTGCTCGATCTGCTTTTTCGAGACCCCTTCGAGAATGGGTATGTCTGCGTGGACGTGCACTTCGATCCGCATGGCGGGAACCTTCCTGAACAATATTTGCATTCTAGCACCCGCGCCCCTGCGTGCCCGCAAGCCTGAAGGGCACGAAGCTTGCATGCATCTACGAGTGCCGATGGGCATATGGCGCGTCTAAGCGCCCAAGGAGGCCCGCGATGAAGGTGCTCTACGACAGCAGCAACTATTACGTGGCGGAGTTTCCCGGTCGCCGCGGCATCGAGCTGGTGGACAAGCGCACCGGCCGCACCGGCTACATCGAGGGCATGGTCGAAGCGCAATTCCGGGCCACCATGGCCAATCTGTGCTCGGACGAGAACAGCGACGAGTCGGTAGACGAGTTTCTGGGCGGCTACGACGCGCTGCTGACCAATCCGCTCGTGATGCACTAGCGAAACGCTGCGGGGGCCGCCGCTCGACCGAATCCGTTAGCATCCGGGGAGATGCCCCTCCCCGACTATTCCGGCGGCAGCCTCGTTAACCTCGTTGCCTCGCTGATCCAGGCGCGCGGCGGCAGAGCGCGTCACGCGGAGCTGCGCCTGCTGCCCTCAGCGGAAATCGCCGCCGCGCGAAACATCGTGCTGCTGATCGTCGACGGCCTTGGCGACGGCTACCTGAAACGCCGGGGAACAGGCGGCGAGCTCGAGCGCCGGCGGCGCGGCGCCCTCACCTCGGTATTTCCCTCCACCACGGCAAGCGCCATCACCTCGAGCTATACCGGCTGCACGCCGCTCGAGCACGGCCTCACCGGCTGGTTCACCTATTTCGGCGCCGCGGGTTGCGTCGTGGCGGCGCTGCCGTTCCGCTCGCGCGGCGACTTCCTGCCGCTTGCACGGCGTGGGGTCGAGCCGAAGCGCATATACCGTTCGGCCCCGCTGTTCGCGGCGCTGCCGGTGCGCTCGATCGTCGTTTCGCAACGCGACATCATCGATTCGGACTACAACCTGTATCACTGCCGCGGGGCCGAGAGGCGCGCCTACGACGACCTGGCCGGCCTGGTGCGGGAGATCGAGGCGGCGGTGAAATCGGGCAACGAGCGCAAGTTCATCTATGGATACTGGCCGCTGTACGACACGGTCGCGCACCAGCACGGCTCCGAGAGCGAGCAGGCCGCTCGGCAGTTCGCGGCGATCGACGAGTCCTTCGGCAGGCTGCTGGCGCGGCTCGCAGGCACCGACTCCCTGGTCGTCGCCACCGCCGACCATGGTTTCGTCGACTGCCCCCCAGGCGAGTGCCTTGCGCTCGAGGACGGTCCGGGGCTCGCTGGCATGTTGCGCTTTCCGTTGTGCGGCGAGCGCCGCATCGCGTATTGCCACGTGCAGGAAGGGACAGTGGCGGAGTTCATGACCCGCGCCGCGGAGTGGCTCGATGGCCGGGCGCAGGTGCGCGCAAGCGGTGAGCTGGTCGCCGAGGGATGGTTCGGTCCCGGCGCGGCACATCCGCAGTTCAGGGAGCGCGTGGGCGACGTCGCGCTGATCATGAATGGACGGTTTACCATTAAGGACTGGACGCCGGGCGAGTCCCGGCACCTGCATGTGGGCAATCACGGCGGCACCAGCGAGGACGAGATGACGATCCCGCTGGTCGTCGCCGAAACCTAGGGGGAGACGATGAAAGCGAAGGTCAATGGCATCGAGATGTACTACGAACTGCACGGCAAGGAAGGCGCTCCGTGGCTTACTCTAAGCCACTCCCTCGCCTGCAGCGTGCGCATGTGGGACCCGCAGATCGAAGCCTTCAAGAGCCGCTACCGCGTTCTCGCGTACGACACGCGCGGGCACGGCGAGAGCATGGCGCCTGCCGGAGCCTACTCGCTCGAGATGCTGGCCGACGATCTACGTGCCTTGCTCAGACATCTCAACATCGAGCGCACCCACTTCGCGGGGCTGTCGATGGGCGGCATGATCGGCCAGACCTTCGCGCTCAAGTACCCGGGCGTGTTCGCGAGCCTGATTCTCGCCGACACCACCAGCCGATATCCGGCCGAAGCGGCGGGCCTGTGGGCCGAGCGCATCAAGACCGCCGAGACGCGAGGCATGCAGCCGCTGGTGCAGCCGACGCTCGAGCGCTGGTTTACCGAGCCGTTCCGCAAGGCGCATCCCGACGTCGTCGGACGCATCGGCACGCTGATCGCCTCGACGCCCGTCGCGGGCTATGTCGGCTGCAGCCACGCGATCCCGAAGATCAACCTGACGACCCGCCTCAAGGAAATCAAGGTGCCGATCCTCGTCCTCTGCGGCGAGCAGGATGCCGGAACGCCGCCGGCGATGGCGCGTGAGATCCACGACAACGCGCCGGGCTCGAAACTGGTGCTGATCCCGCAGGCGGCGCACATCTCCAACATGGAGCAGCCGCAGGCATTCACGGGCGCGATGGAGAAATTTCTCTCCGGCGTGAAGTAGGGGTCTCAGCCCGCCGCCGGGCCTTTCATACCCTGCCAGCGCCGCAACGCCGGCGAGCGAATGCCGAACAGGTCGAGCACCCGGGCTACCGTGTGCTCGATCATTTCGTCGATCGACTTCGGTTTGGCGTAGAGCGCCGGCACCGGCGGAAACACGATCGCGCCCATCTCGCTCACCGCCACCATGTTGCGCAGGTGGGCAAGATTGAGCGGCGTCTCGCGCGCAAGCAGGACCAGGCGGCGGCGCTCCTTGAGAACCACGTCCGCGGCACGCGAGACCAGGTCGTCGGCGTGCGCGTGTGCCACCGCGGCGAGCGTCTTCATCGAGCAGGGCGCAATCACCATGCCTTCCGTCAGGAATGAGCCGCTGGCGAGCGCCGCCGCGACGTCGCGCGGGCTATACGCGACGTCGGCCAGGCGCTCGATCTCCTTGCGCTTCAGCCCGAGCTCCTGCCACGCGGTCAACACCCCCGCATCCGATAGCACGAGGTGGCTCTCCCAGCCTCGCTGCCGGCGCAGGAGCTGGAGCAGCCGCACGCCGTAGGCGGCCCCGGTCGCACCGGTGATGCCGACGATCAGTCGCTTCGCCATGGCCGCTAGCCTACCCGGATTGACGCGAGGCCGCAGGTTTGTAAGTATGACGGCGTGCCCGTGTATATACACACCAAGCGCGTGGACACTCCCAAGAAACGCTGCACCTGCTTCCTGCTGCGCAAGCTCGCGCGCAGGGTGACGCAGGCCTACGACCGGGCGCTCGCGCCCGCGGGCCTGACGATCACGCAGTTCTCGCTGCTCGCGCGTCTCGCGCGCGGCGAGGCGACCTCGGTATCGGCGCTCGCCGCGCGCATGGGGATGGACCGCACCACGCTGGTCCGCAACCTCAAGCCGCTGGAGGCCAGCGGCTGGGTGCGTTACGGCGAACGCGGCGCCGGCAAGCCCGCCGCCCCGGAGCTGAGCGCGTCGGGCCGCGCGCGCCTGCGCGCGGCGGCCCCGCTATGGGAGCGTGCGCAGGACGACCTCGAGGCCCTGCTCGGCCCGAAGCGCATCGCCGGGCTGCACGCGCTGGTCGACGAATCGCTCGAATTGCTCAACGCGAAGGACGCCGTATGACTGCACAGAACCGCAGCTTCCTCGCCGTCGCGATCGCCGCGAGCGCGGTGTTCGCGCTCGGTCTGGGCATCCGCAACGCGCAGCCGCTGTTCATCAGCGCGGTGAACTCGGCCACCGGCGTCGGCTACGTCGCGCTCAGTCTCGCCTTCGGCATTGCGCAGCTGATGTGGGGCGTGGCGCAACCCGTGGCCGGCGCAGTCGCCGACCGCTACGGCCCGCGGCCGGTGATGGTCGCCGGAACGATCCTGATCGCGGGCGCGACCGCCGCGATCCCGCTCGCGCACAGCGCGCTCGCGCTCACGCTGCTGATCGGCGTCGCGGGCGCGATAGGCGCGGGCGCGATCGGCCCGTCGCTGCTCATGGCCTCGGGGAGCCGCTGGATACCGGAAGCCAAGCGAGGCTTGGCGAACGGCATCATCGGCGCCGGCGGCTCGTTCGGCCAGTTCACCCTCATCCCGCTGGCGCAGCTGGCGATCGGCATCGCGGGCTGGCAACCGGCGCTCATCATGCTGGGCGCCGTGGGGCTGCTCGCCGTGCCGCTCGTCGTGTACCTGACCCACGGCGCCAAGGCGCATGCGGCGGCTCAGGCGGCGAGCGCCACGGGCGGAACGCTGCGTGATGCTCTGCGCGCCGCAGCCGGCGATCGCAGCTACCTGCTGCTCAATGCTGGGTTCTTCACCTGCGGCTTCCACGTCGCGTTCATCGCGACGCACCTTCCGGGGTACGTGGCCACCTGTCAGCTGCCGCCATCGGTGGCAGCCTGGTCGCTCGGCATCGTCGGCCTGTTCAACATTGCGGGCAGCCTTTGGGTCGGGCGCGCGATCGCCGAGACGCGCATGAAGATCATGCTTTCGGGCATTTACTTCGCGCGCGCCGTGCTGATTCTCGTGTTCTTCTTCTCGCCCAAGACCGAGCTCGCATTCTTCCTGTTCGCCGCCGGAATCGGCTTCACGTACCTGTCCACCGTGCCGCCGACCGTCGGCCTGGTCGCAAAACTGCACGGCCCGCGCTATCTCGCCACTTTGTTCGGCATCGTCATGCTGTCGCACCAGGTCGGCGGCTTCCTCGGCGCCTGGCTCGGTGGCAAGGCCTACGCGGCCACGGGAAGCTACGACTGGATGTGGTGGGCCGACATCGCGTTGTGCCTGATGGCCGCCGTGGTGCACCTGCCGATCCAGGAGGCACGGCGTCTCGCGCCCACGGCCGCCTAGCGCCGGCCGGAACCGCCGCGGAACGCGGCGACGAACGCCCAGACGAGGAACAGCGGCAAAAGGAGCGGCAGCAGGAACGGGAAGGCAAGCCACGCGACGATCAGGCCCGCCAGCACCAACGCGCCAAGAACGATCAGGCCGATTCCTGCGAACACGAAGGCGAGCAGGATCGCGGCACAAAACAGGGCGACCACCGCGACCAGCACGCCCCAGCCCTCGGCGGCGAGCTTCACCGGCCCGGTGAGGGGCTCGCCGTTCACGGTGATCGCGACGTCGCTCGAGCGGAACAGCTCCCAGGCGAGCAGCGCGACGACGACGAAGGCGAGCAGGAGCGCGATTTTCCTCATCGGTCAGCGCGGATACAGGATCATCTGGGTGCAGCGGAACTGCGCGATCTGCTTGCCGCTGCCATCGGCCGTCACCTCGGCGTCCCAGACCTGCGTGGTGCGCCCCTTGTGCACCGGGCGGGCGACGCAGCCGACGTCGCCCTCCAGGGCGGTGCCGAAGAAGTTGCTCTTCAGCTCGATGGTGGTAAAACCCGCCGCGCCCTCGGGAAGATTACGCACCGTGGCGTAGCCACAGCAGGTGTCGGCGAGCGCCACCACGGCGCCGGCGTGCAGGAAGCCGTTCCAGGCGCACTTGCTGCGCTCGACCCTCATGCGGGCGCGCAACTCGTCCGGCGCGACCGCCAGGATCTCGATGCCCAGATGCCCTGGCAGGTATTCGCGGCCCCGCGCGTTCCATTCCGCGAGGCTCTGCGGGATCGTCAGCTTTTCCATGGTCCGTCCTCGTGCGATCGGCGGTAGACTCCGCGGCTACCGATCCGGGGAGAGTGCGCTATGTTCGAGACTACCATTGCCGGCAGCCTGCCAAAACCCTTCTGGCTCGCCGAGCCCAACAAGTTGTGGCCTGCCTGGCGCGCATCTGGCGACGATCTTGCACGCAGCAAGCGCGATGCGACCCTGCTGTGGCTCAAGGAGCAGGAGGACGCCGGCATCGACATCGTCTCCGACGGCGAGCAGTCGCGTCAGCACTTCGTGCACGGCTTCCTCGAGTCCGTCGAGGGCATCGACTTCGAGCACAAGGTGAAGATGGGCATCCGCGCCAACCGCTACGATGCGATGGTGCCGGTGGTGGTCGGTCCGCTGCGGCTGAAAGGGCGCGTGCACCAGATCGAGGCGCGCCTGGCGCGGGCGCACACGAAGAAGAAGCTCAAGATCACCATGCCCGGGCCGATGACTATCGTCGACACCATCGCCGACCGGCACTACGGCGACAAGGTCAAGCTGGCGATGGCCTTCGCGGAATTGCTCAACCAGGAGGCGCGAGCGCTGGAGAAGGACGGCGTCGACACCATCCAGTTCGACGAGCCGGCGTTCAACGTCTACATGGACGATGTCGTCGAGTGGGGGGTCAAGGCGCTCGAGCGCGCGGCACGCGGGCTCAAGTGCACCACGGCGGTTCACATCTGCTACGGCTACGGCATCAAGGCGAACATCGACTGGAAGGAGAGCCTCGGCGCGGAATGGCGCCAGTACGAGAAAATCTTCCCGGCGCTCGCCAAGAGCCGCATCAAGCAGGTCTCGCTCGAGTGCATCCACTCGCACGTGCCGCCGCAACTGATGGCACTGCTGAAGGGCAAAGACGTGCTGGTGGGCGTGATCGACGTCGCGTCGGACAAGGTCGAGACGCCGGCCGAGGTCGCTGCAACGATCGGCCGTGCGCTCAAGTACGTGCCGAAGAACCGCCTGTTTCCGTGCACCAACTGCGGCATGGCGCCCATGGACCGCGAGATTGCGGTCGCCAAGCTGAAAGCTCTTGCCGCGGGCGCGGCGCTCGCCCGCAAGAAATGGGGTCGGAGACGGATTTCCAGGAGATAGGTATATGGACCGAAACCGGCAACGCCAGCACGAAATCGAGGCCGCGGTCGCGGATATCCGCGCGATCGAGCGGCGAGACGGCGTCACGCGGGAAAGCCTCGAGCGCATCAAGGCGCGGCTGCTCAAGCTCACGGCGCGCACCGACCTCTTCACCCTCGAGGATTTTCCGCCGCCGCAGCCCGGCGCGGTGCGGAACTCGTGCCTGTATCGGCTCTCGGAGGACGCCGACCACCGCTTCGCGCTATACGCCAACTCTGCGAACGGCCGCTACGGCACGCCCGCGCACAACCACACCACCTGGGCGGTGATCGTCGGCGTGCAGGGCGACGAGCTGAACCGGTTCTACGACCGCACCACCGAGGGCGGCGTGCGCGAGAAAGGCCAGTTCGTCGTCGGCCGGGGCTCTGGGGTCGCCTTCCTGCCGGACGACCTGCACTCGATCCATATCGACGGCACGACGCTCAACTTCCACATGTACGGCTTGGCCCTCGAGCAGCTACCGCGGCGCGAGTACTACAAGGCGAAGGAGAACGCCTGGGCCGTGTTCCCGCCGCACTCCGACATCCGCGAGGCGCGCGCCCTCAGCTAGCCTTGTAGGTGTCGAGCCGGATGCGTTCGCGCTCGAGCGCGGCAGCGACTGGGGATCGATGCCCGCGATGCCGCCCCAGCGCAGCAGCGTGAAGGCGTAGGCGTCGTGGAAGCTCACCTTGGCGCCGAGCCAGAACGGGGAGGTGTTCTCGACCCAGCCCTGGATGCGCTCGAGGCATTCGCGGAAACGCTGCACCGCCCGGCCGCGCACGTCGGCGCGCGCCGGTCGAGGTAGTCGCAGATGGCGATGATCTGGTTGAGCGGCCGGCCGTCGACGACCAGCACCGGAAACTGGCCGTTCGGGTTCATCGAAAGGTACTCGGGCGTCTTGTTCTCGCCCCTGTGCAGCTTGACCAGGCGCGGCTCGAATCCCTCGCCGGTCGCGGCGCGGCTTCCAACCCGACGTGCGGCACGAACGAGCATGCTCCGGGCGCGAAATACAGCTCAATCATGACCTAAGTCTCCTACTTACCAAACATAAGCGAACGCAGGAAAGCACTCCGCCTTCGCGCCGCGGGGGTCGCAGCCCGCTTCGATGAGCCCGCTCTGCTCGTCGAACTGGGCGGCGGAAACGAAACCCTCGGTCCAGTCTGGCGCAACGTCGACATCGTGGCCGCGGCGCCTGAGCTCGTCGAGCGCCTTCCTGCCGATGCGTGCCTCGGCGCGCACACGGTTGGGCACACCGACGTGCGGCGCGAAGAACCCCGGAAAGCTCTCGCTGGAGAGGCGCGGCGCCTCGATCGCCTGCGGGATGGTCATGCCGAACACGGCGCGGTTGAGATAGAACTGCAGCAGCCACTGGCCCTGGTTGTCGCCGCCCATGGTGCCGAAAGCCATCCACGGCTTGCCCCCCTTGAATGCGAGCGACGGCGTGAGCGTGGTGCGCGGGCGCTTGCCCGGCGCCACCACGTTGGGGTGATGCGCCGGCGCGAGGTAGAAGGTCATCATACGCACCGAGAGCGGAAAGCCGAGCGCCGGGATCACCTCGGCCGACATCAGCCACGCCCCGCTCGGCGTGAACGAGGCCATGTTTCCCTGCGCGTCTACCGCGTCCACGTGCACCGTGCCCGCGCCCCAGCCCTTCGGCGTCATGCGCTCGTCTGACGGCAGCAGCGCCGCGTTGCGCCGCGCGTCGCCCGGGCGCAGTTCGGGATTGGCGCGGTGCATGTCAATCAAGGTCGCGCGCTCGACGGTATACGCGTCCGAGAGCAGCACCTCGCCCGGCACTAGCGTCTGGGCCGGGTCGCCGTAGTACTGCTCGCGGTCGGCGTAGGCGAGCTTCATCGCTTCGACCAGCAGGTGGCAGTAGTCGGCGCTGCCGTGCCCCATCGCGCGCAGGTCGTGGCGCAGCATGAGCGCGATCGTCTGCAGCTCGGCCGGCCCCTGCGACCAGAAACCGCACTTGTAAAGCGTCGTGTCGCCCACGCGCAGGCTCGCGGGCTCCTCGATGCGCGTCTCGAAGCGGGCGAGATCATCGCGCGTCAGCAGCCCGTCATGCGCCTTGGAGTATCTCTCGATCTCGGCGGCGACATCGCCCCGGTAGAACGCTGCATGCGGATCCTTCTCGTTGGCGAGGTAATCCAGGACGCGGGCGTACGCCGCGTTCTTCACCAGCTCCCCGACCTCGGGCACGCGTCCACCGGGCACGTAGAGCGCCGCGCTGCCCGGCCACTGCGCGAGAAACCGCTCGCGCAGCGCGACCAGGCCGTACTTGTGCTGATTGCGCAGGCCCTCCGAGAGCGGGAAGCCCTGCGCGGCGAGCTCGCGCGCGTGCGCCGACACTTCGCTGAACTGCATCGTCCCCCAGCGCGTGAGCACCGTGAGCAGCGCCGAGAACGCCGCCGGCACGCCGGCCGCAAGGATGCCCTGCTCGGGCACGTCGGCGAGCCCGCGCGCCCGGAACGCCTCGGGCGTGGCCGCCATCGGCGCCGCAGTGTTGCCGTTTACCGCGATCACGCGCGCCTCGCCCGCGAGCCGGATGAGCATCGGGCACTCGCCGCCGATCGTGTGCATCTGCGGATTGACCAGGCCCTCGACCAGCGTCGCCGCGACCGCGGCGTCGATTGCGTTGCCTCCCGCCTTGAGTACGTCCACGCCTGCATTGACCGAAAGGTAGGAATTCGCCGCCACGGCGCCGTGCGTGCCGATCAGCCGCGGGTGGAAGGTCGTGTCTTCGGTGGGGGCGATGCGGTACGCGCGGCGGCTCATGCGCATTAGAATAGCTTAATGTTCGCTTTCGAATGGCTCGCAGAGCGGAAGATCGTGGACGCGCTCGTGCCAGAGGAGCTACGCCTCGCGAAGAGCTGACCGGCGCCGTTCAGGGCGTCGGCGTCGCCATGTTCCCCTTGTTGGTGATGAGCGAGGCCTTCGCGTCGTCGGGCACGCCCGGAACTGTCTTTTCCCATTCGACGTAGCGCGCGCGCATGGCGGCGAGCCGGGCGGGCTCGCGCAGCGTCCGATTCGCCCGCTCGCGCGCGTCCGCCACCAGGTCGTAGAGGAATTCGCCGTCCTCGGTAGACAGGTACTTCCAGCGCCCGGCGCGCAGCGCGCGCTGGTTGCGAAAGTTGGCGCGCCAGAACAGCTCGCGCTCGAACGTCGCCGCCGGATTTTCCAGCACCGCGAGCAGGCTCGCGCCGTCGAGCGGAAAGTCCGGATGCGGCGCTACGCCGGCCGCATCGAGGATCGTGGCGGTGAAGTCCATGGTCATGCAGTGCTGCGAAGTGCTCGTGCCCGGCGGCACGCGCCCCGGCCAGCGCACGAGGTAGGGCACGCGGATTCCGCCCTCGAGCAAGTCCATCTTCTTGCCAGTGAGCGGCCAGACATCCGAAAACCGCTCGCCGCCGTTGTCGCTGGTGAAGACGACGATGGTGTTTCCGTCGGCGCCGACCGACTTCAGCGCCTGCAGAATGCGTCCCACGCCCTCGTCCATGTGGTGAATCATCGTGAGGTAGGTCTCGACCGAGCCGCCGGAGACGTGGCCAATATGCTCGCGCTCGGCGGCGAGGCGCTTCGCCTCGGCCTCGTCGGCGCGGGTCTCCCACGGCCAGTGCGGCGCGGTGTAGTGGACCGAGAGCAGGAACGGCTTGGCGCCGTCGCGCTGGCGCCCGATGTACTCGACCGAGCGGTCCGAGATCAGGTCGGTGAGGTAGCCGACGCGATGGATCTCGGTCTCGCCCTCCCACAGGTCATGCACGCCGGAGGTATCGCAATGCGTGAAGTAGTCGAGCCCGCCGCTCATCGCGCCGAAGAACTCCTCATAGCCGCTCTTCAACGGCCCGAAGTGCGGCGCGAAGCCCAGGTGCCACTTGCCGACGAGGGCTGTCGCGTAACCCGCCTGCCGGAGCAGCGAAGCCAGGCTCGGATGCTCGGGCGGCAAGCCGAGCACCGGACCGAGCGAAGGATCGGTGCGCGCGCGTCCTGCGATCGGCTCGTCCCAGCCGCCGCGCAGCCGGTACTGGTAGCGCCCCGTGGCGAGCGCGAAGCGCGTCGGCGAGCACACCGGAGAGTTCGAGTAACCCTCGGTGAAGCGCAGGCCCTCGGCCGCCATGCGGTCAAGGTTCGGGGAGCACGAGCCGCGCGGCGCATGCAGCGAGCGCCCGCCGTAGCAGCCGAGATCGGCATAGCCGAGATCGTCGGCGAGGATGAAGACGATGTTGGGGCGCGTCACCCGCGCGAGCTTACCAGAGCGACGCGCTCGCCCTACTTGTGCGTCTTCTCGTAATGCTCCACGGCTTCCTTCAGCTCGCTGTACTGCTCGCAGGGCAGGAAGCACAGCTTGTCGAGCGCAGCCAGGTGCTCCTTCGCCTTGGCGAGGTTGCCGACCTGGAGGTAGGCCTCGCCGATGTATTCATGTGCGTTGCGATGCTTCGGATCGATGCGTAGCGCCTCCTCGTATTCCCGGAACACCAAGTTCATGTCCGGACTGGGCCCCTTGCGCAGGGCATAGGCGTACAGGTTATGGTAGTCGGCGTTGCCCGGCTGACTCTCGAGGGCGTCGCGCATGATTGTCGCCGCGCGCGGCCAGTCCTTCGCCTTCATCGCCTCCTGGGCGCGCTCGATCGCGGGGTCGGCGGGGGCCACGGCCGGCCCCGGGCTCGAATCTCCGCCGGCTGCGACCACAGGGCCTGACGTCAATGCAAGGGCCATTGCCACGATAAGAATCGCCTGTCCCATCTTTGTCCTCCATCCGCGGTACGTCGCAGTGCCAGGGTTAACAGTTCCAGCCGCGCCGGTATTCCCGGCGCCTCTCTCAGCGAACGAGTTCTCCGAGGAGTCCGACCACCGCGGCAGCGGCCTCGAGCGGATGCTCGAGCGGAAAGAGGTGGCCGCCTGCCACCATGCGCAGCGCGCACACCTTGCGCGTCGCGGCGAGGCCCGCGCGCCGCACCACGTCGGAGCGCTCGCCGCCAATGAAGCCCGCCGGCACCCTGAGCGACCGCAGGCCGCGGCTCATGTGGTGCGGAATGGTGCGGTAGATCTGGTACTCGATGGCCGGATCGATCCGCAAGCGCAGCGCACCGTCTCGTTCCACCAGCCCGTGCCGCACGTAGTCATCGAGACACTGTTCGGCGAAGTTCCTGAATAGCCTGCGCGTTCGGAAGTGCTGTCTGGCCTGCGCCCGGCTGTCCCAGTGGCTGCGGCGGTCGCGCACGGCGCCCGCCGGGGTAACCCGGTCGACGATGCCGAGGCGCTTGGTCGCGCCGAGGACGCGGCCGCGCAGCGCCCCGATCACGGGCGCATCGAGCAGTACGATCGCGCGAAAAAGATCCGGCCGCCTGAGCGCGGCAAGCAACGTCAGGTAGCCACCGAGCGAATGCCCGACCGCATAAACCGGCGCGCCGTGGCGCGCGCGCTCGATCTCGTCAATGAGTTGCGAAACGAGACGCGGCCAGCCCTCGCTCACCGGGTAGCGCGGGTCGGTGCCGATCGCCTCGATCCAGCCCACGCGGTAATGTCGCCCCAGTTCGCCCAGCATGGCCGCATAACAGGGCGCCGGAAAACCGTTGGCGTGCGAGAACTGCAGAAAGGGCTTGCTCAGACGTACTCTTTGGCAGCGGTGTCCGCGTCGACCGGGTGCCCGGCGAGGTAACCCTGCAGGAAATCGCACCGGCAGGTCTGCAGGAATTCGAGCTGCGCCTCAGTCTCCACGCCCTCGGCCACCACCTTCAGGCCCAGGGCATGCGCGAGCGCGACCGTCGCGGCCACGATCGCCTTGTTGTCCTTGTCCGCGGGCACGTCGGCGATGAAAGCGCGGTCGATCTTGAGCTTGTCGACCGGGAAGCGCTTCAGGTAGGCAAGGCTCGAGTATCCGGTGCCGAAGTCGTCGATGGCGATGCTCACGCCAAGCTGCTTCAGTTTGCCGAGCGTCGCCAAGGCGACGTCGGTGTTCTGCATCGCCGTGGTTTCGGTGATCTCCAGCTCGAGCAACTGCGCCGGAAGGCCGGAATCCTTCAATACGGACGAGACCAGATCGACCAGGCCCGGATCGTTGAACTGGCGCGGCGACAGGTTGACCGACACCGGCAGGCCGCGGTCGACACCGATGAAGGTGGCCCAGCGGCAGGATTCGCGCAGTACCCACTCGCCGATCTTGAGGATCAGGCCGGTGTCCTCGGCGAGTTGGATGAAATCCGCCGGCGACACCAGGCCCCTGGACGGATGCTGCCAGCGCACCAGCGCCTCGTGCGCCGCGACATGGCCACCGCCGAGCTCGATGATCGGCTGGTAGTACACGCGCAGCTCGCCCTTCTGGAGCGCGCGCCGCAGGTCGTTCTCCATCGCCAGACGCCGCGATGCCGACAGGTTCATCTGGTCGGTGAAGAACTGGTAATTGGCTCGCCCCATCTCCTTGGCGTGGTACATCGCGGCATCGGCGTTGCGAATCAGGGTCTCGGCATCGCGGCCGTCGTCCGGGAACACGCTGATGCCGATCGATGGCGTCACGTGCAGCTCGCGGCCCTCGATGTCGATCGGCAGCGAGAGCTGCTCGATCACTTTCTGCGCGACGTTTGCCGCGTCGGTGGAGCGCTTGCTCTCCGGCAGCACCACTACGAACTCGTCGCCGCCGATGCGGCAGATGGTGTCACCGACGCGCAGCTGGTTGACCAGGCGCCGCGCGACCTCCTTGAGCAGCATGTCGCCCACCGCATGTCCGAGCGAGTCGTTGATGTTCTTGAAGCGGTCGAGGTCGACGAACATCACCGCGGTCTGCTTGCGGTTGCGGTAGCTGAGCGCCAGCGCCTGCGTAAGCCTGTCCTCGAGCAGGCGCCGGTTCGGCAGCCCCGTGAGCGCGTCGTGGTCCGCGAGGTGCTGAGCCCGCATCTCGGCCTGCTTGCGGTCGTTAATTTCGGCCTCCAGCCGCTCGTTGGCGGATTTGAGTTCGCTCGTGCGCTCCGTGACCGCTCGCTCCAAGGCATCGCGCGAGGCCTCCAACGCGTCACGCGCCTCGTGTTCGGCGGTGATGTCATCGTAAATCCAGATCGCGCCTTCGTCCGGATGCTCGGGATCTATTGCCCTGCCAACAACCTTGCACCAGAGCGTGGTGCCATCCTTGCACTTGAGGCGCCGCTCGTCGGCAAAGGCGCGGCCTTCCCGGAGCTCGTCATAGACCCGGCTGCCGACCTCCGCGTACTCCTCCTCGCTCAGGAACAGGACCGCACTCGACTGGCCGACGAGTTCGCCGGGCCCATAGCCGAACATCTCCTCCAGGCGCGGATTGCAGCGCTGGTATACGCGCTGCCTGATGAAGGAGATCCCGACCGTCGCGTTGTCTAGGATGAGCTGCTGCTCGGCGAGGGCGCGGCGCACCCGCTCTGCGGCCTCGTGCCGCTCGGTCGCGTCCTCGATGATCCAGATCCATTCCTGCTGCTCGCCGGTGCCGGAATCGATCCGGCGCCCGACGCTGTGCGCGAAGAAGGTGCTGCCGTCCACGCGCTTGAAAAAACATTCGTCTTGGTAGGTTTCGCCTGGCGCGGTGGCACCGTAGGCGGCCCGGCTGATCGTCTGCCACGTCGCCGGATCGGCGAACAGTACCTGCGTCGAGCGGCCGATCAGCTCACCGGTGCCGTGGCCCGTCATCTCCTCCAGGCGCCGGTTGCAGCGCTGGATCAGGCGGTCGCGCACGAACGCGATGCCGACGGTCGCGTTGTCCAGGATCAGCTGCTGGTCTTCGGCCAGCCGCCGCATCGCCTCGTCGGCGCGCTTGCGCTCGGTGATGTCCTCGAACAGCCAGACGTAGCCCTTTTCCGGTTTGCCGGGTTCCACCGCGCGTCCTGATATGCGGCACCAGAAGCCCGAGCCATCCGCCCGGCGCAGGAACTGCTCGCGCTGGTGTGCGCGCCCTTCGTCCAGCTCGCGATAGGCTGCGCCGCGGGCCTGGAACTCCTCGTCGGTGAAATACAGCGCTCGCATCGAAATGTTGAGCGCCTCGCCCGGACCGAAGCCGAACAGCTCCTCGAAGCGCCGGTTGCAGCGCTGCAACTGTCGATCGCGCACGAAGGCGATGCCGGCGACGACGTTGTTGAGCAGGGCCTGCTGTTCGGCCAGCAGGCGCGCGAGCTCGTCTTCGGCACGCAGCTGCTCGGTGATGTCCTCGACCGTCCAGACGGAGCCGCGCTCCGGATAGCGCGGATCCACCGCGCGACCGTCGGTGCGGACCCAGAACGTGCCGCCGTCCTTGCGGCGCCGCATCTCGATGCGCCGCGAGGTCAGCCCCTTGGCAAGCTGCTCGTAGCTACCCTGTGCATCCTCGTAGGAGCGATCGTCCGCGTACAGCGCCCTCACCGGCTGGCCCACCAGGGCATCGGCCTCGAAGCCGTACATCTCCTCGTAGCGCCGGTTGCAGCGCACGATGCGCCGCTCCTTGATGAAAACGATGCCGACCGACGCGGTGCCGAGAATCGCCTCCTGCTCGCGCAGCAGCCGGTTGACCTCGTCGCTGTGGCGCTTGCGCTCGGTGATGTCCTCGACGATCCAGATCGTGCCCTGCTGCGTGACCGACGTGTCGATCGCCTTCGCGATGATGCGCGCGAGGAACGTCGAGCCGTCCTTGCGCTGCATCTCCCATTCGATGTCGAGCTGCTTGCCCGAAGACAGGAGCGGGACCGCGATCTGCCCCAGGGCGGCATAGCTATCGTGAGAGGCGTAGACGACCTCGCCGGGCTGCCCGATCAGCTCCTCGGGGCCCCAGCGGAACATCTCCTCGAACTTCGGATTGCACAGGAAGAACTTGCGGTCGCGCGTGAACGCGATGCCGATCGAGACGTTCGCGAGGATCGCCTCGTACTCGAGCTGGGTATAGCGGGTTCGGCCGGCGTAGCTCGCCGTCGGAGCCTCGACGCGCGGCGCGGGCTGCGAATCAGTCGAGCGCAGCGCGACGGGATCGGTCACCGCGCTTCAGTCCGCCGGCGCGAGCCGGCCTGCCATTCGTTCAGCGCTTCCAAACTTTCCTCCAATCGCCCGCGCCTGCGCGTACCCCCACTGCCCACAGGGAATCGTAACCCCAAACGAGGCTATCGCGCGAGCGAGCACGCGCGGTTCCTGTGGCAGATTCCTCAGCCCGCCGCGTGCCGCGCGCTACCAGAAGCTCTCCACCGTGATCTGTCCGGGCGACCGCCGGCGGTGCTTCTTCATGCCGCGCCTCGAGAGCGCCGCGATGGCGTCCCGGAGCATGTCGGGATTGCCGCACAACATCACCTGCGAAGTCTCCACCGCGAGCCCGACTCCCGCCGCTTGCTCCAGCCGCCCGTCGTCGATCGCGGCAGGGATGCGGCCTGCAAGCGAGCCGGTCGCCGCCTCCCGGCTCACGAACGTGACGTAGCGAAAGCGGGCGCCGTGCGTACCGGCCACGGCGTCGATCGTCTCGCGGTAGACGAGCTCGCGCGCGAAGCGCGCCGCATGCACCAGCACCACGTTGCGGTAACGCCGCCACGGCGCACCGGTGCGCAGGATCGACAGGAACGGCGCCAGCCCGGTTCCGGTCGCCAGCAGCCACAGCGTCTCGGCGTCCGGCACCTCGGAGAGCACCAGAAAGCCCGACGGGTTGGGCGCGATGTACAGCACGTCGCCCGCGGCAAGGCGCGCCAGCCGTGGCGAGAGCGGCCCGTCGGGCACGATCACGCCGTAGAACTCGAGCACGGGGTCCTCGGGCGCGTTGACGAACGAGAACGGCCGCGCGATCCGCTCGCCCCCGACGTCCAGCGCGAGGCGCACGAACTGGCCCGCCTCGAAGCGCAGCCGCGGGGCGTCGACGCGCAAGGAAAAGAGCGCCTTGGTCCATTGACGGATCCCGGTTACGCGGCCTTCAAGCCATGTGCTCATTGGATCGTGTACGGCTCCAGCTGGATGTCGGAGAGCTCGGCGCCCAGCAGCACCATCGACCCCTGACGGCGATTGTCGCCCGTTTCCGAGAATTCAAACACGTAGTGGCGCTCCAGCCTGAGACGACCGTCGCGGTCGCGTGCCAGGCTCAGACGGGCGATCGCAACCGTGTCGTCGAGCAGCTGCACGCCGTAGCGCCGGCAGGCGCCACGTCCCGCCTTCAACGCGCGCTCGCGCGCCCGCAGGCTGTCGACCCAAAACCACACTGCGGCAAGGACGACGGCAATCGCGGCGAGCTCCCACATGGGTGGTGCATTATATTCACCCCGACTCCCTCGAGTCCCGGTAGCGATACAGCAGCATTGCGAAGGCGCTGAGCCGCATCGCGACGGCGTGGCCGGCAACGGGTCGCAATTCCGCCACCGGCAGCGGCAGCGAGGCGAGCGGCGTGCCCAGGCATGCACGCGCGAGCTCGCGACCGATCGCGGTGGCAAGCGCCAGGCCGCGCCCATTGCAGCCCAGCCAGCCGAGCACGCCCGGGGCGAGCTCATGCACGTGCGGCAGCCGGTCGAGCGTAATGCCGAGCCGGCCGTGCCACTGGAACTCGAAGCGCGGCGCGCCGATTTGCGGAAACACGCGCGCCACCCGCTCGCCGATGCGTCGCGCGAGCCGCGCGCGCCAATTCCAGGGCAGCACCAGCGCGCCGCCGGTCACGAGGCGCCCGCCCGCGTCCCAGCGGAAAAAATGCAGGTCGCCGTGGGTGTCGGAGCAGGCGTGGTCGAACGGCAGCACGCTGTTCCTCGTCTCCGCGGGCAGCGGCAAGGTGGCCATTTGGTAGCTGGTCACGGGAACCACGCTGCGCGCGAGACCCGGCCAGAGCGCGTCGGAATAGGCGTGCGTGGCGAGCACCACGCGTTCGGCACGCACGCCGCCACGCGCACCGGCGACGCGCCACAGACTGCCCGAGCGCTCGATGCCGAGCGCTGCGCTCTGCGTATGCACGCGCGCGCCGCGCCCGATCGCGGCGCGCGCCAGCTCGCGGCAATAGGCCAGCGCGTTCAGCTTGCCGCCGGTGCGGTTCTGCCAGCCTCCGTGCCAGAACGCCGATCCGGTGACACGCTCGACGCCCGCGCGATCGAGCAGTTCGGTCGGCGCGCCGCGCCGGCCCCAGGCCGCGGCGCGCGCCTCGGCGAGCTTCATGCGCCCGGGCGAGTGCGCGGGTTGCACCCAGCCGTTTTGCACCGCTTCGCATCGCATGCCGTGGCGGCGGATCAGCTCGAAGGTGAGTTGCGCCGAGTCGCATACCAGCTGCACGAAGCCTTCGCCCGCTTTCGCGGCGAGCTCTTCGGGATCGGCGCGCGACAGCGTCGGGATCACCTGGCCGTTGTTGCGCCCGGAGGCGCCGTAGCCGATATCGCATGCCTCGAGCACCGTCACGCTGGCGCCCGCCTCGGCCAGCGCGAGCGCGCAGGAAAGCCCGGTGTAGCCCGCGCCGACCACCGCGACGTCGGCGCGCTGCTCGCCCTGCAGCGCCTCGGTCGGTAGAGCCGGCGGCGCGGTCGCGTGCCACAGCGAGCTGCGAAACCCGTCGTCGTCCATGCTGTACAGTGTAGGCTCGATGGTCGGGCTGATCGAATTCGCGAACGGAGGTTACGCGTTCCTCAAGGGCGTCTATCCGTATTCGCAGGGCGTGATTGCGCTGCGCGGATTCGCCATAGAGCGCGCGCGCTTCGCGCGCCCGTTGCCGCTGGCACAGGGCTTCGCCGCGATTGCGGCGCACCTGGCATCGCTCGGCCGGCCATGCACCGCACTGTGCGCCGCCGAGCTGCGCTCGCCCCGCCCCTTCAGCTTCGGCGGCTTCGGCGAGTTCAACAGAGGTTACGTCGCGGTGCTCGAGGACTGGGGCATCTTTCGCGACGGGCTCAATCCGGTCGCGCGCTCCAACGTCGTGCCCGAGATCGATCCGCCGGACGAGCCTTCGTTCCACGCTTTTTGCTATACGGTGCCCGCCGGCCCGGTGGCCGCCGGTTTCGTCGTCGCCGGCAGCGGCGAGTGGCCCGAAGGCGGGCGTTTCCCCGAGGACATCGTGGCGCGGGGCGATGCCTCGCCTGCGGGGCTGCGCGTCAAGGCGCGGTGGGTGCTCGAAATGATGGAAGCAAGAATGCGTGGCCTCGGCGT
>Ga0316620_10000112_pt1 | contig 32174 bp, 16 predicted proteins | sample OWC_Aug_M1_C1_D5_FD_207651 | JGI IMG/M metagenome (GOLD analysis project Ga0316620, IMG submission 207651) | Wetland soil microbial communities from Old Woman Creek delta, Ohio, United States - OWC_Aug_M1_C1_D5_B | ecosystem: Environmental > Terrestrial > Soil > Wetlands | place: USA: Ohio...
GTCTTCTTCTCGCAGGAATACACGAAACAGCTTCCCATTGCGACCACCACCTATGCCAGAGTGCCGACGCTCGAGGAGCGGCAGGGTGATTTCTCCAAGAGCTACAACAATACCGGAGGGCTGGTCACCGTCCGGGATCCCGTCACCAGGGTAGCATTCCCAGGCAACAAGATCCCCAGCTCCATGGCGCCCGATCCGATCGGCTTGGCCATGCTCAACTTTTTCCCTGAGCCAAACCGTTGCGACGTGAATCCCAACGCGAAGGGCGGCTGCTGGACCGAGACGGACGCGGGTCAGACGTACCGGCGCAACTACCGGACCGTGAACGGTGGGCCGCATCCTCGGCGCAACGACATATTGCGGCTTGACGGCTACCCGACTCAGAAGCTGAACGTATCCTACAGGTGGGCCAATGACTTCGACGACATGGACGGCTCTTACAACATGCAGCTCTATGTCCCGAGTGCGAAGGCGTGGCTGCCCTATACCGAGAAGCATCCGAACCCGGGCCATGGCCACGTCGCAACGGCGACATACTCCATCAGCCGGACCCTGGTGAACGAGTTCAGTTTTGGGTACAGCTGGAACAGCTGGGATTGGTACGTCAAGTACGAGGACCAGCTAGGCCGGGACAGGATGGGTAACCCGCCTCATTGGTTCGACGAGAACGATCCCGCTTTCAAGGTTAGAGGAAACCGTCCTGGAGGCAATGGCGAGGGATATCTTAACCATGCGCTTTACATTCCGGGGGTCTCCTTCGGCGCTCCCAGCGCGACTCAGACGGGTTTCAGCAACTCTCGTCCCTATACCAATTTCAACCCGATTTACTCTGTTACCGACAACGTCAGCTGGATAGTCGGGCGGCACAGCCTCAAGTTCGGCTTTTACTGGGAGCGCACCGGCAAGCTCCAGCAAGGGGGACAGGGTTCCTATCTGGGAAGCTACGGCTTCGGATACGATTCAAACTCTCCGAATGACACGGGCAACGGGATCGCCAACGCCTACTTGGGCATCGTAAACACATACAGCGAGGGGAAGAGAGTTGTAGGTAACTTCATCTTCAGATCCTATGAGGGATTCATACAGGATAACTGGCGCGTGCACCCGCGGGTGACGCTGGAGCTGGGTCTGCGGCTGGGCTACTTGAAACCTCAAGAGAACGAGAATCTGGGTTCGGCGGCTTTCTTGCCCTCGAGCTACGATCCGGCTAAAGCGCCCAGGCTGTACTACCCCGGCTACGATTCGGCAGGGAAACTGGCGGCGCTGGACCGGCTCACGGGAACGATGGCGCACCGCGCTCTGATAGGCTCTTTCGTTCCCTGCACGGTTGGCGGCTATACAACTTGCCCTGACATCAACAACGGAATGCAAGTGGCCGACGGCAAGAACCCCAAGATGCCTCTGACCATGTTCGAAGTGCCGTCGGTGGGTCTGGGCCCCCGGTTCGGCATCTCGTGGGATGTGTTCGGCAATGGCAAGACCGCGCTGCGAGGCGGCTTCGGCCGGTTCTTCAATCGCGGGGACGGCAACCAGATCATGGGCATGAACGGCCAGCCGCCCGTGACCAGAACATCGACGCTGTATTTCACCACCATCAGCGGCGTCGGCCAGGTGACCAACGGAGCGTATACACCGGCCAGCCCCGGCCAGACCGTTGGGAAGCAGCCGTATGAAGAGGGCATGAGCGCGAGTTTCGGGATCCAGCAGGATATCGGTTTCGACACGGTTGTGGACGCGTCCTGGGTGGCAAATCTAAGGCGGCACACCCGGCAGGGCCGCGACATCAACAAGTATCCCAAGTTTGCACAGTACGATCCGGCAAACGCGGACCCCTCCAGTCCCTATACTCCGAAGCGCAACCTCGACACCGTGTACTTCCGGCCCTACCAGGGCTATGGCTCGATAACCATGAACGACTTCAGCGGGAGCACCTACTATCATTCTTTGCAGGTTCAGGTGCGGCGCCGCTTGAGGCAGAATCTGAGTTACAGCGTGGCGTACACATGGTCCAAGACCATGCAATACGGCCTCTTCAACGACTTTCCGGACAGTCGTGGCAAGCAACCGACCGGCAACGACCACAACTTTGCACTCAGCTACGTCTACAACGTGCCCGGTCTTGGGAAACGCCTGGGGAGCAAACTGCTGGGTGGATTCCTGGACGGCTGGACAATCTCCGGCATTACCCGCTTCATGAGCGGCGGCTACATGACGCCGAGCTTTGGCTGGAGCGGCACCACCACGGCGAAACCGGCCCCCTGGGCGACTGGCTCGATGGATGGCGCCCGGCTCAATCTCCTTGGCGATCCATTCCTTCCAAAGAGCGAGCGGACCTTCAACCGGACTTTCAAAACCGAGATGTTCGCTCCGCCGGCTCCCTGCAGCTGGGAAAACAAGACGGACGCCTGCTTCGGAAATATGGGCTACAGCATTCTGAAGGGCCCCGGCACGAACAACTGGGACATTACGTTCGCCAAGCAGATCCCGACCGGGCTGCCCGAGCGGTTCGCGCTGCGTTTCCGGGCCGAGATGTATAACATTTTCAACCACACGCAGTTCAGCGGCGTGGACACATCGGCTGAATTCAACGTCACCACGCTGCAGCAGACCGATGTGAATTTCGGCCGTTACACTTCGGCGCGCGCGCCGCGTCAGATGTCATTCTCGCTGCGTTTCGAGTTCTGAGACGCAGCGGCATTGCGGCGCCTCGACACGAGGCGTGCTGTGCCTTCACCCTGGGGGAAACGGCGGATGTTTCCCCCAGGGATCTCTGCATTGCCGTACCACAACCGCGCAAACTTGGCCGCCATGATGTTGTGAAAACGGGCCGGTGTCATCCTGGCTGGCTGCACGGCTCCGATTATTTGCCTGCAATTGTCTGCTATATGCGCCTGAGGATGGAATAAGCTGCCTGATAAGGCATTACCTCTCCACATCCAATATCCACGCAACAAATCTTTAAAGCAATCTAACTTGACTCTTGTCCGGCGCTCAATGTAGAAGGGACACACCCTGGCAAGTCATAACGGATTCTAGGTATGTTGATCCAGTTCGTCTGCCGACCCTTCGGGCTTCTCCTAGACTTAGAGGAACAGTCCATGGCGGGAGGGGACCTTTACTGCGTTAAGAAAGGAGAATGAATCGTGCCAAGAAGAATTCTAGGCACTATGTTGTGTATCCTGACTCTGGCGGCGGCAAGCGCATATGCGCAAACCACCAACAGCAACATCCTCGGGACGGTGATCGACCCGGCTAAAGCAGTTGTTCCGGGGGCCGCGGTTCAGCTCACCGACCGCGCCACAGGTGCAGCACGTTCGACTACGTCCAATGAATCAGGTATCTTCCGGTTCACCGGGCTTACCCCGGGGACGTATTCCCTCAGGATTCAGGCGCAGGGATTCAAGACCTATCTTGAGGAGCAGATCGCTCTGGCCAGCAGCGAGGTGCGCGACCTGGGGCAAATTTCTCTCCAGATCGGCGCCACATCGGAACAGATCACAGTGACGGCCGAGGCGACGCCGGTACAGACGGCGTCCAGCGAGAAATCCTCGACCATCACGGGCGATCAACTGCAGATGGTCGCCCTGAAGGGCCGCGATCTGTTCGGCTTCCTGGCGCTGGTTCCCGGCGTTGTGGATACAGGCAATAGAGATGTCACATCCCCGAACGCAATCGGCGGTCTCAGCATCAACGGAGGAGGCCAGCGGGGCTTCCTGGTGGACGGCGTTGCCAACATGGACACCGGATCGAACGGCACCATCCACTATGAACCGAACATGGATTCTATTGGTGAGATCCGGGTTTTGACGTCCAATTACCAGGCCGAATACGGGCGGCAGGCGGCCGGAACGATCAGCGTGGTGACCAGGAGCGGGGGCCGTGATTTCCATGGCACGGGCTACTGGAACTGGCGGCATGAGCAGTTCAATGCCATGAACTTCTTCGACAACCGTGACAAGATCCCCAAGACTCCGTACCGCTACCATGTGCGCGGCTTCACGATCGGGGGCCCGGCCTACATCCCCAAGCTTTTCAACAAGGAGAAGAGGTATTTGTTCTTCTTCTTCTCACAGGAATACACGAAACAGCTTCCCGTTGCGACCACCACCTACGCCAGGGTGCCGACGCTCGAGGAGCGGAAGGGTGATTTCTCCAAGAGCTACAACAATACCGGAGGGTTGATCACCGTTCGGGATCCCGTCACCAGGGCGCAGTACCCGGGCAACATTATCCCCAGCTCCATCGCGCCGGATCCGGTCGGACTGGCGATTCTCAACTTTTTCCCTGAGCCGAACCGTTGCGACGTGAATCCCAACGCGCAAGGCGGCTGCTGGACCGAGACGGATGCGGGGCAGACGTACCGGCGCAACTACCGGACCGTGAACGGCGGGCCGCATCCGCGGCGCAACGACGTGATGCGGTTTGACGGGTATCCGACTCAGAAGCTGAACCTGTCCTACAGGTGGGCCAATGACTTCGACGACATGGACAGCTCGTACAACATGCAGTTCTACGTGCCGAGTGCGAAGGCGTGGCTGCCCTATACGGAGAAGCATCCGAACCCGGGCCACGGCCATGTTGCATCGGCGACCTATTCCCTCAGCCGAACCCTGGTGAACGAGTTCAATTTTGGACAGAGCTGGAACAGCTGGGATTGGTACGTCAAGTACGAAGACCAGCTGGCTCGGGATAGGATGGGTAGCCCGCCTCATTGGTTCAACGAGAGCGATCCCGCTTTCAAGGTTACAGGAAACCGTCCTGGAGGCAATGGCGAGGGGAATCTTTACCATGCGCTCTATATTCCGGCGGTTTCCTTCGGAGCCCCCAGCTCGACTCAGACGGGTTTCAGCCAGACTCGTCCCTATACCAATTACAACACCATTTACTCGGTTACCGACAACCTCAGCTGGATACTCGGGCGGCACAGCCTCAAGTTCGGCTTTTATTGGGAGCGCACCGGCAAGGTCCAGTATGCGGGACTGGGTAATTACCTGGGGAGCTACAGCTTCGGATACGATTCCAACTCTCCGACCGATACGGGCAACGGCATCGCCAACGCCTACCTCGGTCTGGTAAACCAATACAGCGAAGGGACGAGAGTCGTAGGTAATTTCATTTTCAGGTCCTATGAGGGCTTCATACAGGACAACTGGCGCGTACACCCGCGGCTGACGCTGGAGCTGGGTCTGCGGCTGAGCAACCTGCAACCTCAAAAGAACGAGAATCTGGGATCGGCGGCTTTCGTGGCCTCGAGCTACGACCCGGCCAAAGCGCCGAGGCTGTACTACCCGGGCTACGATTCGGGGGGGAGGCAGATAGGGATAGACCGGGTCACGGGAACGACCGTGAACCGGGCTCTGGTCGGCACTTTTGTCCCCTGCTCGGCCGGCGGCTATGCGACTTGCCCCGACATCAACAACGGGATGGAAGTGGGCGACGGCAAGAACTCCAAGATGCCGCTGACCATGTTCACAGTGCCGACGGTGGCTTTGGGCCCCCGGTTCGGCTTCTCGTGGGACGTGTTCGGCAATGGCAAGACTGCGCTGCGGGGAGGCTTCGGCCGGTTCTTCAATCGGGGTGACGGCAACCAGATCATGCCTATGAACGGCAATCCGCCCGTGACCCGATCTTCGACACTGTATTTCACCACCATCACCGGTGTGTCCCAGGTGAAAAACGGGGCGTATGCACCGCTCAGCCCCGGCCAGATGACTGTTGGGAAGCAGCCGTACGAGGAGTCCATGAGTGCGAGTTTCGGGATTCAGCAGGAGATCGGTTTCGACACGGTTGTGGACGCGTCGTGGGTGGCAAATCTGCGGCGGCACTTCTTCCAGACTCGTAACCTCAACAAAATTCCGAAGTTCTCGGAATACGATCCGGCAAACGCTGATCCCTGGAGCCCCTATACTCCGAAGCGTGCCCTTTCCGCCGAATACTTCCGGCCATACCAGGGCTGGGGCACGATCAATATGGGCAACTTCGAGGGGAGCACCTATTACCACTCTCTGCAGGTTTCGGTGCGGCGCCGCATGACGCGGAACCTGAGCTACAGTGTGGCGTACACATGGTCAAAGACCATGCAATACGGCACCTTCAACGACTTTCCAGACAGTTGGGGCAAACGACCGACTGGAAACGACCAGGTCTTTGCACTGAGCTACGTCTACAATGTGCCCGGCCTCGGAAAACGCCTGGGGAGCAAACTGCTGGGTGGATTCCTGGACGGATGGTCGATCTCCGGCATTACCCGCTTCATGAGCGGGGGCTACATGACGCCAGGCTATTCCTGGAGCGGCACGACCACGGCGAGGCCAGCCCCCTGGCAGACCGGTTCGGCCGATGGCGCCCGGCTCAATCTCCTTGGCGACCCGTTTCTGCCGAAGAGCGAGCGCACCTTCAACCGGCAATTCAAGACGGAGATGTTCGCTCCGCCGGCTCCTTGCAGCTATACAAACCAGACGGACGCCTGCTTCGGAAACATGGGGTACAACATTCTGATAGGCCCCGGCGTGAACAACTGGGACATGACGTTCGCCAAGCAGATCCCGCTCGGGCTGCCGGAGCGATTCGCGCTGCGGTTCCGGGCCGAGGTGTTCAACATTTTCAACCACACGCAGTTCAGCGGCGTGGACACTGGGGCTGAATTCAATGTCACCACGCTGCAGCAGACCGATGTGAACTTCGGCCGTTACACTTCGGCTCGCCCGCCGCGTCAGATGTCATTCTCGCTGCGTTTCGAATTCTGAGACACAGCGGCATGACGGCGCCTCGACACGAGGCGCGTTGTGCCTTCACCCTGGGGGAAACGGCTCGTGTTTCCCCCAGGTGAACCTTCAGTTCCATAGCTTGGGGAAGCGTCGAAGGCAGCCTCGGTAAGACTCCCCCTTGGATTGGATGAGGGGGGCAGGCCGATGTCAATTTCGGCGTTTTCAGCACCGCCCGGGCGCGGCGGCTGGTTTTCCTGTCGCCGTGTCCGCAGTTCTGAGATGCGGCAAACCACGGATGGTTTTTTTTCCGGAGCGGGGTCATGCGGCAGCAAGCCCCCGCTCCGGATTTTTCTAGAACCAGAAACTCGTCCCCTTTGGCAGCAGTGCAAAATCCGATACATTGAGGAGAAACTGGTGTATATATAGGTCTGACAGCCCTGAAAATGCCCATACCAGTCCTACGGCATCCGACCGGAAGCTGGAGGTCTTGAAGGAGCATGCCAATATCATTCGGTGCCTGGTGCGCAAAACATACGTGAGGAGCCGTTCCAAGTTTTCAGTGACCAGCGAAGGAGGTTTTGATGTCAGATAATCGCATTACCAGACGGCATTTTTTTTATGGCGCACTCCTGGCCGGGGCCATTCCGGCGGGAGGATTCGGCAGGGTGCCCTCGCTGAAGTTTTTGGGCTACCAGTCGCCGAATGAAAAGCTGAATATCGCCGGCATCGGCGCCGGCGCGCAGGCATTCAACGATCTGCGCGGCTGCGAGACGGAAAACATCGTGGCCCTGGCGGATGTTGATTGGGCTCGCGGCGAAGCAGGGTTCCAGAGGTACGACAAGGCCTCAAAGTACAAAGACTACCGGCAGATGATTGACAAGGAAGGGAAAAACATCGATGCGGTGGTCATCGGGATTCCGGACCACAATCACACGGCCGCCGCCATTTACTGCATGCAGCGGGGCAAAGGCGTGTATGTCGAAAAACCCCTCACCCGGATTGCCTCCGAGGCGCGCGTCCTATACCAGGCGGCGCAGAAGTACAAGGTTGCCACTCAGATGGGTAATCAGGGCTATTCGCACGAAGCCACACGGGTTGCCTGCGAGATCTTCTGGTCGGGTGAAATCGGTGAGGTCAAGGAAGTGCATGCCTGGAGGGGCCGGCCGAGCTGGCCTCAGGGAATGACCAAAACCCCGCCTCCGACGCCGGTGCCGGCTACGCTGGATTGGGACTTGTGGCTTGGCACGGCGGCATTCCGGCCTTTCACAGCCGGCGACGAGGAATACAGGGAGTTTGTGAGGGCCCGCAATGCATCCCGTGGCGGTGGAGCGGTTCGCGGGGCCGCACCGGCCGCAGCTGCCGGCGCACCGGCGGCTGCCCGGGGAGCGGATCAGGCCGGCCGCGGCGGCGGCCTGCAGAACGAGGACTTCGGCTACTACCTCCCCTTCAACTGGCGGGGCTTCTATGATTTCGGCAGCAGCCTGATCGGGGATTGGGGAGTTCACATCCTCGGTCCGGCGAATTGGGCTCTGAAGCTTGATCCCAAGTATCTGATCAGCGTCGAGTGTATCAAGAAGGATCCGCTGCCGCCGACTACGTTCCCGAACCTGTTTGTGATCCGGTACGATTTTGCAGCGCGGGACAACATGCCGCCGGTGACGGTCTACTGGTACCAGCAGGAGGGCGGAGACGCCTATACGCCTCCCGGAATGACCATTGAACAGGCCCGCCAGATTCCAGGCGCCGGTCCGCAGATTGCGTCCGGCCGTGGTGGTGGTGGCGGCCTGCCCGGTGGCCGCAGGGAAGGAGCTGCCGGCCCGACTGGAGCCCGCGGTGAAGCCGGCGCGGCTGCCGCGGCGCGGCAGGGCGGCGCAGGCGCCCGAGGCGGCGGTTTTGGAGGACAGCAGGGGAGCGGCTACAACCTCATCTTCGTCGGCTCGAAGGGCTACATGGGCACCAGCGGCCGCGGCGAAGGCGTTGGATTGTTGCCCGGGTCACGTTGGGCGGATTACTCGCTGCCGCCGCAGTTCCTGACCCGTTCCCCCGGCCACCAGCGCGACTGGATTCGCGCCTGTAAAGGCGGTGTGCCAGCCTGCTCCGATTTCAGCATCGCGGCACCCTACACGGAGTGGCTCGTGCTTGGCTCTGCCGCGGTCCGCGTCGAAGGCAAGCTGCTGTACGATGCCAAGACCGGGTCGTTCACCAACAACAAGGAAGCCAACAAGTACCTGCAGCTCAATTACCGCAAGGGCTGGGAGGTAAAACTGTAACAGGAGATCCAACATGAATCTGACGAGACGCGAATTCGGCATCGCCGTCGCTTCCGCGCTGCCCGCAGCGCGGCTGATGGCCGCCGCCAAACCAAACTCCATGTTTGGGGGAGTCCAGATCGGAGCCATTACCTACAGTTTCCGCGGGCTATCATCCAGCGCCGAGGATACTCTCAAATACTGCCTCGATTGCGGAATCAGTGCCATCGAGCTGATGAGCAATGTGGCGGAAGGCTATGCCGGAGCGCCCAGGCAAGCGGGCCGCGGAGGGCCGGGCGGAACACCGCCGGGCATGCCGGGTGCCCCGGGCCAGGCCCGGCCAGCAGGCGGACCTCCGGGCGCCACAGGCGCGACCGGCCAGCGGGGCCAGGGAGGCGGCAGACAGCAGATGACTCCCGAGCAGCAGGAAGCCAGGCGCAAGCAGGCCGAGGAAATGCGGAACTGGCGGCTCTCGGTTCCCATGAGCAAATACAAGGCCTTCCGCAAGATGTACGAGGATGCCGGAGTAAAGATCTACGCATTCAAACTTCCGCCGTCGCTGGAGATGCCGGACGCCGAGTATGAATATATATGGAACGTGGGCGAAACGCTGGGCGCGAACCACATCACCATGGAATTGCCCACCGACGACAAGCTCCTGCAGCGGGTGGCCGAATACGCCGCCAAGCGCAAGATGATGATCGCCTTCCACACCCACGGGCAAGGGGGCGCCTCCGGTTTCGAGAAAGTGCTGTCGGCCTCGAAATATACAGCGCTGAATTTCGACGTTGGCCACTACTATGGCGTCAACGGCGAATCTCCGGTGCCTCTGGTTGAGAAGTATCATGACCGGATCGCCAGCCTGCATCTGAAGGACCGCAAAGGCCCGGGTAGCCCCGATCCGAGCGGCAGGGGAGGAGGCCCCAACATGCCGTGGGGGCAGGGCGAAACTCCGCTTAAGGATGTATTGCAGTTGATGAAGAGGAACAAGTATAGATTTCCAGCCAGCATCGAGTACGAGTATCAGACGCCGGAAGGATCCGACGTGCTGACCGAGATCAAGAAGTGCGTTCAGTACTGCAAGGATGCACTTGCTTAGTCAACCGCAACGGCCGCGAAGACCTCAGCGCTGAAAACCATCGCTTCGGGGCCTTCGCGGTTCAATAAGGAGCTGTTCTTATGAGCGATAACCGCATTAGCAGACGGCATTTCTTTTATGGCGCGCTCCTGGCGGGGGCCATCCCGGCGGGAGGATTCGGCAGGGTGCCCTCGCTCAAATTCCTGGGCTACCAGTCGCCGAATGAAAAATTGAATATCGCGGGCATCGGCGCCGGCGGCCAGGCTTTTGGCGACCTGCGGCAGTGCGAGACGGAAAACATCGTGGCACTGGCGGATGTCGACTGGACTCGAGGGGAAGCGGGATTCCAGAGATATGACAAGGCCACCAAATACAAAGACTACCGGCAGATGATCGACAAGGAAGGGAAGAACATCGACGCCGTGGTCATCGGCATACCGGACCACAACCATACTGCCGCCGCCTTCTATTGCATGCAGCGGGGAAAAGGCGTGTATGTCGAGAAACCGCTTACCCGCATCGCTTCTGAAGCCCGCTTCCTGTATCAGGCGGCACAGAAGTACAAGGTAGCCACCCAGATGGGGAACCAGGGCTATTCGCACGAGGCCACGCGCGTGGCCTGCGAGATCTTCTGGGCCGGCGAGATCGGCGAAGTCAAGGAAGTGCACGCCTGGACAGGCCAGCCGAGCTGGCCGCAGGGAATGAAGAAGATCCCGCCTCCGACGCCGGTTCCCCCCACGCTGGACTGGGATCTGTGGCTGGGGACGGCCGCTTACAGGGAGTTCACCAGAGGGGATAAGGAGTATGAGGACTTTGTCGCAGCCCGGAATGCGGCCCGAAGCGCTGGACGCGGAGCGGCGCCCGGTGCCGCTCGCGGCGCAGCGCCAGCAGCCCCTGCGGGTGCACCGCCTGCAGCGGCCGGAGCAGGACAGGCCGGCCGCGGCGGAGCCAACAGCATGACGGGCGACGCCGGCTTTTACCTCCCGTTCAACTGGCGGGGCTTCTATGATTTCGGCAGCAGCCTGATCGGTGACTGGGGTGTCCACATCCTGGGCCCGGCGAACTGGGCGCTGCAGCTGGATCCCAAGTACCTGATCAGCGTGGAGTGCATCAAGAAGGATGAGTTGCCGCCGTTTACCTTCCCGAATGAAATCGCGATCAAGTACGATTTCGCTGCCCGGGGCAAGATGCCGCCGGTGACGATCTATTGGTACCACCACGCAGGCGGCGATGCCTATCTGCCTCCCGGGATGTCGGCCGAACAGGCTCGGAAAATCCCCAATACCGGTCCGCAGATCGTTTCGGCCGGACGCGGCGACTTTCCGGGCGGGGGATTTCCCGGCGGCGTTCGTGGCGCGACCGGCGCACGCGGCGTGCCGGGCGGGACCGGAGCTCCCGGTGCAACCGGCGCCGCCCGGCAGGGTGGTGCGGGCGGCCGGGCCGGCGGTTTCGGGCCGCAAGGGAGCGGCTACAACAGCATCTTCGTCGGCTCAAAGGGCTATCTGGGCACCAGCGGCCGCGGCGAAGGCGTCGGGCTGCTGCCGGGCGAACGCTGGGCCGATTACTCGTTGCCGCCGCAGTTCCTGACCCGGTCTCCCGGTCATCAGCGCGACTGGATCCGTGCCTGCAAAGGCGGGGTGCCGGCCTGCTCGAATTTCAGCATCGCCGCGCTGTATACGGAATGGCTGGTCCTCGGTTCTGCCGCGGTCCGCGTGGAAGGCAAACTGCTCTATGATGCCAAAACCGGCCAGTTCACCAACAGCAAGGAAGCCAACAAGTACCTCGACATGACCTACCGCAAGGGCTGGGAAGTGAAGCTGTAGGCCTTGAAGTGAAAAGGGGACATGCCGGAACGGCACCCCGATGGTGAGTCCGATTTGGACCCTGAAAGGGTCCGGCAGCAAAGCCCAGGGCGGAAGCCCTGGGGGGGGAACCGGCATGGAAAGACTAACCAGCCCTGGAAGGGCGGAGCAGGCTGCTCCGCCCTTCCAGGGCTGGTCTTCAGAATCTCCAACCTCCCCGGGGCTCTCGCGCGGGCTGATCTACTTTACCCCTGCGGGGCTTAACGTGTGATCCGTTGATGCGCCCGGGCAACTGCTGCTACCTCGGACCAACCTCCATTACAGTCACGCTTCTTTTCCGGATTGCCAGCGCCATCTGAGTGCCAGCCGGGAATCGCAGGATGCCGGCTGACTGTCTATTTGCCGCCTACGGGACGGCCGTACACCTCGATCTCGATGTAGTGGTTGGTATCGTCGGCATTGTTGCCGTTGCTGTAGAGCCTGACATACCGTGCGATGGCACCCTTGGCGTCGACCAGGCGGCCTTCCGACGTTTCGACGTAGTTCATGTCCTTGCCGGCACCGAGCTTGGATGTGTTGTCATGGTCGTTGTTGAACAGGGTGCGGACGTTCTTGGTGAAATTCTGATCGTCCGCGATCTGCACGATGACATCGAAATAGACACGCGGGGTCTTGTGGAAATGCCAGAACAGCACGGCGTAAATCTCATGCATGGCGGCCAGGTCGACGGTCACGTGCTGTAGTCCGGGCCCCAGCGTGACATAGCTCCCCTCGTCTGCCTCTTTGTCTCCATCGGTGAGCATGGCAACGTCGCCGAAGATCGGCTCCTTGTCGCTGCTGGTCACCGGCTTCCGCCGGGCAACGTTTTTCACGCCGACAGGTGCCAGGAAAGGCTCACGGGCCTTCCAGCGCGGCTTTTCGAGATTGGGAACCCGGAGATTCTGCGGGGTGCCCTCGAACATGGGCTGGGGAAGCCTGATAGGGATCGGTTCCAGTTTCTCACCCTTCGCCGATGTCTGCGCCGATGCCGCGGGGGCCAGGAGCAGGCATGCAATCATTCCGCATAACCAGGTTCCTGCAATCATTGCAACCGCTCGGGTGCGAACAAGCGGCATCCCCTTAACCAGGATTCTTTTGCTACGATCGTCCTTCATCAAATCACTCCCTCTGATTGGCAATTAAGCAGATCCCGGCTGCCGGGCTGGATATGCTTGCACCGATCGCATCTCTGCGACCGCCCGTCTTGCTGTGTCCGGGAGACCCCGATCAGTTCCTGGAAACTGCTACAAACAAACGGAAAACTTTAGCACAAAAACCGCAAAAACAATAATGCTCTTGCCGGACCAAGAGGAGCAGGCATCTGCCCCTATCTGGTATGATGCCCATTGTCACCATAAGTTACAGGAGAGGAAACCGCAAATAGGTCAGACGCCTGGGATTAAAGTCCGTTTTCAGGAACCAACCCGTCGAGACCATGCGTCTACCAGTCAGTTGGAACGCCAACTTCATGCTTGTGGCCTGCCGACTGACAGACTATGCTGCCGGTGTCGGATGAGCCTGTCGCCATCCGATATCACTTTATCCAATGCGATGCCGACAGACCTGGAGGTCCACATGAACATATTTACAGCGGCCATCTTCGCGCTTGCCGCGCTGGCCACATCTGTGCCCGCAGATATTTCGGGGAAATGGCAGGCCGAATTCGACACCCAGATCGGCATGCAGAAATACCTCTACAGTTTCCGTGTCGATGGCGACAAGATCACCGGCACGGCGGAGTCGGAGGTCCAGGGTGAAAAACGAAAGACCGAGTTGAAGGATGTGAAACTTGTGGGCGATGATATCTCCTTTGTGGAGACGATGGACTTTATGGGCAATGCCATAACCATCGTGTACAAAGGGCGAGTCTCCGGAAATGAGATGAAGCTCACACGTCAGGTTGGTGAATTTGCGACCGAAGAACTGGTTGCACGGCGCGTTAAAGAAATTGCAGCCGCTGCTGTTCCAGCCACCTATGCGCGCTCGCAGGTCGTACTCACCGGAATATAAGGCCGCCTCCGCTCAAGCGCCCGAGGGCTTTGACGGGCCGCGCCTGGACATTGCCGCCTCTTCGAGGCTCCCATGCTCGTGAGGCCGCGGTGGGATGGCTTGTGTGCGGCAATACCGCATTGCGCATTTCATGGTTATTGTATTTGCCATGCTCACGGGACGCGGTGAGGGGGTGCTTCGTCGGCGGGCGCCGGCAGCCGCTGGTAGTCATCCCACAATGATTTGAGGACGTAGCCGCGCAGTTCCACCTGGGGACGCAACTCGACGTAGCGGTCGAACATGCTCACGTACATCTCCCGCCGGCCCGGCGGCGGCACTTCGTACAGCCTGTGCACCAGCGCTCCTTCCATGTCCGGGGTGATGAGGATCACGGGTGCGCTGGGAGCCGAATCTGAGACGCCGTTCCACCATTGAACGTTCGGGAAGCGCCGCAGATACCAGGGAAGCGGCCAGAGGTTTTCCCGGCTTATGATCTGAACCGGCATCGACGAGTGGTCCGGGTGTGCCCGCGCCAGACCTTCCAGCCGGTTGACTATTAGAAAAACATCTTCGCCCGTGTGGGCATACACCCAGGGATTCCGTGGATCCGCGTCGTAACGGAAACTGCATGCCCAGGCTTCCCAGCCCAGGTGGAGCGCAGCGGCGGCGAGCAGCGCGGCCACCGATACCCTGACCGCCGGGCGGCGGGCAATCTCGAGCATCCGGACTGCCCCCATGCCTGCCAGCAGGATCATGCCGTGGAGGAATCCAAGCAGATTCCAGGGCGCCTTGTAGGGGATCAGGGAATACACGAAAACCATGAGCAGCGCGTAGAGCGCCAGAAAGCGCGACAGATCCCGGTCCATGCCGGATGCGCCTTTGAGGAAGGCTGCCACGCCTCCGACTGCCGCCAGCCCGACAATCAGGCCTTCCGTCCAGACCGGTCCCCCATACGCGCGAAAATAGAGCAGGAGGTTCAGGTAATAATGCCACGGATGCACGTGCCAGGTTGCGTTTCCTGTGCCGCGCCAGAAATAGCTCCGGTAAGCCAGCACGGAATCGACGATTCCAGCGGGATGGCTCAGAAACGAAGACATGAACAGCCCTGCAACCAGTAAACCCGCCCCGGCTGCCAGCGCGAGATGCCTCCCGGGGATCATGATCCGCAGTTGCGTTTCGCATCGCATCCTTTTCACAGCGGCCAGCAGCAAGACCGCCAGCAGCATGCATGTGCCTGCTATGATCACCGTCTCCTTCGTCGCGTACATCAATGCCAGGCAAAGGCCGGTGCTCGCGGCCCAAACGGGGGTGCGGTGCCGGCTGTAGCGGAACGCGCACAGAAGTGCGCAGAAGGTGAAGAGCACGAACAGGGTTTCGTGGATGTAGTACCGGCTGTAATAAACCATGGCCGGCGACATGGCGATGAGAAGTGCGGAAAATAACGCCGCCCTGAAACCGACATAGGGAATCAGGAGCACGTGAGCGGCAACCAGCAGCAACCCGGCGACGGCGGGCACTACACGAAGCGTGTTCTCGCCGATGTCGGTGTAGCGCGTCGCGCTCTGGAGCCATGCCGGCAGCAGGGTCGCATAATAGAGTGTCGGCCCGTGGTAATCGACCGTTGAGTATTCATACCGGCCCTGCTCCAGCAGATCGCCGAACTTTGCCGCGTGTACAGCCTCATCGCAGTGCATGGGGCGCTGCTCGAGCAGCGGGAAACGCAATAGCGAAGCCAGCAGCAAAGGCAGGGCAAAGGCCAGTGTCCTGCGCACGGTTATTGCTGCTGCATCCGATCGCGGAAGATGGTACGAGACGTTCATGAGGCTCACACACGGAGTTTTCTGGTCATGAAGCATCGACCCGCATACGCCTGGGGCCCACCCGATGGCGCAAGGAAAGGCTTTGCGCCGAAGGCACCATGGATCGTGGTGCTGTTATCGCCTCCTGAGATGCAGTTCACAAGCGATAGGCGTGCGCCTCGCCCTGGAGCGGCGTCAGACAGCAGCCGGGGGTGGTAAATCAAATCGTTATCCAGAAATCCGCGCCTTCGGCGCTCAATTCCTTGGAATTCCGAACCGTTCCTGGCACCGAGAGATGCAGACGGCCAATATATCCCAAAGACACTCGCCGACGAATGTCAGGGCAGGCGGACGGCCGCGATCGCTGCTGCGGTGCTCTGGGCCAGTTTGCTGCTGTAACCGGTGATGACGGAGGTCAGCACCAGCAAAACAAAGCCCGCGATGAGCACCGACCGCGTCCGGCGGCTGGTCCCTTTCCATTCACCCAGGAAAACGCCGATGAGCGTGCCGAAAAGTATCTGGCAGGCCATCAACAGGGCCCAGCCGACATAGGCGGTCTTTCCCATCGCCGGCTCACCGGTTTTGAAACAGATGAATTGCGAGCACCAGATCGCGCCTGCCAGGCCGGCAAAGAAGAAATTAGCTGCCAGCGGTGTCTTCGCCTTGAAATAGTCGCCTGCGCTCTTGTTCTTGAAGTTAAGGTAGAGGCACCACAGGAAGTTGATGGTAAAACCGCCGAACAGGACCACGACCAGCACGGGTATGCCGCTCCAGGTCAGGGAAGTGGCCGGTGCCGTGGTCTGGGCAAGCTGTTGAATATTGGGGCCGCCCACAAGGCCGTATGCCATTGCTGAGCTCATCAAACCCGAGAAAATCGCTGCCAGCATTCCCTTTTTAAAATCGAATTCGGCAACGGACTGCTTTTTTTGCGCTTCCGGAAGCTCCTTTTCTTTCGACATCCCGGCCATACCGATCAGGACGATGCCCAGGAGCGAGACAATGATTCCGATGAACGACACAATGCCCGCTCCGGGCTCGAACAGCTGGTAGAACTCCCCTCGGAGGATCTTGGGAATGAGCGTGCCGGATGCGGAGGTGATGCCGCAGCCGATGGCCAATCCGAGGCCGACGCCGAGGTATCGGATCATCAACCCCCAGGTCAGCCCGCCGACACCCCAGGCGGCTCCGCACAGGTAGCAATACAGAACCTCATTGCCCGGCGCGCTCCGCAGGACGGAAATCGTGTTGGGTGAGACGATCGCCGCCAATACCCAGGGAACGATGAGCAGTCCGAGCACTGCGTAGACCAGCCAGTAGCTTTCCCAGGCCCAGTTCAGGACCTTCTTGAAGGGGAGGTAAAATATCGCACCCGCAAGGCCGCCCAGCGCAAAAATAAGCACGCCGAGAGCCGGATTGGTTGCCGATTGCGCCAATGGGTCCATAGGTTTTCCCTTCCTGTTTTACATTGCCGTCGATGCGGTTGCCCGTGCGCTATTTCCTTTTGCTCTGCACGTCGGCCTCGTATTTCTTAACTGCGGCCATCCACTCCATGCCGACCGGCACGTTCTGTCGTGCGCAGTAGTAATCCCACACGGCGCCGGCGGGCATGGTTTTCAGCTCTTCCATCAGCGCCAGTCGGGACGTGTAGTCGCCGGTTTCCTCGAGTTTCCTCAGGGTTGCGGCCGGCTCCAGCATGGCCACGCAGAGCGCGCGCAGCATGTTGCGCATGCCGATAACCCAGGCAGCCACGCGGTTGATGCTGGCATCGAAGTAATCGAGGCCGATGTGGGTGCGGCCGAGGTAGTTGCCGCGCACAAGCTCCTGCGCGATGCTCAGCAGATCGTCGTTCAGGATAATCACGTGGTCGCTGTCCCAACGCACACCGCGGCTGACATGAAGGAGTATCTCGTCGAGGAACACAAGCGCCGACGAGATCTTGTCGGCCACGCTTTCGGTGGGGTGATAATGCCCGAGATCCAGGGTGACCAGTATCTTGTTCGTGGCGGCATACGCCAGGTAGAATTCATGCGATCCGACGGTGTAACTTTCCGAACCGATGCCGAAAAGCTTGCCTTCCACGGCGTCGAGGTTGTTCTGCGGGTTGATTTTTTCCGCGAAGACCTCATCGAGAGCCTCCTTGAGGCGCTCGCGTGGGCCGCGCCGGTCGGCGGGAGAGTCTTTCATGCCGTCGGGGATCCAGACGTTTGTGACAGCCGGCGTACCCAGAGCCCTGCCCATGGCGGCGCCGATCTTCCGGCAGGCGATGCAGTGTTCGATCCAGAACTTTCGGATCGACTTGTCCTTGTGTGACAGGGTGAAGCCGTCCGCTGCCTTGGGATGCGCGAAAAGGGTCGGATTGAAGTCCATCCCGATGCCCAGCGACCCGGCCCAGTCAATCCAGCTCTTGAAATGGCGGGGCTCCAGCTCGTTGCGTTCCGCCTTTTTGCCGCGACGGAACTCGACATAAAACGAGTGAAGATTAAGCCGGTGTTTCCCAGGAATGAGGGAGAACGCCGTCTCGATATCACCGCGCAATTCGGCAGGCGTGCGGGCCTTGCCGGGATAGTTGCCGGTCACGGCCAGTCCGCCTCCGAGCGCCATGTCCATGTTTTCAAAGCCGCCGACATCGTCGCCCTGCCAGCAATGCATCGAGACCGGCACCTTTTTCAGGTTTCTCAAAACCTGATCCGTGTTGACTCCCAAAGCGGCATAGCGGTCTCTCGCTTCCCGATACGACCTCTCAATGGATTGCCTGTTCATAGATGAATCCCCCTCGATGAAAAAATTACGCCGGCCGGCTGAATTCCCCGGGCATCATCCGGATGCCACAGTCACTCGGGATGATGCCGATCAGCCGACGTGCCTCAACTGCCAATCCGTTCCAGGTATGGCTGAAAACGATTGTACTCGATTTCCCAGCGGCCGGCGTCGCGCGGCTCGAAACGTTCCACCGGGAAGGAGCGGTCGATGATCTGACGCGCCTCGGTGAGGGACGATACCGCCCCCGTGGCCAGCATCTGCATCGCGATATTGCCGAGCGCCGTAGCCTCGACGGGGCCGGCAACCACAGCCCTGCCGGTGGCGTCGGCTGTGAATTGATTCAATAATCGGTTTCGTGAGCCCCCGCCGATGATGCGGATCTCTTCGAACCGGATCCCCGACAACTCCTCCAGCGAGTCGACAACCGCCCGATATTTGAAGGCGAGGCTTTCAAGAATGGCGCGCGTGAATTCAGGCGGCGTCTGAGGCGCGGGCTGCCCGGTTTTCAGGCAGACCTGCGCAATGGCCGCGGTCATATCTTCGGGATGGAGGAACGCCTGGTCATCCGGGTCGAAGAGCGATCGGAATGATGAGCGCTCATCCTCGGCGGCCTTCATCAGCTCCTCGTAGGAGTACTCACGCCCGGCGGCTGCCCAGGAACGCCGGCACGACTGCAGGAGCCAGAGCCCCCCGATGTTCTTCAACAGCCGGATGGTTCCGCATACGCCGCCTTCGTTGGTGAAGTTCAGAGCGCGAGCCCTGGGTGTGATCACCGGCGCGCGCAGCTCTGCTCCGAGCAGGGACCAGGTTCCGGAGCTCAGGATTGCGCTCCTGCCGGTGTTCGAAACCGCTGCAAAGGCGGACCCGGTATCATGGCACGCCGGCGCCACCACCGGCGTGCCGGCAAGGACCTTCGAGACATCGTCCTTGAGCCGGCCGATGATTGTTCCGGGTTCGACAATGGGCATGAGCAGGCGGGTCGGCAGCTGGAGCGCCTCCAGCAGTTTCGTTGCCCAGGTGCGGGTTCCGGCATCCACGAACTGTGTCGTGGTAGCGTCCGTGTATTCAGAAACCATCCTGCCGCTGAGCCAATAGTTCAGCAGGTCCGGGATCGTCAGCAGAGCGTCGGCGGCCTCGATCAGCCTGGGCGTTGAACGGCAGGCTGCGTAGAACTGATACAGAGTATTCAGAGGCATGAACTGGATGCCGGTGAACGAATAAATGGTATCCCGCGTGACACGCTGAAACACCTCATCCATGATGCCGTCGGTGCGCCTGTCCCGATAGTGATAGGGGTTTTCGAGGAGATCGCCGCGCTCGCCGATCAGGGCATAATCGACACCCCAGGTATCGACGCCGATGCTGTCAAGCTTGCCGATCGGGAGGCCGTCCAGTGCCCTTTTCATTTCCACCCACAGGCGGAGGATGTCCCAGCGCAACGATTTGCCGATCAGCACCGGTTCATTGGGAAAGCGATATGCCTCTTTGATATCAAGGATGCCGGAACGGAGCGATCCCAGAATCGCTCTGCCGCTCTCAGCCCCCAGGTCATAAGCCAGGAAATGGGAATCCACGTAATGTCCTCCTCCCAAGCACGACGGATTCATTCACATGCGACTTTTTTCTGCGTCGCAATCGGCCTCTGCTGTGATTGTCGGGCCAAACTTAATTGGGCTCCAAAACGCATAAGCCGGGCCGAATTCACTTTTGCGATGACGATAGCCTTAGCAAAAGGTCCGGGATTCGGCAAAGACAATCGGCAAACAATTTTCATTTTGCAATGCGTAACTTAACGGAATCATGGAATAAAGGCAAAACAATCGTTGTCGCAACCATTTGACGTGTTCTCAAGCTTTACCCTGGTAGCACGTATGAACCTTTGGTTACATACAGCGTTTCGTATTATAAAATGCACGCGGTCGAGAACAGCTTGAATCACCGGTAACAGAAGACAAAAGCCGACCTTGCAGCCCCGTGTTTCGCCGGGAACCTGGTGTGGATCCGCTACTGAATCGCACTGCAACCGGTTCCAGCGATTGCTTTGAAAATAGAACGACAGCTGGAGAATGTCGGGGTTGGGGTTGGTTTCGGGATCGGGAAAGAAGCTCACATAATCACGATTGCGATTCTGATCCCGACCCCGGATGTTTTCATGCGTCACTTGGTACGCGAGGGCGCATGAGGGGCTGCGATGAAAATCAGGCCTTTCCGGCGAACAGCCCGGCTCCGATATCAAGGTTCTATGCTTCTCCCAGCAGCCGTTTCAGCATGACGTGCTGCTTGCGAACTGCGGCAAAGGCGCCGCCCGAATTCCTGTCCGCTCCCTCATACTCGCTCAGCAGATAACCATTCCAGTTGTGTTTCTTCAGAATGTCAATCACAGCGGCATAGGGAATATTCGGACATTCGCAATCGTCGTTTATCTCATTGAATTTGGCATGGCAACAATGAACGTAAGGCAACAGCGGTACGATCTCTTCCGGTTTGCTGTAGGTGCCCTCTTTCATCGGCTGGCCGCCGGGCTGGCCGCCCCTCCCCCGTGCGCCGCTTATGTTCTGGAACACGCCGAAGTCGATGTTCAACCCGAACCACGGAGTGGTTTTCTCCTTCTGGATGAAATCGACGTAATCGTCGAGTATTTTCGATTTCAACAGCGTGGGAGCATGGATTTCGGGCAACATTCTGAAATTGTATTTTTCTGCCACGGGCAGGGCCATTTTGATGAATTCGCGCCAGTTCCTTACCGGCGTCAGCGTATCAAACTCGGGCATTCCGGGCTGGTCGATCACTCCCAGCTTGGTACGCCCGTGCGTGAATCCAAGCTTGCTGCCGAGTTTGATGTCCTGAACAAGTTGCTCGTAGGACTCTTTCGTGCTCAGCCACGGGCCCGCTTCGTTGTAGAGCTTGGAGTCTATCCAGTGCCCGAATTCCACGGGCTTGACGTGGTACTTGGCGCACATGTCGTGCCACTTCTTCACCCAGGCGTCACTCGGATTCGGATAGTCCTCGACGACTCCCGTGAGCACTTCCAGGCCCAGATCATAATTCCGCGTGTCCAGATCGTTGATCTCGGCAAAGCAGTCCTCCAATGTACATGTGACATTGAGGTCGCTGACGTAGCTGTATACCGAGACTCCGCGCTTGGGCCCGGGCTTCTCCGCCGCCGCCGGGGCGCTGCGTGCGATTGCGGAAGCCACCACTGCGCCTGCTGCTGTTTGCAGAAATTCTTTTCGCGTCAATGTCATTGTCATGGCAATTCTCCTCTCAGGATCGCGCACGATTACAATTCACCCGTCTCAGTACACCAGGACCAGTTTCCTCGCAGGCGGCGCACCCATACCCATGCCGATGCCGCCTGGGATATAGGAGGTCCTGTGCCCCCATGCAATCGCAACCTCATGCACGCCGGGCTTCAGCCCGCCAGGCCTGGTTACCGTGAGAATGGCCGCCTCATAGTTCGGCCATTGCACGTTGCCGATCTTCTTCATCTCCTCCTGGGTATAGGTCTTGCCGCCGATGGTGACCGCGACTTGCTCCCTCGGAAACTTCTCACCATCCACCGTGACATCGAACCCGGTCGACATGGAAAGCCAGATGCCTCGATAGTAGGTCGATCGATATCGCACCTGGAATCCTGTCGCCTTTCCGTCTTTGTAGACGTTATGGAATCCTCGCTGTTGTATAGGTTCTTTCTCTAGCATGGATCTTCTCCTTTATTGAGGCTCCTTGGGCGTTGCTCTGTCCTCTCCACAACTCCGACCCTGCATTCCCCCCAAACGAGTTCATGCTCGCTCGGGACGGCCGCCAGGAAAATGGAACAGTTTCCGGCATCGCATTATCCAGCTGGGCATCGAACCGCATTTCGAACGTGCCCCGCACGCGCCCTCATAGTGCCGGCGCGGAGCTCTTGGCGGCCGGCGACCGACCGCGCATGCTGAAGCGGTAGGGGCCTCAACCTACAGTGAATTTGATCGCATTGCCCGTGGTACCCGCAAAAGTTACTGCCGGTACGAGTGCCATTCCACGGCCACATCTTATCACTGCTGAGCTGCAGTTGCCGGATGCGGCTTTTTTTAAGCTCTGCACCTGATTGCAGGAAAGATCAGCCACTCCTTTGTGCCTATTGCTCCGAAAACAAACCGAAAGCCCGGGATGTCGGGGTCGGAATCGGTATCGGAAGGCGCATCGGCACAATCACGATTCCAACCCCAAGCGTTTTCATGCGTCGCCGGATATGCCACGGCCGCATGATTGACCGCCTCAGATGGAGGCGACCCTGACCTCGGAAACAAGCCGCACCGGGCCGATCAGCCCGGCCGGGAGCAGCTGAGGCGTTCCTCCGGCCGCCGCTTGGCCCGGCGCGGCGCCTCTTCCCCTGCCCGCCGATCCGGCCCAGGTGACCCGTTGTTCCTGCGGTTTGCCCTCGTCTCCTGCGATCCGGTTCGCCCAGGTGTTGGTGACCTCGATCTCGAGCTTGTTGGCGCCGACGACAGAGGCGGCGGTAATGTCCGCGACGTAAGGAGCCTTCCACAACACGCCGAGATCCTTGCCGTTGAGACGCACCCGGGCCAGGTTCTGCACGTCGCCGAGGTCGAGAAGCAGCCGCCTGCCGGCAGCCTTCTGTGCCGCCGTGATGGTAACCTCCCTGCTGTAGGTCGCCGTGCCGGAGAAGAACTTTACGTCCTCGTCCGCATTTTCCGTCCACGAGCCGGCTCTGAGCCGGACCTGCTTCATGGCGTTTTTCGCCGGGAAGCTGACGTTCCATTCGCCGTCGATGGCGGCGGGCGCCGGCACGTTCGCCTTGACGGGCACGGTCTTGCCCGACTTCATCTTCAGTGTCCAGTCTGCGCTCCCGGAAGCCCAGGCTTCCAGGCCCGCAGCCGTTTTGCGGAGCCGCAGCCCCTTGGAAGCGACCGGCTTGCCGCCGGTGATTTCGACCACCGGATCCGCTCCCGTGGAGGCCTTGCGGAAAATGACGAACAACGCACCCGATGGATCGAAATGCATAGGGACGACGGTACGCCCGTCCTGCTCCCGCCATGCCGCGATCTCCTCGATGGATCCGTTCTCGGGATTCCACAATTCGGGAGCCTTCCCGGTGATCCGGAAACTCACCTCGGCGGAAACCGGGAAGTACTCCTGGTTGGAGAGGAAATAGATATCGACGCCCTGCCCCTGGCGGTGGCAGAACTCCATGCCCCATCCCTTCCGTTCCTCGCCAACGAGAACCGGATTGGTTCCACTTGGAGCGTCCGCGTTCACAACCACGGGTCTTCCCGTTGCGGTCTCAACAAGGTTATGGAATGAGACGTCCGGAGCGGCGCCAATCGCGGCGAGGATCTCGTTCATCGGTCTGCCCCAGAACACGCGCCCCTTGCCGAAGCGGTTTTCCGCGACGGTCTTGCCATCGATCCTGCCCCAGACCTGATCGGCGACCTGCCGGACGGTTGCCTGGCCGGCTGAGCCCATCTCCAGGCTCGGCGACCAGGTCGGCTTGGGACCGACCACAACCGCGCCCCCTTCCACCAGCTCCTTGATTTTCAAGGCAACCTGCGGTGTCAGGAATGGCTCGTTGCCGCGCAGAACCAGCAAGCGGTAGCTCAGGCCGCTCATCACGATCCTTCCGTTCTGGACCTTGGCCAGGTTCAGCAGCGCGTCGCGGTTGATCGTAGCCATCTTGAAGCCTTCCGGCACAGGGGGATCGGCTGCCCAGACCCAGCCCAGCTTGGGAGGAAGCAGGGCGCGCACCGGGATATTCTCGCCGGAATAGTAGAGCGCATCCTCGACCGGCAGGCCCTGCTGCAGCATCGCCTGCACCTTCTTCAGATAATCCAGCCACGCCTTGCCCGGTTTCCACCAGGTGTTCAGCATGTTGAACGGCGTCCCCGCGCCCGGCTGGCCCGGCACGCGCTTGGGATAATACTGCTCGTTCCAGACGTGCAGCATCATGCGGGTCAAGCCTTCCGCATAGTGATGATCACCCAAAGCCTTCAAGGCAAACGGATGGTTGTCCCATCTCCCACCCGTCCATGCTTCGGAGAAGATGACTTTCTTGCCGTACATGCGAGCTGCCGACACGGGATCCGAGATGTCGTTGGGCTTCCAGTTCTGTGTGGCTCTGACCCAGAACTCGCCGCCCGGCCAGTCGGTGTTCTTGAAATACTCCATATCATCGCAGTTAAACGCCTGGTTGACCGACTCGGACATGAAGAGCAGACCGTTCTCGTGAGCCAGGCGGAGGAACGTCCCGAAATGATTGTCGGCCAGGCATTCCGACAGCGTGCGCCGCAGGTCGAGCAGGAAACCCTCGGTCGCGCCGCCGCTCTGGATCATCACTCCGGCCATGCAGGGCAGGTATTTGGTCAGGTCGTAACCGCGCCGTGAGCGGAACTCTTCCGGCAGGACCGGAGACCAGTTCAGGGATCCGCCCTCGTAGCTGTCGATGTTGAGGACTTTGATCACCTGCTTGCCGTCCGGCACGCGCCGCAGCATCTCGCCTATCCAGCCTTTGAACACGACCCGCGCAGCGTCCGCACTGTACTTGTCGCACTGCAGGCCGCCGCCGGTAGCGGCCATCTGTGACAGATAGCCAAATCTCATGACCTTCCACCGCCCGGCGGGCGGTGTCCAGTCGTCGATTGTGCCGTCGTCCTTCAGCTTGTTGGTGAGGTCCACGATGCTGTCCAGCGGCACGCAGGCGGAAGGCGGAATCTCTTCGTCGGAAACCAGCCTGCCTCGGCCCCAGGTAGCGTTGTTTTTTGCCGGGAGCAGGTGGACGGTCGGGGTGCTCGACAGCACGACGCTGGCGAACCCCAGGGGTTCGATCATGCTGTTGAGGTCGGCGCTTCCCTGGCGTGTTCCAGTCCGCATTCCCTCGTCATAACCCTTCGGCGAGATCGGATTGTAGACCAACCGGAAGAAGCGTGCCGTGGTCTGCTTCACGGTATGCGTCAGAGTGGGCGGAATCGTGGTCTGCCAGCCGTTGCACATCGGTTCGCACTGGCCGATCCTGCGGAAATTCATTCCGTCATCGCTGGCCTGTACCTCGAGTCCGTGTGCAGTGCGATAGGGATTGCCTGCAGGCTGGCCGCCGGCGCCAGCAGCACCGCCGCCAAAGCCGCCGGCTCCCCCTCCACCGGGATTCACGGTGACGGAGCGGAGAGTGAAGGGTTGATCGAAGGCAAATTGAATCCATCCGGTCTTGTCGGTCGTGACAATTCGCTCGCTGTTGGCAGGATCCACTGCTTTGACAAGATCGGTGATGGGAAGGTTGGTAGTCAGTTTGGCCTTGCGCGTCACGCTGGTCTCCCCCCAATCGGCAGGAACGGGGAAGGCCAGAACCGCCTGGTCCCGATAATAGTTGCTCCAGAACGGTGGAAACGCCGGTCCTCGTCCGCCTGCAGGCCCTGCCGGCGCGCCCGCGCCTCTGGCACCCGTGCCCGGCGCCGCACCACGAGCCCCGGCAGCCTGCGCGCCGGCAGCGGTAATGGCTGCGGCTCCGGCGGGCGGCATCATGGCTGCACCCCTGCCGCGGCCCGCCGGACGCTGCGGCCTGGGCAACGTCCCCGTGAATGGACGGCCGCCCTCTGTCTCCACCTCGCTCCAGCACAAGACCTGCTGTGACAGTTCGGGAGTGATCCCTGCCGTGCCGGCGGGACCCCAACTCGAGCAGACATGCGGCGCGATCTTCAGCCCCACGCGCTTTGCCTCGCTCATCAGGTGATCCACCAGGCCCCACCATTCGGAAGACTTGCAGGGATACACCTGAACGCCGTCCTGAACCCCGCTGCCGTCAAAATAAAACCAATTGACGATGTCTATGCCGGAGGCTGCCATCCCCTCCATGTCGGCCGTGATGCCCTCCTTGGTGACGACACCGCCTGTCCAGTGATACACAATCGACAGACCCGCCTCCGCAGGCGGGTTCTGGAAAGCCTTTTCAAGGGCGCCGGTGCCGGCGGGTTGACCAAGTAATTCGAAAACGGCTTTCTGACCTGCCAGCGCTGCAGCGCCACCGGCGGTCTTGATGAATGTTCGTCGTTTCATTTTGGTACTCCTGTGAAGGCGGTAAGCACGGCCCCAATAAAGCCGGAATGTGCTTGTCAGAATGATCTCCCTATCAAAGCCTGCAGGTGCAGGCAAAAACATTCATCACATATCCGGCTATTTTGCATGGCGAAATTCCGCAAACTTGCGGCAGACGCCCGAAAGAGCTGTAATAGCAGTGCTATATCGAAACAAATCGTACAAGTCCGCCGGACCTTCTGATCGTAAAATGCCGGCGAGATTTCACAGTGCAGAACATGGCGTTTTTTGAGGCTGGTGCCAGATAGAATTCGCCATGCGTTTGTTTTGGAATGTTTGCTCTGCATGCTGCTGCCGTTTTGCGAAGGTGATGCATGAAAAGCGATCCGAGACGCATATTGACAGTTGAAAATGTGTCACCTAAAATGTGTGACGAAAGGTGTGAAATGAAGACAGGGAATCGTTCGCTGACAGTCCGCCGAAGCGTCGCGTTGCCCGAGAGCCTGGTAGCCGAGGTGACCGCTCTTGCGCCGGCACATATGCGCGACAACCTGAATCGATTGGTTACCGTCGCTCTCAAGGAATTTGCGGCCAGGCAGAGAGCGCGCCTGTTTGAGGAAGCCATGGCGCGAATGGCGGCCGATCCTTCCATCCGAAGCGAGGATTCATCCATTGCCAAAGAGTTTAGGGTATGCGAAAGCGATGGATTGAACGATGATTAGCCGGGGCCAGATCTATTTTGTCAACCTGGAACCGACACGAGGGCGAGAACAGGCAGGACGCCGCCCGGTTCTTGTGGTCTCGGCGGATGCCGTCAACCGTCAGCCGCTTGTCGTCACCGTGGTTGTGGGCACGAAATCGGCGAATGTTGCGCGTGATTATCCGACCAATGTGCGTGTGTCGGCGCGGGATAGCGGTCTTCCTTATGACACCCTCTTCCTCTGCTTCCAGCTGCGTTCCTTGGATTTCTCGCGCTTTCTGGAACCGAAAACACGCCAGCCGCTGCCTGCAGGCACAATACCTCCCTCCCGTATGAAAGAGGTCGACGAAGCCCTCCGGTTGGTTCTCGGGCTTGCTTCCGATAGCGGCCTTTGAGGGTGCCGCTGACATCTGACGATCCACAAAGATCCGTCTGCATGGCGAAGAGCCCGACGGCGCCGAATACTCGGATCGGCATCGGCGCGAAAGCCTTATGCGGGCCTCCGATGAACGCTGGCAAACATTGCCGGGCGCGTTTGTGCACCGCTCGCACCTGGATCGCCTCGACGTCCCAAGGCGGCATTTGTCGGCGGCCTTGAAAAATGTGGCAGTCAGCATCTATAGGATTGTGTGCCGGGCAGCGGAGTCGCCCGGACCCGCCGCGTCTGCAGGCTGGAGAGAACTAGCTGCCCCCCAGCTTCAACAGACCGTCGTTCGGATAGAAGTGGTCCACGTTATCCGGCGTGATGAGCTGATGTTTGGCGAACACCGCGGGAGGCACCGGGCGGTGGTTGAGGACCTCCAGCGCGAGCTTCACGATTTCCGCGCCATATTTCTCGGGGAAGTATCCCACCGAGCCGATCATGCGGGTGCCCGGCTGCCTCATCTCCGCGCGGCCCTCCGGGGAGGCGTTCTGCCCCATGATGGCGCAGGAGCCTGCCTTTCCTGCTTCCTGAAATGCCCTGAGAGCGCCCAAGGCGCTGGGATCGTTGATCGCGCCGACCAGGAATCGACTCGCCCCGCTTGATCTCAGATGCTTCCTTACGGCGTTCAGGCTGGTGCCCAGCACCCCGTCACCGTCGAGATGACTTACCGGGCAATTCTCCAACGGGGGCAAAACCTCTTTCATTCCAGCCAGCATTCCCGTCAGACGCATGTGGGGCAGGTTCCCGGCGCGTGGCAACGCCATCAGGATGATTTCGTCCACCTGTCCCTGCCAGTTCTGCTTCACCCATCGGCCCATGTAGCGCCCACCGATCATGCCGGCTTCGTAGTTGTTGGCGCCGAAATATATCGCGCCGGGATGCGGGATTTCGATAGCGATCAGCGGAACACCGGCAGCTCTATACTTGGCGGCCACGATGGCCGCGACGTTTTCGTCGGTCTGAAATTCTATGACCAGGTCGCACTTTTCCCTGACCAGAATGTCGGCGTTCCGCTCGGCAATCTTGGGGTTGTATCGGTTGTCCAGAGAGATCAATGCGATTCCCTCGGCGGCGGCCGCCTGTTCCAGCCCGAGCGACACTTCCTTTGAGAACTGGTAGTCCGTACCCTGCGCGGCATATCCCAGCTTGAAAAGCTTCTGGCGGATGGGACGGATGCAGGACCTGTAAAGGTTTTCGCCGATCTTCTCCACCATGCCGCATTTCTCAAGCGTGTAAATCAGCCGGAAGGCCATGGTCTTCGGCAGGCCGCTACGGGCCGCGATCTCGCGAAGGGGCAGAGCCTCCCCCGAGGACTGGAATGCCGATATCAGTCGTGAGGAATGAACGACCGCTTTAACAAGATAGGGATCTCTGATACGTGCTTGCACCTTTACCATGCTCGCCTCGCGGAGGTATGTTTCGCCCATGCTTCTGAGCGTAGCATGCCTTGCCGTCGCACGCCGCGCGGCGTGGACCCAGCCATCGGATTCCGGCTGCGGAACGCAGCCAACACAGAGCGATCGCGGGCAGACTCCTCGCTCCGCTCCTCCCAGCGGATCTTCATCAACTTCCTCCCATGGCCACAGCATTCTACAATGCGAAAGTATGCAGATACCTTGCTATCACGAGAACGAATCGCTTAATTATAGTAATCTGATGACATTCTATTGTCAACAAAGGCTTTTTGGATGAATACCACATTCCGAAAACATTTCGCAAGGCGAAATCCAAGCGCATGGCTAAAATAGCTTTGAATGTTTTCCGTGGCCCTTGCTAAAGATTAGCCCATACCAAGAGGTCTGTTTGGACCAAAAGCGTTTATGGGGACGAGTGCTGCCGGTTTCCGTCCTGGCCGCGTGATCACAGCAGGGAGCCCCCAACGAGGAGGAGGATCGAAATGAGGTTCAGAGTTCTATTCATTGGATTTTTGCTGGTATTGTGCCTGTCGTCCGGGGTGCTTCAGGCGCAGGAATCCCGGGCGGTCATTACGGGAACAGTGACGGACCCTCAAGGAGCAGCGGTGCCCGGTGCGAGCGTCCACGTCAAGAACCTCGCGACCAACGTGGTGACCGCGGTGGCGACCAGTGAGAGGGGTCTATATTTGACTCCTCCCGTCAATCCCGGCAATTACTCGGTGACGGTCTCCGCCCCCGGCTTCAAGACCGCCGTTCAGGGCAACATTGAGATCCGGGTTGCCGATCGCAGACAGGTGGACTTCAAGCTGGAGTTGGGTTCACCCTCGGAGACCGTGACGGTCAGCGCTGAAGCTGTCCTGCTGGATACGAGTTCGGCGTCCGTGGGCACCACCATCAACAAAGAGGCGATAGCCAACCTTCCGCTAATGGGACGCAATCCGTTCTCGCTCGTCCAATATTCGGCCGGCGTCGTGTACAGCTCAGGCAGGGCGAGCAGCGGACAACGTCCGTTTGACAACGGAGGGATGGATGGCATCAATGTCAACGGTGGCGGATCGCAGCGCAACGAGATCCTGTTGGACGGTGTCACCAACACAAACAACGCGGATATGGGCACCGGAAACTATATCACCTTCGTGCCACCGCCCGACGCGGTAGCCGAATTCAGGGTGCAGTCCAATATGTATGATTCCGAGTACGGCCACACGGCCGGCGGCGTAGTGAGCCTCAGTCTCAAGAGCGGCACGAACGCCTATCACGGATCCGCCTACTGGTATTTCCGGAACGATGCGTTGAATGCCAACGAAACTTCCGCCAATGCCGCCGGCATACCCCTTTCCGCATTCCGATGGAATCAGCCGGGCGTCCAGTTTCAAGGCCCGGTCCGCATCCCGGGGCTTTACGACGGCAGGGACAAGACATTCTTCATGTACAGCTGGGAGGATATTCGCAGCTCGATTCCTCGAGTGAGCAATATGACTGTGCCCACCGAACTGGAAAGAAAGGGTGACTTTTCCCAGACCTTTGTGTCGGGTACGAGCGGCCCCTGCGTTGCGATCTACGACCCGTTGACGACGGTTCAGACCTCGCCCGGCGTTTACTCGCGCACAGCATTCTCCGGCTGCAAAATTCCCGCAAGCCGCATCAACCCGGTCGCGGCGAAGATCATGGACCTTTACCCCCTGCCCAAGATTACCGGTGTTGCCAGGGGAGTCACCAACCTGACTGTAGCTCCCAACTCTACTACGGATGCGTATGACGCACACACGTTCCGCATCGATCAGAACATAAGCAGTAACAGCCGGCTTTTTGCCAGTTTTGTGCGCAATAACCGGCACGAAGACGGCGGCCTGGGCGGCGGCCGGACGGCTTTCATCGAGATGGGAAACCCGAACGCCGCGCCGACCTACAAGCACTGGCGCACCAACCACGGGGCAACGGCGAATCTCACCTCGACGCTCTCCCCGACTTTCGTCAACACGGCCAAGGTTGCCTGGAACCTTCATGAGTTTGCGGTAGTTCCTTACGCCATGGATTTCGACCCGGCGACGCTTGGCTTTCCGTCGAGCTACACCAGCCAAGCCCAGAACAAGACGTTCCCGGGGCTCTCCATCGGCGGCTACCAGTCCTTAGGATGGTCAGGACCCGGGACGGGTAATAACTTCAGCCACACATGGTCGTTCGCCGACACCATGAACACGATCATCTCGAAGCACTCCCTGAAGTGGGGCGCTGAGTTCCGCCTCATGCTCACCAACATGGGCCCTCTGACCGCTTCCGCCTCCATCAGCGCCAGCAATAATTTCACCCGCGCCAACCCGCTGGTGTCGAATGCGCAGTCAGGGGATGGACTCGCGTCGTTCCTGCTGGGCTATCCCAGCAGCGTAAGCAGCCAGTATCGCAACCAACCTGCCCGGGGCCAGCGCTACTATGCCTTGTTTTTGCAGGATGACTGGCGGCTGACAAATAATCTGACCGTGAACCTGGGGCTGCGCTGGGACTTGGAGTCAGCCATGACCGACCGATGGGACCGCAATAACCTCGGCTTTGATCCCACGTCGACCTATACCATCGGCACCACCACCGTCAGGGGAGGCCTTACCTTTACGGACAGCAAAAACCGTTCGCCCTTTAAGCGCGATCTGAATAACTTCCAGCCCCGGATCGGTATGGCCTACAAGGTCACGCCCAAGATGGTGCTGCGCGGCGGATGGGGAATCTCGTACGTTTCAGGCTCCGGTGACACTCCTTACACCACCGGATTTGACCTTACTACTTCCCCCAGCACCTCCGAAGGGGATGCCGGATACATCCCGCTCCTGTACAACGGACTCGGTATGCTGTCCAATCCGTTCCCGACCGGCATCACCCAGCCTTATGGCAGCTCGATGGGCCTGGCGACAAATGCCGGCAGCAGCATCTCATACTATTGGCCGGACCGCTCGATCCCTTACGTGCACAGCTTCTCCGGGGGGTTCCAGTATGAATTCCCCTTCCGGACGGTCGTCGATGTTTCTTACGTTGGCACCCGTTCGCGGCAACTCAGCACATCCAAGCAGATCAACGGCGTTACCTATGCGCAATACATGGTAAACGGATCCAAACTGGGCACTACGGTACCGAATCCGTTCGCCGGGCAGTTGCCGGGAACCGGGCTCAACGGCACCACGATGACGCTGGAGCAGTC
>Ga0316620_10000113_pt1 | contig 32102 bp, 24 predicted proteins | sample OWC_Aug_M1_C1_D5_FD_207651 | JGI IMG/M metagenome (GOLD analysis project Ga0316620, IMG submission 207651) | Wetland soil microbial communities from Old Woman Creek delta, Ohio, United States - OWC_Aug_M1_C1_D5_B | ecosystem: Environmental > Terrestrial > Soil > Wetlands | place: USA: Ohio...
GTGGAGTACGGCGGCTCCTATGTCCGGTCCAACTTCAAAGCCAAACCCGGCAACTCCGGCAGCGCCATGAGCCTTCTCGGGGAACGGATGGCGGTCGCAGTGTTGGACTCTCAGTGCACTGGCGAGATTGAACCGCCACCGCCCTTTCCTCCTTGCCAGCCGTGCGATGTTGACGGCACAGGATTCGGATTCGACTGGCTTGCCACATCTCTTCATGAAGTGGCCTACCCCCTGGCGACCGCGGTCGTATACGTCGATGACGGCCACACCTGGAACGGAGGACCGGACGGCTCAGTGGAGCGGCCATTCGTTGATGTCACGTCCGCCGTGCAGGGGGCACAGCCGGGAAGCGTGGTGAGCATCGTCCAGGGCGCCTATCCAGACGACCGGAACTTGATCATTGACACTCAGATGTCATTGGTCACGCCGCTGGGTCCAGTGGTCATTGGCGGCTCCTGACAGGGTGTGCCGAGCCTTGGCCCGGGGGTCCAGCCGCCTCGTCTGTGGAGGGCGGCGGGGAGGGGTGGTCGACGAGGGCATCGTTTCCTGCCGGGGCCGAACGCCACCCAGGGGGCGACGGCCCGCCCGGACCAGGCGGGAACTGGCCCCCCCACGCAATGATGCTGACATCGACCCGGCCACCTTGAACCTCAGGCGCACCACGCGGGCACCGCGGCAGAGGAGTGCGCCGAGCCGATACCCCTCCTCCTGGCCCCGCCGCGGGGCCAGCGACCATTGAGCGCGAGGTGCTCATCGCACCCCCCGGGGGGGCGGGCCCCCGGCGCGTCGGCGTGACGCCGCTGAGCTACCATGTGGCGATGGCGGCACAAGACGTGGGGCGAAAGGTCATCCGCGCGGGCGGCGCTGCTCTGGGTGAGCGGGGGCGGCGGTTGTGGGTCGGACTGGCGCTGCCCATGGGGTTCCTCGCCTTGGCGGCTCAGGTAACGGCTGCTGTTGAGCCCGGAGTGGTCGTTGAGGAAGTCGCGGAGGATGGCGCGGCTCACGTCGCAGGGTTGCGCCCGGGCGACATCGTCGTGAGATGGTCACGGCAGGCCGCCCCTGGCACTGAGGAGGATCGGGCGGGCGGCCCCATCGGCTCGCCCTTCGACCTCGGCCTCGCCGAACTCGAGCAGGCGCCTCGCGGACCAGTCATCCTGGCGGGATCGCGAAACGGCGAACCGCTCAGCGTGGTGCTCGCCCTTGAGCCGTGGTTGATCCAGTCGCGGCCGTACCTCGACCGCGACGCCCTAGGACGCTACCGGCAGGCCCAAGTCGCCATCGCGTCCGGCGAGGTTGCATCTGGCGTAACCGAGCTGCGCGACCTTGCCGCGGAGGATGGCTCCGATACCGCGTGGTTTCTTGCCCGTGGAGCCATCTTCCTCCTCAAGGAGGGACGCTGCGAGGAGGGCGCCGGGCTGCTCCGCGAAGCCGCCGAGGCGGCCGAAGACGCAGGCGACTCGCGGCAGGTGGTCTGGTTGGAGTGGCGCCGCGCCGTGGCGCTCCTCGACATGGAGCAGGCAGATGAGGCGACGAGGGTGCTCAAGGACGCCCTGGCGGTAGTCGATGACGAGGCCGACACGCGCGTACTCGTGGCGGCGCTCACCACCGAGCTCGGCGACGTCCTCCGGCGGGGGAAGCAACCAGAGGCTGCGGCGGACGCCCATTGCCGGGCGCTGGACGCCTGGCAGCGGCTCGCGCCACGCAGCCTGGGCGTGGCGCGTAACCTGCATGGGTTGGCGGTGATTGCGCAAGGCCGCGGTGAGACCGAGCTTGCCGCGGACCTTCTCGCGTATGCGCTAGACGTGGCGGAGGAGGCTGCCCCAGGCAGCCTGAATCTAGCCGAGATCCTGAACAGCACGGGGATCCTCGCCAGGGAGAGAGGGGACGTCGCTGGGGCGGAGGCTGCTCACAGGCAGGCATTGGCCATCGCCGAACGGCTGGCACCCCAGAGTCGGGTGGCGGTCTGGGCTCTCAACTACCTCGGCGCCGTGGCCACCGTGCGCGGCGACCTGGCGGAGGCCGTCTCGTTTCACCTGCGAGCGCGCGCCATTCTCGAACGGATCCGGCCGTCGGGGATGGACTACGCCAACACCCTCGACCTTCTCGCGACCGCCCTGCGGTTGAGCGGGCAGCGCGACGAGGCACGCAAACACCTCGAGCGGGCCATTTCGATTGTCAGGCTCCATCCGGGCGAGAGATCCCGGCTAGCGGGTGTTGTCAACAACCTCGGTCACATTCACCTCGGGCGCGCGGAGTACGCAGCGGCCCTGACTTGCTACCGTGAGGCTCTGGCCGTGCACGAGGAGGTCGCGCCTGGCAGCCTAGGCGTCGCCATCGATCTCAGCAACATCGGCATCGTGCTGCAAATGATGGGGGACTTGGAAGGGAGCGAGCAGTGGCAGCGGCGCGCCGTGGCCGCTTTCGAGAAGATGGCGCCGGACTCCGTGCGCGTCGCGAGGTCGCTGTCATCCCTGGGCCACGTTCTCTGCGCCAAGGCGGATTGGCTGGGGGCCGAGCAGGCCTTACGCCAGGCTTTGCCGATCTTCGAGCGGTCCGCGCCGGGTACGTTGACTCACGCGGCCACCCTGCATGACCTCGGCGACGCGCTTCGCCATAGCGGCCGCCCCCCGGAAAGCAACGTCTTCCACGCACGCGCGTTGGACGTCCTGGAGTCCCAACAGCAACGCATCGGAGGGTCGGAGGTCACCCTCGGAATGTACCGCGCTGGCTCGCTCTACTTCTACACCGACTACGTGGACTCCCTGGTCGAGCAAGGGGCGCCCGCGCAGGCGTTTGACGTGCTCGAACGCTCCCGCGGCCAGGCGCTCCTGGCCATGATGGGTGCTCGGCGGACCAGAGCCGGTTCTTCGCCGGCCGCTGAACGGCGGCCACTCGACCGCGACGGGGTCCGACGCGCCCTTGATCCCGGCACCGTTCTCCTGTCCTACTCGATCACGCCCGACGCAGGCACGTTGTTCGTTGACGGAGGCGTGGGCACGGCCCCCCTCGAGGTCTTCGCCCTCCACGTGGGTGAGCACGACCTGGACGTCAAGGTACGCGCCCTGCGCGAGTTCATCCTCGCCGACACCCCTGCCGCCCGCCGGGCAGCGATCGCCGGCGGACGATGGCTCTACGACCGACTCGTGCGGCCGGCCGAGGCCCGAGTACTCGCCGCGCGGCGGGTACTGGTCATTCCGGACGGCCCACTCCACACGCTGCCATTTGCCGCCCTGGTTCGGACCGACGACCAGGGTCGCGACCGGTACCTGGTTGAAGACGTGCCGCTGCACAGTGCGCTCTCAGGAACGGTCTACGCTCAACTCGTGGAGCGCCGCCGCGGCGAACCGCGGACGACGGCGCCGACAGTGGCTGTGTTCGCTGATCCCCGCTCCGGCGACCTGGATCTCGACCAAGCGCAGGCCGCCGCGTTGACCAGGAGCGGCTGGCACCTCGGGGCGCTACCAGCGAGTCGAGAAGAGGCCCAGGCGGTGGCTCGGGTATGGGGCGAGACCGCCACGACGTTCGTCGGCGCCGAGGCGAGCTCGGCCTGCATGAGGTCGGCTGCCCGCGAAGCGGGGATCATCCACTTCGCGGGCCACGCACTGCTCGACCCGGACTCGCCCCTGGACTCGGCGCTGGTCTTCGCCTCGACTCGGGGCGACGGCCGGGTCGTCGATGACGGGCTTCTGCGAGCCGACGAGATCCTCCACGGACTCGACATCGACGCCGACCTCGTGGTGCTGTCAGCGTGCTCCACGGCGCTCGGCAAGAGTATTGGAGGCGAGGGCCTGATCGGCATGGGTCACGCCTTCCTGAGCGCCGGGGCGCGGTCCCTCGTGGCCTCGCTATGGGACGTGCCGGACGAGCCCACCGCCCACCTCATGGAGCGGTTCCACGAAGGTCTCAGGGCCGGCCTGGGGAACGACGAAGCCCTGCGCGGCGCACAACTCGCCCTCATCGCCGAGCAGCGCCAGCGCGGTTCGACGAGCCCCCTGACCTGGGCCGGGTTCACAATCATCGGTGACTGCAAGCACTGACCATGAGGCCAGGCGCACCCCGGCAGCCGGCCCGTCGCTCACGGTTGCGCTATCCTGACCACGTGGACGATGGCCAGGGTGCGCGACCCGGCGAGATGACTCCGTGGGTCGTCGACGGCCGGTACCGTCTCGAGCGCTCGCTCGGCCGCGGGGGCATGGGCGAGGTGTACCTGGCCACCCAGCTAGTGCTCGACCGCCCCTGCGCGGTGAAACTGCTCGCTTCTAGGCGACGGCTCGACGCTGGCGCGCTGGCGCGCTTCCGCGTGGAGGCCGAGGCGCTCGGCCGACTCGACCACCCCGGAGTGGTGCGGATAACCGACTTCGGAGTCGATGAGAGGCTCGACACGCCGTTCCTGGTAATGGAGTACGTCGAAGGCCGGTCCTTGCGTGAGGTCCTCCGCAACGAGGGCGGCCTACCTCTTGAGCGCGCCGCCGAGGTTCTCGGCCAAGTCGCAGCGGCCCTCGACTACGCCCACGAACACGGGGTCGTGCACGGTGACGTGAAGCCCGACAACGTCGTCCTAGTCGAGGGTGAGCGCGGACGCGTATCGGCCAAGCTCCTCGACCTCGGACTGGCCCGATTCGTCTCAGCGGTCGAGGGCGGTGACGCCACGGCCCCTCCCAGGCGGGAGCAGGCGGCGGGGGAGGCGGCGCGTGACTGGGACGAGACGGAGAATCACACCCGGACGGCACCAGACGCCGTCGGCGCGGCGGGTACCCTCGCCTACATGGCGCCGGAGCTGCTCGCTTGCCGTCCGCCGTCGCCAGAGAGTGACCGCTTCGCGTTCGCGGTCATGGCCTACGAGCTGGTTTGCGGCCAGCGTCCCCCAGTGGAGAAGGACGTGGCGCCTGGCACCCGCGGGCGCGACGTGCCGGTGGAGGTCGTCGCCGTGATCAGCGCCGCCCTCAACGCGGCGCCCGGCGAACGTCCGACGGCAACGACCTTGTCATCGACGCTCTCAGAGGTGGCACATGGTCACGCGATGCGGAACTGGCGGAGGCGGGAGCGACCCCGGAGGCTGGCGCTCGCGTTGGTCGGAGCGGCACTGGGGGCGGGCGTCGGCTGCCTTGGGGACAGCTCGGGAATGCTCGTCGGCGTCGAGCGACGCTGGCTCGACGCCTGCTTTCGACTGGCCCCGACCCGCCCCCCTGATCACCGGTTGGTCCGGGTCGAGATTGACGACCGCAGCCTCGCCGCGGACCCGACGCCGCTGGTCGAGCGCGGTGACAGCTTCGGCCGGCTCCTCGCCCGCGCCCTCGACGCAGGTGCTTCGGGGGTCGGCATCGACATCGTCCTGCCCGCGCAATGGGGAGAGGCGCCCGGCTTCGTCGAGCTGGTCGTCCGTCATCCCGGCCGAGTGGTCCTAGCCAGACAGACCGCGAATGGACGCACCCTTGGCGACGAGGCAACCGACGGCCTGATCACGGTGGCCCTCGGGCCCGACCGGGTCAGGAAGCTGTACGGGGTGGTCAACGTGATGCCGGATGACGATGGCGTGATCCGCCACGCGCGCCCAGCGGTGCGCGACGTCGAGGGTGGACGCCATCCGACTTTCGCCGCCAAGCTCGCCGCCCTCCTCGACCCGGCCATGGTCGGCGAGGAGCAGTTCCTGATCGATTTCAGGATCGACCTGGAAGCCGTGGAGCGTCTCGGGGTCACGGATCTCGAAACGCTCCTTAACCAGCGACCGGGAGCGATGAGCGGGAAGGCTCTCTTGGTCGGACAGACCTTTGTCGGCGCCGGCGACGACCACCACCGGGCTCCGATCGCCGGCGACCGGGCAGCGCAGCTTCGTGGCCTCGACGTGCAATGTGCAATCGCCAACACCTTGCTCGAGGATCGCCGGCTTCGCGCAGTCCCGGCATGGGTCATCATGGTAGTTGCAGGACCATGGATCATCGTTGGCGTATGGGCGGCGGAGCGGGGAGCGAGTGCACCGAGGGTGTGGCTCTGCTTCGGGCTCGGTCTCGGGGCCGTCGTGGCCACTGCCTTGTTCGGGTTCGCGTGTCTGGATCGCTGCCTGGCTGCGACGGCTGGCGCGGTTGCCGTCGTGGTCGGGGGCGCTTGGGCATATATGTTGCGTCGCGTGTTGCCGGCCGCTCCGGCAACCCCAGAGGGAGAGGTAGCTCCGTGATGCGTGGATCCGCTGTGCTCTTGCTGCTCGGTATCTGCTCGTGGTCGGGTCCGGCGCAGTCCGACCAGGCGGGCCAGAAGCCGCCGTTCGTAGCGGTCGCCGTGGTTGAGGACATCTCCGGGGAAGTCGAGTTCGTGCAGTCTGGATCTGCTGGCGGAACGAGGGGTGCTGGTTCGGTGCTCTGGGCGGGGACGCGGGTCCGAGTGAGCGCGAACGGGCATCTCGTCCTGGGGTTTGTCGACGGGCGGCGACAGCGCCTGGAGCCGATGACGGTGGCGCTCGTGGCGGACGAGGGCCTGCGGGTGCTCGAGGGAACGGTCGAAGATCTCCAGCCGGTGGCTGCGCTGACCAGGCTGGTCCCGGTCCTGGCCGCGCCGGCGGCCTGCGCGACCAGGATTCGCCAGGGGGCGGAGGCGGCGTCGGATCTCGGGCTGCGGCCCACGCGCGATCGGCTCGTCATCGCCGGGCCTCTCGTCCTGTCGTTTGTGCCGCCTCCTGGCTACCGGCTGTTTGCCGTGCGGCTCGTAGAGGGATGGGACGAGGAGTTGCTCGCGGTGGAGACCGACCACTCGGAGGTCGCGGTGCCGGGCGGTCTTCTCAAGCCCGCAGCTACGTATCAGTGGAGCGTGGAGAGCCTGGATCGGGACCAGCCCCGTCTCGTCGAGGTTGCGGTCTTCACCACTCTGACCGAGGAGGAGGCGGCGGCACGGGCGGCCCTGGTGGAACGCGTGGAGACCCTCGGGAACGCCAGCCTGGCGGGGTTGCTCGACGCGGTTGACCAAGCTCTCTGCCTTGATCCAAGGCCGTCGGCCGCGATTCCCGTTTCCCCGCCATAGGGGGCTCCGTCGACGTGGCCCGGCAGGGTGCGTCGAGCCCTGAGGCGAGGGAACAACCCTGGCCGTTCGTCCCGACGAGCGTGTCCTCCTGTTGGGAGTGTGATGCCCCGATGGGAGTTGTGGTGGGCGTAAACAAGGCGGCATTCCGCAGCGGTGAGGGTGCTGGCCAATGTCCGCCGAGCGCACGGCGGTGGCGCAACGCCTGCCATTCCCGCTGCCGGGGTTGACTTGGCGATCTGTGAACATGTGCTCCGACGAATGGAGGAGTACTGCGGACGAGCCGCACGCCACTTCGAGTGTCTCGGCGCCACCAGCGTCGTCGCTTACTTGCAGGGCCTCCTCCGTGGTTCGGCAACGATACGAGAACGGCTCAGACAGGAGCCGCTTGGCTGGTCTGAGTTGGAGCGGGAGATTGAGCTGCACTTGCAGGGAGGTACGTGACGTCATGGCGCTGGTCAGGGAGCTTTGCGCTGCTCGACGCCACCCTCGGGGAAACGCACGACCAACGGGCCGCGGGCACCGGCCGAGGCCATGACGATCCGGGAGGGCACTCCTTCGATGGGCTCGCTTGAGCCCACTTGTGAGCATCACGGCTACCAGATTGGTCGAGAGGTACGAGCATGGTGCGGAGCGACGGCGTGAAGAGCGAACGCACGACCGCTTGCGACGTAACTCAGTTCAAACGTCTGGCAGCATTCCGCCCGAGAACGAGGCGGAGGCGGGCGACGCGGCGCCTGCCCCGCAGATTCGGCCCCGTGGGGTTCGGCCGCGCGAAGCTCGCACCCATGGTGGCGGGCTTCTTTCCGGCGAGCGAGCGCGACACCGCCTTGCGGCTCCTCGCGGACGCGCTCTTCTTCGTCTCCTCGGAGAACATCGAGACCCTCGTGCTCGTGACGCCGTGGCTGCACACGGCGTGGACCGCGGCGAACCTCTACCTTGGCAGCCTCGGCGCGCCGGGACTCGACGGCCAGGAGGCGCGCGTCGTCGGCCGGAGCATCGACCAGACCTGCTACGTCTTCCCGTCGTACTTCGACGAGGAGAATCCGTTCGCCGACGTCGTCGTCCACGAAGCGGCCCACCTCCTCCACAACTGCAAGCGGCAACGCGCCGGCCTCCTCCACAGCCAGACGCGCGAATGGCTCCTCACGATCGACTACGCCAAACGCGAGACGTTCACGCACGTCTGCGGAGCCTGCAGCAGGATCATCGACCAGGCGTTTCGACCAGCTGAGCGGGCACGGCGCTGCACGCCGCACGCCGCGAATCACGTGCCGGCGTGCGACGAGATCGACCCGGAGGAACTCGTCAGCATTCTCCGGGAATCCGTCGGCGCCCGGAACGGCTGGCAACGAATCAGGCGCTGATGCGCCCCAACCAAGCAACCCTGAAACAACCCCCGGAACGCCCGTGCCCCCGCCCTTCAACGCGGGCACGAGGAAGGCGGTGGAGCAAGCAGGGAGCCAGCCCCGCGACGATCCCTCCCGAATCCTCGACCCCGGGCAGCCAGGGGTGAAGAGGACGGACTCCGCGGCTCTCGCCCGGTGGGACTCAGGCGGTCAGGGAATCACGGCCGCCGACGCCGTTCAAGAGCGCCCGATGCAGGTACGACCTATGCGCAAGCGATGATGACGAATGCAAGGAAGAGCTGGTCAGCCGGCTAGCCCTCGCTAGCCCTGATAGTATGCTTATGCATGTTTCTGGGAGGAACGGCGTGGCGCACGTTCTCGGGGGCTTGACAAGGCGCGGAGCGCGTGGGAGAATTTCCACCGTGGACATCATCCTCGCTCCGTAAGTCCAAGAAACAGAAAGATTTATAATCTCCGAGCTGGTACACGGTGGAGCATGTTCGAAGCAAGCGACGATCTTACGAGAAGGGTGTACGCACGTATGTCGCCGAAGCAGCGACGCGCGTTTGGGTACTTCGCTTCGCTCACGGATCGGGTCTACCTACCGACGAACGCAAGAGCCGAGGTCCCCGTCATTCCGGACCATATCGGGTCCGGCTACGGCGACCTCTTGTTCGACGTACAGGCCGAACCCTTGGAACTCACGCCCGAGCAAGATGACGCGCAAACGGCGTTTCTCGACCAGCTCCTTCTCGACCTCGGATTCCAACACCCCCCGAAGGCCAAGCACGAGGACTGACTGCGAGGCGGGGCCACCAGCAGTGTCTCCTCAGTCCTCGCGACAACGGATTCGCGGCGACAGCCTCCGCAGGCTGGATAGCCATCACGCCGCGGCCGCAGGAAGGGGTGCCGGGGACAGGGACGGAATCGCTCGCCCTCAGGGACCACTGGCTACCGGGAGGTGGCTCCCGTCAATCCGGCCCGCGTCGCGTTCCTGCGACCTAACATGCGGCACCGAGCTTTCTCGCCTGAGCAATTCGCAGGTCAGCGGGGCCAGAGCAAACCACCAGCTGCATGGCTCGAGACGCGACGAGCCCCGGCATTGAGCCGTGACCTTGGATCCGCCTAGATGTTGCGCGTCGCGTCGCATGGGGTGTGCTGCGGCCATTTGGTCTTGCCCCTCGGCCAGGAGGCGGCGAACGCCACGGTCATCATCGCGGGAATCGGTGACGCGGCTGCGCAATGGAAGAAGAGCACTGGCCGGGGACCGCTGCTCGGCAAACCCATACTGGCGAGTATCGCCGGTCAGTGTGACCTGAGCGTCAGCATTAACACCGACGATTTCAGGTTTGCGTATGAGTTACAGTCGGCCCTCGTCAACACCAGCGCGGAAGCATCGACGTGGATATTCTCCGTGCCCTTTGAGACCCCGCACGAGGAGACCGATGACTCCTATCCCCTAGGATTCGTCACCTACCTCCGAGTCCTGCGCGCAGCCTACCGCTCACTTGGTGCGCGACTCGACGAAGCGATCGTGGCGGAGATCCGCCGCCTCCTGGCAGAAGAGAAAGGAAAGGTCGCCGCCGACGTCCGATACACGCTTGGGTGGCCCGACCTGGCAGTACAGGGAAGCTCACGCGCGCCAGTGAAACGCCTCCTCTCGCTCCTACTTCGGTTGGAGTCATTGCGCGTACCCGGCCCCCGAGGCGCCGCCTTCCCGGTGTTTCAGCGAGCAATCACCCTCGCGGGCGTCGCCCGGGGGGCGACCTGCAAGGGTCCAAGAGTCAAACCCCTCGTCCTGCTGCGCGCCGCCCCCGGCCGACTCCCAGACGCAATCATGGCTGCCGGCGGTCTCTTCGAGGGACGGCGATTCGCGAGTTTCATCCTCGACGGGAAATGGGACGGCGCCGTTCTTCCGAGGCACCCCATAGAGGTAACGAGGTACCTCCGTCACAGAACACAGTCTCTTCGGAAACTGCGGAAGGCAGGCATCGAGCGCACCGAGACGCACCTCCTCGCCAGCAGCGCCGCCGCAAGAGCGACGTTCGCTGACCCAGTGCCGGATGTACTTCAAGTGCCAGCCATCGACATCGAGAAGCACGCTTGTCGGTGCACCGGCCCTGACGCTCTGCCCCAACTCGAACCTCTCCTCAAGCGACTGGAAACGACTGACGTTCTTCCACACGCGCTACGCACGACAGTCACCAGTTGCCTCGCGTTGTTTCGCTTCGCGTTGCAGGACTCCGCCAACTGCTGTGATCTGCTCTTGCCGCTGCGCGCATGCGTGCAGGGCCTCGACCGCCTGTTGCACAAGGCCGAGGACGTGGCCGTGCTTGTCGCGAAGGCCGCACCCCAGTCACAGTCGGAGTGGTTCGATCTGCTGCAGCGATACCGACAGGACATCCGCAACTGGTGCCGTACCTCTCGGAGAGTTCTCAGTGAAAGGACAGCGGGCTCGTTCGAGGCGCTGTTCAAGCGAAGCTACAGCGTGACCAGCTACCGCGGAGGCATGCAGAAGTCCCTTCTCATCGCGGACGGCCTCGCGCACGTATTCCACGACTCCCTCCCAGCTGCACTTCGACAAGACGACCGCGACGCACGCCCTCTCGTGACTGTGTTCAAGTCGGGAGGCACCATAACGGATGTGCGCCTCACTGGCGTCATCCAAATCCCGCTCCGTTACGCGTTCTCTCTCCAACTTGTGTTGCCTCAGATCTGGCACGAAACAGCCCAGCTGGTCTTCCAGCAGCAGTACTCTCCGCCGACACCCGATGCGCAGAGACTCGACGATGATCTCCGCGTCCTCGATGAACGACTCCTCGCCACCATGGGACCCAAGAGCCCTTCGCTGTGGCAGAGCAAGAACGACCTCTTCGAGCAGCTCGGCGACGCGTACTCGGACCTGCTAGTCTTCAGGTACGGCTTCCAAAGCAGGCTGCCGGAGCATCTCGTCTATCTCAGCACGCTGATGCTCGAGACCCTGAGGTACGTGTCGCGCGGCTCGGCTGAATCGTGCCCACCAGTCGTCGAATTCCGGCATTGGCAGATGCTGTTGTTGAGGCTCTGTTTCGTCGCGCAGAGTTCCTCTCTCCTACAGGAACTCGACACACTGCCGAAAACCGAGAAGTTGTTCAGGGCGGCCATGGTGGAACGACGAGCAGAACTCCGCGCAGACTCGATGGGGCGGCTGGCGCACCGCCTCCTGGAGAAAGTCGACGAACTCGTTCTTCAGAAGACGCGGTACCGGGGAAGAGGGGCGCCGCGAGGGGTCGCCGCCAACGTCGCGCGTCACTTGGCAAGCGCGGTGTTCAACGACATCTTCCTCGGGCGCATTGACGATCTTGGCTGGCAACTCCGCGCCGAAGGCCACTCACCGCGGACACGGAGCACGCTGCCGCCAGAGTTGCCTGACGGCAGCGTCATCGACGAGGAGGATCCGACGAGGATCTCCGACTGGTACTGCGCTGCATACGGTGAGGAGGTTCAACGCCTCCTGAACACGCGACGGAAGGCGCCGGGATATGCAGCAACAAGTCCGCAGTTTCGCTTCCTGGCAGCTCTTGGACGGACCGCCGTGCTGACCTTTCAAAGAACATGACCGTGGTGAAAGGAACCGCGTTCGCTCGGCATCAGAGCGTCGTCGCCTTCGTCGACATCGTCGCCTTTCGGGACTGGGTGACAAGGATGAGCAGCGACCGCGAAGGGGAGCGAACGCACGCCTTCAACCTGTTGCTAGAAGCGCTGACACGAGTGATGCCTGCTCGCAAGGAGCAAGAGAATCCATTACACCTGTTTGAGGACGATCCGTCGGTCGAAGTGACGGCGTTCTCCGACTGCACCGTCCTGTCAATGCGTGCCGCGCCAACCGCTGCCGGCGCGGCCTGGCGGGTGGCAGCGGCTACCTGCGGATTGGCAGCAGACTTGCTGAAGCTCGGCCTCTTCTGCCGAGGCGGCATTGCCAGCGGAGAATTGGTACACGAAAGGGGCGTCGTTCTGGGAGAAGGCATGGTGAAGGCTCACGTGCTCGAATCCAAGAGCGCGATCTACCCGCGGATCATCATCGAAGACCAGCTCGCGCAGGCAATGGAGGACCAGTTCGCGATACCAGAAGAGCTGACCGCACCGATCGAGGAAGATGCTGACGGACTCTGGTACCTCGACGTGTACCGCCGATTCGCGCACGAGGCCACTAGCGAAGAGTTGGACCACGTAGAGAAGGCGATCCGGGAGGGTATTGCGAACAAGGACCTCGAGTACGTTGCCAAGTGGCGGTGGGCGAAGAAGAAACTCGAGAATGCGAAGCAGCATGTGATTCGCCACCTTCATGCCCCCACCTAGGGGCGAGTTGGCCAAGGACCAGGTCGTCGGCTGCGAAGCAACCGCGTAATTCTGGCGGTTGGGCGCGGTCTTGTGGTGCAGGCGGTGCGGTGAGCCGGCAGTAGAGATCGCGGACGTAGCTGGCGTAGGCCGGGTCGCGCTCGCCGGAGGTGAGGTTGAGCGTGACCGCTGCTCGGTGGATACGTGGTCCTCCACTGCAGCGACGCAACCTCCCAGTGGTACGCCCATGCGTCATCCGTGGATCAACTCACGGGAGACGCGGTCTTCCGAGCCGCAACCGGAAGGCTGCTGGAGGGACAAGCCGCATCGTCTGCCGAAGAGCACCGAGACCACCATTTGTCCTCAATCCGGCAGCGCTGCCAAGACGAAACGGGGGGTGGCCGGAGCCACCCCCCGCACGGACGAACAACAAGACTAGCCGTCGATCAGTACTCTAGTCGCACAGGGTGACGTTCTCGGCCCCGACGATCATGCCGACGGCGCCCAAGCTGGTCGCCGTCGCGCTTGCAGCAACGGGGTCATTGACTCTCGCCGTGACGAGCGACGAGCCTTCAGGGGAGAACTCGGCCTCGGCGGGCCCGTAGGCACACGAGGGGGTGCTTCCGCGCGGACGGTTGAGGAGCACGGCCTCGTCGAGGCCGACCGAGCCGCCGACGACAAGAGGCCCGCCCGCGTTCGCCACCACCCCCTGACCTTCCGGGACCGAGGTCTGCGGGCCGTCCTCCTGCCACAGATCGCCAAAGTAGGTCTGCCCGCCGAGGCCCAACTCGAACAAGAGCAAGTACCCGGTACCCAGCTCTGCATCCCACCCCCGCCCCGCCACCACGGCAGTGGTCGGCAAGGAACCGACCGCGAGCAGGTCGCCCAGGAGTGACGGAACGACCTCGGAGAAGTACGTCCACGCCCAGTCGATCGAACCATCAGCGAACACGCGCATGACCAAGGGCCGCTCGCCGTCAGCAACAGGCGACCGAGCGCCCACGGCGATGTAAGTCCCGTCCGTCAGCGCCACGACGTCCTCGAAGCGGTCCGCGTACGCCTCGCCCCAGGCCTTCTTCCACTGAGCCGTGTGATCCTGGGCGAGCTTCACGAGCAACGCGTCCTCTCCCCGGTTGCGGGTGGTGTGGCCGGCCAGGACCACGCCGCCGTCCGGCGTCGCCTTGACCGCAGTGAAGACCGTCGGCCCAGGCTGGTCCAGGAGCTTCTTCTGCCAGACGATTGACAGGGTCGGCGAGAGCCCGGCGACCCATCCGGCGCCGCCGGCGTACCCGGCGACCACGAACACCGTCGCCCCGCTCGCGGAGTCGTAGTGCGCATCGATGTCGAGCGCCCCCGTGCTCAGCACGCCTTCGCCGATCGTCACCTTCTGCAGCGCGACGCCGGTACTGCCGTTGAGCAGTACGACGCACGCCCTGGGGGCCTGGGTTCCGACGCCGCACTCCCCGACGATCGCGACTCGCTCCTCGAAGCCCTCGGAGTACGCGACAGCCGCGGTCGCGCGGTCGGTCGCCGATGTGAACGCATTGAGCTTGGTCCCCCAGATCGGCGAACCGTCCGGTCCCACTTTTCTGAACCACATCGCGGGATCCGCGCTGTTGATCGATCCCACGAAGTAGTAGCCCCCGTCCCGGGACCTCGCCACGTCGTTGATCGACGTCTCCGGCGTCGCTCCGACCCGGTACTCCTTCAGCCAGAAGTCGGGCATGCTCCGGAGGAAGATGTCCCGCACACCGTTCGTGTCGTGCACGACGAGCGTCGTCGCATCGGACTGGAAGACGACGTGCCGACCCGCCGCCGACACGGAAGCGTAGTCGCCGCTCGGACCATCCCCCTGGACGCCTGCGGTCGAGAGGCTGACGCGCTCCGTCGTTCCGGCGATCCGATCGCGAAGGAAGACGTCGCTCTGACCGTTCGTATCGCCCGACACGAGGTTGCTCGCCGGCGAGGCGAACGCCACGTACCGTCCGTTCGCAGCGATGGACGGGAAGTAGGCTGTTGACGCGTTCCCCTGCGTGCCATCAGTGGCCACGCTGATCCGCACCGTCGTCCCGGTCTCGCGATCGTGGAGGAACACGTCCCGGAACCCGTTCGTGTCGCCCGACACGAGATTGCTCGCGGACGACGAAAAGGCGACGTACCGCCCATCCGTCGAGATCGCCGGCGCTCGGCTGTCACCGTTCCCCTCGCCCTCGGCCGACGACACGCTCACCCGTTCCGTCGTCCCGGTCTCCCGGTCCCGCACGAACACGTCCCACCAGCCAAGGGTGTCCCCAGCGACAAGGTCGGAAGCATATGACTCGAACGCGACGAACCGACCATCAGCCGAGACCGACGGGGCGTCGCTCCACGCGTCCCCGGCCCACCCGCCAAGCGCGACACTCACTAGGTCTGTCGTTCCCTTGTCACGGTCGTGGACGAACACGTCGAGCCACCCGTTGCCGTCGTTCCCCACGAGGTTCGAGGCGTTGGACTCGAACGCGACGAAGCGGCCATTCGCCGCGAGAGACGGCGACGCACTCGCCTCATTCCCCTGCGACCCGCCGGTCGCGATGCTCACCCGCTCGGTCGTGTCCAGGACGCGGTCGCGGACGAAGACGTCGTCGTACCCGTTGGTGTCGCCCTGGACCAGGTTCGAGGCCCACGAGGAAAACGCGACCCACCGGCCGTCGGCGGAGACCGAAGGCCACTTCGCGTCCTGATTGCCCAGCGCACCGGACCAGCTCAGGCTCACGACCTCCACGGTCCCCGCCTCGCGGTCCACCAGGAAGACGTCGTCGCGGCCATTCGTGTCGCCGGGCACGAGGTTCGTTGCCGACGAGCGAAACGCAACAAACCGGGCGTCAGGGGTAATGAACGGCTTCTGACTCGCCCCATTGGACGGGGTGCCGTCGGGAAGATCGCTCACGACCTCGGTCGTGACCTGCGCGGCGCAAACCACTGGGAGCAGGATCGCCATGACCAGCCCGGCCACAGGCACCAACTGCCGAAGCCCTGCCCGTTCTCGCAACGCGCGGCTATCTAGCTGCCAAAAATTACTTGCGGATCTATCTATTCTTGTTAGGATCACGGTCTTCCTCCTTTGCAAGAGTGTTGCGTGACGCACGCTACTCTTGTCTATCTCCAGCGTCAACATTCGTAACGGCATCGTCTGGCCAAGTGATGGCGTCGCGTGACCCGTTGTGGGTACCTCCTGGAAGGGCATGGCCCGAGACCTCCCCGCGACGTGCGCGGCGATATGATGAGCGCATGCTGGTGGAACGCGATCGCGCCCAGCCGATCGGTGTCATCTTCGTGCACGGAATCGGCGAGCCTTCCGCGGATGACCTTCGGCGGAAGTTCGTGAAAGGTCTGGCGAGCGCGTTGCCGGAAGCGACATTCAGTCAGGCCGGAGACGTGACGACCCTCGGGTACCGCGAGCACGACGTCCGACTCTACGATTTCTCGTGGACCGGCTCGTGTGCTGGAGATCCCGATCCGGACCGTTGGAGCCTGAATTGGCCCGTGATCGCGGCGCTACCCTGGCTTCCGTCGTTCAACCTTCAACAGGGGTTATACCGGCTGTACAAGGCCGGCGACTACTCAAAGGTGTACGTGACCGCGTGGACTGTCGTGCTCATGCCGATCACGTTAGCCTTCTTCTCCATCTACCTCGCCCTCAAGGCGCTTGACAAGCTCCCTGGTCGAATGATGCGCAATCGCCATCGCGCCTACGCGGAAGAGCTCGCGGGAGCCGTTCGCCCTGACGGAACGCTCGAACGTCGGCGTTGGCCGGAGGTGATGCACCGTGTTTGGGCAAGGTACCCCTTGCCGTCCCAGCGCCTTGTCAACGACTACGTCCATGTCGTACTCAACTACGTTTACTCCGCCCTCGGGGAGATGCCAGAGGGCGACCGATTGCATTGCGCGGCGGAACGAGTGGTGGATTCCTTCCGCACCATGCTGAAGCGCGCGAGCGACGACGGTTGTTGCGAGCTGCAAGTCGTCGCACACAGCCTCGGAAGCCTGGTAGCGTATCAGGGCCTCATGGGAGAGTGGCGGCAGGACCTGGCGGTCCTGGATCGGGTGACGACTCTGCATACGATCGGAAGCCCTCTGGAGAAGATCCGGTTCTTCTGGCCTGAAGTGATTGCCGCGACGGAGCGGTGCCAGCAGCAACCGGCCAGCGCCAGAAGCGGAAGGCGGCTGGTCTGGCACAACTTCTACGACCCGCTTGACGTGATCGCTGGAAAGCTGAAGCGGTTCGACGCGAAGGCCTCTCTGCAGAACCACCGCGTTCGCGGCGCCGCCGGCTTGATCAGTTCGCACACCGTCTACGAGCGATCGTCCCGTTTCGTTTCTGTCGTGACAAATGGGTTGTTCGGATGCTCGACCGCGCCGAAGCGCCGCGTCGTACGACGCCTCGTCGATGCGACTCGCGCAACACTCGAGAGCATCGCGGCGTTGGCCGCGTTCGTTGTCGTCGTCTTTCTTGGCGCGGTCGAGCTGATGATAGGCGCGCTGGGACTGCCAGTCGCGGTCGGAATATCGGTGGATGCATTGGGGGGGTCGAATACTGGTGCGAAGGCAGGAAGCATCATCGCGTTTGCGCTGTTTCTGGTCGTGTGCGTCTGGGCGGCGAATTTCGGTCGCACGATGGCGCGGCTGCTTGCCTTCGCCTCGTCCCAACGTTCGGGCGGAGAAGGATAGGGGAAACGTGAAGACGAGTTGCCACCGCGTTTCGTCGTTGCTGCGCGACGCGAGTGCTTGGTTCGGGTTGTCGTTACCGACGTAGAGGAGCCCGTTGAGAGAGCGCATGCTCTCGACCCGCCAAGACGGGCACGGCTTCATCCGGGTTGCCTATGGTGAGACCGTCACCCATGACTGCTGTCAGTAGGTCGCGTTCGCACCGATCAGCGTGACTTCAGGGTAACTCCTCGCCGTACCCCGTCTTGCGCGGGACGTTCGTCTCGGCCAGTGTCGGGGAATGGATGAGCTGACGCTGCGTGAGCTTGGCGAGCGACTGGCCCGGGAGATTGCCGGGGAGCCGCGGGCGCGGGTTGACAAGCGGCAGCGGTGCCCCGGGGAGCTGCGGTCGAGCGTGGTCTCCTTCGCCCGGGTGTGCCGTGAGCATGGCGAGCCGATCCGCGACATCGCCCAGCGGCTGGGGCTGGTCGAGTCCACCCTGGCGCGCTGGCTGCGCGCCGAGCGCAGGCAGGGCAGAGCCGGCTTTCGCTCGGTGGCGATTGTCCCATCGCACGGCACGGCGCCGGAGCACGTCGCCCTCCCGCTGCGCCTGCTGACGCCGCGCGGGTACAGCGTCGAGGGCCTCGACCCGCAGACCCTCGCCTTCTTGCTCAAGGTGGTCGGGTGATCGGCTCCACGCGCTCGCTCCGGGTCCTGGCCTACACCTTGCCCACGGACATGCGCAAGGGCATGGACGGTCTCTACGGACTGGTCACCACGCTGCTCGACAAGGACCCGCTGTCGGGCGACCCGTACCTCTTCGTGAGCCGGGACCGCAAGCGGGCCAAGGTCCTGATGTGGGACGGCACCGGCCTGTGCCTGTACGCCAAGCGGCTGGAGAAGGGGCTGTTCGCCAAGCTGTGGGCGGGCGACGACGAGACCACCCTGGAGCTGACCATGGCCGAGCTGCAGCTGTTCTTGGAGGGCAGCCGGCTGGTGGGCAAGGTGGCGATCTCGCCTCAAAAACTCTGCATCAAATGCTTGACGAATCACGATATGGTTGAGAGAATTGAGCATGCCAAAGCTGGAGGCTATTGAGGACCGAGACACCCTCCGGCAGATCGCCATCCACCTCGAGAAATCAAACATCCGACAGGGTAAGGAAATCGCCCGTCTTAAGGCCGAGATCGCCCGCCTGCGCGGCCAGGATGTCAGCCCCCAGATGGAGATCGACCTGCTCAAGGAGCAGCTGGCCACGCTCGAGCACAAGGTCTTCGGCGCGTCCTCGGAGAAGCGCCCCTCGACCACCCAGAGCACGCCCGACAGCGAGCGCGCTCCGGCCAAGGGCCACGGCCCGCGCATCCAGCCCGACCTGCCGCTGGTCGAGGTCCCCCACACCCTGCCGCCAGACCAACGCAAGTGCTCGTTCTGCGGCGGCGAGATGGTCGAGATGGGCGACCAGGCCGAGGAGTCCGAGGAGATCACCGTCATCGAGGTGGCGTACACCCTGGCCAAGCACCGGCGGCAGAAGTACCGCTGCGCGTGCAACGCCAATGTGGTCACCGCGCCCGGTCCGGCTGTAGCCGGCGGTCAAGAAGCGCGGGATTCTGGCTTTGAGGCCGCGTTTCTTTGGGGGCGGCGGGATGTGGGTTTGGGGGCGCAATCGGCGACGATGTGGTCGAATCGGAGACGGACGTGGTCGACGTAGGCCGGGTCGAGGGCCTCGGGAGTGAGGCTTGAGACGACCTGGCGGAAGTAGGCCAGGGAGTGGATCGGCTCGAGTGCCTCGAGATCTGGGCCACGGAGTGTGCGCCTGAGGGTGGCGAGGCGGACGGCGTGCTCGACGGTCTCGAGGGGCACCGCCTGCTGGTAGAAGGTTGTGGCGACGGCCCAGTCGGAGCGACGGGCGCGGCTGGGCCTGCCTGGCGCGCTGAGGTAGACGCGGATGACCGCGCTCAGGTACTCGGCGCGGGTCATGGCGAAGGCGGTTGCGGCCGGCGGCGAGAGCGCTTGCGTTCCTTGAGCCGGCGCGCTTCGGCTTCCTTGGCCTCCTTGCGGCGGTAGGAGTCGCCGTCGACCTGGACGATCCCGCCCCCCTGCGCGATACTGCTATAGGGAGCAATTCCCTGGTCGGAGGGGGAGGTGTTTCACGCCGAAACAAGGGCCTCCCCCTCTCTCTATTCTGACAGCTGCCTCCCACCGCCCTTCGCGCGCGCGACGATGACGCTACCCCTTACACCTCAAACTGCGGACAAAGCCAGAATCCCGCTCTTCCCGGCCGCCGCCAACATGCCCCGTGGGAGGCAGGCCCCCGCCGCGCCTGACGGGCGTCACGCCGACCAAGTCCTCGACGCCAGGGCACGACGCGGCGCCCGGAACGCCAGCAAGCCAGTCTTCCGACGCTGGTCGTGCGCTACTCGAGCCAGCGAACCCAGACCGGGCTCGTCCAACCGAGGGTGTGGTTGCGCCAGTCCTTCGGGTACGGGAGACCAGGGTTCGGGTACAGGAAGGCCTTTGCATCCGCGTCAGTCAGATCTGGGTCGGGCACGACCTCGACGCGCAGGTAGTACGCCGCGACTCCCACGCCTGGACAAGCGTCATCCTCGGCCTTGAACGTGTACGTAGAAGGCCCTCCGTCGAGGACCACCGGCACGTAACCATCGTCCGGGGGCGCGGTCGGATACTGGCCGACCCCGGCCACCTCGACGCGGTAGATTCTCACATCCGCGAGTCGGACGGTGCTGTCATCGGCAAACGTCGGGTAGTCCAAGACGATGTTCCCGGAGAACGACGGGCAGGCGCCGCTCGACCGCTCGTAGAGGGTGCCCATGATGTACCCGTCACCGTAGAACTCCAGCGCCAGCCGCGCCGAGGCGCTCGAAAGCCCGAATGTGCGGCGGGCAGCGAGAGCCTCGAAGACGTCGGACTGACTGCGAGAACGGGTGAAGACCCCTGCGAGGCCCCAGAAGCCGCCATGGTCGGGGCTCGCGATCGCCCCCATCCGGTAGCCGAGCGCCAGGGCGTGCCGGTAGTAGCCGAAGAACGGCTCGGCGGGGAAGATGGGGGTCGGCGCTCTGGCCACGAGGCAGTGGCAGTTCGGGTCGGGGCAGGGAGGAAGAGCACCCGGGGGGCAGAACCAAGTGCCACAGCCCGTGCAGGTCCCAACGCTGCTGGCCGCCTCGCACTCGTCGTCGTAGCACGGGAACCCGTCAGGGGAAGGACATTCGGGCGTCAGGCAAGTGTCGCGCCACTCAAACGACCCCCGCGCCTGGTAGATCTCGAAAAGCGTGGCGAACGGCATGGGGTCTTCCGCGAAGGCGTTGAGGTCGGCGGGGTGCCCATTGTCGGCCGAGTGGTGGGGAATCGTAATCGCCTGGACGCCCTGCAACGCAGCCCAGAGATCCTGAAGGTTCGGGTACTGGCTCGTCGCCCTCAGGGGTCCGGAGCACGCGGGGTAGAGCACGTTCACGTGGCCGCAATCGGTGCCGTACGCGGTGCACGTGCCGGCCTCGCGTACGCACTGTTTGGTGAACTCGTAGCCCAGCAGGACCGTGCTCCCCAGGGCGTCGTGGTGCTGGGCGCAGAGCGCCTGCTGGCGTTCCCAGTCCGCGATGTGCAATCCCTCGTCATGGTCAGTCATGGCGAAGAAGTCAAGGTCGACAGAGTCGTGCTCCCGCCTGAAGATCTCCCCCTCCGAGTCGCCCGCCCAGCTGTCCCACGAAGCGCTGCTGTGAGCATGCAGGTCACCGAACAACAGGGTGAACTCCTCCCCCTGGTACTGCACGACCGGGTTGCTGCGCGGCACGAAGTATCGCATCGGAGTCCCGTAGTCCGGGGTGCCGAGACCGTCGAGGGTCGGGTCGCCCGGGGGTACTGGGCGTCGTTCCAGCCAGATGTCGCTGTTCAGCGTCGCGGTCGGCGAGGAGTACTTGGCCGCGGCGTGGTCGTCCGCTTGCCACGCGATGAGCACCCCCGCCCCGCTCGCGTCGTCGAGACGCGCGACAGCCCCGGGCTCGCCATAGCCCTGCTCCTGCGCCCCAATCGTCGGCAGAAGCTGATCCGCCTCGAGCCAGAGATCCGTCGATGTGCTGCCCCACTGCTCCATCTGGTTCCACCGATAGCGGGAGTCGTTCGGCACATCCACGTCCGGCCGCCGGTAGTACACGCCGACCTTTCCGTACAGCGCCATGAGACGCGGCCAGGCCGAGCCGCCGTCGTCAATCGAGATCGGGAGGGTCCGGATATCGGCCTGCTGGAGCTGGTCGTTCACCAGGCAGACCTGGAGTCGTCGCTCCTGAACGCCAGAGTAGCCGTAGCGCTGCTCGCCCGCCCCGCCCCCCAACCCTTCCGCCACCCAGGCGACCCACGCGTTACCACCGCCTCCGGCCGCCACTGTGGGCGTCACGTGGTGGCCGAGGTACGTGAAGCCCTCGGCGCAAGGGAGCTCGCTGACTGCAGCGTCGGACTTGCACGCGTGGGTGAGTTGCAGGACGTTGCTCCACTGGCCGTACCCGTCCACCCGGGCGAGAAACACCTCGCTGTTCTCGTTCCGGTATTGCGCCTGGGCAAGAGTATGAACGGGGGACTGCCAGGCCACCCAGACGTACGCCAGGTTTCGAGCAAGGACGGCGGACGGCTGGTAGGCCGGCCGGTCGATGCCCGGAAGCGCGGACGGTGCGCTGGGCTGGCCGTTGTCGTCGATGAAACAGCAGTGGATCTCGGCCGCGGCCGCACCGGACTGGTCGCGCGACGCCTCCCAGAAGACCCACGGCCGACCGTTCGCGCCCAGGGCGGCCGTGGGGTAGCCGGCATGGGACTCGATGGTGACGGGCGTTCCCAGGCCGGTGCTTGAGACGCTCCTCGCTCGGAGGGTGCCCCCGGACGGCGAACCCGGGTTGACTTCAACCCAGAAGACCCATGCCGAGCCATCGCTCATCGTGACGACGGCTGGCGACAGGTAGTGCGTGCCTAGGATGGACCGGGGGTTCACATTCACCGGGTTGCCCGACGGCGCTCCGTTCTGCACGTTGCGCGCCCAGATGGAGCTGCCTCCGTTGGTCGGGCTGTACTCGAGCCATACCGCCCACGCGTACCAGGATTGGGGATTGGCGGAATGCTGGTACGTCGAAACGGCTGGCGAACGGGCCACTGCTAGCCGGCTCTCGGTTAGATTGTAGATGGTGGCCTCGCCACCGGCGCACGTCAGCGCCACCATGGCCAAGAATGCGCGCTGCCACTTCCTCGTCATACGTCCTCCTTTGCCCTTCGCTCGGCGAAAAGAAGGGCCGGTGCCTGCTCGAGCCTCGTCACACAACCCGCGGCGCGTAGCGTGACGACAACGTCACACCGTCTCATGCAATCGACGACGCGGAAAACGTCTCCGGATATACGATAGGAGCGACAAGGACCATGAGGGACGATCGAAGCAAGCCGCCAGACCGAGAGCGTCACCGTCTGCTCCTCGGAGAACCCCTCACCCGAGCCGGCCAGGCCCCGCAACCAGGTTTGCCGAGGCTGACCTCGGCGCAACCTCTCCTGGGTTCGCCCTCGTCAAGCCGGCGGCCCAGGACCAGAGCGCCGCTCCGAAGCACGCGACTATGCTCTCGTCCCGATCCGCAGTATCAAGCGCGGCGAGCAGAGCCTCACGTCCCCTTCCTCATCCGATTTGAACCGCAGTGTACCTCACGAGGACTTGGAAGTCAAGACGAGGTAGCCTCAGCAGGTGTGTAAACGAGGGAAAGACGGCGTAGCCTTCCGGTCGACCAAGACCACCCCCGGCAGAGGAGCTGGGGAGGAAGGAGACACCGCCGTGGAGAAGAAGAGCACCGCGACCAGCTTCGGGTCAAGAGGCATGTGGGAGAGCTTGGAGGAGATGGCCTGGAAGAGGATCCAGGGGTTCGTGCAGGGTTTGCTGGAGGAGGAAGTGACGGGGCTGGTTGGCCGGGGTCGAAGCGAGCGACGGCCGCTGGTGAGCGAGGGGCCGGTTGTGTACCGCAACGGCCACGGCAAGGCTCGCCGGCTGGCAATGACCTGCGGGACCGTCGAGGTGCGTCGCCCGAGGTTGCGGGGGCTGGAGGAGCGGTTCGAGAGCCGGGTGCTGCCCTTGTTCAAGCGGCGCACAGAGGAGATCGGGGAGCTGCTGCCCCAGCTGTACCTGCACGGGCTGGCTCAGGGCGACTTCGAGCTGGCGCTCTGGGGCTTGCTGGGTGAGGGGGCGCCACTGTCGGCGAGCTCGATCGAGCGTCTGCGGGGCAAGTGGGTGGTCGAGTACGAGGCGTGGAGGACGCGGCCATTGATGGGCGTCGAGCCGGTCTACCTGTGGGCCGACGGGATCTACGTCAAGGCTGGCCTCGAGAAGGACAAGGCTGCGCTGCTCGTGATCGTGGCCGGGTTGCGGGACGGGCGAAAGGTCGTGCTGGCTCTCGAAGCAGGGCACCGGGAGTCGGCGGAGGCCTGGGCGGGGATCCTGCGGGGGTTGCGCCAGCGAGGAATGAAGATCCCCCGGTTGCTCATCGCCGACGGCCACCTGGGCATCTGGGCCGCGGTCGCTGATGATGTCTTCCCCGAGGTCGCCGAGCAGAGGTGCTGGAATCACAAACTCACCAACGTCCTGGACCGGATCCCGCGTCGGCTCCAGGCCGAAGTGCGAGCCCTGCTCAAGGAGATCCCGTATGCCGAGACCCGCGAGGAGGCCGAGGAGCTGCGTGATCGTTTCGTCGAGCGCTACAGCACGGCCTACCCCGCTGCGGCTGAGACCCTGCAGCGGGATTGGGAGCGCATGGTGACCTCTTACGACTTCCCCAAGGAGCACTGGAAGCACCTGAGAACCAGCAACCCGGTCGAGTCGCCCTTCGCGGCCGTCCGCCTCCGCACCAACGCCGGCATGCGCTACAAGAAGGTCGCGAACGCGACCGCCCTGATCTGGAGGCTCCTCATGGTCGCCGAGCAGACCTTCCGCCGCCTTGACCACCCCGAGCTCCTGCCCCAGCTGGCTCTCGGAGCCCGATATCACAACGGAGTGAGGATCATCGAAGAGGGGAACGAAACCCAGGACCAGGAGGCCGTCGCCTGAACCCGTTTACACACCTATTGACAAGACCTCACTCGTGGTCAACAGAGACGCACAGCAGTTCAAGACACAAGTACTGAGAGGTTGCTCTCCTGGCCCAGCCGGGGCGCGGGCCGGCACAAGAACCGCCGGGAAGGCGATGAACATCCGCCACACCGCCAGCGCACGACCAACACGGATACGCGTGCACCTCGCACCGACTCTGAACAAACACCGTACCCACCCATCGGAAACACGAGCGACACGAGCCTCACCGACGAGCGAAGACGCATGACCGAGCACCTCGAACTCCTCGTCACCGGGCACGACGACGCCGTACGCGCCCTCCTCAGACGAGAACTCCCCACCCTCCACCAGCGCATCACAATCGAACAGGGCAGGATGACGACGCTCCTGGCCGACGGCGAAGCGATCTTCCTCACCTTCGACGAGATGAGAACCCTGTACTGGTTCCTCGAACGGCATAGAGGCATCATCACCGAGCAGCCGCCACCGCCAGGACGGACGGTCGCGGAGATCCTCCGCTACCGGCGCAACGTCTACCTCGGCCCAGCCGAGAACCGTGGCCACGGCAACCGCTACTTCGTCCCCGACGAGATCGCGACCAACCTCTACCACAACCCCGTCCAGCCAAGACGACGACGCGGCGCGAGGAACGAAGAGGAAGAGGACGCCGGAAGCCAACGGGACGCGAGGCGGACCGCCGGGGAGCGGCGCTGCCCGAACCAGGGCCGCGAATTCTACGCGGCCCGCGTCGGGTACACGTGGGACTCGCAAGCGAACCGGGGAGGCGCCGTCTACCAGTGCCGCCAATGCGACGCCTACTTCAACATGGGCAACCACCCGACGCCCGAACACGCAGAGCTGGCGCAAGCCCTCGAAGCAGCGGCACCGTACTGCCACCCGTGACGGGCTGCACGCGAAAGCGTCGCCGACGAGGAGCACGAAGACGATTCAAGGCGACTCCGCGGACCTGCATCCGCGCCCTCCTCATCTGCCGTGTCGTCGATCACCCGGCTCGTACGACCGGCAGGCGACGCAGCTCCCCGCCTGCCCGAGGAGACCAACCACGCACGCCGAGAGGCAGCGCCAAGGAGACGCACGTCAGTTCTTTCCTTATCAACCAGTCCGCCCCTCCAACTGGACGAAGACGGGGAGGCCGAGCTGACGAGCCCAGGACCAAGCCCCCCCAAGAATGAAGGCGGCAGACAAACAACCACCACAGGAGACAGCCAACATGGGCGAGTTCCTCGACCTCATCGTCACCGGAAAGACCGACATAGAGATCAGCAGGCTTCTCCGTGAGGAGCTGCCTGGCCTCGCCGAACGCCTCGACGTCGAAGAGGGCCGCGTCACGACCAAACTCGCGACGGCGGACCGCGTGTACCTCACCCTCCCAGAAATGGCGAGCCTCTACTGGTTCATCCGGGACCACGACAACGTCGCCCTCGGCCCCGGCCACGAGTACAACGCAACCCCCGACGAAATCCTGAGGACCCACGCGAGCCTCTACCTCGGCCCCTGGGACGACCATGACCGCCACGGCCGGCGCGTCCTCGTCCCCCAAGAGATCTGCGACCTCGTCGACCACCGCCAGGTCTGGCGCAAGACCAAGAAGACCATGAGCCGAAACGGGCGGTGGTACCACCGCAAGATCCGACCGGACGAGGCCCATGATGGCTTGGGACACCCGCACGGCTACCAAGAGGAGTGCCCGAACAACACCAACACCTTCACCGCCTACGAGGCCGGCGTCACCTGGGACTGGGAAACCAACCAAGGCCGGACGCTCTACCAATGCCGGCCATGCGGCCGACTCTTCACCATGGGCACCTACGCAACCCCGCAGTACGAGGCCCTCGCCGAGGCGCTGGCCGCGGACCAGCGAGGGAAGGACCATGAACGCTGACGACCTGGCGCGTCTCGAAGGAGCCGCGCTCCTCTACCACGTCCAGGACCCAGAGCAAGGAGCCCAGAGCGGAGTGGGCCTCGAACACCTGACCGGGACCGTGCACACCAGGGTCGCGGCGAAGGACGCGCTAGACGCCGCTCGTCTGCTGGTCGAGACCACCGCCGAGTACCTCCTCCCCCTCACCCCACAGGAGGAGCGTGCGGGACCGGGCTCTCGGCACGTGCCGCTGACCCCGTTTCGAGCTAGAGAGCTTCGCCCTGCTCTACCAAGGCGCCCAGCTCAAACACGCCCACGACCGCCCGCCGGCCCCTCAAGCGCGAGGACCGGCGAGGAGGAACCCATGAGACACGAGCACACCACCACGCCAGCACGGAGGCCAGACGCATGAACGCCGCGTACCAACGCATCACCAACGAGATCATCACCCGCCTCGAAGCCGGGACGGTGCCGTGGCGCCGGCCATGGACGCGCGGCCCACCACGCAACCTCGCCTCGGGGAAGCCCTACCGCGGCACCAACGCCCTCCTCCTCGCCGCCCAGACCTACGAACAGCCCTGGTGGCTCACCTACCGCCAAGCCCAGCGCCTCGGCGGCCACGTCCAGCGAGGCGAACACGGCGTCCAAGTCGTGTACTGGCAACCCGCCACCACCCACAACCAAGGCAACGCGCAACGCAGCTACCCGTTGCTCCGCACCTACACCGTCTTCAACCTCACCCAATGCAACGGCATCGACCCGCCAAGGCCAACGAGGCAGCCCGACCCGGGCCTCGAAGCGATCGTCGCCGCCATGCCGCACCCGCCACCCATCCGGCACGGCGGGAACCGCGCCGCCTACGACCCAGGCACGGACACCGTGCACATGCCCTTCCTCAACGACTTCTCCTCCCTCGCCGCGTACTACGCCGTCCTGTTCCACGAACTCGTGCACTCGACCGGCCACCAAAGCCGACTCAACCGACCAGGAATCACCGAGCGAACCGGACCCAGCAATCCCGTGTACGCGCGGGAGGAGCTCGTCGCCGAGATCGGCGCCGCCTTCCTCTGCGGCCACGCAGGCATCGCCCCCGCCACGATCGACGACATCGCCGCGTACATCGACGGCTGGCTCCGCATCCTGAAGCAACACCCACGCATCGTCATCCACGCCGCCGGCGCGGCCCAGCACGCCGCCGAGTACATCCTCGCCAAGCAGGACGAGCGTGGAGCGGAGGACGGTGCGCCGGGCCCCGCCGAGACGCCCGCAGACGAGGATCCATCGAACGAGTACCAGCACGAGAGGAGGTGAACGACATGGGCGAATACCTCGAACTCCTCACCGACACGCTCACCGACGATGAGATCAAGCGCCTCCTCGCCCGGGAGCTCGCTGGCCAACCCGACCTCCTCGACGGGCTCCACGTCGCGAAGCGCAGCATCACGACGAAGCTCGCCACCTGCAACGACGTCTTCTTCACCTTCGACGCCCTGACAAGCCTCTACTGGTTCCGCCGGCGCCACGACGACGCGTTCCGGTACGGGCCAAGCCACGCCTACAACGCCACCCTCGAAGCGATCCTCCGCGACCCGACGAGCCTCTACCTCGGCCCCTGGGAAGGCCGCAACAAACGAGGAAAACCCGCCAGGGTGCCAGCGACGATCGCGACAGAAGTCGACCACTACCCCGTCTGGCGCACCGAGACCGGGAACCGGGCCGGGCACAACCGGACCGTGCGCCCCGACGACACGACAGCGGCCAGCGGAGCCTCGAATCGCGTCGAGTGCCCGTGTCCGAACAGCCGCCGGACCACGTTCACCGCGTACGAAGCCGGGTACGCGTGGAACTGGGAGACGAACCAAGGACGGACGCTCTACCGTTGCCGGCCGTGCGGCCGGCTCTTCAACATGGGCGCCTACGACACGCCCGAGTACGCAGGCCTCGCCGAGGCGCTCAGGACGACGACTGAGAAACGACTCGACCAGCACGAGGAGCAGTCGCGGGGACGGCCACAGCCTCCTCCAGTAGGGTAGGATGATCCGGACGCGCGCCCTGGAAAGGGGGACGGATGACGTTCGACGAGGCCGGCCTCAACGCAGACGAGGTGCTGCACGCACTCGTCCTCGGCGGGAACCTCCTCGCGGCGCAGCAGGGGGCGACGAAGCAACGCCGGCGCGTCCCCCGGAAACAAGAGCAACTCCTCCGACTCGTCGCCGAACACGGAACAGCGACCTTCGACCAGCTCCGCGAGACGTTCAGCAGAGAGTGGAACGCGATCGCCGCGCGGCGGGAGGGCGAGTACCTCCTCGTCGCGAAGCGCGAACTCTTCCGGAACATCGCCGACCTCGCCGGACGGATCAACGCGGCCCTCCTCGCCACCTACGGCCACGACGCAGAGGCGCGCCGGCTCACCAGAGGCCTCTTCCTTGGACTGGTGTTCGATCACCAAGCGTTCACCGTCACCTGGACCACCGCAGAGACACTCGCCGAGCTGGAGGAGACCCTCCACCGAAGCTCAGGAACGGGCCACGTCCCCCTGACACGGGCAAACGCGGGAAACCACACGCCCCACCACGAACCAGCAGACGACGACACCCACCGTGACGCATTCCACGAGCCCAGCGCGCCGCCAGCACCCGCCCAACCCCGCCACGAACCACCGAACACGCTACGCGAAGTCACCGTGTTCGAAGACCCGGTCACCGGGGTCTGGCGCTTCACGCTCCGCGGCCACGCCATCGAGGTGGAACGAGCCCACGGCTTCGTCAAGATCGACGGCAACCTGCACACAGTGACCGCGGTCCTAGGCCTCGAACAGGCCGCGGATCTTGGCGGACGGCCGCTGGAGGCGATCGAGCGCCTCCTCGCCACGCTCGAGGCGCAAGCCGCTGGCGAGTAACGACTTCCAGGACCATCCCGCATCATCCCGCAAGAGCCACCAAGAGATCCCGCCCAATCCCCGATGGTCTCCTAACTATTTCGTCCACAAGACTTTACAACCAGGCGGCCACGGCCTATCTCTGAAAGAGAGAGGTGGACGATGCGACCGCTCGACGGGACAAGCCACGAGACACGAAGCGCGGGATGGGCCCGTCGCTCGGCCGACGCGCCACGCGGCGCCACCCCAGTCACGGACGAGCCAGGAGAGGCGCCCAGGAACGGAAGCACGCTGAGCCAAGCCGTGACCGAGCAGTTCCTCACCGGCGCGCAGCTCGCCGCACTCCTCGGACGCAGGCCGCAGACGATCCGGGCCTGGCGGCTACGCGGACACGGCCCACGCTACATACGGCTCGGCGACCGGCTCAAAGCGCCCGTCGCGTACCGGCTCAGCGACATCGAGGACTGGCTCGCCGCGCGGACCTTCCAGAACACCGCAGAAGAGGAGCGGTGAACCGACGCTCGCCACAGCCCCCGGGCATCCGATCGCCACGGGGTCCTTGTTCGGTCCAGCCATGCAACGCGTGGCAACAACCCCTACGGCGACCAGTCCTCACCGCAAGACCCGGTCGAAGTTCGTGAACAACTTGTGGCCTCCGAAGACGTGGAGGAGCTCGCGGTAGTTCACGTCCACGAGGTTGTCCTCGGGGATGAGCACCCGGTCGAGCGCGCCGTGGAGGACCGCTTTGAGGTCCTCGAGCATCTCCTCGAGGTCCGCCGACAGCTCGAACACCGGGGTGGGGAAGTCGCTGCCGAACAGGACGGACTCCGCCGGGAGGGCGGCGATGTCGTCGAACATGGGCCGTCGGAACGGGGTGCAGCAGGCGGACACGTCAGCGAAGCAACTGCCGTGGCCGTGCTCGCGCACGGGGTGTCGGCGGATGAAGTCGGCGACGACCCGGTAGTCCGAGTGCTCGGCGAGCCGGGCGAGCCGGCCCTCCGCGAAGTAGGGGAAGCCGCAGTGGGCGAAGATCACGGCGGCGCCCCCGGCGAGTCCGGCCTCGAGGTTGCGGTGGACGAGGCTCACCCTTGGGACCGCCTTGCGGCGGGAGCCGCGAAGCCGGTTGACGAACCCCTCCCAGCGCGTCCACGACAGGAAGTCCAGGGTGGAGAGCCGCTCGTCGCTCGGCGGGATGGCGTACTCGGCGCCGCAGTGGAGGAGCAACGGGAGCGGCCGGCCGTCCCGCGCGGTGGCGAGAAAGCGGAGCCGATCAGGGATCCGCTCGTCGGCGAGGTCGATGCGCTGGGCCGAGGGCAGCCACTTGAGAAGGACCGCTCCCCGGTCCACGCAGCGCCGGACCTCGGTCTCGAAGTCCGCACGGAAGGGATGGACGGAGGCGCCGAAGAGGATTCGTCCGGGCAGCGCCCGCTGCAGCTCGAGGACGTAGTCGTTCGCCACCCACAGGTGGGTCTGGTCGTCCAGGGCGTTGCCCGCGGCGTCGTGGGCCTTGTCCAGTGCGAGGCAGACCACCTGGTCTACGTGGCCGCACGAGTCGATCACCCGCAGGGTCGTCTCTTTGAGGGTGGCGTCGCAGGCGTCGGCCTCGTCGACCCGGGCGTAGGCGAGGAAGATCTTGTACGCCGGGTCGGAGCGAAGACGCGACGACAGCCAACCGCTACTCGGCCACTGGTCGCCGAGGAGGCCGACGTGGAAGTGGACATCGATCACCCGCTCGCCGGCAGGGCGCATGGGATCTCCCTTCACAGGACGACCCGCGCCTCGGCCTTGAGGCAGCGGGGCAGCATGGTCGCGGGCACCTTGGTCGAGGGTGAGGTGAGGTCCACGACCCGGTGGACGCCGCCGGGAAGGGCGGGGTCGAAGAGCACCGTGCGGAGGTCCTCGACCCATACCGGCGTGACGGTGGTCGTGGGAGGGTCGCCGGCCTGGCACTCCACCAAGAGCAGGCTCAAGAACCGGCCGTCGTCGGCATCGGCGAGCTCGGCTGCGACCTTGGAGACGAGGGCGCTCTTCCGGCCCATCCACCGGCCCGCGTACTCGCGCCACTGCCGGTCGTCCGGGAACAGGTCACAACCATAGGCGCCTCCCTTGAACGCCGTGGTCTGGGGGTAGGCGCCCCCGCCACCGCACACCACGTAGTGCGGCGCCGCGGCCGCCGGCAGGGCTCCGTACTCTTGGTGCAGGTACGTTGCGAACGTGCCGGGGGCGTAGCCCTGGTAGTTGTGGTCGTGACCAGCAACCACGAGCCGGACGCAGGGGAACGCGGCGACGAACCGGTGCAGCGTGGCCAGGGCGGGCGTGCTCTTGCCCGTGGCGCGCTCTTTGAGCCGTTGCCACCGCCCGGGCTGGGTGCGTCGTCCCAGGTGCGTCCGTGCGGCCAGGGCCGGGATGTGGAAGAGCAGGATGACCTTGACCTGCTCCTCTTGGGCCTGGTGCAGACGCTCCAGGAGCCAGGCGTGCTGCTCCCGGTCCTCCTCCTCGGGGGAGTCGCCGTCCAGGTTGCCCTTCATGCCGGTGTCGAGTGCGAGCACGGAGAGGCGGAGCTTGTCGTCCCGTAGCTCCCAGAACGTGCCGGGCTGGGGGACGAACCGCAGCCCGTGCCGCTCCCAGACGGAGGCCGCGTCTTGGTCGCAGAAGAAGTGGTAGAACTCCTTGCCCTTGCCGCTCGAGTAGTACTCGTGGTTGCCGGGCACGGCCCAGATCGGGATGCCTAGGCCCCGGTAGGGCTCGAAGAAGCCGTTCAGGAAGTCCTGTTCGCGGCCGGCGGGGTACGCGACGTCGCCGTTGATGACCATGAAGTCGGGGGCGAGGGCGCGGATCACCGGCAGGGTGGCGTACTGGGAGACGTCCCCTTCGCCCGTGTCGCCGAGAATGAGGAAGCGAACGCCCCCATCC
>Ga0316620_10000114_pt1 | contig 31839 bp, 33 predicted proteins | sample OWC_Aug_M1_C1_D5_FD_207651 | JGI IMG/M metagenome (GOLD analysis project Ga0316620, IMG submission 207651) | Wetland soil microbial communities from Old Woman Creek delta, Ohio, United States - OWC_Aug_M1_C1_D5_B | ecosystem: Environmental > Terrestrial > Soil > Wetlands | place: USA: Ohio...
CCGCGCGCTCGCAGCGCCTTTCGTAGTCCCGCGCCCATTCGCCGAAGGCCCGGGCGTCGTCGTTGCCGGGAAAGCTCGCCAGCGCCCCCGCGATGCGCCAGCCGTGCGCGAGCTCCCAGGCCCGGGCGCAGTCGCGCGCGGCCTCGCGCAGCGCGAGCAGCGCGCCGCCCCAGCGGCTGTCGCGGATCGCCGCCTCCCACAGCTCCTGCTCCTGCGCGCCGGTGAGAAGCAGCGGCAGGCGCGCCGCGAGCCCGGAATACAGCGCCTCCTCGTACAGCCGCTCGACGAAGCTGCCGAAGGGCAGGACGTCGGCCGCCTCCCACACCGCGAGTCCCTTCGCCGCCTGCACGTCGTCGAACTCGCGCGCGAGCGCCTGCGCGAGGCGCCGGTTCGGGGTGACGACGGTGACTCGCACCGCGTGCCCGGCCGCGAGGCGGGTGAAAAGATCGGGCTTGGCGAGCGGCGCGAGGGACATGCGCTGCGATGATATGTCAGCGCGAGCGCCCCCCTTCCGGAATATGCCGTGCGGCCGCACGGCGCAGCGATTCAGGTCAGCCCGGCGGCTCCAGCAGCGCGAGATCCCGGCCGCGCCCGAAGGTCTCCGCGGCCGGGACCAGGATCCTCGCGATGCGGCCGCCCGCCGGCGCGCTGACCTCGATGGAGGCCTTCACCAGCACCACGTTGGCGACGGGCTGGCCCGCGCTCACCGTGTCGCCCTCCTTCACCAGCCACTCGTCGAGCAGCGCCTCGGTGCCGGGCTCGACGCCCTCCCACATCTCGTCGGCGAGGCGGATCGCGAGCATCGCCGGAAGCGCTGGCCTAGAGCCGTGTGCCCATCAGCTGCTTGCCCGCCGCGACGATCGACTCCACCTGCGGGATGGCGGCGTGCTCGAGCGGCCGGCTGAACGGGATCGGCACGCCGGGCACCCCGAGGCGCCGGACCGGCGCCTTGAGGCGGATCGTGTCGAGCCGCTCGGCCACCAGCGCCGCGATCTCGCCGGTCAGGCCGAAGTTGAGGTAATCCTCGTCGGCCACCAGCAGCCGGCCGGTCTTCGCCACCGATGCGAGCACGCTGTCGACATCGAGCGGCACCAGCGTGCGCAGGTCGATCACTTCGGCGCTCACGCCCTCGCGCTGCAGCGCCTCGGCGGCAAGCACCGCTTTCTGCACCATCTGGCTGATCGTCACGATGGTGAGGTCGGTGCCGGCGCGGGCCACGCGCGCCTGGCCGAACGGCACCGTGTACGGCTCGGCCGGAACTTCGTTCGCGCTGCCCTCGAAGTAGGCCATCCACGGCAGGCCCATGATCCCCTTGTGGAAGAAGTACATCACCGGGTTGTCGTCACGGATCGCCGAGATCATCAGCCCCTTGGCGTCGTAGGCGTTGGACGGCACCACAACCTTCAGGCCCGGCACGTGGGCGAACAGGCCATACAGGCACTGCGAGTGCTGCGCGGCGTCGCCGTAGCCGCCGCCGATCGCGGTGGTGATCACCAGGGGCAGCCGCATCGTTCCGCCCGACATGTAGGTGTTCTTCGCGATGTGGTTGTAGATCTGGTCCATGCACACGCCGAAGAAGTCGACGAACATGAGTTCGGCGATCGGTCGCATGCCCTCGGCCGCCGCGCCTAAAGCGGTGCCGAGAAACGCCGTCTCGGAGATCGGCGTGTCCATGATGCGCTCGCTTCCGAAGCGCTCGAGCAGCCCGGAAGTCGCGCTGAATATGCCGCCGTACTTGCCGATGTCTTCTCCCATCACGAAGACTTTGGGATCGCGCTCCATCTCGGAGGCGATCGCCTCCGAGATCGCCTGGGCCATGGTCAGCCGCCGCGCGGCTGCGGCAGCCTGGGGTTTCGCTTGCGTGGCGGTCGTTGCAGTTGCGATAGCCATGATGTCTCTCCTGCGGATTGGTTGCGGGCGCTCAGGCGAACACGTGCTGCAGCGCTGCGGCGGGTTTCGGGTAGGGGCTGGAGCGCGCGAAGTCGAAGGCGGCGTCGACCTGACGCTTCGCCTCCCCGCGCATGCGCTCGAGCGCGGCGTCGTCGGCGATACCGCGCTGCTTCAGCACCGCACCCAGCGCCAGGATCGGATCGTGCCGGTGCAGCTCCTCGACCTCGCCCTTGGGCCGGTACGCCTCGGCGTCGCCCTGGAAGTGGCCAAAGAAGCGGTCGGTCTTGACCTCGATCAGCGTCGGCCCCTCGCCGCGGCGCGCGCGCGCCACCGCCTCGCCCGCGGCCGCGTACACCTCGACCGCGTCGTTGTGGTCGACGTGCACGCCGGGGATGCCGTACGCCGGGGCGCGGTCGCTGTTGCGGAGCACCGCCGTCGCGACGCTCTTCTCGACAGAGATGGCCCACTTGTTGTCCTCGCACACGAACAGCAGCGGCAGCTTCCACAGCGCCGCGAGGTTGAGCGACTCGTGGAACGAGCCCTGGTTGGCGGCGCCCTCGCCGAAGAAGGCCACCGAGACCCAGTCCTTGCCGAGCTTCTTCGCCGCCAGCCCGAAGCCGCAGGCCTGAGGCATGCTGGCGCCGACGATGCCGCTGCAACCGAACTTGTGCTCGGTGTCGAACAGGTGCATGTGCCCGCCCTTGCCGTGCCCGAGGCCGGTCTCCTTGCCGAAGATCTCCGCGGTCATGCGATCGAGCGGCACGCCCTTGGCGATGGCGAAGTGGTGCGCGCGGTGCGTGCCGACGACCGAATCCTCGCGCTTCAGGTGCGCGCATACTCCGACCGCGACCGGCTCCTGTCCCGCCGAGAGGTGCATCTCGCCGGGCACCGGGCCCGAGCCGATGTCGAATGCGAGGCCCTTCTGAATGTGAGGCGGGAGCTTGCCCTCCAGGTAGACCTTGGCCATGGTCTCCTCGTATTGCCGGATGAGCGACATCTTTTCGTACATCCAGCGCAGATGTTCCGGGGTGGGTTGCATGGTGACCTCCTTGCGGACGGTTCAGGAATGACGCGCTTGGAGAAACGAACCTAGCCCAGTGACACTGGCGCGTGTTGACGCGGATCAAACGGCGCATGCGGTGCAACGCAGCATTCCCTATAATTTCCAGGTAGCGAGCGGCAAGAGGACCGGACCCTGCTGGACACCATCACCATGGACGCTTCCGACGCGCTGCATCTCGCCAGAGCCCAGTTCGGGCTGAACATCGGCTTCCACATCCTGTTCCCGAGCATCACCATCGGGCTCGCGTGGCTGCTGGTGTACTTCCGCGTGCGCTACGCACGTTCGGGCGATCCGGCCTGGCTCGCGACCTACAAGCTGTGGACCCGCATCTTCGCGCTCACTTTCGCCATGGGCGTGGTGACGGGCATCGTCATGTCGTTCCAGTTCGGCACCAACTGGCCGGGCTTCATGAACCGCGTCGGCAACGTCGCGGGGCCGCTGCTCGCCTTCGAGGTCCTCACCGCGTTCTTTCTGGAAGCGACGTTCCTCGGCGTGATGCTGTTCGGCATGGAGCGCGTGCCGGGCTGGGTGCACGTCACCTCCGCGGTGCTGGTGGCGTTCGGCACCACGGTGTCGGCGTTCTGGATCCTGGCGCTCAACTCCTGGATGCAGACGCCCGCCGGCGAAGCGCACACGCCCGCGGGCGCGCTCGTCGCCGGCGACTGGCTGGCGGTGATCTTCAACCCGTCGTTTCCCTACCGCTTCGTGCACATGCTGCTCGCCTCGGGCCTCACCGCGGCGTTCCTGGTGGCGGGCCTGTCGGCCTGGCGCCTGCTCAAGTCGGGCGGCGACGCGGCGGCGCGCGGCACGCTGCGCACCGGGGTGCTGATCGCCGCGGTGCTCGCGCCGCTGCAGATCGTCGCCGGCGACATGCACGGCCTGAACACGCTCGAGCACCAGCCGGAAAAGATCGCCGCCATCGAGGCGATCTGGCACGGCGGCAAGGGCGTGCCGCTCGAGCTGTTCGCCATTCCGAACCAGAAGACGCACAGCAACGACTACTCCATCGCCATCCCGAAGGGCGCGAGCCTCATCCTGCGCCACGACCCCGACGGCGCGCTGGAAGGCCTGGACGCGTTCGGCGACGACATCCCGCCAGTGGCGCCGGTGTTTTTCGCCTTCCGCATCATGGTGGGCGCCGGCTTCGCGATGCTCGCCCTCGCCTGGCTCGGCGCGTGGAAGACGCGCCGCGGCGCGGCCGCGCCGCGCTGGCTGCTGTGGACCTTCGCCGGCGCGACCTTCATCGGCTGGGTGGCGACGCTCGCCGGCTGGATCGTCACCGAGATGGGGCGCCAGCCGTGGCTGGTGACCGGGATCCTGCGCACGCGCGACGCCCTCGGCGCGGTGCCCGATGCCGCGCTCGGCGCGAGCCTCACCGGCTACGTGCTCACCTACGGCCTGATGCTGCTCGCCTACATCGTGGTGCTCACCCACCTCGCTGGCGCGGGCAGCGGAGAATCGCGATGAGCCTCGACCTGCCGCTCGTGTTCACGGTACTGATGGGCGTCGCCATCCTCGCCTACACGGTGCTCGACGGCTACGACCTCGGCGTCGGCATGCTCATGCCGGCGGGCGACGCGCGCGAGCAGGACCTGATGGTGGCTTCGATCGGCCCGTTCTGGGACGCGAACGAGACCTGGCTGGTGCTCGGCGTGGGACTGCTGCTGGTGGCGTTCCCGGCGGCGCACGGCGTGATCCTCGGCGCGCTGTACCTGCCGGTGGCGGCGATGCTGATCGGGCTGATGCTGCGCGGCGCGGCGTTCGAGTTCCGCGTCAAGGCGCTCGGCTGGCATCGCGAGCTGTGGAACTGGCTGTTCTGGTTCGGCTCGTTCCTCGCGGCGCTCGCGCAGGGGCTGATGCTCGGGCGCACGATCACCGGCTACGCGGGCGGCTTCGGCTACTGGCTCTTCGCGCTGGTGGTCGCGGGCGGGCTGTGCGGCGGCTACGTGCTGCTCGGCGCGACCTGGCTGGTGCTGCGCACCGAGGGCGAGCTGCAGCGCAAGGCCATCGTCTGGGCGCGCTGGGGCCTCGCCTGGGTGGCGCTCGGCGTGGCGCTGGTGAGCCTCGGGACGCCGCTCGCGAGCGAGACCGTGCGCGACAAATGGTTCGACTTCCCGCGCACGCTCGGCCTGATGGCCCTGCCGCTCGCGACCCTCGCCTCGGGCGCCTGGGTCTCGCTCGAGCTCGGGCGCTCGGACTGGAAGCCCTTCGCCGGCGCCGTGGCGATTTTCGCGCTCGCCTTCGCCGGGCTCGCCTACAGCCTGTACCCTTACCTGGTGATGGACCGGATGACGATCTGGCAGGCGGCGGCCGATCCCTCGTCGCTCAGGGTGGTGCTCGTGGGCGCGCTCATCGTGCTGCCGTTTATCGTCGCCTACACCGTGTTCTCGTACCGCGTGTTCCGCGGCAAGGCGCGCGCCGGCCTGTACGAGCACTAGCGGAGCCATCGTGATGAGCGGCGGACCGAAGGAGATCAACGCGGAGCTGATCGGCCGGCTGCCCGACGAGGGGCCGGTGGTGATGGTGAACCTGGTGCGCTACCGCGACCGCGCCGAGTACAAGCGCTACAGCGAGCTCACCATGCCGCTCATCAAGCAGCGCGGCGGCACCGTGCTGTGGGCGGGCAACGCCGAGGGCGTCGCCTTCGGCGCGTCGGAGGAGAACCGCTGGGACTACGTGGTGCTGGTGCGCTACCCGTCGCGCGCCGCGTTCCTCGACATGATGGCCTCGCCCGAGTACGCCCGCGCCAACGCGCACCGCGAGCGCGGGCTGGAAAAGCACGTCATCATCGCCGCGAGCGAGACCTACTCGAAGCTCAAGCCCTGAGCGGCGCCTCAGTCCTCGCGCGCGGGATCGCCCGCGGGCAGCACCTCGCGGAATTGCGGATAACGCTTCCAGTTCGGCACCGGCGGCACGCGCCCCTCGCAGGGTGCGTAAGGCGAGAGCTCGAGCCGCTGCATGCGGTGGATGTAGCGCGGGCAGTTGGGGAAGATGCGCTCGGCGCGCACGCGCACCACGAGCTGCGCGCCCTCGATGTCCTGGATGAGCGGGTCGCGCTCGTCGATGCTCGCCCGCCCGAGCACGCGCAGGCGCCGAGGCTGCTCGAAATCGATGAACAACAGCCCCACCCCGGGATTGACCGACACGTTGCCGAGACTGCGGAACATGCCGTTGCCGTCGTAGCTCGGGAAAGCGAGCGTCTGCGGGTCGAGCACGCGCACGAAACCCGGCGCGCCGCCCTTGTACGAGCAGTCGGGCTGGCCCTCGCGGTCGGCGCTGGCGAGGAAGAACTGCGCGCTCGACTCGATGAACGCGCGGTCCTCGGCCGTGAACTCGGTGCGCGAGAGAGTCTCGTACAAGCGATCGGCGAGCCGCCGCGTGTCGAAGCGGTCCTGCCAGGCACGCGCGCCTTCGTGGTACATGTCTTCGGCATTCATGCTGTCGCCTCCCTGACGCAGCCATCTTGCCACGTGCACGGCCAGTCGGCCAGCGGGCTCAGACCTCGTCGGACACCAGGCGGTAGCCGACGCCGGTGTCGGTGAGCAGGTATTTCGGCTGCACCGGGTCGGCCTCGAGCTTGTCGCGCAGCTGCTTCATGTAGATGCGCAGATAGTGCGTGTGCTCCACGTGCGACGGGCCCCACACTTCGCGCAGGAGCTGGCGGTGCGTCACCACCAGGCCCAGGTGCTGCGCGAGGCAGGCGAGCAGCCGGAATTCGAGCTGCGTCAGACGCACTTCGTGCCCCGCGCGCGTCACCCGGCGCCGCTCGAAATCGATCTCGGCGTCGCCGAGCCGCAGATTCGCGGTGCCCGAGCCGCGGCGTGCGGCGTGGCGCAGGGCTACGCGCAGGCGCGCCAGCAGCTCGCCGACGCCGAAGGGCTTGGTCACGTAGTCGTCCGCTCCGGCGTCGAGCGCCTCGACCTTGGCCTGCTCGCGGACGCGCGCCGACAGCACGACGATCGGCATCGGCGACCACGCGCGGATGCGGCGGATCACCTCGATGCCGTCGAGATCCGGCAAGCCGAGATCGACGATCGCCAGGTCGGGCTTGTGCGCGCCCGCCTCCGCGACACCGCGCGCGCCGCTGTCCGCCTCGACCACGCGGTAGCCTTCGGCTCCGAGCACGCTGCGCAGGAAGCGGCGGATCTCGGGCTCGTCCTCGATCACGAGCACCGTCGCGCGCGGCTCGCTCACCCGCCCTCCGCGGGCACCCCCGGCGCCTCCTCCAGCGGCAGTGTGAAGCGGAACGCCGCGCCGCCTCCGGGCAGGCGCTCGGCCCGGATGGCGCCGCCATGCAGGCCGACGATGGCGCGGCAGATCGCGAGCCCCAGTCCCGCGCCGGCGATCGCGCCCTCGGCCGCGCCACGGTAGAACTTGGCGAACAGCTGCTCGGGGTCGCCCGGCGGGAGGCCGGGACCGTCGTCCTCGACCGATACCAGCACCTCGCCCGCGCGCCGCTCGGCGCGCAGGCGCACCGTGGTGCCGCGCGGGGTGTACTTGGCGGCGTTCTCCAGCAGGTTGGCGAACACCTGCTCGAGCAGCGTCGCGTCCACCCGCACCAGCGGCAGAGCGCCGTCGAGCTCGACCAGCACGTGATGCCCGGCGAGCCGCTCGCGCAGCCGCGCGAGCGCCGAACCCGCGATTTCGCCCAGGGCGTGCCAGTCGCGGGCGAGCGCGATCGCGCCGGCCTCGAGCCGCGTCATCTGCAGCACGTTGGCGATGAGCTGGGCCATCTGCTGCGACTGCTCGAAGATGCTGTGCGCGAGCGCGCGGCGCTCCTCGGGAGCGAGCCTCTCACCGCGCTCGGCGAGGCTGGACGAGGCGCCGGAGATGACCGCCAGTGGCGTGCGCAGGTCGTGCGAGATCGAGGCGAGCAGCGCGTTGCGCAGGCCCTCGGTCTCGGCGTCGAGGCTCGCGCGATGCGCCTGCCTGGCGAGCTGCGCCCGCTCGAGCGCGAGCGCGACCTGGGCGGCAAAGGTCTCGAGCAGGTGGAACTGCTCCGGCAGCAGCACGCGGCGCGCGTGGGCCGGCAGCACCGCGAGCACGCCGAGCATCGCCTGGCTGCCCTTGAGCGGCAGGTAGAGGATCTCGGCGCCGGGCAGCGTGTCGGTGCCGAGGCCCGCTTCCTGTCCGTGGTCCTGCACCCACTGCGCCAGCGCGAGATCGGCGCCGTGCAGCGATCCGCTGATGCTCTCGCCGCTCGGGTGGCGGATGCGCCCGTCGGCGCCGGGGAGCAGCACCACGACCTGGCTGTCGAACACTTCGCTCACGTGCTTGACCGCGACGCGCGCCATAGCCTCCGTACCGCGCGTGGCGGCGAGCTCGCGGCTCATGGCGTAGAGCAGCGCGGTGCGGCGCTCGCGGTGCCCGGCGACGCGCGCCTGCAGCCGCACGCTCGCGGTCAGATTCGAGGTCACCAGCGCGACCCCCAGCATGATGGCGAACGTGATGAGGTACTGCACGTCCGAGATCGCGAACGTGAGCTGCGGCGGCACGAAGAAGAAGTCGAACGCGGCGACGTTCAGCATCGAAGCGAGCATCGCCGGCCCGCGCCCGAAGCGCACCGCGAGCAGCACCCCCGCGAGCAGGTACACCATGGCGATGTTGACCAGCTCGAACAGCGGGCTCATCGCCATCCCGAGCAGCGTGCACAGCGCGGTCGCCGCAACGGCCCAGGCGTACGCGGGCCAGCGCCGCTTGCCGCTCGGCGGCGTCATGCCGAGATAGGCCTGGCTGCGCGCGAGCACGGGATTGCGCCCCGCCGCCGCGTCGTCGGCGCCGCCGACGACATGGATGTCGATGCCCTCGCTGCGCGCCAGCAGCTCGCCGTAGGTGGACGGGCGAAAGAGCCGCTTCCACAGCGCGCGGCGCGGCCTGCCGATCAGCACGCGCGTGACGTTGCGCTCGCGCGCGTAGTTGGCGAGCTCCTCGCCCACCGACGAGCCGCCGAGCGTCACCGCCTCGGCGCCGAGCGACTCGGCGAGCCGCAGCAGCGCGATGCGCCGGTCGCGGTCCGCCTCCTTCAGCCGCAGCAGGTCGGGGGTTTCCACATAGACCACGATCCACTCGGCGTGCAGCGCCGTGGCCATGCGCTTGCCGGCGCGGATCAGCCGCTCGGCCTGCTCGTCCGGACCGATGGCGACCAACAGCCGCTCGCCGGCGGCCCAGATCGCGCCGATCGCTTCGCCCTCGCGGTACTCGCGCATCGCCGCGTCGACCCGGTCGGCCGTGGTGCGCAGCGCCAGCTCGCGCAGCGCGATCAGATTGCCCTTGCGGAAGAAGTTGTCGATCGCGTGCCGGACCTGCTCGGGGACGTAGATCTTGCCCGCGTGCAGTCGCTCGAGCAGCTCGTCAGGCGGCAGGTCGATCAGCTCGACCTCGTCGGCGCTCTCGAATACGCGGTCGGGCACCGTTTCCTGCATCCGCACGCCGGTGATCCCGGCCACCACATCGTTCAGGCTCTCGATGTGCTGGACGTTGACCGTGGTATAGACGTCGATGCCCGCGGCGAGCAGCTCCTCGACGTCCTGGCAGCGCTTGGCATGGCGCGGCCGCGGCTCCCCCTCGGTGGGGTTGGTGTGCGCCAGCTCGTCGACCAGCAGCAGCGCGGGCTTCCTCGCGAGCGCGGCATCGAGATCGAAGTCGCGCAGCAGCGTGCCGCGATAGCGCACCAGCAGGTAGGGCAGGCGCTCGAGCCCCTCGAGCAGCGTCTCGGTGTCGGAGCGCCCGTGCGGCTCGACGTAGCCGACCACGACGTCGACGCCCTTCGCCTTGAGAGCGCGCGCCTCCTCGAGCATCTTGTAGGTCTTGCCGACGCCCGCGGTGGCGCCGAAGAAAACCTTGAGCTTGCCGCGCCTCGCCTTTGCCTCCTCGCGCTGCACTCGCGCCAGGAGGGCATCCGGATCGGGTCTTACGTCCGCCATTCGCCTAATTTAGCCCATCGCGGCTCGCAACGCGTCAGAACATCCGCTCCGCGAGCTGGGCGAGGCGCTGCGCGCGTTCTTCGGGTTGCTCCGGCGCGATCCGCTGCTCGCCGCGGACGGCCCGCGCTATCGCGTGTGGCGCGACCAGCGTGACCTCGGCGCCCGGCAGCGCGACCAGGGCCATCGCAAGGCTCAGCGCCACCGCGCCGCGCGAGCGGATGCAGACGTGGGGGTGCGCCGACTCGTGCGCGATGTGATGACTCACGGCCGTCACGCCCGCCGTTCCGGGCGGAAAGCGCACGGCGCATGCGGTGCTACCGGCCGGCCGCGCGGCGACCACGAGCGTGCCGTCCTCGGCGATGTCGACGCCGTACCAGCGCTCGCCGGCGGGTTGCGGGGAGGGCCTCATAGGGTCGACAGCAAGGCAAGCACGTTCAACAAGACCGGCAGCGCAACGAGCGCGCAGAGCAGCACCACGCCGACAACGTAGCTGGACGCGCCCGCCCGTTCGGGTTCGCGCTCCGGAGTGAGGCGTACCGGGAGCGGGGTTTCGGTTGAGAACATGACGTTCATGGCTTCCCCTGTTGCGGCGGGTATTCGTGCCGCATGGGAAGCAGTCTAGGATTCGCCGCGTAAGGATCGGGTAAATTCCCGCCCCCCGCGCGTAAAGGGCGCGTAAAGAAACGCCCGGGGGCGGTCAGAGGCTGGCGGCGTCCAGTGCGAGGTTGAGCTCGAGCACGTTTACGCGCGGCTCGCCCAGCAGGCCGAACGTCCGGCCCTCGGTGTGCGCGGCGACGAGCTGACGCAGCTTGTCTTCGGATACGTGGCGCGCGCGCGCGACGCGCGCGATCTGGTATTCCGCCGCCCGCGGACTGATGTGCGGGTCGAGCCCGCTCGCGGACGCGGTCACCAGGTCGGCGGGCACGGGCCCGTCGTTCTCCGGGTCGGCCTCGCGCAAGGCCTTCACGCGATCCGCCACCGCGTCCGCGAGCGCCTTGTTGGTCGGTCCGAGATTCGACCCGGAGGATACGGCGCCGTTGTAGGGCATGGGCGAGGTCGCCGAGGGCCGGCTCCAGAAGTACTTCGGGTCGCTGAACGCCTGACCGATGAGCGCCGAACCGACTGCCTTGCCGTCTCGCTCGATGACGCCGCCCGTGGCCGCGTTCGGGAAAAGCTGGGCAAAGGCGGTGACGAGCAGCGGATAGACGATTCCGGTCACGAGCGTCAGGACCAGAAACACCAGGGCCGCCGGACGCAGTTCCTTGAGCATGGAGATCTCCTTATGCCAATCCCAGTACAACGAGAATCATGTCGATCAGCTTGATGCCGACGAACGGCACGACGATGCCGCCCAGCCCGTAGACGAGCAGATTCCTGCGCAGCAGCTGATGCGCACCCGCCGCCCGGTACGACACGCCCTTCAGCGCGAGCGGGATCAGCGCGATGATGATCAGCGCGTTGAAGATCACCGCCGACAGGATTGCCGAGGACGGCGTCGCGAGATGCATGACGTTGAGCGCGTTCAGCTGCGGGTAGGTGGCGGCGAACGCCGCCGGAATGATGGCGAAGTACTTGGCGATGTCGTTGGCGATGGAGAAGGTGGTGAGCGAGCCGCGCGTGATCAGCAGCTGCTTGCCGATCTCGACCACCTCGATCAGCTTGGTCGGGTTGGAGTCGAGGTCGACCATGTTGCCCGCTTCCTTGGCGGCCTGCGTGCCCGAGTTCATCGCCACCGCCACGTCGGCCTGCGCGAGCGCCGGCGCGTCGTTGGTGCCGTCGCCACACATTGCGACCAGACGCCCTTCGGCCTGGGTCTGGCGGATGAGCTTCAGCTTCGCCTCGGGCGTCGCCTCGGCGAGAAAGTCGTCCACCCCCGCCTCGGCGGCGATCGCCGCCGCGGTGAGGCGGTTGTCACCGGTGATCATCACCGTGCGAATCCCCATGCGGCGCAGCTCGGCGAAGCGCTCCCGGATGCCGCCCTTGACGATGTCTTTCAACTCGATCACGCCGAGCACGCGCCCGCCGTCGGCCACGACAAGCGGCGTGGCGCCGCGGCGCGACACGGTTTCGACCAGCTCGACCACCTCCTCCGGATATCGCCTGCCCTGCGATTCGACCCAGGCGCGCATGGCTTCCGGCGCGCCCTTGCGGATGCGCCGTTCGCCGAGGTCGACGCCGCTCATGCGCGTCTGGGCGGAAAACGGGACGAACTGCGCGCCGAGCGACTTGAGGTCGCGCTCGCGCAGGCCGAACTTCTGCTTGGCGAGCACGACGATCGAGCGCCCTTCCGGCGTCTCGTCGGCGAGCGAAGCGAGCTGCGCCGCGTCGGCGAGCTCTTGGTCCTGCGCGCCCGGCGCGCGCCAGAAGGCGGAGGCCTGGCGGTTGCCGAGGGTGATGGTGCCGGTCTTGTCGAGCAGCAGGACGTCGACGTCGCCCGCGGCCTCCACGGCGCGTCCGGAGGTCGCGATGACGTTCGCGCGGATCATGCGGTCCATGCCGGCGATGCCGATCGCCGACAGCAGCCCGCCGATGGTCGTCGGGATGAGGCACACGAGCAGCGCGACCAGCACGGTGATCGACACCGGGGCACCCTGACCCGCGGCCTTCACCGAGTACAGCGAGAACGGCAGCAGGGTGGCGCAGGCCAGCAGGAAGATGAGCGTGAACTTCGCGAGCAGGATGGAGAGCGCGATCTCGTTCGGCGTCCTCTGGCGCTTGGCGCCCTCGACCAGGCCGATCATGCGATCGAGAAACGTCTCCCCGGGGTTTGCCGTGACGCGCACCACCAGCCAGTCGGACAGGACGCGCGTGCCACCGGTCACCGACGAGAAGTCGCCGCCCGACTCGCGCACCACCGGGGCCGATTCGCCGGTGATTGCGGATTCGTCGACCGTCGCCGCGCCTTCGATCACCTCGCCGTCGGCGGGGATCAGGTCGCCCGCCTCGACCAGCACCAGGTCGCCCTTACGCAGGCTCGACCCCGAAGTCATGCTCCAGGGCGCATCGCGCCGCGCCTCGGGCAGCTTCTTCGCCATGACGTCACGCCGCGTGCCGCGCAGCGCCGCGGCCTGCGCCTTGCCGCGGCCCTCGGCCACGCTCTCCGCGAAATTGGCGAACACCACGGTAAACCACAGCCACAGCGTCACGTGCAGGATGAAGCCTGCCGTTTCACCGCCGGTGGCGCCGGAGAGCGCGTGCTGGACCCACAGCGCCGTAGTGAGCGCGCTGCCGACCAGGACCACGAACATCACCGGGTTCTTCCACTGAGTCCGGGGATCGAGCTTGACGAACGACTCGAGCACCGCGCGCCTGAGGATCGGCGCGCTCAGCGTCTTGATGGCCTGCGTGGTCATGTCAATGGCTCCAGAGTTGCAGCTGCTCGACGATCGGGCCGAGCGCAAGCCCGGGGACGAAAGTCAGCGCCCCGATCACGAGCACGGTGCCGACGAGGAACGCGATGAACAGCGGCGTGTGCGTCGGCAGCGTCCCGGCGCTTGCCGGCACCAGCTTCTTGCGCGCCAGGCTGCCCGCCAGCGCCAGCACCGGCACGATCAGCCAGTAGCGCGAGGTCCACATCACGATGCCGAGCGTCGTGTTGTAGAACGGCGTATTCGCGCTCAGCCCGGCGAAGGCGCTGCCGTTGTTGTTGCTCGCCGACGAGAATGCGTAGAACACCTCGGAGAAGCCGTGTGCGCCCGGGTTCGCCATGCCGGCGACCCCCTGCTCGCTCACGACCGCGACCGCGGTACCGATGAGCGCGGCGAAGAAAGGGAACAACACGGCGAGCGAGGCCATCTTCATCTCGTAGGCTTCGATCTTCTTGCCCACGTACTCCGGGGTGCGGCCGACCATCAGGCCGGCGATGAACACCGCGACTACGGCGAACACGAGCATGCCGTACAGGCCCGAGCCGACGCCGCCGAAGACGATTTCGCCGAGCTGCATCAGCACCATCGGCACCAACCCGCCGAGCGGCGTGAACGAGTCGTGCATCGCGTTCACCGAGCCGTTCGAGGCCGAGGTGGTCGCGGTCGCCCACAGCGCGGAGTCGGTCACGCCGAAGCGAACCTCCTTGCCTTCCATGTTGCCGAGCGGCTGCGCGACGCCCGCCTTGGCGAGGATCGGGTTGCCCGCCTGCTCGGAGAGCACGCAGACTGCGAGGAAGCCGACGAAGAGGATCGTCATCGCGGCCATCAGCGCCCAGCCCTGGCGCGTGTCGCCGATCATGCGGCCGAAGGTGTAGCACAGCGCGGCGGCGATCAGCAGGATCGCCAGCAGCTCGAGGAAATTCGACAGCGGCGTCGGGTTCTCGAACGGGTGCGCGGAGTTGACGTTGAAGAAGCCGCCGCCGTTGGTGCCGAGCTGCTTGATCGCGATCTGCGAGGCCGCGGGCCCGAGCGGCAGCGTCTGCTCCCTGGTGGTCACCTTCTCCATCACCGGCTTGCCTTCCTTGTCCAGCACCGGCTTGCCATCCGGCCCGTTCTTCGGCTGCTCGAATTCGACCGGCTGCACGAGGTCGACCGTCTTGTAGGGCGCGAAGGTTTGCACCACGCCTTGCGTCACCAGGACGCAGGCGAGCAGGAGCGAAAGGGGGAGCAGGATGTAGACGGTCGAGCGCGTCACGTCGACCCAGAAGTTTCCGATGCCGTTCGCCTGTTTGCGCGCGAAGCCGCGCACGAGCGCGATCAGCACCGCCATGCCGGTGGCCGCCGAGAGGAAGTTCTGCACCGCGAGCCCGAGCATCTGCGTCAGGTAGCTCATCGTCGACTCGCCCGCGTAGCCCTGCCAGTTGGTGTTGGTGATGAAGCTCACCGCGGTGTTGAACGACGAATCGGCGGACACCGCCGCCATCTTCTGGGGATTGAGCGGCAGGAAGTTCTGCAGCCGCTGCAGCGCGTACACAGCGACGAAGCCGAACAGATTGAACCAGAGCGTCGCCCACAGGTAGCGCTTCCAGTCCATGTCGTCCTCCGGCTTCACGCCGGAGAGGCGGTAGACGAGGTTCTCGAGCGGCGCGAGAAAGCGGATGCGCCCTTCGTACACGTTCGCCATGTAGGCGCCAAGCGGCTTCGCCAGCGCGATCAGCACGACCACGTACACGGCGCATTGCAGGAACGCGTTCATCTAGAAGTCCTCCGCGTTCAGCAGCGCGTAGACGAGATAGGCGCCGAGCGCCACCGCCAGGACGAGCGCAAGCCACACGAACCCGGTCATGATTTTTTCTCCAGCAGGCGGGCGCACAGCAGGCCCAAGCCGACGGTCAGGCCGAACAGTGCCGCGGTGAGCAGCAGGAAGACGAGATCCACGGGGATCCCCCGTAATCGATTGCCAGGAGGGCGATCTTGAGCGCGCGGGCGTAAAAACGGTGTTAAGACTTCCACCTGGGTGCCCCGTCCGCGATCGCTTGCGCGTCCGTCAGCCGCTTGCAAAATTGGGTGGCGGGATGTTGCATTGCACAATCGCCGGGCGTATATTCGCGCACCTTTCGTCGCCTGACTGCGCATGGCTCATACCGCCGCCCACGGCAGCACGAACAACGGCAAGTCCTCGCTCGGCGTACTCACGCTCGCGGCCCTCGGCGTGGTGTTCGGCGACATCGGCACCAGCCCACTGTACGCGTTCAAGGAAGCGTTCACCGGCGCGCACGGCCTGCCGGTCAGCGAGGCGAACGTGCTCGCGGTGCTGTCGATGATGTTCTGGTCGGTGACCCTGGTGGTGTCGCTGAAATACGTCAGCATCGTGCTGCGCTTCGACAACGGCGGCGAAGGCGGGATCCTCGCGCTGCTCGCGCTCGCCTCGCGCCTGACGCGCGCGAACCCGCGGCTTGCCTGGACGGTGGCGACACTCGGGGTGTTCGGCGCGGCGTTATTCTACGGCGATGCGATCATCACGCCGGCGATCTCGGTGCTCTCCGCCGTGGAAGGCGTCTCGGTGGTCACCCCCGCGTTCCAGCACTGGGTCGAGCCGCTCACGATCGGCATCCTGATCGGGCTGTTCGCCATCCAGAGCCACGGCACCGGCGCGGTGGGGCGCCTCTTCGGGCCGGTCACGGTGCTTTGGTTCCTCGCGCTTGCCCTGCTCGGCGCCGTGTCGATCGCGCGCACCCCGGAGGTGATTGCCGCGCTCGATCCGCGCTACGCGCTTGCTTTCGCGCTGCACTCACCCGGGCTCACCTTTCTCGTGCTCGGCGCGGTGTTCCTCGCGATCACGGGTGCGGAGGCGCTGTACGCCGACATGGGGCACTTCGGCCGCACGCCGATCCGGCTCGCGTGGTTCGGCCTGGTGTTTCCCTCGCTGATGATCAACTACTTCGGCCAGGGCGCGCTCGTGCTGCGCGATCCCCAGGCGCTGAAGAACCCGTTCTACCTGCTCGCGCCCGAGGGGCTGCTCGCGCCGCTGGTGCTGCTCGCCACCGCGGCCACGGTGATCGCCTCGCAGGCGACGATCTCGGGCGCGTTCTCGGTCACGCAGCAGGCGGCCCGCCTGGGCTACCTGCCGCGCGTGACGACGCGGCACACCTCGGCGACCGAGCGCGGCCAGATCTACGTGCCGCCGGTGAACTGGACGATGCTCGTGCTGGTCGTGCTGGTGGTCCTCGGCTTCAAGTCATCGAGCGCCATTGCGTCGGCCTATGGCATCGCGGTGTCCGGCACCATGGTGCTCACCACCGCGCTGATCGCCATCGTGGCACTGTCGCTGCCGAAGCGGGCGAACCCGCTGTTCCTCGCCCTGCTCGGGTTGATCGGCGTGATCGAGCTGCTGTTCTTCGCCGCCAACGCGATCAAGTTCGCCGACGGCGGCTGGTTTCCCATCGCCTGCGGCCTCGCGCTGTTCGCCGTGCTGACGACCTGGAAGCGCGGCGGGACGGTGCTCGCGGCGCACGCGGCCGCGAGGCGCGTGCCGCTCGCGCGCTTCGCCGACATCTGCGACCCGCGCACTCCGCGCGTGCCCGGGACGGCGGTCTACCTGTCGGCCGACCCCGAGGCGGTGCCCACGGTGATGCTGCACAACCTCAAGCACAACAAGGTGCTGCACGAGCGAATCGTGTTCCTGACGATCGCGGACGCCGAGCTGCCGCGCGTGCCCGATGCCGAGCGCACCGAGCTGCGCGTGCTCGAGCGCGGCCGCATCTACCAGGCGACGCTGCGCTACGGCTTCATGGAGGAGCCCGACGTGCCCGAAGGCCTGCGGCTGCTGCGGCGCCACGGGCTCGTGATCGATCCGGCGGACTGCACCTTCTTTCTGGGCAAGACCACCATTGCGCCCGCGGCCCGGCGCGGGCTGTTCACCTGGCGCAGGACGCTGTTCGGCTGGATGCAGCGCAACGCGCCTCCGGCTGCCGAATCGTTCAAGCTTCTGCCCGACCGCGTGGTCGAGCTCGGCACGCGCGTCGCCGTCTAGGCTACTTCTCGAGCAACCCCTTCTTTTCTTTCTTCTTCGCCCACTCGTCGGCGTCGGCCGGCGCGGGCTTGCGCTCGATGATCGGCTGCCACTTGGCCGCAAGCTCGCGATTGAGGGCGATGAATTCCTGCTGCGAGTCGGGCACGTCGTCCTCGGCGAAGATCGCCTCGACCGGGCACTCGGGCACGCACAGCGTGCAGTCGATGCATTCGTCGGGGTCGATCACCAGCATGTTGGGACCCTCGCGGAAGCAGTCGACCGGGCAGACGTCGACGCAGTCGGTGTACTTGCACTTGATGCACGATTCGGTGACGACGTAGGTCATTTGCGGAATTACCCCGGATCAAAAAAAGGATAATTGAATCCGTAGTTTAGCACTTTGCAGTGGGCCCCGGCTTGCGTTCCCCGCGACCGCCCCCATAATGACGGGGCACGCCCCCGCGGCGGGCCGGTTCCGAAACCGCCTTCCCAAGTCATCCGTTCCCGAGGAGCCATGAGCAGTCCTGATATCAGCCACGTCACCGACGACAGCTTCGAGCCAGAGGTCCTGAAATCCGACGTCCCCGTCCTGGTCGATTACTGGGCCGAATGGTGCGGCCCGTGCAAGTCGATCGCCCCGATCCTGGAGGACGTGGCCAAGGAGTACGACGGCCGCCTGAAGGTGGCGAAGATCAACGTCGACGAGAACCAGCTGGTGCCGGCGAAATTCGGCATCCGCGGCATACCAACCCTGATGCTGTTCAAGAACGGCAACGTCGAGGCGACGCGCGTCGGCGCCCTGTCGAAGTCGCAGCTGACGGCGTTCCTTGACAGCAATATTTAAACCCCTTACGCTTTCGACCGAATAAACGCGCCGGCAAAGGACCGGCGCAAGGCAGCAAGGCAATCTTCCGGCGCCGGCAGGCTCGGGCGCACAACTCCCGTCATCCTTCTTCGAGCAGTTCGGGCGTCTTTCTCGCGTCATCTTCGGCTCAATCTCGTCCAGCTTTATGCATCTTTCGGAACTAAAGACCCTTCACGTCACGCAGCTGGTGGAAATGGCGGTCGGCAATCAGATCGACGGCGCCAACCGCATGCGCAAGCAGGACCTGATCTTCGCCCTGCTCAAGAACCAGGCGAAGAAGGGCGAGTCGATCTTCGGCGACGGCACGCTCGAAGTGCTGCCCGACGGCTTCGGCTTCCTGCGCTCGCCCGACACGTCCTACCTGGCGAGCACCGACGACATCTACGTCAGCCCGTCGCAGATCCGGCGCTTCAACCTGCACACCGGCGACACGATCGAAGGCGAGATCCGCACGCCGAAGGACGGCGAGCGCTACTTCGCGCTGGTCAAGGTCGACCAGGTCAACGGCGAGCCGCCGGAGAACGCCAAGTCGAAGATCCTGTTCGAGAACCTGACCCCGCTGCACCCGGACAAGCAGTTCAAGCTCGAACGCGACATCAAGGCCGAGGAAAATATCACCGGCCGCATCATCGACATCATCGCGCCGATCGGCAAAGGCCAGAGGGGCCTCATCGTGTCGCCGCCCAAGGCCGGCAAGACCGTGATGCTGCAGCACCTGGCGCACGCGCTGATCGCCAACCAGCCCGACGCCGTCCTGATCGTGCTTCTGATCGACGAGCGCCCGGAGGAAGTCACCGAGATGACCCGCACGGTGCGGGGCGAGGTCGTCGCCTCCACCTTCGACGAGCCGGCCTCGCGCCACGTGCAGGTCGCCGAGATGGTGATCGAGAAGGCGAAGCGCCTGGTCGAGCACAAGAAGGACGTGGTGATCCTGCTCGACTCGATTACGCGTCTCGCGCGCGCCTACAACACCGTCGTGCCCGCCTCCGGCAAGGTGCTCACCGGCGGCGTCGATGCCAATGCGCTGCAGCGACCGAAACGGTTCTTCGGCGCGGCGAGGAACATCGAAGAGGGCGGCTCGCTCACCATCATCGCCACCGCCCTGATCGACACCGGCAGCCGGATGGACGACGTGATCTACGAGGAGTTCAAGGGCACCGGCAACATGGAGATCCACCTCGACCGCCGGATGCACGAGAAGCGCATCTACCCCGCGATCAACGTCAACCGCTCGGGAACGCGGCGCGAGGAGCTGCTGATCGAGCCGTCGATCCTGCAGAAGGTGTGGGTGCTGAGGAAGCTGCTCTACCCGATGGACGAGCTCGAGGCCGCCGAATTCCTGATCGACAAGGTCCGCGCGACCAAGAACAACGCCGAGTTCTTCGACTCGATGCGCCGCGGCTAGCCCTGCGTTGCCTTAAGCCCTTGTTTTCCGTATAATTCGCGCCTTTTCCGCGCCAGGCCAGCCATGAAGACCGGAATCCACCCCGAATACCACACGGTGATCTTCCTCGACACCAGTGCCAACCACTCGTTCATCACCCGCTCGGCGATCGACGTCAAGGGCCGCGAGAAGATGAAATGGACCGACGGCAACGAGTACCCGGTCGTGAAGCTCGAGGTCTCCTCGGCGTCGCACTCGTATTACACCGGCAAGCAGAAGATCATGGACACGGCGGGCCGGGTCGAGAAGTTCAAGCGCCGCTACACGCGGACCAAGAAGCCCGAGTAGAGGCGAAATTGCAGCCAGCAAACGAGGCGGCTACGGCCGCCTTTTTTGTCTGTACGCGGCGCCCCGCCGCCTAGAATAGGCGCATGATCCCCCGGCTTCGGCTGCCGCCCTCTCCCGCGGTGCTGGCGCTGATCGCGCTGGCATTCGTCGTCCCGGGGCTCGTCGGCCACGATCCCTGGAAGACCTACGACGTGATGAGCGTCGAGATCATGCATCGCATGCAGCTCGGCGGCGACTGGCTCGTGCCGCACGTCGCCGATTCGCGCTGGCTGGTCGATCCGCCGCTGTACTACTGGGTCGGCCTCCTGTTCGGCAACGCGTTCGGCTGGGCGCTGCCGTTCCACGACGCGGTGCGCATCGCGAGCGGCGTGTTCACGCTCGCCGCGTGCGCCCTGCTCTACCTGGCCGCGAGCCGCTTCGCGGCGGAGGCGGAGCGACGCGCTGCCGGAGCGGCGGCGATGCTGTTCCTGCTCGGCGCGGTCGGCCTCATCGTGCACGCGCACGAGGCGATCTCGGACCTCGCGAGCATGGCCGCGGTGTGCGGCGCGTTCGCGGCGCTGACGCGCGCGGCGCAGCGCCCGCTCGCCATGGGCGCCGCGTTCGGCCTGGCGCTCGGCATCGCGTTCCTGTCGACCGGCTTCGTGATACCGGGAGCGATCGCGCTCGCGGTGCTCCTCGCGCACCTCGCGTGCGACGAGTGGCGCACGCGCCGGGCGGTCCCGTTCCTCGCCGCGGCAACGCTCGTGCTGCTCGCGGTCGCGGCGAGCTGGCCGCTCGCGCTGTGGCTTCGCTCGCCGGCGCTGCTCACGGAGTGGTGGTCGCGCACGGCGCAGCTGCAAGGCGGATTCTTCGCGAACCTGAGGTACTTCGTCGTGGTCGCCGGCTGGTTCACGTGGCCGGCATGGCCGATCGCCGGCTGGGCGGTGTGGGCGCAGCGGCGCCGCTGGCGCGAGCCGCGCGTGTTCGTGCCGCTCGCCGCCTCCCTCGCCACGCTTGCCGGCATCGCCCTCGCCGGCCCGCCGCAGGAAGTGAATGCGCTCGCGCTGCTCGCGCCGCTCTCCCTGCTCGCCGCGCAGGGCGTGCCGCTACTGCGGCGCGGCGCCGCCAATGCGCTCGACTGGTTCGCGGTGATGTACTTCACCTTCCTGGCCGCGCTGGTGTGGCTCGGCTACGTCGCCACCATGACGCCCGTGCTGCCGACGATCGCGCACAATTTCGCGAAGCTCGCGCCGGGTTTCGTCACCCACTTCGCGCTGCTGCCCTTCCTCGCGGCGCTCGTGCTGACGCTCGCCTGGTTCTACCTCGCTTTCTTCACGCCGCCCTCGCCGACGCGCGGAGTCACGCGCTGGACGGCGGGCGTGGCGCTGCTGTGGTCGACGTTCTCGCTGCTGCTCCTGCCCTGGGTCGACTACGTGAAGACCTACCGGTCGGTGGCGCTCGATATCCGCGCGCGCGTGCCGACCGGCGCCGGCTGTATCGCGCGCCAGGACCTGGGCATCTCGCAGCGGGCCGCGCTCAGCTACCATGCGGGAATCGTCACCCGCGAATTCGACCCCCGCAAGCCCGAAGCCTGCCGGTTCCTGCTCGTCCAGGACTCGCCCGAGCACGCAAGCGCCGGCCCGGGGCCGGCGTGGCGCAGAATCGCCGAAATCCGCCGGCCCGGCGACAAGGCCGAGCGCCTGCGCCTCTACCGGCTCAAGCGGTGAGCACCGCGCGGGGAGATGGCCAACCGCATCCTTCAGGAGGTTTATCGTGGACCAGGAAACATTCAACCTCAGCATTCGCAAGTTCCTCAAGATGGTCGGCGTGAATTCGCAACGCGAGATCGAGCAGGCGGTGCAGAAGGCGCTCGACGGCGCGCGGCTCAAGGGCCACGAGACGCTCGCGGCCAAGGTGACGCTTGAGATTCCGGCGCTCGGGGTGAGGGTGCCGTTCGACGGAGAGATCAAGCTACAATGACCGCTTCGTCTGCCCGGCTCGGAGCTGCCCGATGAACAAGGCCAGAGAGTTCGACCAGACCGTGCTGCAGGAGCTCAGGGCGCTGCTCGGCGACCGCGTGACGACGTCCTCCGGCATCCGCGAGCACCACGGCAAGGACGAATCCTACTTCCCGTACGCCGCACCCGACGCCGTGGTGTTCCCGCACACCACCGAAGAGGTGCGCGACGTGGTGAATATCTGCAGTCGCCACCGCGTGCCGATGATTCCCTACGGCGTGGGAACCTCGCTCGAGGGACACATCCTCGCCATCAACGGCGGCGTGAGCATCGACCTGTCGCAGATGAACAAGGTGCTCGCGGTGCACGAGGAAGACCTCGACGCCGTGGTCGAGGCCGGCGTCACCCGCAAGCAGCTGAACGAGTACATCAAGCACACGGGCCTGTTCTTCCCCGTCGACCCCGGGGCGGACGCGACCCTCGGCGGCATGGCGGCGACCCGCGCCTCGGGCACGAACGCCGTGCGCTATGGAACCATGCGCGAGAACGTGATCGCGCTCAAGGTGGTGCTCGCCGACGGGCGCATCGTGCAGACTTCGCGCCGGCCCAAGAAGTCGGCGGCCGGCTACGACCTGACGCGGTTGTTCGTGGGCTCCGAGGGCACGCTCGGCATCATCACCGAGGTCACCGTGCGCCTCTACCCGGTGCAGGAGGCGATGTCGGCGGCAGTCTGCGCGTTCGACTCCATCGACGGCTGCACCCGGACGGCGATTCAGACCATCCAGGCCGGCATTCCGGTGGCGCGCTGCGACATCGTGTGCGACAAGACGATCGCCGCGATCAACGCCTACAAGAAGACCAGTTACCGCGTGGCGCCGACGGTGTTCTTCGAATTTCACGGCACGAAGGCGAGCGTGGTCGAGCAGGCCGAAGCGGTGCAGGCGATCGCCCGGGAGAACGGCGGCATGGATTTCCAGTGGGCGACCCGGCCCGAGGAACGCAACCAGCTGTGGGACGCACGTCACAACGCGTATTTCGCCTGCCTGCAGATCCGGCCGGGCTCGCGCGCCGTGTCGACCGACGTGTGCGTGCCCATCTCGCGCCTTGCGCAATGCGTGCACGAGACCATGGAAGACATGAAAAACTACATCGCTCCGGTCCCGCTGCTGGGTCACATCGGCGACGGCAATTTCCATCTCATGCTGCTGGTCGACCCGGCCAAGCCCGAGGAGACCGCGCTGGCGAAGGAGTTCAACCGGCGCCTGGTCGAGCGCGCGCTCGCGATGGAGGGCACCTGCACGGGCGAGCACGGCGTCGGCCTGGGCAAGCAGGAGTCGCTGCGCGCGGAGCTCGGTGAGGAGACGATCTCGGTGATGCGCGACATCAAGCATGTGCTCGATCCGGAGAACCTGATGAATCCCGGCAAAGTGGTGCCGGCATGAGCGCCGAGAAAAGGCTCAAGCAGCTTGGCATCGAGCTGCCCGAGGTCACCCCGCCGGTGGCCAACTACGTCAATGCGGTCCGTTCCGGCAAGCTGCTGTTCCTCGCCGGCAAGGGGCCTTCCGCGGTGGACGGCATGCGCCCGATGGGCAAGCTCGGGCGCGAATTCGACGTCGAGCAGGGCTACAAGTTCGCCCGCTCCACCGGGCTCGCGCTGCTCGCGGTGCTGAAATCCGAGCTCGGCAGCCTCGACCGCGTGGCGCGGGTGGTGAAGCTCCTGGGCATGGTGAACGGGATGCCCGAGTTCAGCGACCAGCCGAAAGTCGTCAACGGCTGCTCGGACCTGCTGGTCGAGGTGTTCGGCGAGCGCGGTCGCCACGCGCGCTCGGCGGTCGGCATGGGATCGCTGCCCAACGGCATCCCGGTGGAGATCGAGATGATCGTCGAAGTCTCGAGCCGGCCCGCCGCCGGCAAGAAGGCCGCGGCGCGAAAGAAACGCCGACGCTAGATCTTCAGCGCGGTTTCCCGGTAGTACTTCAGCTCGGCGAGCGATTCGAGGATGTCGGCGAGCGCCTCGTGCTTGTTGTCCTTGGTGAAGCCCTTCGCCAGCTCGGGCTTCCAGCGGCGCACGAGCTCCTTGAGCGTCGAGACGTCGAGGTTGCGGTAATGGAAATAGGCCTCGAGCCGCGGCATCCAGCGCGCGAGGAAGCGGCGATCCTGGCAGATCGAGTTGCCGCACATGGGCGAGGCGTTGGCCGGAACGTGCTGGGCGAGGAAGTCGATCGCGCGCTGCTCGGCCTCGGCCTCGCTGGTGCTCGAACCCAGGACCCGCTCGACGAGTCCCGAGCGGCCGTGCACGGACTTGTTCCAGGCGTCCATCGCGTCGAGCACCTCAGGCGGCTGACGCACCGCCATCACCGGTCCCTGGGCAACGATGTTGAGCGACGAATCCGTGACGAGCAGCGCGATTTCGATGATGCGGTCCGTGTCGGGCCTCAGGCCCGTCATTTCGAGATCGATCCAGATCAGGTTGTTCTGGTCCTGCGCCACGCTCGCCTGCCTTTATGCGTCTGAAAACTCGCGGTATTCTCTCATAGCGTGAACGACGTCTTCACTTGGGTGTTCCTCGGCGCGCTGGCGGCCGCGACCGCCGTGCGCATCTGGCTCGCGCTGCGGCAGATCCGTCACGTGCGCGCGCACCGCGACGCGGTGCCGCCGACCTTCGCCGCCGCGATTCCGCTGGCGGCGCACCAGAAGGCCGCCGACTACACCGTCGCCAAGGCCCGGCTCGGAATTCTGGAGGTGACGATCACCGCGGCGGGCTTGCTCGCGCTCACGCTCGGCGGCCTGCTCGGCTGGCTGCATGGCCGGTGGGCGGGCGTTTTCCCGCCGGGCAGCCTGGCGCACGGCACGGCGCTGATCATCACCGTCGTGGTTCTTCTCGGCGCGCTCGAGCTGCCCCTCACCGTGTATCGCACATTCGTGGTGGAGGCGCGCTTCGGCTTCAATCGCATGACGCCCGCGCTGTTCATCGCCGACCTGGCGAAGCAGACGCTGCTCGGCGCGCTCCTCGGCATACCGCTGCTGGTGCTGGTGCTCTGGCTGATGGCGCGCATGGGCGCGTCGTGGTGGATTTACGTGTGGCTCGCCTGGATGGGCTTCAACCTCCTCGTGCTGCTGATCTACCCGACCTTCATCGCGCCGCTGTTCAACAAGTTCTCGCCGCTGCAGGATCCCGGCCTGGAAGGGCGAATCAAGGCGCTGCTCGGCCGCTGCGGATTCCGCTCGAGCGGCCTGTACGTGATGGACGGCTCCAAGCGATCGAGCCACGGCAACGCGTACTTCACCGGATTCGCCGGGGCGAAACGCATCGTCATGTTCGACACGCTGCTCGCCCGGCTGGCGCCTCCGGAGGTGGAGGCGGTGCTGGCGCACGAGCTGGGACACTACAAGCGCCACCACGTGTGGAAGCGCGTCGCGGTGCTGTTCGTGGTGTCGCTCGCGCTGCTGTGGGTACTGGGCCAGCTGATCGACCGCGACTGGTTCTACGCGGGCCTGAACGTTTCGGCTCGCGACACGGCGACCGGGCTGCTGCTGTTCGTGCTGGTGATGCCGGTGTTCACCTTCTTCCTGCATCCGCTGACGAGCCTTTACTCGCGCAAGCACGAGTTCGAGGCCGACGCGTACGCCGCCGCGCATTCGAGCGCCGCCGAGCTGGTGAAGGCCCTGGTGAAGCTGTACCAGGACAACGCGGCGACGCTTACCCCCGACCCCCTGCATTCCGCGTTCTACGACTCCCATCCGCCGGCCGCGATGCGTATCGCGCGACTGCAACCCTAGGAGACGACATGGAACCGCTCAGCAGCAGGAAATGCGCGCCTTGCGAAGGCGGGGTCGCGCCCTACACCCCCGCGCAGGCCGCGGAGCTGCTCAGACAGCTGAAGGGCTGGATGATCGAGGACGGCAAGCTCGTTAAGCTCTATCCGTTCGGCAATTACCATCAGACCATGGCGTTCGTGAACGCGCTCGCCTGGATCTCTCACCGCGAGGATCACCACCCCGATCTTCAGGTCGGCTACAACAAGTGCCGCGTCGAGTACTCCACGCACGCGATCGGCGGCCTGAGCGAGAACGACTTCATCTGCGCGGCCAAGTGCGACGCCCTGTTCGGAATCTAGCGTGAGCAAGGCGCGCTCCAATCGATGAAGCGCGTCTTCAGCTCCCACAACCTTGCCGCCGTGCACCACGCGCGCAACCTGCTGCAGGTGGAGGGCATCCGGGCGACCGTACGCAACGAACTGCTCGGCTCGGCGATGGGGCAGCTGCCGCCCATCGAATGCCTGATCGAGCTTTGGGTGGTAAACGACGGCGACGCGGAGCGAGCGGAGCGCGTGCTGCGCCTGGACGCGCTCGGCGCCGGCGAATCTGCAAGTCCCCCTTGGCGCTGCGGCGCCTGCGGCGAACCCTGCGACCCTCAGTTCACGCAGTGCTGGCGCTGCGGCGCCTACCGCAGCGCCTAGCCGAGCAGCCGCGCCAGGGATACGAGCAACAGCACGAAAACCCACAGCACCAGCGCGCGCCACAGCAGCCCCACGGTGCTGTCGAGGAACGGCACATCCGCCCTTTCGCCGACGCCCAGCTCGGGCCGCGGATGCACGCCGCCGGGTTCCTCGACCGGCATGCCGAGGCGCAGGCCCATGGCGCCCGCCGCCGCCGCAAGCAGGACGCCGGCGTTCCGGTCGAACCAGCTGCGCGCCTGCGTGCGCCAGCAGTACACCGCGTCCTCGAAGTCACCGACCACCGCAAACGCGGTCGCAGTGAGCCTCACCGCCGGCCAGTCGAGCACGTGGAATGCGCGCTCGGCGAAGCCTCCGAATTCTCCCAGGCGGCTCCAGCGACGGCGTAGGTAGGCGGCCAGCCGGTACAGGATCGCGCCGCTCGGGCCGGGCAGCAGCACGTACCAGAAGATCACGCCGAACACATGGCGATGCGAAGCGAGCACGGCCTCCTCGACGGCGAGGCGGACCACCTCCTCGCGGCTGCGCGCCAGCGTCGGCTCATCGCGCCAGCCCGCGATCAGCTCCTGGGCGCGCGGCAGGTCACCGCTCTTGAGCGCCAGCTGGAGGCTGGTGAAGGTGTGGCTGAACTGGCGAAAGCCGAGGGTGAGGTAGAGCACGCCGACGTGGTACAGAAGCGCGAGCAGCGGGCTCGCCGAGTACAGCAGCGCGTGCAGCGCGATCGCGGCAGCGACTACCGGCAGCACCGCGACCACCCAGGCGATGCCGCCATTGCGGCCCGCGCCCGCGTCGAACGACTTCTCGATGCGGCTCGTTGATTCGGACAGCCAGGCAAGGAAGGTCGCGCGCGCGCCGAGTGGGCGCCATTGCTCGAGGAGCAGCGCTGCGATGATCGCAAGTACGCTCATCAGGTTGGCCGTCGCGGGGAGCCGCCACGATAGCACGGTTGAGCCCGCGCGCTAGGCGGGCTCGCGACCGGCCAGCTGTCGGTGCAGATTGACGAGCATCCCCGCGGTCGCACCCCAGATGTAGTAATCGCGGTACGGGATGGCGAAGAACGAGCGAACTTCCCCCTGGTAGGTGCGCGAGTGGCGCTGGTGGTTGCGCGGATCGAGCAGGAAGGCGAGCGGCACCTCGAACACTTCGTCGACTTCCTGCGCGTCCGGATGAAGCTCGAGCGGCGGCGCGAGCACGCCCACGACGGGGGTGATGCGATAGCCGGTACGCGTGCGGTACTCGGACAGGCGCCCGATGAGCTCTACCCTCTCCGGCTCGAGCCCGATCTCCTCCTGCGTCTCGCGCAGCGCGGTCGCCTCGGGGCTTGCATCATCGGGCTCGGCGCGGCCGCCCGGAAAGCTGATCTGCCCCGAGTGACTGCGCAATTGCTCGGTGCGCCGGGTGAAGAGCATGGTCATCTCGCCCGGGCGCGCGACGATCGGCACCAGCACGGACGCCGGCCTTAGCTCCGGTCGGTCCGCTTCGGCCCCCTGGTCGCCGGCCACGGACGAGCGCGGCGCGGCGCGCAGCCGCGCTCGCAGCTGCGCGAGGTCGAGCTCCTCCACCCGGTCGTGGATCAGCCTGACGCGCACCTAGGGAACAAGGATGATCTGGCCGGTGGTCTTGCGGGCCTCGAGATCGCGGTGCGCCTGCGCCGCGTCGGCGAGCTTGTAGCGCCCGGTGATCTCGACCTTCACCTTGCCGGACTTGATCACGTCGAACAGCGCCTTGGAGGTAGCCTCGAGGTCGGCGCGCGCCGCGATGTACGTGACAAGCGTCGGCCGGGTGACGTACAGCGAGCCTTTCTGGGCGAGAATGCCCAGGTTGAAGGGCGGCACCGGGCCCGAGGCATTGCCGAACAGCACCATCATGCCGAAGGGCCGCAGGCAGTCGAGCGACCCGTCGAACGTGCTCTTGCCCACCGAGTCGTAAACGACCGGTACGCCCTTGCCGCCCGTGATCTCCTTGACCCGCTCAACAAAGTTCTCGCGCGAGTAGACGATGGTGTGGTCGCAGCCGTGCGCCTTGGCGATGGCGGCCTTCGCGTCCGATCCGACCGTTCCGATCACCGTCGCACCGAGCGCCTTCAGCCACTGGCAGGCGATCAGCCCGACCCCTCCCGCCGCCGCGTGGAACAGCACGGTGTCGCCGCGCTTTACCGCATAGGTCCGGTGAATGAGATAGTGCGCGGTCATGCCCTTCAGCATGATCGAGGCGGCCTGCTCGTCGCTGATGCCCTCGGGGGTCTTCACCAGGCGGTCCGCGGGATAGAGACGGACATCGCAGTACGAGCCCGACGGGGCGCCCGTATAGGCCACGCGGTCGCCCGCCTTGAGCGCCGTCACGCCCGCACCCACCGCCTCGACCACGCCCGCGCCCTCGTTGCCCGCGCCCGCGGGCAGCTGGGTGGGATACAGGCCGGAACGCTGGTAGGTATCGAGGAAGTTGACGCCGATCGCCGTGTGACGCACGCGCACCTGGCCCTGACCGGGATCGCCGACTGTCACGTCGTCGAGTTGCAGGACTTCAGGTCCGCCGGTCTTGTGGAAGCGTATTGCCTTTGCCATTTCTTGTGTCTCCTCAGTGAAAAACGGTAAGCACGCCCGTGTATCCGTAGAGGCGGTCGTGCGAAATCTCGCCGCTGCAGAAGAATCCTACCAGCGGAACGTCGCCCAGCCCTTCGCGCACCAGCTCCAGCTCGGCTCCGCGCCGGCCGAACATGTGCTCGCCCCGAGCGACGCAGGAGAAATAGAGCGCTCCCCTGGGATCGCGCGGGGCGCCGCTCTTCAGCTCGCCGAGGATGCGCCGCAGGTCCTCGGATGCGCTCGAGCCGTCGCGCTTGCAGAAAAAGATCTCGGCCCCGGGCGACACGTCCTCGCCGATCGCGATCAGCTTGTTGCGCGGGTCGATGCCGGTCAGGTTGCGCACGACGTAATCCCTCCTGTCCGAGCCCTTCACCGGCAGGCCGACCAGCACGAAAGCCGCCGCGCGTTGTAAGTCGCGCGACAGCAATTCGCCCGCCGCGTCGCGAAATACGTCGAGCGCCGGGCGGCCGTCGAGCGTGATGATCACGTTCTCGTCGCAGGCGGTGACGCGATGGCGGACCGCATCCGGGGACGCGCCCGGCGGCACGAGCGGCGTGCAGCCCTGCGTCAGGCGCGTCGAGATCGCGACGTCGGAAGCCAGCACGACGCCGGAAAGCCCGCCGGTGACGACTTCATTGGCCACCTGGACCGTCTGGCTGCGCGAGCTCGACAGGCCGCCCACCAGGAATCCGGTCTCGACCTTGGAGGACATGTCGGCGATCAGCCCGGCGACGTCCGGGGTCGCGGGGTCCGCGTGAACCACGGCGAAGTGCGCGGCGGATGCGCCGGCAGGCGTGCGTTCTCCGGCCTGCGGCGGGCGCTTTCTGCCCGAGAACACGCGGAAGCTCGCAGGATCGAGGTCGGCGACCATCACGGCCAGCGCCGGTTCGTCGAAATACTCCACGCCCGTCGCCACCACCCCGAGCCCGACGGTGCCGACCCAGTCGGCTACCCCCGTGCTGTGACGCAGGCGCTCGATCATCCTGCCCGCGTCGCTCGCGAACGGCTCGGTGAAGTAGGCGAAGCCGAGACCCCCGTGCGGCTGGCCCACCCGGGCCGCGCAGTCCTCGACGCAGCGTTCCCAACTCGCGTGTGCGGCATGTGCGTAGCGAAACCGGTTCATTTCTTTCCGTCGCCGTCCTTCGGCTCCGCGTCCTCGGCGGCCGGCGCCGCGGCCGGCGTGGCGCCGCCCTTCGCCATGGCCTGCTGCATCATCGCCCAGGGCCAGAGCATCGTGCTCGCCGCGCTGTTCGCGGCGCCCGCCGCCATTTCGCTGAACGAGGCGCCCGGCGCCCCCGGCCCGGCAGCCTGCGATCCGGCGTCGGCGCTCGCGCGCATGGCATTGAGCGCGGCCTTCTGCAGCTCGAGCCCCTGGATCGAGAACCGCACCATGTTCAGGTTCATCGAGAGCCACGCTTCGACCGAGCGGAGATCCGAGATGCGCTTCTCGATTTCCTGCGGATCGAGCGTGGGCATCGCCATTCCGGGCACGGGCAGCCCGAGCGGCGCCCACAGGCGGCGGAACATTTCGAACGGGTCCTGCGGCGCATTGCTGTCGGCCATGGAATCCCCCTATACATCGTCGAAAAAAGCGCGCACCTCGTCTTCGCGCGCCATCGTGTCCTGGTAGCCGAGGTCGATCAGCGCACGGCAGAACGATTCCTCGAAGAGCAGATAGCTCGCCAGGTTGGAGCCGGAGCGGCTGAGGGCTCCGGTCGGTCTGAGAAGAAATCGCACCGTGCGCGGAAGCTCGTGCAAAAAGCGCGCCGCGATCCGCTCGATCGGCTGCGACGGCGCGATGAAAAGCACCTTGATCGGGCGCAGCTCCACGCTCGATCCGGCAAGCCGCTCGGGCGGGATCGCGCTCAGGGTCCGGTTGATGCGCTCCAGACGCTCGATGTCCACCATCAGGCTGTCGAGGAATATGCTGTTCAAGGCGTGCCCGGCGATCTGTGCGAGCGACGGATAAATACTGGAGCGCGTGCGCGTCTGATCCAGGACCTGCCGGCCGGTGCCCACGATCAGGACCCGGTCCGCGCCGAGATGCAGCGCCGGGCTCACCGGGGCGATCTGGCGCATCGAGCCGTCGCCGAAATATTCCCTGTGCACCTTGACCGCCGGAAAGATGAACGGCAGGGCCGCCGAGGCAAGCAGATACTCGAGCTTGAGCGTGACCGCGGAACCGATGCGCTGGTTGCGCTCCCAGCCCTCGACACCCGACCCGCCCTGGAAGAACGACACGCTCTGTCCGGAGGTATAGCCCGAAGCCGTGACGCAGACGGCGTACAAGGCGCCCGCGTCGATATGCTCCTGGATGCGCTCGAACGGAAGACTCGACTCGAGCATTCGCCTGAGAGGAGTGTTGTCGAGGAGGGACACCGGGTTGTGGCGGGAGATCAGCATCAGCGAAGACAGCCAGCGCGCGCCGCTCTTCGCGATGCTCCAGGAGTCGGTGCGGTAAATCTTCGCGCAGCGCATCTGCTCCCACACTTCCAACAGCTTCGACGTCGCTTGCGTGAAGTCGTCGGCATAGGCCGCGAGCGTCGCGATATTGATCGCGCCGGCGGAGGTACCGCAAAGGATCGGGAAAGGGTTCCGCGCCGGATTTCCCAGCACGTCGCGCACCGCCTTGACCACCCCGACCTGATACGCGGCGCGGGCACCGCCACCGGTCAGAACCAGGCCCGCGCGCGGCCGGCTAGGCCTGTTCGCCGACGCGGCGCTGGCCACGGTCGCTTCTTCGCTCGACATGTCTCCCCGGCCCTCGCGCGCTAGAACAGGCTCTGATCCTGTCCTCGGGGAGCATTCACGTCCACGACCGTGAGCGCCGTCATGTTGACGATCCGGCGCACCGACGCCGAGGGGGTGAGTATGTGCACGGTTCGCGCGGCCCCGAGCAGTATCGGCCCGATCGTCACGCCGTCGCCCGCCGCGGTCTTGAGCAGATTGAACGCGATGTTCGCTGCGTCGAGCGTCGGCATGATCAGCAGATTGGCCTCGCCGCGCAGGC
>Ga0316620_10000116_pt1 | contig 31436 bp, 35 predicted proteins | sample OWC_Aug_M1_C1_D5_FD_207651 | JGI IMG/M metagenome (GOLD analysis project Ga0316620, IMG submission 207651) | Wetland soil microbial communities from Old Woman Creek delta, Ohio, United States - OWC_Aug_M1_C1_D5_B | ecosystem: Environmental > Terrestrial > Soil > Wetlands | place: USA: Ohio...
GGCGCGAGATCGAGGCAGGCAGCTTCAAGTGGTCGCTCGACGCCGAGGACGTGCACCTGAACATCGAGCGGCGCCTGATCGCGCTCGTCGGCGACGCCGGCAAGCGGCTGCACACCGCGCGCTCGCGCAACGACCAGGTCGCGACCGACGTGCGCCTGTGGCTGCGCGCGCAGATCGACGAGCTCTCGGAGCGGCTGCGCGAGCTGCTCGCCGCGCTCGTCGGCCAGGCGGAGCGCCATGCCGCCCTGGTGATGCCCGGCTTCACGCATATGCAGGTCGCCCAGCCGGTGACCTTCGGCCACTATATGCTCGCGTACTTCGAGATGTTCGAGCGCGATCGCGCGCGCCTGGTCGACTGCAGGAAGCGCGTGAACCGGCTGCCGCTCGGCGCCGCCGCGCTCGCCGGCACGAGCTTTCCGATCGATCGTGCGCGCGTCGCGCGCGAGCTCGGCTTCGAAGGCCTGTGCGAGAACTCGCTGGACGCGGTGTCTGACCGGGACTTCGCGATCGAATTCGCCGCCTGCGCTTCGCTCACCATGGTGCATCTTTCGCGGCTCGCCGAGGAGCTGGTGCTGTGGGCGAGCCAGCGCTTCGGCTTCGTGCGGCTGCCGGATCGCTTCTGCACCGGCTCGTCGATCATGCCGCAGAAGAAGAACCCCGACGTCCCCGAGTTGGTGCGCGGCAAAAGCGGGCGCGTGTTCGGACACCTGGTCGCGCTGCTCGCGCTGATGAAGGCGCAGCCGCTCGCCTACAACAAGGACAACCAGGAAGACAAGGAGCCGCTATTCGACACGGTAGACACCCTCAAGGATTCGCTCGCGGCGTTCGCCGGGCTGGTCGCGGGCCTGGAGCCGGTCCCCGCGGCGCTGCGCGCCGCGACGCTGGAAGGGTTCTCGACCGCGACCGACATGGCCGACTATCTCGCGCGCAAAGGCGTGCCGTTTCGCGACGCTCACGAGGCGGTGGCGCGCGCGGTGCGCGAGGCGGAGGCGACCGGCTGCGACCTCTCGGGACTGCCGCTCAAGGTGCTGCGCCGCTTCAGTCCGGCGATCGACGAGGACGTCTACCGGCACCTCACGCCGGAAGGGTCGGTGGCCGGACGCGACCATCCCGGCGGCACGGCCCCCAGGCAGGTCAGGGCCGCCGCGGCGCGCGCGCGCAGACGCCTCGGCGCGAAGCCTAAGGCATGAGCGAGCGCGAGATCCCGCAGACGATCGGCAAGTACCCGGTCATCCGCAGGATCGGCGAGGGGGCAACGAGCGAGGTCTACCTCTGCCGCGACTCGTTCAACGAGCGCGACGTCGCCATCAAGGTGGTGTTCCCTGAGGTGTTCCAGGACCCGGACCGGGGCAGGCTCTACACCAAGCTGTTCATCACCGAAGCATCGCTCGCCGGCAAGCTGCAGCATCCGCACATCTGCCAGATCTACGACGCCGTCGCCGACGAGCGGCTGCACTACATCGTCATGGAGTACGTCGATGGCGGCACGCTGGAGAAATTCTGCGATCCGCATAATCTCCTGCCGGTCGAGCGTATCGTGGAAATCGTATTCAAGTGCTCGCGCGCGCTCGATTTCGCCCACAAGATGGGCATCACGCACCGCGACATCAAGCCGGCCAACATCCTGCACAGCGGCGAGTCCGACGTGAAGATCTCCGATTTCGGCGCGGCGCAGATCGCCTCTGGCGAGACGACTCAGGTGTCGGCGGTCGGCTCGCCGGCCTACATGTCGCCGCAGCAGGTGAAGGAGCACCCGCTCAATCACCAGACCGACATCTACTCGCTCGGCGTCGTCATGTACCACCTGCTCACCGGGCGGCTGCCGTTCTACGCGACCAACAACTTCAGCCTCATCTACCAGATCACCAATGTCGAGGCGGCGCCGCCCTCGAGCTACCGGCCTGAAATCCCGCTCACGGTCGACCGCATCGTGGCGCGCGCCATGGCAAAGGAGCTCGAGCAGCGCTACGCGAGGTGGGAGGAGTTCTCCGCGGACCTCGCCGAGGTGTTCAAGGCCGGCCACACCGGCAGCCAGGCGCCGTTCGCCGACTCGGATCGCTTCGAGACGCTCAGGAAGCTGCCATTCTTCGAGCACTTCACCGACGCGGAGCTGTGGGAAGTCGCCCGCATCTCCACCTGGCGCAGGGCGGGGAACGGCGAGCAGCTAATGAAGGAAGGCGAGCCGGGAACATTCTTCTGCATCCTCGCGGAGGGGCAGGTGAAGGTGACCAAGCGGGGGAAGCTCCTGAACCTGCTGCGCGCCGGCGAGTGCTTCGGCGAAATGGCCTACCTATCCAAGGCCGCGCACCTGCGCGGCGCCGACGTGACCGTCATGTCGCCCGCTAAGATCATCTCGATCCCGACCCGCAGCCTGGCGCAGGCCTCCGAGGGGTGCCGGCACAAGTTCGACAGCGCGTTCCTGGAGATCCTGGTGGACCGCCTGGCGATGGCCAACGTCCGGCTCTCGGGCGTCTGAGCGCGGCCCGGTGGACCGGGCCACGCGCGCGGCGCTGCAGTCTGCGGCCGAGCGCGCGCTCGGGCACGGCGCCAGCGTGGACTCGGCGCAGGCCGTTACGGGCGGCTGCATCCATGCGTGCTATCGCCTCGCTTCAGGCGCGACACAGCTGTTCGTGAAATTGAATACGGTACGCTATGCGGACGCGTTCGCCGCCGAGGCAGACGGGCTCGAGGCGCTACGCGCCGCGGGCCTGCGCGCGCCCAGGCCGCTCGCCCACGGAGCGTTCGGCGAACGCGCCTTCCTTGCGCTGGAATGGCTGGAGCTGCGAGAGGGGGGAGACTTCGCCGCGCTCGGATACGCCCTCGCCGAGCTGCATCGCCGCACCGGGGCCTCCTTTGGCTGGCAGCGCGACAATTACATCGGCGTGACCCCGCAGCTAAACGCAGTGAGCGACGACTGGATCGAATTCTGGCGGACGCGGCGCCTCGCGCCCCAGCTCGTGCTCGCCGAAGCGCACGGCCATGGCGCGGCGCTGCGTAACGATCTCGCATTGTTGATGGAGAGACTGCCTGCGCTTTTCAGCAACTACGTGCCGCTGGCGTCGCTCCTGCACGGCGACCTGTGGCGCGGCAATGCCGGATTCCTGGCGGACGGCAGCCCGGTCGTCTTCGATCCCGCCGTGCATCGCGGCGACCGCGAGGCGGATCTCGCGATGACCGAGCTATTCGGCGGTTTCCCGCCCGATTTCTATGCGGCCTACCGAGAAGCCTGGCGGCTCGACCCGGGCTACGCGACGAGGAAGCACCTCTACAACCTGTATCACCTGCTCAACCACCTCAACCTCTTCGGCAGTGGCTACCTCGGGCAGGTGCGCGCGACGCTAGGCCTGCTGCTGCGCGCTCTGTAGCAGCTTCTGCAGTTCCCCGGACTGGTACATCTCGCGCACGATGTCGCTGCCGCCGACGAACTCGCCGTTCACGTACAGCTGCGGAATCGTCGGCCAGTTGGCGAATTCCTTGATGCCCTGACGGATCTCCGGGTTCTCGAGCACGTTGACGCTGAAGAAATCGCGCACCCCGCTCGCGTTCAGCACCTGCACCGCGAGCGCGGAGAAACCGCATTGCGGAAACTGCGGCGTACCCTTCATGTAGAGCACGACCGGATGCTTGCTGACCTGTTCCTTGATGAGTTGCTGCACGTCCATGGCGTCCTCTTCGCGTAATAGTTGAGCGATTTGCTCAGGATTTTAACGTGCCTCCCGTCACTCGCGCAATGCCCGCCAGGTCCGGCCAGCTCGCGACCTCGTCCAGCCCACCCGCGGCGAGCAAAGCGCGCACCGCCGCATCCTGGCCCTGGCCGTGCTCGAGCAGCAGCCAGCCGCCCGCCTCGAGATGCGCCGCGGCGCCCGCCGTAATCGCGCGCAGCGCGTCCAGCCCGTCGGCGCCGGCCACCAGGGCGCTCTTCGGCTCGAAGCGCAGGTCGCCCTGCGCGACGTGCGGGTCGCCCTCTGCCACGTACGGCGGGTTGGAGACAACGAGCGCAAAGCGCTCACCGCGCACCGGCTCGAACCAGCGTCCATGGCGCAGCTCGATATCCAGCCCGAGCCGCGCGGCGTTGCGCATTGCCGTATGCATGGCGGACAGGTCGGCCTCGACCGCGATCACCCGGGTGTGCGGCCGGTGCCGCTTGATTGCCAGGGCGAGCGCGCCGCTGCCGGTGCCCAGATCGAGCACGCGCGCCGCGGCCTGCGGCGCCAATCGCGCGAGCGCCAGCTCGACCAGTAGCTCGGTCTCCGGGCGCGGGATCAGCACCGCGCGGTTGACGGCGAGGCTCAGACCATAGAACTCGCGCTTGCCGAGCACGTACGCGACCGGCTCGCCCGCGCGCCGGCGCGCCGTCCAATCTAGAAAGCGCGCCTCGGCCCCCGCCTCGAGCTCCCGTTCAGGGTACGCGAGCACGCTCGCCTGCGAGAAACCGGTCGCCTCCGCGAGCAGCAGGCGCGCCTCGCGCGGCTCCAGGCCGCAGCCGGCGAGCGCCTGGTCGATCTTCACGCCGCTTCTTCGGCGAGCGCCGCCAGCTGCTCGGCCTGGTGCTCGGCGCTCAGGGCCGCGACCAGGTCGTCCAGCTCTCCGTCCATGATGCGGTCGATCTTGTGCAGCGTGAGGTTGATGCGATGATCGGTCACCCGGCCCTGCGGGAAGTTGTAGGTGCGAATGCGCTCCGAGCGGTCGCCCGAGCCGATCAGCGATTTGCGCGCCGACGCCGTCTTCGCCTGCTGTTCGCGCATCTGCTTGTCCTTGATGCGCGCGGCCAGCACCGAGAGCGCCTTCTCGCGGTTCTTGTGCTGCGAGCGCGAATCCTGGCACTCGACCACGATCCCGGTCGGTAGGTGCGTGACGCGGATCGCGGACTCGGTCTTGTTGACGTGCTGCCCGCCCGCGCCCGATGCGCGGTAGGTGTCGATGCGCAGCTCCGCCTGGTTGAGCACGACGTCGTTGATCGCGTCGGCCTCGGGCAGCACGGCCACCGTGCACGCCGAGGTGTGGATGCGGCCCTGCGCCTCGGTCTCGGGCACGCGCTGCACGCGGTGACCGCCCGACTCGAACTTGAGCTTCGAATAGACGCCCTGGCCGATGATGCGCGCGATCACTTCCTTGTAGCCGCCGAGCTCCGAGGGGCTCTCGGACATGATCTCCACCTGCCAGCCCTGGCGCTCGGCGTAGCGCGCGTACATGCGGAACAGATCGCCCGCGAAAAGCGTGGACTCGTCCCCGCCGGTGCCCGCCCGGATCTCGAGGAAGGTATTGCGCTCGTCGTTCGGATCGCGCGGCAGGAGGACCTTCTGCAGCTCGGCCTCGAGCTTCTCCATGGCGGCGCGCGCCTCGCGCAATTCCTCGTCGGCGAAGCTGCGCAGCGCCGGGTCGCCGGCCATGTCGCGCGCGGCCGCGGCGTCGCGCTCGCTCCGGCGGAAGCGCTCGTAGAGCTCGACCAGCCCGCTCAGCTCGGCGTGCTCGCGCGAGAGCCTCTTGAATTGCTCCATGTCGCGCGTCGCGGTCTCCGCCGCCAGCAGGCGGTTGAGCTCCTCCAGCCGCGCGGCCAGGCTGTCGAGCTTGGCGCGGAGAGACTCTTTCACTAGCGCTTGACGCGGAACAGGCGTGCGACGGTCTCGGCGAGCTGGCGGCGCTCCTCGTCCCCGGCCTCGTTCAGCGCCTGCGTCGGCGCGTGCATCAGCTTGTTGGCGAGCCCCTGCGAGAGCGCTTCCAGCACCTGCTTCGGGTCGTCGCCGCGCTGCAGCAGCCTGAGCGCGCGCTCGAGCTCGTGGCGGCGCGCTTCCTCGGCCTGCTCGCGCAGGGCGCGGATGAGCGGCACGCTCTCGCGCCCCTGCATCCAATGCATGAACTGGCCGACCTGCGTCTCGATGATCGCCTCGGCCTGCTCGACGGCCGAGCGCCGCGCGTCGAGGTTGGCCGATACGATCTCGCCGAGATCGTCCACCGTGTACAGGAATACGTCGTCCAGCTCGCCGACCTCGCGCTCGATGTCGCGCGGCACCGCGAGATCGACCATGAACATCGGCCGGCGCCGGCGCGCGCGCAGCGCACGCTCGATCAGGCCCTTGCCGAGGATCGGCAACGACGACGCGGTGCAGGACACGACGATATCGAAGTCGTGCAGGTGCTCGCCGAGCGCACGCAGCTCGATTGCCTGCGCATTGAAGCGGTGCGCGAGCGCTCCGGCGCGCTCGAGGGTGCGGTTGGCAACCGCGATGCGCGCCGGCCCCTGCGCGGCGAAATGCGTCGCGCACAGTTCGATCATCTCTCCGGCGCCGATGAACAGCACCTTCTGCTCGTGCAGCGAAGGGAAGATGCGCGCCGCGAGCTTGACCGCGGCGGCGGCCATCGACACGCTGTTGGCGCCCAGTTGCGTGTTGCTGCGCACCTCCTTGGCGACCGCGAAGGAGCGCTGGAACAGCTTGTGCAGCACGGTACCGAGCGTGCCCGCAGCCTGCGCCTCGCGCACGGCGTCCTTCATCTGGCCGAGGATCTGCGGCTCGCCGAGCACCATCGAGTCCAGGCCCGAGGCGACTCGGAAGGCGTGGCGCACGGCCTGCTCGCTCGGCAGCGTGTACAAGTAGGGCGTGATGTCGCTCGGCTTGAGGCTGTGGTACTTCGCCAGCCAGTCGGCCGCCGCCGCGGGCTGCTCGGCCGCGAGGTACAGCTCGGTGCGGTTGCAGGTTGACAGGATCGCGGCTTCCGACGCAAAAGCGCGCGTGACCTGGGCGAGCGCCTCGCGCATGCGCTCGACGTGAATCACCACGCGCTCGCGGACATCGAGCGGCGCGGTCTGGTGGTTCAGGCCGAGGGCGTACAGCGTCATGGCGACCGGAATGCGCTAAGTGCCGAGATTATAAGGCGTAGCGGGGGCGCTGCCGCTTGCGCTGGATCAAGCCCGGCTCAGCGGTAGGTGTGAAGCCCGGCGTCCAGGTGCGGCAGGGCATTGAAGGAATCGAGCACGACGCGCCCTCCGCCGAAGGTGAATTCGGTGAGCGAAGCGTTCCGCACGCGCCAGTTGAGCTCGAGCGCCACCCGCTCCGGTGCGCCTAGCGCGCTCTGGACCGCCAGGCCGATCACGCCCCCGGAAGTAAAGACCGCCACGCGCCGGCCGCGGCGTTCGGCCCGCAGGATGCCGCGCAGCGCGGCGCGCACGCGGGCGTTGAAGCCCGCCCAGGGCTCGACGCCCTCGACCGCCGGCGCGCCAGCGAGCCAGGCCGCGACCAGGCGCTCGAACATCCTCTGGAAGTGGCGGTTGCGCTCCGGCGTATCGCGCAGGCGCTCGAAGGTCTCGGCGAGCGCACGAAACTCCTCGTCGCGCGCGGCGAGCGCCGGCGCGAGCCGGCCGAGCATGCCGGCCGAGTCGTACTCGTTCAGCGCTTCGTCCACGCGCAGTTCGGGCCACCGGCCGCCGAGCACCGCCGAGTAGCTCTCGCCCGCGATCTGCGCCGTGCGGCGCTGGCGCTCGAGCGTCCCGCTCCAGACCTCGTCGAACACCGCGCCGCGCGCGGCCCAGAAGCGCCCTAGCGCGCGCGCCTGCTCCTCGCCGACCGCCGAGAGCCGGTCGCTGTGCGTTTCGAAAGTGCGCGCCTGACCGTGGCGCACGAGAACGAGGTAACCCATGACGAGCCGGCAAGCCTACTACCGATCGGATCGCGGGTGACGGCGGACATGGACCGCTCCGCGCTACCCGTGCTAGAAGCGGCAAATGGAGGGAACGAACTCATGAGCGCGCCGAAGCTGAAGCTGCTGAGCGGGGGCGCGGCCCACGGCCTGGTTGAGGCGCTCGCCGCGCAATTCAGCGCCGATTCGGGTGCGGAAATCGACGGCAGCTTCGGCCCGGTCGGCGGCATGAAGGACAGGCTGCTGGCGGGCGAGCCGGCCGACCTCGTCATCCTCACCAAGGCCCTTATCGACGAGCTCGCGGCTGCGGGACACGTCCTGCCCGACACTCGCGCCAACCTCGGGCACGTGCGCACCGGCGTGGCGGTCAAGGAGGGCGACCCGGTTCCCGACGTGTCGAGCGCTCAGGGCCTGCGGGCCGCGCTCAGCACCGCGCGTGAAATCTATTTTCCCGATCCGCTGCGCGCCACGGCCGGCATCCATTTCGCCAAGGTGCTCGAGCGACTCGGCCTGCGCGAGGCGCTGGCGGCTCGCCTGCGCCCGCACGCGAGCGGCGCTGCAGCCATGCGTGCGATGTCGCTCGCGGCCGGTGGCGGCCTGCTCGGTTGCACGCAGATCACCGAGATCGTGATCACGCCGGGCGTGACGCTCGCGGGCGCTCTGCCCGCCGAGTTCGAGCTGGCGACGGTCTATACGGCCGCCGTGTGCGCGCAGGCTGCGTCTGCGGGGCTCGCGCGCCGGCTCGTCGCGCTACTCGGCGGCGAGCTGACGCGCGCCTTGCGGGCGCGGCTCGGCTTCGAGTTCTAGGAGGTTCGTCTCGCGCGCGGGCGAGCCGCGTTGCCAATCCATCTGGGCCAAGCGAGAATGCCGCGCGTCTCAAGGAGGAGGGATAAAACAATGTTCAAGCGTATCTTCGCGACACTTGCGCTCGCATCGCTGCTCGGGGCCGCAGCCGCGGCCCAGGCAGCGCCCAAGGACATCCGCTGGGGCACCGGTCCCGTCGGCTCGGCGGGCGGCAAGGCGCTCGTCGTGCTGGCCGATGTTCTGAACAAGGCGCTGCCACAGTACCGCATCACCGTGCTGCCGACGCCCGGCGCCGTCGCGACGGTGAAGGGCTACGCCACCGGCGACTTCGACGGCTACTACGGCTCGGACGTGGCGCTCAGGGAGTTCAAGGCCAACGACGGGCGCTTCAAGGGCTTCAGGCCCAATGTGAAGCACCAGCCGATCCAGTCGTTCTGGTGCTACACGCTAGACGTCGGCCTCGCCATAAAGGCGACCGACCGCGACAAGATCAAGAAATGGGAAGACCTGACCGGCAAGCCGGTGTACACGGGACCACTGCCCTTCGACACGCGCAAGCATCTCGAAAACGCGATGGCCGCGGTCGGCGTGCACCACATCTACCAGCAGGTCGACCTGGAGACCGCCGGCTCGCAGCTCAACTCCGGTGCGATCAAGGCCATCAGCATCTACGCCGCAGGCGGAGAGACCCCCGCGCCGTGGATCGCCGAGGCTTCGCTCGCGGTCGACTGGGCGGCGCTCAATCCGAGCCCAGACGAGGTCGCCAAGCTGAAAGCCGCCGGCTTCAAGATCGAGCAGGTCCCCGCAGCCAACTTCCACAAGAAGAACATCTACGTCGACAAGGTAACGCTGCTGCCCTTCTACTGGGGCTTCGACCTCGGCCCGATCCTCTCGGAGGACGAGATGTACAAGATGCTGCTCGTCATCGAGCAGCACGCCGACGAGCTCGCGAAGGGCGACCCGAGCTTCAGGCAGATCAGCGGCGGCCGCATGGCGGCCTTCCAGAAGGAAGCCCTCGAAACGACGTGGAATCTCGTGCCGATCCATCCAGGCCTCGCCAAGTACATGAAGGCGCGCGGCGTATGGGACAGCAAGTGGGATTCCAATGTCGCCAAGTGGTAGCCACGCGGAACCCCTGGCGCCATGACTGCTAGCGTGCTGCGACGACGGCCGCATTTCGCGCTCGACCTGCTGTACTACGCGGCGGCGGTCGCGTACCTCGGCTACATGCTCGTGTACTACTGGACGAGCTCGGGCGGGCCAACGCTGCTCGCCATGACGATGATCCCGGTCACCTTTGCGCTCTTCACGCTGCAGTCGCTGCGGCAGGACGATCTCTATCCTGGTCTGCCGCGGCTCGCGAACTACGTGATCGCCGCGGCGTATTGCGGCTTCTCGCTGTACTGCGCGTGGTATATGAGGACGAACTACGTTGCGCTCGGCGAGGAGCGCGCCGGAATGTGGAACGCCGCCGACATCACGGTGGGCGGCGTGATGACGCTGCTCATCATGGAGTACTCGCGCAAGCGGCACATGCCGCTCTTCGTCCTGAACATCGTCTTCATCCTGTACGCCGTCTACGGCTACATGGTGCCCGGCATGTTCTACCACGCGGGCCTGACCTGGCACCGCGTCATCACCGCGAGCAGCGTCGAGATGGCGACCGGCATCTTCTCGCGCCTGCCGCAGATCGCGCTCACCGTGATCGGCTCGTTCCTGCTGGTACTCTCCCTGCTGCAGGGCTACGGCTGCATCGACTCGCTGCTGCGCGCGACCAAGCGCGTCGCCATCCGCTCGCCGCACGCCATTCCGCAGTCGGCGGTGGTCGGCTCGATGGCGATCGGCACGGTGAGCGGCAGCGGCGCGGCCAACTCGATCACGGTCGGCTCGGCCACCATTCCCGCAATGATCAACGCGGGCCTGCCGCCGGCGACCGCGGCGGCGATCGAGACCGCTTCCTCGCTCGGCGGGCAGCTCATGCCGCCGGTGATGGGCATCGCCGCGTTCCTGATGGCCGAATTCCTCGGCGTCGATTACTTCGACGTCGTCGCGCGCGGCTGGGTGCCGGCGTTCATCTACTACATCACGGTCGCCATTTCGGTCTATCTGCTGGCGGTGCAGCACCGCGCGCATCTGGTTCCCGATCTGCGCGCCGAGCCGCTCGAGTGGCGCGACAAGGTCAACCTGGGCGCCTTCGTCGTCGTGGTCGGCGGCCTGGTCACCCTCATGGCGGCGATCTTCCTCGCGCCGATGTTCGCCGCGCTCTACATGTTCTACGCCGTCGGCGCCGCGCTGCTCGTCATCCATGTGATGCCGCTGCTGCGGCCGGGCCGCTGGTCGATAGACGAATTCGTCAAGCCGCTGCGCCGCTTCCTCGACTCCTACGTCGACATGATCACCGACATCGCGCTGCTGCTCGCGACGCTTTCGATCATGACTGGCGCACTGGTGATTACCGGCGTGCCGACCAAGCTCGGAAGTCTGCTGATGGATGCCGCAGGCGTGAACATGGTCGCCATGGTCGTGATGGCGTTCATCTTCGGCGCCATCCTGGGGCTCGGCCTGCCGCCGGCGCCGACTTACATCCTGGTCGCGATCGTGATCGCGCCGCCATTCATCAAGCTCGGCGTCAATCCCTGGGTGGTGCACTTCTACGCATTCTTTCTCGCCGTGTTCGGCGAGCTGACGCCGCCCACCTCGGTCACAGCGGCGATCACCTCCAAGATCGCCAATGCCTCGTTCTACACGACGCTGTTCCGTGCGCTGCAGATCTGCGTGTCGCTCTTTACGCTGATGGCCGCCGTCTTCGTCCATCCCGAGCTTGTGATCAAGCCGGGCCTCGACCAGCTCGGCGCCGCGCTGCTCGTCGCGATCTCAACCATCGGCATTACCTTCAGCCTGCAGGCCCGCTTTGCCGACACGCGCGCGACCGATCTGGCGATCCGCGTCGTCCTCGCGGCGTTCGCGCTGATCGTGCTGTTCGATCGCGTGTACAGCGTCGCGACGCTCGCCTGCGTGCCGATCGTGCTCGCGATCGCCTACTGGCTAGTCTGGCGCCGCAAGCTGAGGCACGCTGCAGCTGGCGCGCCGGCATTCGAGCATTCCTGAACGAAGCCAGAGAACCATAACTTTGAGGAGGAGACGTGACGCATACCAGCAAGAGGATTTTGATCGGGGCCGCCATCCTGGCAGGCTCCGTGCTCGCCGCGGGCAGCGCCCTGGCGGGCGGCTTCGCCGGCGCGCAGCCCACGCAAGAGCACTACGGCGTGATCTTCCACATAGACCGCGGCGACGAAGCCACGATCAAGAAGACCCTCACCAACGTGGAGAACCTGCTGCACGACCCGCGCTTCAAAGGCCGGAAACTGGAGGTCGAGCTGATCGCCAATAGCAAGGGCTTCGGCGTCTACGTGAAGGGCAACGGCTTCGAGAAGCGGCTGCGCGAGCTACAGCACGACGGCGTGCTGCTCGCTCAGTGCTCCAACACGCTGCGCGAGCAGCACGTCGACCGCGACGATCTCTACCCCTTCATCAGCATCGTGCCGTCGGGGATGGGAGAAATCGCGATCCGCGAGGCGCAAGGCTGGGCCTACATCCACCCGTCCTCGCCGGAGAGCCAACTCTAGAGCGTTTGCGTTGGCGGTCGGTGCGAACGCTGCAGTAGCGCCGTCCGTCTGCGCAAAAGGGTGAGATCGTGGCGTCGCAAGACGCCACCATTCGCAGCCTTGCTAGCCCGACTGGCCGTTGTGCAAGCGGAGGAACCGCTCGACGGCGGAAAGCGCTGCTTCGTGCCGACAGAGAACGAAGTGGTCCGCACCGGGTATTTCGACGTAGGTGCCGCACGGAATGGCTCGTGCGAGGGTAGATCCTCCGGAAACTGCTCGCGAGCAAGCGCGTTCTCGAGGCGCGCGAAGACTTCACCGGAGGTGTATGGCGGGTGACCAAGGAGCCCGTCGCCGGTCGCAATGAGGACGCTTGCGCCGATGCGCTTCGGGGCTCGACGTAGCAGGTTCAGCGCGAGAACGTCGCCCGCGAGGTTGTCCGTCCCGTAGGCCGCCTGATCGCGTGGCTTGTCGCTACTGCCGTGGCCTCGGAAGTCCATGCCGATGACCTGGTATCCAGCGGCGTTGAGGCGCTGATTCCAGCCCCATGCAGCATAGTTACCCGCAAAACTCACCGTTACGCCGTGAAGGAGCAGGACCGGCCTTCCTACGCCATGGACCTCGTAGGCGATTCGATGACCATCTCGTTCAAACGTAGTCATCCCTGTTCCTCCCTTGCGCTCAGCCTATCGATAACCGCTTGTGACCCAGGCGCTAAACTGTCTACAGAAACAGGACAACTCCAATATTCGTAACCTAAACCAAGTCGCTGCTCGGCAACCGCCTCCAACACGCCGCAACGATATAGCCAAATGAGATTACGCCTCTCAGTCCTATTGGTCGGGATAGGACTGCTGTTCGTACTCTATTTCGGCCCGTTGATGTCGGCGTTGGGAGGGCTGCTTTCCTACGGTCAAGCCGGGCGCGCCGTGCAGAGTTACCCGGCACGCCTGCGCAAAGAGCTCCGCGGCAAGGGGGCTCGCTACGTGCCCTATGCAGAGATCCCCTCGTGTGCGAGACAGGGGATTGCGTCGGTAGAAGACAAGAGGTTCTTCACGAACACGGGAATCGATTTGCTCGCGATCGTCCGGGTCATCGGCATGACTGTCGTGAACGACCACACCGACCACGGGGGCAGCACGATCACTCAGCAACTTGCGCGAATCATAGTCAACGAACCCCGAAATGAGCCGAGCGCGCTCGCGGAAGTGCTAGGCATGATGAAGATCCTGCGCTACACGCTGATCGTGAACTTCGAGTTCACGAAGCCGGAGATCATGGAGCTGTATTTGAACAGCGTCTATTTCGGCAAGCATGCGCAGGGCATTGCACAGGCCGCCAAGGCCTACTTTTACGAGGACATCGAGCACCTTAGCCTGGGACAATGCCTGTACCTGGCCGGTCTGCCGCAGGCGCCAAGTATTTTCGGTCGTGATGCCGCGGGACCCGGCGCCATGCAACGCTATCGCCATGTCCTCTCGACCATGGTGCGCAATCACAACCTTTCTGGAGTCACGGCAGAAGAGCTGACGCGCGAAGGCCTATTTAACTCTTCGCCCTGAGCGGAGAAATCCGGCACCACGTCCGGACCTTAATCCTCGGCCGCCGAAGCCTGCCAGGGCACGTCGGTGCGATCGACGCTGCTGCCGTAGAACTGCGCGTACGAGATGTGCGCCGGCTGACCGTGGGTCGGCTTGGCGACGAACAGCCAGGCACCGAGGAGAACCACGCCGGCGAGTGCCGCACGGAGGAGGTGTTTAGCGCTCATGGCGGGCTCCCTCGGTAAGGGGTTGCAGGCGCGCTTAGTTGCGGCCGAGCCAGGTGTAGTTGGAGGCGAAGATGAAGTCCTCGGGCACGCCCTGCTGGGTGGCGTGCCGGGCCTGGGTCTGCGGCGTGGCGAACGGCTGGAAGGCCTGGGCGGCGCTCATGCTGGCCGGGAGCACTCCGGAGCCGATGCCGAGAACCAGGGCGGTGACGGCGGCTTGCAGGATCAGTTTGGCGTTCATGGCGTCCTCCGTGTCTTGATGATTCACAGAGTAAAGATCGGACGCCAGGGACTCAGCGAACTAGAGCGCGCGCAAAAAGTGACATATGCACATTCGCTCCCATCACAGGCTTGTGCGCCCCGCAGGCCATCTCATGCGAACCCTAACTAAATGTCATCTATCGGGTCGGTAACCCACGTCGCGCTTTAGGCGTGAAGCTTTCGCGATGCCGCGTGCTCCTCGACCAATGTGCCCGATATTTGCCCAGAGCAACTGGGCGCAGTACTGCTTTGTGGTGCAATAGGGCAACGGACGGTCGCCCCTAAGTTGTTGAAATTGCGTCCGTCGATTTCTGGTTCGCAATCTACGAACCAGGGGGTCGTGGGTTCAAATCCTGCCGGGCGTGCCAGTCAAAAGAAGGGGTTGCATTCATGCAGCCCCTTCTTCGGTTCCCGGGTACAGTCTAGGTGCATGCGCCGCCGTCGTTTCCGCCGTTTGCGCCGCAGCTGGCGGGTGCTTAAAGCTGCACCGCCCGGGGTCCGGCTCGGCGTCGCTGCGGTCGCGATGGTCGCGCTCGCGTTCGCGGTCAACTGGACATATCAGGCCGTGCGCAAGCCGGCGGAGCTGTTCTTCCCGGTGAGCGGCGCGCTGTCCAAGACACCGCAGGAGACCTGGAGGGCGTACGCGCCGCTTTTCCGCGAGAACGCCACCGCGGTAATCACGCCGGAGTTTCTCGCGGCGCTCGCGCAGGTCGAGGCGGCCGGCAACCCCGTGGCACGCACGTACTGGCGCTGGCGCCTGACGGCGGAGCCCTTCGATGTTTACCGCCCGGCGTCGAGCGCGGTCGGAATGTACCAGATCACGGACGCGACGTTCCGCGATGCGAAGCGCTTTTGCATTCACGATCACGCCGTGGCCGAGGATGGCCCATGGCACGAGTGGCGCTCGTGCTGGTTCAACAGCCTGTACCTGCGCGTCGTGCCGAGCGATGCTGTCGAGATGACTTCGGCCTTGCTCGATCATCGTGTCGCCGACGCGCTCGCTCGGCGGCCGGGTATCCGCGCTACGCTCGAGCAGAAGCAGGATCTGGCCGCCGTGATCCACCTGTGCGGCGCGGCGGCTGGCGAGGCCTACGCCAGGCGCGGTTTCCGCCTGTTGCCCGGGCAGCGCTGCGGAGACCACGACGCCGCCCGCTACCTGGCGCGGGTAGATTCGATGACGCGACTTTTCGCGCGTCTGGCAGGCACGGGTTGAGTCGGACCGGTTACCATGCGGCCGATGAAGCCGCTCGCCGCACTTGCGCTGGCGATTCAGCTCGCGGCGTGCGCCGCGGGGTTCGGCTCGCACATGCCACCCGGCGCGACCTTCCGCGATTGCGACCATTGTCCCGAGATGGTGGTCGTCCCGGCAGGCAGCTTCGTAATGGGCTCACCGCCGGCCGAGTCGGGTAGGCTCTCGGACGAGAGCCCGCAGCACCGCGTCACGTTCGCCCATGGTTTTGCAGTCGGCAGATACCTGGTAACGCGCGCGGAATTCGCGCGCTTCGTGCAGGAGACCGGCTACCGCGCCGGCCCAGGGTGCCTAATCCGGAGACCCGGAGGCTGGATCGACGATCGTAAGGCCGACTGGCGCAGACCGGGGTTCACGCAGACGGAGCGCGACCCGGTTGTGTGCATGAACGTGGACGACGCCGCAGCCTACGCTGCCTGGCTCAGCCGAAAAACCGGCCACGCGTACAGGCTGCCTGCGGAAGCCGAATGGGAGTACGCCGCGCGCGCCGGGACGCTCAGCGCATACCCCTGGGGCGCCGAGGCGAGCCACGATCACGCGAACTTCGGCGAGGAGCCGTGTTGCCAGCCGGCAACGGAGGGTAAGGACCGCTGGCTAACTACCTCGCCCGTGGGCAGCTTTCCGTCGAACGCTTTCGGCCTCTACGACATGCACGGCAATGCCTGGCAATGGACGCAGGACTGCTGGCACCGGAACTATGAAGGCGCGCCGACGGACGGGAGCGCCTGGGTTTCAGGCAGCTGCGTGGACCATGTCTTGCGCGGTGGCTCATGGAACTGCAGCGCATCCACCGTTCGCAGCGCCGAGCGCGAGGTGCACGACGGCTCGGGGCGTTACGCCGTCGTCGGCTTTCGCGTGGCCAGGCCGTATTGACCGTCAGAGCGGGTACCAGGACGTGTCGTCGCAGAGGCGAACGCGTGTAACGACTTCGGACTGATCGCGGCATTGATCCAGGCACGCACCCGCATCGCTCTCGTCCTCGCAGCGGTCGACGCAACGCGCGGCCTCTTGTGTGGCGTGCTCCGCATCCTGGTCTCCGGCATCAAGTGCGAGAGCAAGGCTCGCGGGCTCCAGGTGCGGGACGCGCGGCGCGAGGAAGCGCTGCAGACGGTGCAGATTGAACGACACGTGCTCCTTTTCCTCGAGGATCCCACTCTGGATTTCGGCCGGAGTGTCCGGCGGCATGCTGTTGAACAGGGCGAGTTGATACTGCAGGACCGCGACGCAATAAGTGGCGCGCAGCTCGATCGCGCTTGGCAGTTGCTGCGCCTCGGCGCCGCTGCACGCCGCCAGCAGAGCCAATGCGGCCGCAGTTGCGCGAGACTTTCTAGATGACTTCCCTCGGGGCATGTGGTTCTTCAGGATTCACTTGCATAATACCGGCCGGCAAGTGGCAAGTTTGCGGGTCTGGCGTGGCAAAGTTCCGCCGCTCGCCGGGTCGGGCGGTTCGAGGGGTGAACGAGAAACTGCACGAGCCGTGAAATATAACCTGGCGCGTGGTAAGCGATTTGCCGATCATGGGGCCGTTCTAATATATTAGGGGGACCGCCATGCATTCACGTCGCATATTCTCCGCACGAGCCACCGCCGCCGTCCTGTTGGGGGCCCTGGCCGCTGCGTGCACGACAGTTCAGACGCCGCCTCAGCCGGTCGCCGTCGCGCCGGCGCCGCGGGTGGTCGAGCGGGCGGCCCCGGGACCGCAATACGCTTCCTTCCAGCAGTACGAGGCTGCGGTCGCGAGGCGTATTTTCGACGCCAACCCCGACAGGACGATTAAGGGTGATCTGCAGCCGCTGCTGCGCGCGGTCGTCATCTTGCGCTTCGACGTAGACAGAAACGGCAAAGTGCACAATGTGCGCACCTGGCGTTCACCGGCGGAAGATGCCGACCGCATCGCGCGCACGACCCTGCATCGCGCAGGCGAGTTGCCTGCGCCTCCGTCTTCGTGGCTGCGGGGCGGGATGGTCGAAGTTACCGAGACGTGGCTAATCGATAAGCAGGGACACTTCCACCTGCGCGCACTCAAGCCGCGCCAGCTCTAGCAGTACAACCGGCCTGCGCTGCCCGGTCGAGGAGGCGGCGCAGGCCGTTTTATTTTGATCAAGGCGTCACGTACGGGAGGAGCAAGATGAAAATTAGAACTTTGGTTATCGTATCGTCGATTCTGCTGCTCGGTGCTTGCGCGGGCCAGCAGTCCAAGGAAGAGGCGCAGCCGGGGGCACAGCCCGCCGCAGGCGCCGGGCAGCAGCCGCAGGCCGGCGCGGTGAGCCCGGGCGGCGTGGCGGGGAACCCGCTGCACGATCCGAACAGCATCCTCGCCAAGCGCAGCGTGTACTACGACTTCGACAAGTCCGAGATCACCTCCGAGTACCGGCCGATGATCGAGGCGCACGCGGGGTACCTGCGCGACCACGCGCAGGCGACGGTGAGGATCGAGGGCAACTGCGACGAGCGCGGCAGCCGAGAGTACAACCTGGCGCTTGGGCAGCGGCGCGCCGACGGGGTGAGGAAGGCGCTGGCGCTGCTGGGCGTGGCCGACTCGCGCATCGAGACCACGAGCTGGGGCAAGGAAAAGCCGCGCGCCCAAGGGCACGACGAGCAGGCCTGGGCGCAGAACCGGCGCAGCGACATCGTCTATACACACGAGTAGCGCGAAGCGCCGGTAGCAGGCGGATCCGGGGGCCGCACGATCCGGCCCCTTTTTCATTTCAGGGCTACTCCTTGTAGTAGACGATCTGGTGGGAAGTGGCGAGCAGGGCGGCTTTCTCGCTCCACACTTCCGCCGTCTGGTCGAAGTAGCCGTTGCGGAACTGCTGCGCGCGCGCAGTGCCCAGTACCGGCGCTTCTCCGTTTGCGGCAAGCAGCGCCGCATCGGCATGGAAATAGGTCGTGAACGAAACCGTACCGATCGGCGCCCAGACCGGGCGGCGCACGAAGAGGCGGGGGAAGAATGCGTCGCAGATCGCGACCAAGGACACGAAGTCGAGCCGCCGCGGCGGGGCATCGCGGACCCAGAGTGTGCTTCTCGAGTCGCCTCCCTGCCGCGCGGGCGAGGAGAACCGCACCGCGCCGTCGACGAAGCGCATCTCGTAACTACGCGTCCAGGGTGCCCGCTCGAGGTTCGGCTCGACCGGCAGCTCATGCGCAGCGGGGACATCGGGAAAGCGCGCCTCGAGCACGGACCAGGTTTCTCGGCGAGACGCGAGCACCGCACTTGCCGTGGCCACGATCCGCTCTTCCTGCTTCATGACGAGCAGCCAGTGCTGCGTCGAGCGGTTGGTGCGCACGGGACTCGCTTCCACGGTGTACCCGCCGTCCGCGAGCGGTCCAGCGTAGTTGACCGTGAGCGCGATCGGGTCGCCCTGGCGACCCGGATGCTGCAGCGTCGCGTTCAGCAGCGTCGCGGCGATGACGCCGCCGAACGGTCCGACCATGTTCGCGTAGTTCGCAGAAGTGTGGCCGCGATAGAGGTCGGCGGCGAGGGGTTCGAGACGCGTGGCGGCGTCTAGAGGGTGCTTGGGCGTTGGCATGGCCCGAGTGTCGCGCATCCCGCCGCACCGCGGAAGCATCGCTAGAATGCGGCATGCAACTCGTCGCGATCGCCCGCAAGCTCGGCCGGGAGGCGGAGGCATTGCACTTTGCGGCCCCGGTTGCTTACGTCTACAACCCCCTGCAGTATGCCTGGTCCGCCCACCGGCGCTATCTCGAGCTTTACGGCGCCGGGCGGCCCGAGGTGCTGCTGCTCGGCATGAACCCAGGTCCGTTCGGCATGGCGCAGACCGGCGTGCCCTTCGGCGACGTGCGCATGGTTCGCGAGTGGCTGCGCATCGAGGCGCCGGTCGACGGGCCGGCGCGCGAGCATCCTAAGCGGCGCGTGACGGGATTCTCCTGTCCGCGCGGCGAGGTAAGCGGCCAGCGCCTGTGGGGCTGGGCGCGCGAGGACTTCGGCGTCCCGGAAAGATTCTTCGAAAAGTTTTTCGTGGCGAACTATTGCCCGCTCGCCTTCCTTGAGGCGAGCGGGCGCAACCGCACACCTGACAAGCTTCCGCGTTCCGAGCGCGCCCGATTGTTCGCGATTTGCGATCGCGCTTTACGTGCGAGCGTGACGCAGCTGGCACCGCGTTATGTCGTCGGCATCGGCGTGTTCGCCGCGGCGCGCGCCGCCGAGGCGCTGGCCGGCTTGCCGGTGACCATCGGCCGTATTCCCCACCCCAGTCCGGCGAGCCCTGCGGCGAACCGCGGCTGGAGCATCGAAATGCGGCGCGCGCTGGCAAGGCTCGGGCTGCACAGTTGAACCTGCGCCGATCTAGCAGCGACGGGCGATGAGAAAGAGCCCGGCGGAAGCGGTGGCGGCGAGGAACGCCACGGTGAAGGCGAGCGATCTTCCCCGCCACAGGCCGGCGAACCAGCGGTCGAAATCGGCGAATAGCAGCGCGGCCTTGCCACCGATACGCTCGAGTTCACGGTTGTACATCTTGGAATAAGTAGGTGCTACGGAATATGCCTGACCGTTGATGATCTCGTAAGTGGCCGCCTCGTCCGCGCCTGCGTCGGCGGCACGATAGATGAGCACGGCGGCGCACAGTCCAAGCGCCAGGATTAGGCCAGACGCAAGCTGCAGGCGCCTCTTAAGCTTTGGAGCGTCCCCGGCGGATTCCTGAAGCGACATTGCGCGGGATCAAGTCGTCGATCGCAGCAAAGCATACGCTTTTCCAGATCGGCATGAGGTACGTACTGCCCGTGCTAGACCGTCGGAGATTCCTGGAGGTGATGCTCATGATGCCAAGCGCTGTTCTCGCAAAGGGCAAAACACGGATCGCGCTTCCTCGGCCTGTGGCAAACATCGGATGTGATCTAATTGGCGCGCTGAAGGCGCGCCACAGTACGCGCGAGTTCACAGTGAAGCCCTTGCCAGCGGAGACCCTTTCCTCCCTGTTGTGGGCAGGCTTCGGCGTGAACCGGCCGCGCGGCGGCGGCCGGACTGCGCCCTCAGCACACGGCTGGCAGGAGATTGGTGTCTATGCCGCGCTTGCCGAAGGGCTTTACCGATTCGACGCCGCGGCACACGCGCTCGAACTGACGGTGGAACAGGACCTGCGCGCGCTGACCGGGGTGCAGGACTTCGTCGGTGTTGCGCCCGTCAACCTCGTCTACGTTGCCGATTTCGCGCGCATGTCGGAAGCGAGCGAAGAGGACCGGCTGTTCTTCGCTGCTTGCGATGCCGCGGTGATTGCGCAGAACGTATACCTCTACTGCGCAGCGGCGGGCCTCGCGACCGTCGTGCGCGGCCTCGTGGACCGCAAGCGGCTCGCTCCCGCCATGCGGCTGCGGCGCGAGCAGCGTATTGTCCTCGCGCAAACTGTGGGCTTCCCGGCGCAGTAGCCGCCTCTAACCATCCCGGCTGCGCAGCGCAGGGGACTGCAGCACTTCGGGATTGACGACGTTGATCGGCGCGCCGGCGGCATAGGCGACGATCTGGTCGAAGATGTCGGCGAACTGGATCGCGTACTCTTCGAATGTCACGTAGCCGATGTGCGGCGTGCAAACGACGTTGTCCAGCGCGAGCAATGGATCGTCCGGATCGCGCAACGGCTCCTTCTCGTACACGTCCACCGCGGCCATGCCGGGCCGCCCGCCCTTGAGCGCCGCCACGAGCGCGCCCGGTTCTATGAGCCGGGCGCGACTGGTGTTTACCAACAGCGCGCTCGGCTTCATGCACGCTAGGTCGGCCGGGGTAACGATGCCGCGCGTGGCATCGACCAGCCGCATGTGCAGCGATAGCACGTCGCAGCGCGCGAAGAATATTTCCTTGCTGGCGGCCACGGGCCAGCCGTCGCGGCGGGCGCGCTCGCGCGAGGCCTCGCGCGCCCACACGAGGACGTCCATGCCGAACGCCTTGCCGTAAGCCGCGACCGCCGCGCCGATCCTTCCGTAGCCGTAGATGCCGAGCGTCTTACCGCGCAGGCCGCGGCCGACGCCGATTTGCCATCTTCCTGCTTTTAGCGCGGCCATCTGCTGCGGGAGCTGGCGCATCGCCGCCAGCACCAGAGCCCAGGTGAGCTCGGCGGCCGCGTACGAGGGCGTTTCCGGGTGCTGGCTCGACGACACGACGATGCCGAGCCGCGTGCAGGCTGCGACATCGATGTGCGGGTAGACGCTGCGTTGGCTTATGAGCCGAAGCTTCGGTAGCCGCTCGAGCAGAGGGGCGCGGATCGCGGTGCGCTCCCGAATCAACACCAGCGCCTCGGTGTCGCGCAGTCTGCCCGATAGCGTGTCGATGTCCTGGACGTGATCGTTCCAGATCGTGACGCCGTGACCCGACAGCTTGCGGAAGCAGTCCAGCGTCCGCAGGGTGTCAAAGTAGTCATCGAGGATCGAAATCTTCAACCGCGCGGTCCCTTTGACGTGCGTCAAATGCCCCGCAGAAAGGTAGCACACACCCGCGCGAGCCGCGCTGCTCGTGCTGTCCTTCGCGGCAGGCGTTGGCGGTAGCCCGTCGGCCGGCCCGGGCGCCGCGCCCTGAGCCGCGGTTGTCCGCTATGCTTGGGGCGTGGACGCCCGCCTCGTACCCCCTCACGTCGCGCCGCCGCGGCGCGCGCCGATCGGTCCGGCGTTCGTGGCCAAGTTCGTGCGCAATCCGCTGCAGGTCATCCCGCAGGCGGTCTATGAACAGGACTTCGTCCCGTATCGCAGCGGCAGGGCGGGGCTCGCCTGGATAACCGCGCCTGCGTTCGTCAAGACGGTACTGCTCGACGAGCGCGAAAAGTTCCACAAGCTGGCGCAGATCCGGGTGCTCGGCCCTTTACTCGGCAAGGGCATTCTCACGAGCGAGGGTGCGGACTGGAAGTGGCAGCGCCAGACCGCCGCTCCGCTGTTCCGGCAGCAGGAGCTCGCGAACTTCGTGCCGAACTTCGTGCGCGCGGCAGAGGACGTCGCCGCTCGCTGGCGCGCCATGCCGCAGGGCGCCGTGCGGCCGATCGAGCGCGACATGACGCGCGCCACGTTCCAGGTCATCTCGACGACCCTGCTGCCGATGGCCGACGCGCAGGTCATGGACGCGATCGAGCATTCCACCGCGAACTTCCAGAGGACGGGCGCGTGGTCCCAGTTGTACGCTCTCGCCAGGTTGCCGCGCTGGCTGCCCCAGCCCCGCCAGCGGGCAAATCGGGGCGCGGTGCTCGCGCTGCGCGCGGCGGTCGGCCGGCTTTTGAACGAGCGGCGCGCGAGCGGCCTCGAGCCGCACGATCTAATGCAGAGCCTTATGCGCGCGCGCGATCCCGATACGGGGCAGGCGATGAACGACGAGCAGCTGATCGATAACCTGCTAACTTTTTATCTCGCCGGGCACGAGACGACGGCGAAGGCGCTCACCTGGACCGTCTATCTCCTGGCGCGCTCGCCGCATTGGACTGCGGCGCTGAAGGACGAAATCGCGCGCGTCACGGGCGGCGCCGCGGTCTCGGCCGGGGACATCGAGCGACTGGTGCTCGTCCAGCAGGTTCTCAAGGAGAGCATGCGGCTCTACCCGCCGGTGCCGATGATGACCCGCCAGGCGGTCGCCGAGGCGCAGCTCGGCCCGCACTCGATCCCCGCCGGGACCTCCGTCGTGATGTCGATCTACGCCATCCACAGGCACCGCACCCGGTGGAGCGATCCCGACGCGTTCGATCCGCAGCGCTTCGCGCCGGCGAAGGAGGCGCAGATCCCGCGCTACCAGTACATGCCGTTCGGCGCGGGACCGCGCATCTGTATCGGCATGGCCTTCGCGATGCTCGAAGCCACAGCAATGCTAGCGACCCTTCTGCAGCGAGCGCGCTTTGCCCCGCTCGAGGGTCACGAGCCGCTGCCGGTCGCGCGCGTCACGCTCGTCCCGCGCGGTGGCATGCCGCTGCGCGTCTGGACCGAGGCTGGTGGATGACAATCGGCAGCAGCGAGAGGAGAGCCGCGAAAGTTACTTCGCGCGCCAGCCGCCGTCGACCACGAGCGCGTGGCCGTTGACGTAATTTGCTTCGTCCGAAGCGAGCCAGCATACGGCGGCGGCGATGTCCTCCGCGGTGCCACGCGTGCCGACCGGCACCAGCGCGCGCACCTGGTCGTCGTTTACCGCGACACCGCGCTTGCTCATGTCGGGAATCCCGGCCCCGAGGATCGCCTGCGAATGGGCGCGCAGCCCGGTCGGGATCGCGCCGGGACAGACGCAGTTCACGCGGATACCGCGCGCGCCGTAGGCCACCGCCATCTGGCGCGTGAGTCCGACTACACCGTGCTTCGCTGCGATGTAGGCCGCGCCGCCGCCTGTGCCGTTCAACCCGGCCACCGAGGCCATGTTGACGATGCGGCCGCGGCCGCGCGGCAGCATCTCGCGCAGCGCCCGCTTGCAGCCGAGAAACACCCCGGTCAGATCGATATCGAGCACGCGTCGCCAGGTCGACTCGTCGAGCTCGTGCACATCGAAGTAGCCATCCAGGATGCCTGCGTTGTTGAACAGTATCTCGAGCGGTCCGAGCTCGGCGATCGCCGTGGTCACCGTCTCGTCGAGTGCAGCGGCCTTGCTCACGTCGGCCGCATAACCCGCCGCGCGCCCGCCGGCGCGCACGATCAGCTCGGCGGTCTCGCGCGCCGAAGACGGATCGAGATCGACCGCCGCGACCGCCGCACCGCGCGCGCCGAACATGAGCGCAGTCGAGCGCCCGATGCCCGAGCCCGCGCCAGTCACCACCGCCATGCGCCCGGCGAAGTTCATCGGCCAGGCCCCTCGAGGATGATGATCGAGCAGGCCGCCTCGTCGAAGCCGATCACCCCGCCGCCGTTCTCGGCGAGCGCAAGGCGCGCCCTGCGCACCTGACGCTCGCCCGCCTCGCCGCGCAGTTGCGTCGCGAGCTCGTGGATCATCGACAGGCCCGTGGCGCCGACCGGGTGGCCCTTGGAGACGAGTCCTCCGGAGAGATTGACCGGCAGCTTGCCGCCGAGCGCGGTTGCGCCCGACTCGACGAAGCGGCCGCCTTCGCCGGGTGCGCAGATGCCAAGCATCTCGCACTGGTACAGCTCGCAGAACGAGGTCGCGTCGTGCACCTCGGCGAGATCGAGGTCCGATGGCGCGATGCCGGCAGCGCGATAGGCGCGCTCGGCAGCGATGCGGCTCAAGCCAGGCTCGTCGAGCGCGCGATACTTCCCGCCCGAGAGCGTGCTCGCGCGTACCTTGAGCGCACGTTCGCGCAAGCGCGCAGGGAGCGAGGCGAGGAAGCGCTCCGAGCACAGGAGCGCCGCCGCGGCGCCGTCGCCGATCGGGGCGCACATGGCGCGCGTGAGCGGATAGCTCACGACCCGGTCCGCGAGCACCTGCTCGGGCGAGACCTCGAAGCGGTACTGCGCGAGCGGATTCTTCGCGCCCATGGCGTGGTTCTTGGATGCCCCCACCGCGATCTGGCGCTGCGTCGTGCCGTAGGTCTTCATATGATAGGCGGCCTGCATGGCGTAGGTGTCCATGAACACCGTGCCGCCGCCCGCGTTCGGTTCGAACTTCTTGCCGGCGATCTCGCCTGCGCGCGCGTAGTACGCCAGCCACTCGTCGCGGTCGAGCTGGTCGATGCCTCCGTTGAAGATCTCCTGCGTGCGCTGCGGGTCGTTCGGCACGAAAGTCTTCTCGACGCCGACGGCGAGCGACAGATCAGACTGTCCCGCCAGGACGTCCTTCCAGGCGCCGTGGAATGCCATCGATGCGGTCGCGCAGCCGCCTTCGACATTGATCATCGGCACGCGCTCGGGAAACAGGCGTTCGCGCACCAGCGGCGTGAAGCACACTTGCCCGCGGATGTTGCCTTGGCCGAAGCTGCCCATGCCGCAGTTGCCGAACCAGCCCTGCTCGATCGCGCCGCCGTCGCTCATGCCGGCGTCGGCGAGGGCCTGCAGGTAGGCCTCGCGCGCGAGGTCCTTGAAGGATTTGTCCGGCAGCTTGCCGAACCGGGTGCATGACGTGCCGATCACGTAGACCGAGCTCATGGCGCGATTATCGCACCGGCGCGATTCGGGAAAGTGCGACAATGGCCACATGCGTCTGCTCACCTTTAGGCCGCGGCGCGGCGGCGCGACGCGCGTCGGGATGCTGCTCGGCGGCGAGCGCGTGCTAGACGTCGGCGCGGCGGCGAAGCGCGCGCGCCAGCGCCTGCCTTTCGATGTGGGCGACATGCTGTCGCTCATCGGCTCGGGGCGGGCGGGACTGGCGGCGCTGCGCAAGCTCGCGCGCGGCGCCACCGGAAAGGGCGCGTCGCTGGCTGCGCTGCGCGTGCTGGCGCCGATCCCGCGGCCGCGCAAGAACGTGTTCTGCGTCGGCTGGAACTACGTGGAGCATTTCGAGGAGGGCGCCCGCGCGCGGCCGCAGGTGCAGGAGATGCCGGCGCATCCGGCATTTTTCACCAAGGCGCCAACCGCGGTGAACGGTCCGTTCGACGCGATTCCGCTGCACGCCGGCGTCACGGAAAAGCTCGACTGGGAAGTCGAGCTCGGCGTCGTGATCGGACGCGGCGGCCGCAACATCGCCGAGGCCGACGCCATGAAGCATGTCTTCGGCTACACGGTGGTGAACGACGTTTCGGCGCGCGAGGTGCAGCGTCAGCACGGGCAGCAATGGTTCAAGGGTAAGAGCCTGGACGGCACGTGTCCGATGGGGCCGTGGATTGTCACCGCCGACGAGGTACCCGACCCGCAAGCGCTGCGCGTCATATGTCGCGTGAACGGCGCGGTCAAGCAGGATTCGAGCACCCTCCATATGTATTTCCGCATCCCGCGCATCATCGCCGAGCTGTCGGCCGGCTTGACCCTGGAGCCGGGCGACGTCATTTCGACCGGCACGCCCGCCGGCGTCGGCCACGCGCGTACGCCGCCCGAGTTCATGAAGGTGGGCGACCTGCTCGAGACCGAGGTGGCCGGCATCGGCGTCCTGCGTAACCGCATCGGCGGCTGAGCAGCGCTACATGATCTGGTTCACCACGCCGCCGTCGGCGCGCAGTGCCGCGCCGGTCGTGGCCGAGGCACCCTCGCCGCACAAGTAGACCGCCAGATTCGCGACTTCCTCGGCGGAGGTGAAGCGCCTGAGCAGCGACGTGGGGCGAAAGTGCGCGAAGAAGTCCGCCTCGATCTCTGCGACCGTCTTGCCTGCGGCCCTGGCGCGCTCGGCGCGCAGGCGCTCGGTATTCTCGGTCCGGGTCGGGCCCGGCAGCAGCGTATTGACCGTGACCCCGGTGCCCGCCAGCTCCATCGCCAGCCCGCGCGACACGGCGAGCTGGGCGGTCTTCGTCATGCCGTAGTGGATCATCTCCTTCGGGATGTTGAGCGCCGATTCGCTCGAGACGAACAGCACGCGACCCCAGCCGTGCCTCGCCATGCCTGGCGCGTAGCGCCGAGCGAAGCGTATGCCGCTCAGCACGTTCGTCTCGTACAGGCGCAGCCAATCGGTGTCCGGGATGTCGAAGAACCCTTTGCGCTCGTAGATGCCGAGGTTGTTCACCAGGATGTCCACCTCCGCCACGCGCGCGAAGACGGTCTCGGCGCCAGCCGCCGAGGCGCAGTCGGCAGCGACGCCATCGGCCTGGGCACTGGGCAGCGAACCGCGCAGGCGGCCGAGCGCCGCATCGACCGAGGCCTGGCTACGTCCCGTGAGCGTGACCCGCGCACCCTCCGCGGCGAGGCCGCGCGCGATCGCATAGCCGATTCCGGCGGTGGAGCCGGTGACCAGGGCGCGCCGGCCGTTGAGCTTCAGATCCATGTTGCCCTCCTTGCCGCGCCTATGATAAACGGAGGACCATGAAGCTCGACCTCAAGCTCGGGCAGAAGGCTGTATGGCAGCGGCGCATCGAGGCCGAGCACGTGCGCATGTACCGCGATATCACCGGCGACGCGAATCCGCTGCACTTCGACGAGGCGTACGCGAGGGCCACGACCTTCGGCCGGCTGATCGTGCACGGCGGCATCACGGCCGGGGCGTTGAACGCGCTCGTCGCCGAGCGAATGCCCGGACCCGGAAGCGTGTTCATAAAGCAGGAGCTGGAATACGTCGGTCCGGCCTACGTCGGCGACGAGCTGAGCGCGCACGGCGAGGTCGTCTGGCTGCACGACAGCAAGCCGGTATGCCGCCTCGAGGTGCGGGTCACCGCCAGGGGGCGGGGCGAAGCGGCGGAGCGAACCTGCATCAAAGGGCAGTGCATCGTGTACCGGGCGGCGCCGGGCTGAGGAATTATCCCGCAGTCCCGTGGCATTCTCACTTGCCGACCCCGGGGAATTCAGAGTAGCTTAACCGCAGCCAGGAGAGAAAAATTACCAGCCTGGATTCGGACTTTTCGCAGAACGTGCGTTGAATGGACCAGGGGAGACTCGGCCGCTATCGCATACTCGGCGTTCTTGGGCGCGGCGCCATGGGGGTCGTGTATCGTGCGGAAGACCCACTGATCGAGCGCGAGGTCGCGATCAAGACGCTTAACCCAGACCTCCCCGAAGAGGTCATGGACGAGGTGCGCGAACGCTTCCTGCGCGAAGCGAAGAGCGCCGGGCGGCTCAACCACCCGAATGTCGTCACCATCTACGATGTCGGCGAGCAGGACCAGATCGCGTACATCGCGATGGAGCTGATCGAAGGGCGCACGCTGCAGCAGATGCTGCGCGCACCCGAGCGCTTGCCGCTCGAGACCGCGGTCGATCTCGCGGCGCAGATCGCCGAGGGACTGGATCATGCGCAGCGCTTCGCGATCGTGCATCGCGACGTGAAGCCCGGCAACGTCATGGTCTCGCCGTCGGGCCGCGCGAAGCTCACCGATTTCGGCGTGGCCTACGTGCCCTCGTCGGACGTCACGCAGGTCGGGACCGCGCTTGGCTCGCCGCGCTATATGTCGCCCGAGCAGGTGCTCGGCCTGCCGATCGATCCGCGCTCGGACATTTTCTCGCTCGGCTCCGTGCTGTACGAAATGCTCACCGGCAAGACGCCGTTTGAAAGGCCCGGAGAGCCGACGACGCTGAACCTCATGAATCGCATCGCGCGCGAGCCGCACGTTGCGGTGACCCGCGTCGATTCCCGCATCCCGGCAGTGTTCGATCGCATCCTCGCGCGCGCGCTGGCTAAGAACGCGGCCGAGCGCTATTCGCGCGCCGGCGACATGGCCGAGGACCTGCGCAATTTCCGCGCGCCCGGGCACAGCGTCACGGCGCCGGCGCCCGACCCGGACGAATCGAGCGCCCAGCTGATGCAGGAGCTCGAGGCGTTCTCACGCGACTTCGAGCTGGCCCAGGAGGAGCGCACGCGCGCAGAGCGCGAGCAGCGCGCGCGCAAGGAGGAGGCGTTGCGGCACTGGGCCGAGTCGGAGGCGCGCAAGCAGGCGGATTTCGAGCGCCGGCGTGATGCCGACGCGCAGGCCCCAGCGCGGCGCGCCGGCGCGCTCGAGACGCTGCGCAGCCGCGCCGCGACTCGCAGTCCGGTCGAGGAGCAAGCGCAACGCCGCGCCGAGACGGTCGCGCGTATCGATAGCAGCCTGCGTACCGCCTACCAGTACTTCACGGAGTTCGCGGCTGAGCTCAATCGAGTGCTGCCGACTTCAGGGCATCCGCTCGACATGGTGTACCTGCGACAGTCGCCGCACACCACGCTTTCGGACGCGTTTGCCGATTACCGCACGCACAAGATCGCCGACGCGCACGTCTGCGACTACGTGGTGCTGCGATTCAAGGCGCGCTATGCACCGCCGCCGGCCATCGACCTGGCGGGCCAGGATATCCAGCGCTGCAAGGAGTACCTGGCCGGGCATAACGTGCCCTACGAGCTGCGCGAAACGAAACGGAACGACTTCGGCCAGGTCACGCACGCGACGCTCACCTTGAGCGGCCTGATTCCCTGCGAGGTGACCCTGCGCGCCGACTTGGACACTCTACGCATCGCGATCGACCTCCTAAACGTGCGCAAGATCGGCCGCGCACGCTTGCGCATCGTGCCCGAAGCGCTCACCGACGAACTGGTGGATCAGCTCGGGACGTACGCGCTCGGGCTCGATTCGGAATTCGGCAAGCACCTCGGGACTTGATCGCGGGCCGGTCGGCCGCGCTCACGCGCTCGGGCGCGGTGGATCGTCGGCCGGGAAAGCGGATGGCGCGCCCGCGAGCCAGGCGCGGCCGTGGGCGTACAGGCGCTCCAGCACCGGCCCCTTCAGCTGCGGCAGATCGAGCTTGATCGTGAAGCCGTTCTTCGACTGCAGGTAGGCAAGGTGCCGGTAGCCCTCCGGGAAGCGCGCCAGCAGCGCTGAGTCCAGCCACAGCTGTGCGCCGGGATCTACCGGGTCCATGCGGTCCTTTTCGTAGATCGGCTGGCGCCGTACGATCGCCCAGCGCCCGACGCGCCTTTCGAAGAAATCGAAGAACCGCCCCGTGCACACGACGTCCACCGGCACCCCGTCGACCGCGGCGCGCTGGCTGATCGTCATCTTGGTTTGCGCTACGGCGCGCGCGCCGTGCAGGTCGATGCTCGTGCCGCCGAGGAAATGCAGGATGCTCACGCCCTTCTCGAATCCCGCGCGGCTGACCTCGATGAAACGCGATGCGGGTCCCTGGAACCAGGTCGCGGTCATCCAGCCGTCCTCGTGCCACACCGTGCGAAAGCGCTCCCAGTCGCCCGCGTCGCGCCACAGCGCCCAGTTCTGCACCGTCTCGGCGATCGCCAGCCGGTCCCGCAGCAAAGTGTCCATGGCCGGGAATCTATTTGATCTGGCTCAACGCGGCCAGTGGCCGCTGCTCCATCATGGCCTGTCGCGCGCCGGCCTCAGAACGGCTGCGAATGGGCGTATCAGCGCGCTTGATAACCGGACGGGAGGGGCGCTCGGATAATGCATCGGCTGGGGCGGGCGAATGGCAAGAGGCTGACATGTCGAATAGGTTGAGCATCATGGTGGTGTCCGGCAGCCGCGAGCGGCTGCAGATGGCGGCGATGGTCGCGTCGGTGGGGGCGGTGGGGGGAAGCGACGTCCGCGTGTTCCTGTCGATGAACGCGTTGCCGTTTTTCGTCAAAGGCAAGGGCAAGGACGCGCCAGCGGAAGGCAAGGTCGGCGAGCTGCTGGCGCAGAAGAAAGCGCCGCCGTTCGCCGAGCTGTTCTCCAACGCGGTGGAACTCGGCGACGCGAAGATCTATCCTTGCTCGATGGCCATGGACGTGCTCGAGCTCGAGCAGAGCGACCTCGAGCCCTATGTGGGCGAGGCGATGGGCCTGACCAAGTTCCTAGACGATGCGAGCGAAGGGCAAGTCTGGTCCTTCTGAGATTGGCACTATGAGAGGCGTAAGACGATGACGACCAGGAAACTGGTGGATGCACGGGGCAGCTTCTGCCCGGGACCCCTAATGGAGCTGATCGCGGCGATGAAGGCCGCTTCGATCGGCGACGAACTGGAGGTGCTGTCGACCGACAAGGGCTCGGCCAACGAGATCCCGGAGTGGATCCGCAAGGTCAAGCACGAGCACCTCGAAACCACAGAGGAAAACGGCGTCTGGCACGTGGTGGTGCGCAAGGCCAAGTGACGGCGCGGCGAATGGTGGCTAACCGGAGGAGGAGACGATGAAGATCCTGGTGGTAGGCGGGGGGATGGGGGGCACGATTCTGGCGAACAACCTGGCGCGTCGGCTTGCGGGCGAGCTGCGCGGCGGCAAGGCCCGCATCACGATGCTGTCGGCCTCCGACAAGCACATGTACCAGCCCGGGCTGCTTTACCTGGCAGTCGGGCGCGCGACGCCCGACGAGCTGTACCGCGACCAGCGGAGCCTGCTGGAGCCGGGAATCGAATTTCACGTCGATCCGGTCGAGAAGTTCGAGCTGGACAAGAACCAGGTCACGGCGAAGAGCGGCAAGACCTACGGCTACGACGTGATCGCGATCGCCACCGGCTCGCGCCCGGTCGCGAATGAGATCCCCGGACTCGCCGAGAACGCCGAGCAGTTCTACACCGAGGAGTCGGCGCTCAAGATGTTCAAGCGCCTGCAGCAGTTCCAGGGCGGTCGCGTGGTAATCGCGGTCGGCGTGCCGCACAAGTGTCCCATGGCGCCGCTCGAGATTACGTTCATGCTGTACGACTACTTCAAGGACCGCGGCATCCTCGACAAGAC
>Ga0316620_10000117_pt1 | contig 31432 bp, 20 predicted proteins | sample OWC_Aug_M1_C1_D5_FD_207651 | JGI IMG/M metagenome (GOLD analysis project Ga0316620, IMG submission 207651) | Wetland soil microbial communities from Old Woman Creek delta, Ohio, United States - OWC_Aug_M1_C1_D5_B | ecosystem: Environmental > Terrestrial > Soil > Wetlands | place: USA: Ohio...
ACGGTCAGCGGTGGTTCGCTTCGCTCCTCAGAGCGCGCTCCCCGCGGAGTGCCCGGCACGAACCAACCTCGGCCCGCTGCCCGGGCCGACGTTGCTTCATGCCCGGCACGTCCCGACAAACGGCTGCCGGAGGCCGAGCCGGGGACGGAGGCGGGGCCGGAGCCCGAGCCGGGGACGGTCCCGGAGCCGGGGCCGGTCGCGGACACGGAGACGGAGCCGGCTAGATCTTCAGCGTCGTCCCGCAGTAGGTACAGCTGAACATGCCGGTGGCCTTGACCGGAATCGGGCCGCCGCAGCGCGGGCAGATCATCTCGATCGGCGCCGACAGCTCCTTGACCTTGTCCTCGGAATGGCGGGCGCGCATGTTGTCCTGGAAGTCGCCGAAGCGGCCCCAGGCGCGGGCGATGATGCCCATGGCGTAGTCGACCGCGCGCTGCTCGTCGTGGATCGGCATGATCTTCTGGGCGCCGATCGCCTCGCCCCACTGGTCGTCGACCTCGTCCCCGGAGCGGCCTCCGGGTCGCCGCAGGAACCACACGTTCCAGCGCTCGCAGACCTTCTTCCAGGCGTCGAGGGAGTCGACGTCGTGGGAAACCTTGTCCCCCAGGTAGTGCGCGACCTGAGCCTTGGGCACCGAGGGGTGCATGGTGATGTCCCCGAACACGATCAGGAACGGCGGCTCGTCGAGCGCCGGTAGCTCGACGTGGGTGTTGACCCAGTGGGCGAAGAGCCCATAGCTCTCCGGCGCGTCCCCTCCCCCGCCCTCGCCGAACAGGGAGCCCAGCAGCTGCTCGAGATCGTAGCCCGAGGCGAAGCTGGTGACCTGCAGCGGCCAGCGGTCGCACGAGGCGTCGCCGATGGCCGCGAAGCTGACCGCAAGGTCCTCCCGGTACTGCGACAAGGTGTTGTACAGCAGCGGCAGGCGGTCGAAGATCTCGACCGGCCAGTGAGCCATCGACCCGGTCACGTCGACCGCCACCATGAGCGGGTTCTTCGACTTCGTCGAGATCCGCTGCGACGGGTCGACGACCTTCTCCACCGGCCCCGAGCGCGCGGCGTAGGTGCGCGGCCCTGCGGCCGCTTCCCGCTCGGCTGCGGCCGCCCGCTTGGCGGCGGTCTTGGCGTCGTACGAGTAGCCGCTCTTGCCATACCAGCTGCTGGTGTCAGAGTCCCACGAGTACATGCCTGCTCCTCACTGCGCCGCGTCCCGGGCCAGGGTCTCGAGCCCGAACTCCCGCCGAAACCGCTGGTCGAGCTGGTTGACGACGATGTAGTCTGCCACCGCCAAGGGAACGAGCTCCTTCCAGCCATCGCCGCGGGCCATTTCGCGCCTGACCATTGTGCCATCGATCGCAATCCGTTCGCCCTCGGCGACCAGCTCGACCGGCCGGCACACCCGGTAGACGCCCTCCATCAGGCTCGTCACGTACGGGTTGTCGGTGACAAAGAGGTCGAGCGGGCCAAAGAGCTCGCGCACCATGCTCCGCCAGCGGGGGCCGTGGCCGAGGTCCGCGACCGGCAACAGCCTGAAGTTGTCGCGCCCTGCGAGCACCAGGCGGATCATGTCCGCCGTCTCCTCGACTGTGAACGGGTTGCGCCGGTCGTAGCGGTTGGCGCTGCCGATGCCGATGAGGGCCTCGTCGGCGCGGTCGCACAGCGCGCGCAGCACCGGCGCCTGTCCCAGGTGGACCGGCTTCCAGCGGGCGACCATGCCGATGCGGGCCACGCGCTCCATGCGCCGAGTATCCCATCCGTCGTGTTCTCCGGAGAAGTCCGGAAGGCCGGCGGCCGTTGGCCCCCGTCTCACCCATCGCCTCCCTGGCTCCTCCCGCACCGGGGCCGGCTGCAGACTGACAGCGGTCGGCGATGCTAAGCTCGGCGCCGGAGACGGCCATGCTCAAGCCCGGTTCACGGTTCGGCGAGTACGAGGTCCTGGACGTCATCGGCCAGGGCTCGTCGGCGATCACCTACAGCGCGCACCGCCCCGGGGACTCGAGCCTGGTCGCCCTCAAGGTGCCCCGCCCCCAGAGCCTCATGGACACCACCTTCGTGGTCCGCTTCCTGCAGGAGGGCGCCCTCGGCCTCAAGCTTCGCCACCGCTCGATCGTGCGCGTGCTCGACGCCGGTGAGCACCAGGGCGTCCCCTTCCTGGCCATGGAGTTCGTCAACGGGACCACCCTCGCCGACCACCTGGTCGCCGGCCGACGCTTCCCGCTGCACGACGCGCTCGAGCTGTGCCGCGAGGTCGCGGCGGCTCTGGCATACGCCCATCGCCACAAGGTGGTCCACCGCAACCTCAAGCCCGGCCACGTCATGCTCCTGCCGGAAGGCCGCATCAAGGTCATGGACCTGGGGGTGGCCAGGGCCGTGGGCGACGTCGGCATGACCAGCCCCAACGTCTTCCTCGGCACCCCGCAGTACGCCGCGCCCGAGGCCAGCGACGCCCGCCACGCCGACCACCGCTGCGACCTCTACTCGCTCGGCGCCATCCTGTTCGAGATGCTCGAGGGTCGCCCGCCGTTCCCGGCGCGCACCGTGCTCGAGCTGCTCGAGGCCCGCCGCGACAAGGGCTTCCCGACCCGCGAGTCGCTCAGTAACCCGCCGCCGGATCCGGTCTGGCAGCTGATCCAGCGGCTGTGCGCCGAGAGGCCCGAGGCCAGACCGCAGAGCGCCGACGAGGTGGTGGCCGAGATCGACCGGGTCCTTGGCGAGCTGCCCGCCTGAAGCCCATCCCACCGCTCGCCACCCGCCGAGTTGCTTGACGTGGTGCCAGTCGGCCATGACGGGGCTTCATCACCACGAAGGGTGAGAACAGGGCCGCCGCATTCGCAGCGTGCAGTCGGCGAAGCGCCCACCCTGACCGATCCCCTCTCCCGTTCCCGAGCCCGAGCCCGTTACCGTTACCGTTAGCGTTGCCGAGCGGAGGCTTCGGTCGAGCCGGCCGGATCGGGAATGGGTTCGGGACGGGGATCGGGATCGGTCATGACGGAACCTCGCGACCAACAAGGAAGAAGGCCGGTGCCGCCATCTTCGGAGCAGGCACTTACGTGCGCGCTGCGGGCCGGTGACCGATGATCAGCCAGCGGAAGCGGCCGAAGGGGCGACGTTCGACCCGCTCGAGGCCGGCCGCCTCCATCCAGCCGCGGATCGCGGGCTCGGTGTGGGTGTCGCCGAAGGAACGCATGTTGATGGCGAAGAGCGCGCCCATCAGGCTGCCCTGGCGGGCGTCGTCAATGGAGAAGTCCAGCACCACCAGCCGACCGCCGGGCGCCAGCGCCACGGCCGAGCGGCAGACCAGCGCCGCCGCCCCATCCGCCGCCTCCTGGTGGAGCACGCTCGCGATGAGCACCAGGTCGTAGCCCTGGCCGAAATCCGAGGTGTGGTAGTCGCCCCCCACGAACTCGATCCTATCGGCACATTCCGCGGCTGCGCCCTCGGCGGTCGCCAGCTCGACCACCTCTGGCGTGTCGAGCACGGTCGCCCTCAATCCGGGCCGGGCGCGGCACAGGGCCAGGGCGTAGTGGCCGAAGCCGCCGCCGACATCGAGCATGCGCTCGACGCCGTCGAGCTCGAGCTCGGCGGCGAGCCGGCGCGCGAGCTCGCTGCCCATGGCGCGCATGGCCGCGCCGAAGCGCCTCATGCCCGCCGGGTCGCGGCGTCTCACCGTCCACTCCTGCCCCCTGAGCCAGGGCTCGAGATTCTCGCCCCAGCGGTCATAGAGGTCGTGGGAGTGCTCGAGAAAGGGCGTGACCTCCTCCGGCCCGCGCCGGAAGTGGGGCGCGAGGGTGTCGACCATCCGATAGCGGTCGCCCACCGGCTCGACGATGCCGAGCGCGGTCAGGGCGCGCACCACCTTGCCCAGCGGGTGCGGGGCGAGCCCGAGCTCGGTGGCGAGCTCCTCCACCGTCGTCTCATGCTCGGCCAGGCTCGACAGCACGCCCGCCCTCGCCGCCACGGTGATCACACGGTGGCTGGCAAAGCCCCACAGGAGCTCCTGCAACCCGTCGAGGTCGAGCGTGGTGGTCACTGCCGCCTCCTGTTCCTCGATCACTGCGCGGGCAGCTTGCCGCCGACGATCCGCTTGACCAGGCGGCCGCGCTCGAACCGCTCGGTCAGGCCGACGCCGTTGGCGATAGCCAGCGTCTCCTGGTCCACGGTCGAGGGATAGCGCTGCTGGAACTCGGCCAGGGTCATGGCCTGGGGCAGACGCACGATCTCGACCTTCTTGGGGGTGACGTCGAGGTGGGGACGGCTGGTCAGGGTCTTGAAGGTGGGCATCGACTTCTGGATCGCGCTCTGGTGGCCGGGCCAGCTCGTGGACGAGGCGTAACCGAGCAGGCGGAAGATCCTGCCCTTGTGGCTGAAGAAGGTGACCACACCCTCCACGTTCCCGGCCCCGCCGCCCGCGGGCTGAGGGCGGGTCCGAAAGCGGTCGTACCCCTGCCGCCACGGCTTCAGCTGCTCGACGTCGTCGCGTTCGAAGAATGCCCGAGAGGCATCGCCCGGGGTCGCGCCCTCGGCCAGGCTCAGCGTCAGCACCCCATCCTGCTCGGGGCTGACGGCGTTGACCGCCTGGCGCTGGTTGACCACCTGCCAGCCGGCGGGAAAGGTCAGCTGGAACTCGAGCTGGGGATGGTAGAAGACGCTGCCCACCAGGTAGCCTTCGCGCGGGTTGTCGCCGAAGATCATGCCCTGCAGGCGCTGCAGGTAGCTGTCGCGCTCCACCTTGCCGCTGCGCTGCGCCTCGGGCAGTGCGCTGATCTGATCCACGATCCGCTGCGACCGGTTCTCCGGGTTGGGGTGGGTCGACAGCCAGACCGGGATCCGTCCTCCGCCCTGGGCCTGGCTGACCCGGTTCAGGGTCTGGAAGACCATCGGCAGCTGGTTCGGGTCGTAGCCGCCGCGGCTCAGGTAGCGCAGACCGAGGTCGTCCGACTGGCGCTCGTCGTCGCGCGAGAACTTGAGGAACAGCAGCCCCAACGCCTGCTCGGCCAGGCCGCCGTACTCCCGGAACTCCTCGCTCACCGCCGAGGCGATGGTCAGCCCGACCCCCGCCAGCTGGGCGCGGCTCATCTGCTCGACCGAGTGGCGGGCCGTCACGTGCCCGATCTCGTGGCCGAGGACCCCCGCCGCCTCGGCCTCGGAGTTGAAGTGGGTGAGGATGCCGCGGGTGAGGTAAATGTACCCGCCGGGCAGGGCGAAGGCGTTGACCGTGGGGTCGTCGAGGACGGCGAAGGTCCACGGCAGGTGCGGCCTCTCCGAGCTCGCCGCCAGGCGCGAGCCGACGTCCTGAGCCCAGGTCTGGAGGGCCTGGTCTGGGTAGACGCCGTAGGCCTCGCGGATCTGCTGGTCGGCATCGCGGCCGACGGCGATCTCCTGCTGCTCGCTCATCAGGGTCAGCTGGCGCTGGCCGGTGGCCGGGTTGAGGGTGCACGAGCTCTGGGCGACGAGCAGGGCAGCACCGAGCAAGCACGACCAGAGGTTGCGTTGCGTTCTCGCGGTCATCGGCACCTCCATTGACCCTGGTTACACGGGGCGAGGGCCGCCCCTCCTTCACCTCTCCAGGATACGCAACCCGGCCGCCCTGGCCCAGCCGAGGGCCTGGGCCCACTCCTCGGCGGTGAGGCGGCGGGAGATGTCGGGAAACTCATGGGCCCGGTGCTCCGGCCGGTACTGGGCCATCAGGTTGACCCAGGTGTCGGGCGACAGCTCGTCGGCAACCCAGCGCACGAAGCGATCGGTGCCGGCGACGTTGTGGGGCATGACCAGGTGGCGGACGATCAGGCCGCGTCGGGCCACGCCGCGCTCGTCGACAATGAGGTCTCCGACCTGCCGGTGCATCTCCTTGATGACCGCCGCCGCCACCTCGGGGTAATCGCTGGCCTCGAAGGAGTACTTCGCGGCCATCTCCCCGTCCTGGAACTTGAAGTCAGGCAGGTAGATGTCGACGATCCCGTCGAGCATCTCGATCACGTCGAGCGCATCGTAGCCGCCGGTGTTGTAGACCAGCGGCAGGCGCAGACCCTTGGGAATGGCGAGGCGTAGGGCGCGGACGATGTTGGGCACGACGTGAGTCGGCGTCACCAGGTTGATGTTGTGACAGCCCGACGCCTGCAGCTCGAGCATCATCTCGGCCAGCACCTGGTGGGAGACCAGCGTTCCGTCGCCGCGGTGGTTGATCTCCCAGTTCTGGCAGAACACGCAGAGCAGGTTGCAGTGGGAGAAGAACACGGTGCCCGACCCGTTGGCGCCGACCAGGGGCGCCTCCTCGCCGAAGTGGGAGAACGCGCTCTTGACCTTGGGTTGGGCGGTGGCCTGGCAGACGCCGGTTTCACCCTCCAGCCGGTTTGCGCCGCATGCCCGCGGGCAGCAGCGGCAGCTCGCATAGAGCTGCCACAGGTCGCTCTCGCGCCGCGCCAGCTCCCCGGACCTCTCCAGGGCCAGGTAGGCCGGCTCGAAGCCCGCCGCTGGCGGCTGCGCGCTCGCTCCGCTGACCGCCTCCCGTTCCGTCGCGATCTTCCGGCATGCCGGTGGAAGCAGCGCGAACCCGCCGAGCACCACCAGCGAGCGCTGTACGAATCCCCTTCGCGACGAGACCATCACCGCCTCCGGTCCTGAGCCGCAATCAGAATGTGGGTGATGTGCGTCGAAGACGCAAGCTCACAGCGCTCTCCGCAGCCTGGTTCGGGCTTCTCCTTCGCGCCTCAGCGCTGCGGCAGTACCGACACGAGCAGGGTGGCGTCAGGAGGCCGGTCAGTTCACCTGCACCGGCAGCGAGCCGCCCGGGAGCGCCGGATTGAGCACCCACGGGCAGTTGCCCGTGATGCACACCTCGAGGTAGAAGCAGCCGTTGTTGAGGGCGTCGGCGATGTCCTTGGCGGTCTCCAACGACGGGTCGTCGCCGCTGGGCGCCGCCAGGATGATGGCCTCGACATCGGCGATCGCCTCGCCGATCGAGGTCGCGCCTCCCAGATACTCGGGCAGCCCCACCGGGGTGTCGAGCGAGATCTTGTCGGTCGCCACGTTGAGCCACAGCGCCGCCAGCTGGCGCAGCGCGCGGCTCAGCCAGGCATCCGGACCCTGAGGATCGAAGTCGACAACCAGAAACGAGCACGGATCGTCCGCCCCGGTCAGCTCGTCAAAGACCGCCGACCCGGCGTAGACGATGGAGAAGAACTTGTACGGATCCTCCTTGGGCTGGTCCTCGCACTGCTGCTTCCAGTAGCCGATCGTGCGCGGGGCGCAGGGCTCGGAGCCACAGGCGCTGACGCGCGTGCTTGAGCTGGCGGTGCACCCGGCGGCGTCGGTCACCGCGAGGGTGTAGACGGTGGTCATTGCCGGCGCAGCCGTGGGGTTGGCGGCGGCCGGGTCGGAGAGCCCGTCGACCGGCGTCCACGAGTAGACGTAGGGCGGCGTCCCGGCAGAGGCTGCCGGAGACCCGCCAATCGTCACCGGGCCCGGGCAGGCGTCCTGGTCCGGGCCTGCGTCGGCCACCAGGTCGTCGACGAAGACGACCACCGTGTCCGAGGCCGAGAGCTGACCGCAGGTGCACCCGTGATGCCCGCAACCGGAGCCGGCCACCGTGACCGTGACCTGGTAGGTCGTGGTCTGCGCCGGGCAGGCCGTCGGGTCGCTCGAGCTGGGATCGGAAAGTCCCTCGGTCGGCTGCCAGGAGAAGACCAGGGTGCCGTGGCTCCCGCCGCAGCAGCAGGAGTGCTTGGCGGCGGCGTGCAGGGTCGTGCACCAGCCGGCGCACACCACCACGTCGTCGCCCGCGTTGACCGTCAGCCCACACTGGTGACAGCCACCGCCCCGCCCGCCGCCGCCGCGCGCAGCTGCCACTGCACACGGAGTCACGACGATCAGCAGAGCTGCCACGACGAGCAACGAGACGCGGAAATTCTTCACGGTGCCCTCCCCCTTCGCATCGACCCCGCTGTGGTTCTCCCCGTCACAGCTGCGGCAACGTCCTGACCCAAGGGGAGAGCGGGTGACGACAATTACAGCCTAGGGGGACGGGTGCGGCGTGTCAATCGACACTCCACGCCGAGCCGCACCGCCGCCTCCGGACCGCGCCGCCAGACGCTCCAGAATGGTGCCTGGCACCACGTTAAATAGCTCGCTCCACAGTGACCGGCGAGACTGACCTCAGCTGGCCTGCCGGTCCAGGATCTCCTCGATCTGGTCCATGATGTCGTTCATGGCCGCGACAAAGGCCCTGATCGGCGCCGGGGTGGTCATGTCCACGCCGGCGTCCCTGAGGATCTCGGTCGGCGGCTTGGAGGCGCCGGCCTCGAGCAGCTGGCTGACGTAGCGCTCGACGCCGCCGTTCTCACCGCTCAGGATCTGCTCCTGGAAAGCGGTGGCAGCGATGAAGCTCGTGGCGTAGCTGTAGACGTAGAAGTTGTAGTGGAAGTGGGGGATGAACGCCCACTCTACCTGGTACAGGTCGTCGATGCGACACACCCCCTGGTGATGGCCGTGGTACCGCCGCAGCAGCTCGAGATAGGCCCTGCTCAGACTCTCGCCGGTGATCGGCTCCCCGCGCTCCACCATCTCGTGCATCTCGAGCTCGAACTCGGCAAACATGGTCTGGCGGAAGACCGTGGTGCGCATGGCCTCGAGGAAGTTGCCGAGGATGGCCAGGCGTTGCTGGTCGTTGTCGGCCAGCGTCAGGCTGTGCTTGAAGAACAGCCACTCGGCGGTGACCGAGGCGACCTCGGCGACGAAGGTCTCGTAGTCCGACATGGCGTATGGTTGCGCCTTGCTGGAGAGGGCCGAGTGCATCATGTGACCGGCCTCGTGGGCCAGGGTGGAGGCGCTCAGGTAGTCGTCCTGGTGGTTGAGCAGCATGTAGGGGTGCACGTCGTAGGCGCTGCCCGCCATGTAGGCGCCAGAGCTCTTGCCGGTGCGCGGGTAGACGTCGACCCACCGGCTCTCCAGGGCGTGGCGCATGTACGCCACATACTCCAGGCCCATGGGCGCGAAGGCCTCCAGGACCAGTTGCTTGGAGCGCTCCCACGGGTAGACGTCCTCGACCGAGCCGACCAGCGGCGGGTAGAGGTCGTGGTAGCCGAGGTCGCTCACGCCGAGCATGCGCGCCCGCAGCTTCAGGTAGCGGTGAAGAGCGGGCAGCGAGCTGTTCACCTCCGCGATCAGCATCCGGTAGACCGCCGGGTCGACCTCGACCTCGGACAGGGAGCGGTCCAGCGAGCCTTCATACTTGCGCGCCTGGGCCTTGTAGACGTGCTCCTTGACCGTGGTCGCCAGGGCCGCGGCCAGGGTCTGCTGGAAGGCGTCGAGCTGGCGATAGAACACGTCGTAGCTCCTGATCCGATCGAGCCGGTTGGACGAACTTCGGCCCTTGGTGTAGCCGGAAGGGTCGACCCGCAGCTCGCTGCCGTCAGCCAGGGTGATGGTCTGCCACGGGATTTCGGCGTCGAGGAGCAGACCACCGATGGTCTGGCCGCCGTCGTCGAGGAGGGTCGCCAAGCCCAGAATCTCCTCGGCGTCCGAGCCGAGGGTGTGGAGGCGCTTTTTCTCCAGCTTCTCGAGGTGCCGGCGGTAAGCTGCCAGCCCGGGCTCGGTCGCCAGGTAGGCCCGGATCGTGTCGGCCGGGAGGGAGAGGACCTCGGGGTCGATCCACGCCGTCTTGGCGTTGAACTCGGCCTGCATCTGCAGCACCGTCTGCTTCATCCCCTGCGGCCCCTGCTCCCGGGTGTCGCTGTCGGAGAGCAGGCTCGCGTAGACAGCGAGGCGGTTGAGCGACCTCCTCATGTCGAAGTACAGGTCGAGGGTCTGCTTCAGCTTGGACGCGTCCTGGCCCAGGGTTCCGCGCAGGGGCTCGAGCCTGCCGAGCATGGCCGGAACCTCTTGACGCGCCTGCTCCCAGGCCTGGTTGTCGGGGTAGAGGTCGGTGAGGTCCCAGGTGTGCTCCTCGCCGGCCGAGGCCGGAGAAGGGGTCGCCAGGACCAGCGCGATCGCGCCCACGATCAGTGGCAGCGCGCGCGTGAGGCCGACGCTGCGATGGCTGTGTGTCATGAGTACCCTCCTTGGCGGCAGAGCTCGCACAACGCGCCGCAGTCTACCACCTCGATTCCGGGGACCGTTGAGCGCCGGAGCGGATCGGATCGAGGATGCCGGCGGCCTCTCTCCACCCGCTCCGGTGGCCGGGCGGTGGACCCGTTCCCTACTCCGTGCTATCTATCGCTCATGCCGTTGCGCGACTCCCTGGTCGCCGTTCTCGCCGAGCCCACCGCCGACCGGCTGTGGACGCTGCGGGCCGACCTCCTCGAGGCCGAGGTTCCGGCCGGGGCCGGGATCTGGTCGGTGCTCGATCGCTTCCACGAGTACGTCGACCGCCTCGCCACCGGCCTCTCCTCCCGGGACTACAGCAACCTGGCCTCCAAGATGGACATCTCGGCCGTCGGCGGCGTGGTCCTCGAGCAGATCCTCGAGACCGAGGACCCGCTCAGCCTGGCCAACCGGCTGTTCAGCGGCCTCATCTCCGAGGGGCTGATGGTGCTCGCCACTCGCCAGCACGTGAAGGCCTGGGAGGGTGAGCTGGGGTCGGTCTACCGGGCCGCGGCCTGGGGTCTCTACGAGGAGCTCTGGAAGTGGACGAGCGAGCGCAACCCGTCCCTCGAACCGGCGGAGCGCAGGCGCCTGATCGAGCGCCTGCTGGCGCCCCTCCACGCCGCCGAGACGCCACCCCCGGTCAAGGCGATCCTCATCGGTCGTCTCTTCCAGGTCCTGCTCGCAGCCCACGTGACCAGGGTCGCTCGGGCGTAGCGGCGCGGGCCTACCGGCAGCCGAGGCGGGCGCGCGCCTCGTCGAGGGCCGGATTGGGCCCGGCAAGCTCAGCCGCGCGTTCCAGATCGGCGCATGCCTGAAGCCGCATCCCGAGCCCCGAGTCGACCTCGGCCAGGAGCACCAGCAGGTCCGCGTCATCACCCCCTCGGGCCTGATCCGCCAGTGCCCGGCGCGCCTCGGCTTTGTCGGCGCCGAGGGTGGCGAACACGACCTCGGCCATGGCCGCGGGTCGCAGACGGCCGGCGGTCCGCACCCGCCACAGGTAGAGGGCGCCGGGGCGCAGCACTCCCGCGGGAACGGGGACCGCCGAGGCCTGGGTCTCCAGCTGGAGCAGAGCCCTGCCCGCCTCGTCCTCCACCTCCACGCGGTAGCTGTCCACCCCGGGGAAGGGCTCGAAGGCAAGCGCGACGGCGTCGGCCAGGACGATCTCGCCGTCGCCGGGCGCGAGCCCGCTGATGTGGACGCCGAGCCCGCCGGAATCGCGGAACCTGGTCGCGCCGGCGCGCGCGCCGACGTCCTCGTCAAAGGCCAGCGGCAGCAGCTGGGGCGAGGTCGGCACCGCCGCCAGCTCGCGGACCGCGTCGCCGGCACCCTCCAGGGCCTCGGCCGTCACCACGGCTCTGGCACCCGCCTGCAGCTCGAAGCGCCGCCCGGAGGTGAAGGCCAGCACGACCCGGGCGCCGGCGCCGGTCGTCACCACCGCCTCAGGCCGCAGCCGGGCAAAGAGCCGCAACGGCGTCTGCTCCCCTCCGGGAGCAGGCGTCGACCAGACCTGGCCGTCGACAAAGGACGCGATCGCCACCGCGGCCGGCGCGGGCTCGGTCGCCGCCCCGACCGTCACGCACAGCGCCACTCCACCGATCAACGCGAGCCGATGAGACCACATCGTCACTCCTCCTCTGCCGCGCACGGAGGTGGGGGCAGCACGCGTCGCAGCCCGAACCCGGCCGCCCCCGTCGCCAGCAGCGCGACCACCGGCGCGAGCACCGGAACGACCCACCCCGGATGCAGGAAAAGATACACGCACGCCAGGAACCAGAGGGCGGCGAACGACGCCAGCAGCACGATCGTCAGCCGTGTGCCCGGGCGCATCAGCAGGCCGGCGACGGCGAGCAGGCTGACCGTTGCCACCACCAGCATGACCAACCCTGGCGGCGCGCTCCGCAGTCGGCACCCGCCGAGCATCGTCTCCATGGCCAGGGCGTGGAGCACGAAGCCGGGCGCAGCCTCCGGCAGGTCGCCGGCGTGGGGCACGGGGAAGGCCTCGTCGCCCGAGCCGAGATAGGGGGCGCCCAGGATGGCCACCCGTCCCCGGAGCAGGCCCGGATCAGTGGCGATCGCCGTCGCCACGTCCTTCCACGATAGCCAGGGCCACTGCCGCCAGTCCACCGTGTAGTCGACCCAGAAGCGCTGCGGCAGCTCCCACTCGCCGATCGGGCGGCCCGCGTGGATCTCGGCGGCACGGGCGGCGAAGGACGGCAGCGGGAGCCCGCTCGACCGCTCGCGGAAGTAGACCCGCCCCTGGCGCATGGTCGCGTCGCTGTCGAGCGGCAGGTTGACCACGCCGAACAGCCTGCGCGTCTGTTCCGGTCCGAGCGCCGCAACGGTCAGCGGATCGAGCGCATCGCGCCCGACCATGCGGTCCTCCTCACGACTCTCGAGCACCGCCAGAACCACCCGCCGTGGGTTCTCGAGCACCAGGCTCGCGAGCTCGGCCGAGCCCCGCCATTGGGGCGGAGGAAGGACGTCGATGGCGACCCCGGCCGCCCCGGCCGCGAGCGCCCGCCGCAGCACCGACCCGATCTCGTCGCCCCGCTCCACCAGCGGCGTTTCGTCGACCTCGAGGGCGGCCTCGTCCAGGGCGAGGAGGACGACTCCTGCCGACGGCGGGCGTGGCGCACACAGCCCGAAGCGGAAGTCGACCAACTGGTTCTCGAGGTCGGCGAGGACGGGCAGCGAGGTGCCAAGGGCGGCAAACACGGCGGCGGTGATGGCGACCACGCAGGCAACCACGGCCCGACGGGGCAGCTCGCGCGCTCGCCAGGCCCGCAGGCGGGCGTCGCGCGCGGCACGCCGCAGCCCGCTCACCAGCTCCAGGGCCCGCTGCGGTCGCCAGCGGGGATCGCGGGAGAGGGCGGCGAGGAGGACCGGGTCCACCTCTGGCGGCAGGCCCGAGCAGTGCTCTGAAGGGGACGACGGCGCCTGGCGCAGGGGCCGGGAGAGGAAGTCGCCGCCCTGCTCGTAGGGATGATGGCCGGTGAGCATCTCGTACGCTACCACCGCCAGGGCGTAGACGTCCGAGGCGCTGCTCGCATCGCGGCCCTGCAGCACCTCGGGCGCGATGTACCCGGGCGTGCCCAGGACCGTGCCGCGGCGGGTATGCCGCCTGGTCGTGCCGGCCGACATGGCGGCCTCGCCGGTCGGGCAGGCGGGCGTCCCCATCTCGAGAGTCTCGCCGTCGAGGCGATCGACTGCTGGGCCGGCGCCGAAACCCGTGAGCGGCCTCTCTTCCCCCGCCGACGCGGCCGTCCGTCCGGTCAGCGCCGCTGGTCCACCCGGCAGGGCCTCGCTCGGGCCTACCAGCTTGGCCAGCCCGAAGTCGAGGATCCGCACCCCCTGACCCTCGGCCTGGTCGGGGCAGAGAAAGATGTTCGACGGCTTGAGGTCGCGGTGCAGCACCCCCCGGGAGTGGGCAAAGTCAAGGGCGTCGGCCACGGACGCGAGGATCGGCAAGGCGCGGTCGAGGGGCAGCCGAGGCTCGTCCTCGAGCAGGAACGCCAAGGTCCCGCCGGCGAGCAGCTCGGTCACCAGATAGGGCACGTCACCCAAGCTGCGGTCGATGCCGAAGTCTGTCACGCGCAGGATGTTCGGGTGCTCGAGCCGGCCCAGGGCCCGGGCCTCGACGTGGAATCGCTGCACGTACTCCTGGTTGGCCAGGCGAGCGGGGCGGATAAGCTTGACCGCGCACTCCCGCTCGATGCCGAGGTGGACGGCGCGGTAGACCGCGCCCATTCCGCCGTGCCCGAGGCACTGCTCGAGGCGGTAGTTGCCGTCGATGACCGTGCCCTCGCGCAGGATCGAGATCAGGCGACCGCCGTCCTCCGGGCAGACATCGCTCCGATCGTCGACGAACCGGCCGCACGTGCTGCACTGCTTCATGGCACTACGGGTTCATTCTATCCCGCACTCCGCCCCGCGCCCGAGCCCGTTCACGTTGCCGCTGCCGAGCCCGCCGGCTACCGGGCCGCGGCAAACGCCGGGTGCGGGGCCACCGGCGGCTTGGGAATCTCGCCGCTCGGCTTCTTCAGGGTCAGGTCCTCGAACAGCAGCGACGGAGTCACCACCGAGACCAGGGGGGCATCGTTCCCCGGTCCTCCCCAGATGGCGAACACCATCGTCATCAGAGACGGCCCGCTGGCTGCGAGGGGCATGGTGTGGACGCCGCGGCCCTCCGAGACGGCCACGATGTCCTTGAACGAATCGGCGCCGACGTCGCCGAAGAGAACGTCGCGCACCAGCTCCTCGCGACCGTCCGGGTAGACCTTGAAGGCCGCGACCACCGGCTGGACCGCGGCCTCTCCCCCTCGAGGGCTCATCAGGGACATGATCGACGCCCAGGGGTCGTCGTCCTTCCCCAGCATCGGGTTGCCGATGCGGCGCACGATCACCCCGAACGGGAGCTCCCGCTCCGCGACCAGGGCCAGCAGCTCCTGGCGCAGCGCCTCGGGCGGCATGCCCTGGCTGGGACTGACCAGCAGGTTGCTGGGGGCGGCCGAGGCGCCGCGTCGGTTGCCGGTGCTCGAGGTAATGCCGCGCACCGGGGTGCGGGTGGCGAGCAGGGTCTTGAGCACGCCCCGCTGGACGAGGGTGGTGGCGCGCGCCGGCACCCCGTCGTCGTCCGCCGAATAGCCGCCGAGCAGGGGGGATCCGTCGAGCTCGGTCAGGGTCGGGTCGTCGACCAGGTCGAGGAACCGCGGCAGCACCCGCGCGCCGATCTTGTCCACGAACGAGCTCTCCTGCTGGGCCTGCATGAACATCTCGAGCTGCGGGTTGTCTGCGACCGGGACGCGGGCGGCGAGCAAGCGGGGGACCAGGGCTTGCACCAGCACCTCGGCGGCCGCCTGCCCTTCGACCAGGACCGGGCCGTTGTAAGTCTCCAGGAGCGGCGCCCGGCGCAGCTCGGTCAGCCTCTGGCCCATGTCCACGATCTGGCGGGCGAGCTCGTCGCGGGCCGGGAGGTCGGCAAAGGTCCGGCCGTAGGCAGCGACGAAGTCCTGCAGCGGCATCCCGTCGTCGGCCTGGGTGCTGGCCGTAGCGGCGAGGCGTACCTCGGGGGTGGTGCGGATCACCCGCGTGCCCTCGCTGGTGACGATGCGCGTGACGAGCGTGCTCGCCCGCAGGCGGACGCTGGAGAGGTAGACCTCGGGCATGTCCCGGAACAGCCGCGACAGGTCGCGCACCAGGCTGTCCGCGGCGGCGACGTCGGGTAGGGACGGAGCCGGCGTCTCGTCCACCGTGGTCGCGGGCCGCTCCTCGGAGAAGTCCGGGATCTCGTCGGTGCGGGTCTTGTTCTGGAGGGTCGCCCGCTTCTTGGACAGGTCCTCGAGCGCCTGCTTGTAGGCGGCGTCGGTGGCCAGCCAGAGCTTTCGCCTCAGCTCCTGGTAGTCGTCCTCCAGTGGCAGCAGGGCGCCGCCGCCGAAGTCGGGCATGGAGAGGAAGTTGGTGTTGTCGAGGCTGCGGTCGCCGACGCGCAGCTCGACCGTCAGCCGGCGCACTCGGCGCAGGTCCGAGCTGAGGAGGCTGCCAAAGCTGGCCGCCGTCTCGAGCTCGGCCACGTCGTCGACCCGGTAGGAGATGAAGTAAGGCTTGGAGAGCTCGCCCATCTGCAGGCTCTTCATGGATCGGGCCAGCTCGTCATTCATCGCCCGCAGGATCACGTCGTCGCCGGCGGCGAGGCCGGGAACCATGAGTCCGATGAGGAGGGCCGTGGCAGACAACACTGCTTCAGCGCGCAAGGTCGTTCTCCGTGTTTCCGGGGTCGGCCAGCGGCGGCCCCAGCAGCGGCGGCCGGGCCTGCGACTTCTCCTGCTTCTGCACCTCGATCTGGCTGACCAGGATCGCGGGAGAAACGGCCGCCACCGGAACGCCTCCCGATTCCGCGTCGCAGGTCCCGTTGAACACCGCCGGGCTGTCGTCGCCGGCCACGATCTTGGAGAAGGCGGTGAGCGGCGTGCCGATCAGGTCGACCCCGCGCACCAGCTCCTGGCGACCGTCCGGGAACACGCGGTAGACCATCACCGGAATGACGTTGAACGCATTGGGAATGCTCCGTCCGGTGAAGGTGAAGCCGCCCGCGATGTCGTCGAAGAGCAGGCCGAAGGGCTTGCCCTCGGCCTCGACCCGCTCGATCAGCATGCGCCGGAGCTCGTCGCGCGACACCGCCCCCTCGACCTCGACGATGAGGTTGGACTGGCGCGAGACGGGCGCGAAACCGGGCGCCCTGCGACCGTGCCCGTTGGAGGTGGGGAATCCCTCGATCGGCTTGCGCGACATGAGGAAGCGCTTGAGGACGCCGTTCTCGACGACCTTGACCGGTCGCGCCGCCACCCCTTGGTTGTCGTAGCGATAGTACCCGGCCAGGTCGCCCGCACCCACACGCTCGACGGTGGGGTCGAAGACCACCGAGAAGCTGTCCGGGAGGATCTTCTCGCCGACCATCTTCTTGAAGGTCTGAGCGTCCTCCTCGCTGCGCTGTCGGTGACCCTCGACCCGGTGGCCGAAGATCTCGTGGAAGAACACGCCACTGGCGCGGCCGGAGAGAATCGCCGGACCGGTGTAGGGCTCGACCAGGGGCGCCCGGCGCAGGGCCTCGAGATCGGCGATCATCCGCTCCACCGTGGCCAGCACCTGGTCGTCGTCGGGCAGGTCGGCCGGGTCATAGGCGAAGAATGACTCGTATCGCGGCAGCTCCATGCCGTCGTCGGCCTTGGTCGTGGCCGACAGCACCAGCCGGAAGGCGAGGCGCGAGGTCTGCAGCCGCGTGCCCTCGGAGCTGACGAACCAGCGGATCTCACGGAGGCCCAGGAGCTGGCTCCCCGCCTCCAGGATCGCGCCGTGGGCGGCGAATGGCCGCGAGTACCGTCTGACCCTCTCCTCCCACGCGGCGAGGTCGACAAGGAGCTCCTGAGGCTCTTCGACGTACTGCACCGGCTCCTCCCGGGACAGGTCGGCCGAGCGGTCCTCCTCGTCGACCTTGACCGTGACGTCGGTCGCGACCTTGGTGAAACGCTCCAGGGCGCGCTTGTGCCTGCGGTCGGTGTGGTACCAGAGCAGGCCGCGGATGGCCTGTACGTCGTCCTCCACCGGCACCTCGACGAACGAGTAGCTGTCGAAGAAGTGATCGCCGCGATCGCCGCGCAGCTCGTGCGTGCTGTCGAAGTCGTGGTCGCCGACCCGCAGGTCGATGTCGAGCTCCCGTCGCCGCTCCTCGGTGCTCGAGGTCAAGGTGCCGAAGGAGGCGACCACCTCGGCCCGCTGGAGGTCAGTGATCTCGTAGCTCAGGAAGTACGGCGGCTGCGGCTGCTTGCCAAGGACCGCCATGGACCGCCCGAGCTCTTCCTCGAGGGCCTCGAGCACCGGCGTCGGGGGGCCGGCGGGCGCAGCCGCGAACCCGACCCCGCGCGCCCGCACCACGCCGCCGGTCACGCCCGCAGACAAAGCACACCCCCCGGTCGGCGCCCCCCCCGCGTGCGCCCTTGCCGGGACTCTCGCCGCGTCGAAGCGGTCGCGGCCGACCCCGGCCGCGACTCCTGGCGTACATTCGGCGCGAGTGTATGGCCGCGGCCGGGACGCGTCCAGGCAGGAACATGAGCTCATGTCCGGAGCGTGGAACCCGCGCTCGCCGCGCCCGCTACAATAGACACAGGGTCGTTGCCGTTCCGGGGAGGCCAGAAAGCGCGATGTTGGAGCCCGGCTCACGCCTCGCAGGCTACGAGATCCTCGACATGCTCGGCCGCAGCGCCTGTGCCGCAGCCTACCGGGCGCGCGAGCCCGAGACCGAACGCCAGGTGGTGCTCACGGTTCCCCGCAAGGGGGCGTTCGCCGACGTCACCTTTGCCGAGCGCTTCATCGCCGAAGGCAACCGCGCCCGGAAGCTCGCCCACCCGGCCATCGCGCGGGTGCTCGCAGCCGGCGAGGACCAGGGCCTGCTCTATCTCGCCACGGAGCTGGTGGAGGGCACGACCCTCGAGGCTCGCCTGGCCTCAAGCGGCCGCGTTCCGCTCGAGCAGGCATTGACAATCACCCGCGAGGTCGCCGCAGCCCTCGCCCATGCCCACGCCAGCGGCGTCATCCATCGTGACCTCAGGCCGAGCCGCATCGTCCTGCTGGCCAGGTCCGGGGTCAAGGTCAAGGACTTCGGGGTCGCCCGCTCCTACGCCGAGGTGCGCCTGACCAGCTCGGACATCTTCGTCGGCACGCCCACCTACACACCGCCCGAGGCCGAGGATCCGCAGGACCTCGACCACCGCTCCGACCTCTACTCCCTCGGCATCATCCTGTTCGAGATGCTGCAGGCCCACCCGCCGTTTGCGGCCGCCTCCCTGATCGAGCTGGTCAGGGCCCACCGCGAGCACAAGTTCCCGACCCTGGAGCAGCTCCGCCACCCCATCCCGCGACCAGTGTGGGAGCTGATGGAGCGCCTGTGCCGGAAGGACCCGGACGAGCGCTTCCAGTCCGCCGCCGAGCTGATCGAGGCGCTGGGGAGGGTCGCAGGCTGATACCCGATCCTCTGCGCCGGGACCGGAATCGACGCAGAAACGCAAAGGCGCCAGGCCGCCTCGCGGCCGAAACCCGGCCGCCAGACATGGAAAGCGGGCTTGAACCGCGAAGCCGCCAAGGCCGCAAAGACAGAATGCAAGACATCTTGCATGGACACTTTGCGCTCTTCGCGTCTTTGCGTTTCGAACTTCGCCACGGCCTCATCCACGGCGGAGGGGCCGAGCTGCGCGCGGTCCGTCGGTCAGGCGGCCGCTACTCGCCCGGCCCGCCCTCCGCGGTCTCGCCCGGCGCGTCGAAGCCGCCGGAGAAGACCACGTCCTTGGGCAGCACGGTCAGCCCGAGCTTCTCTTCCAGCGCCTTCCGGTCCGCCTCGGTCAGCGAGCCGAAGATGGCGACGGTCAGGTTGTCCGGCTTGATGTACTGCCGGGCCACCCGGCGCACGTCGGCCACCGTCACCTTCTGGACCGCGTCCAGCTCCTCGCGGTCGAAGTCGTAGGAGCGGTCGTCGAGCTCGTTCTCCATGAGCCGGCGGACGCTGTAGAAGTCGTTGGTGTAGCGGAAGATGAAACGATTGCGCCAGGCCTCGATTTGCTCCTGGACCTCGGCCGAGGTGACGTCCTGCTCGACGATGCGGTGAACCTCCTCGAGCACGCTCGAGATGGAGTACGCCACCGTGTCTTTGCCGGTCTGGTAGGAAACGGCGATGGCGCCCGGCTCGCCGGGTCGGCCCTGGTGGAGGACGAAGGAGTAGACGCCGTAGGTCAGGCCCTCGTCCGAGCGCAGCCGCTCCATGAGGCGGGAGCGGAAGCCGCTGCCGCCGAGGATGTCGTTGAGCACCTCGAGGGCGGCGTGGTCCTCCATCGGCGCGTTGCGGTCGACCTTGATCATGTGGCCGAAGTTGACCGACGGGTTGGGGAGCTCCTTCTCGACCACGTAGACGCCTGGCCGGACCACCGGCTCGCGGGTGATGTACACGCGCTCGGAGTCCTCGGCCGTGCGCCAGCCGCCTAGGCGCTCCTCGATGGTGCGCAGCATGTCCGCGGCTTCGAAGTCGCCGACGACGGTGACGTAGAGGTTGTCCCGGCCCAGGTAGCGGCGCCAGAGGGCCCGGATGTCGTCCGCGGTCAAGGCCTCGATCTCGGCCCGCGAGGCCTGGTAGCCGAGCCGGGGATGGTCGTGGTCGAAGACGTGGTTGAGGACGATCATCCCGCCCCACCATGGGTTGTCGTAGCGCCGCCGCATCATGTCGACGTACTGGGTCTTCACCGTCGCCAGGCGCTCGGCGTCCAGCCGCGGTTCCATCAGCATGTCCATGGCCAGGCCGAAGGCCTCGGCGAAGTTGCGCGTGAGGGACCAGAAGTCGGCGCTTGACTGGGTGTCACTGAGGCTGATCGAGACCTGCATGCCGAGCTCGTCCTTGCGCTCCTCGAGCTGGAACGGATCGAGCTCGGCCGTGCCACCCTCGGTCAGCATCTGGTCGGCCAGCTCGAAGGCGGCCAGATCCTCGATCGGGGTGGTGTTGGCCCCGCCAAGCCAGACCAGGGACATCTCCACCGACGGCGCCGACGGGTCCTCCTTGAGGAAGACCGTGATGCCCGACTCGAGCTCCACCCGCTGCACGTCCTTGCCGATCTCGGGCACTTTGAGGTGGATCGGCTGGCCGGCCTCGATCAGCGCCATGGCCTGCTCGAAGCCCGTGGAGTGGGCGATGCCGCGCTCGCGGTAGGTCTCGCCGCGCTCGTGCTTGAAGCCCGAGCCCCGGGCCGTGCTGCTGCCCACACCGGCTGCGGTGACCAGCTCGACCACGTTCTTGCGGGTCGGCACCAGGTACTTCCGAGTCACCTCCCGGACCTGCTCGGCGGTGACCGCCTCGATGCGCCGGTCGTAGTCGTACATGTAGTCGGTGCCGCCGCTCAGGGTGACGGCGTTGACGATACGGAAGGCCTGCCCGAGGTTCGACTTGAGGCGGCGGACCCTGGCTGCCTCGACGGTGATCTTGGAGCGGACGAGCTCCTCCTCGGTCACACCACCCTCGACGATGCGCTGGATCTCACGTTCGATCGCCCGCTCCAGCTCGGCCGGCTCGTGGCCCTGGTTGAGCGTGCCTGAGGCCATCATGTAGCCGCCAAAACGCATCGGCGCGTGGTAGGTGCCGACGCGCGAGGCGATGCGCTCGTTCTGGACGATCGTGCGGTCGATACGCGACGACGACAGCCCGCCGAGGATGTCGGAGACGACGTCGAGCGGGTACATGTCGGGATGCCCCTCGGGCACGGTCATCCAGGCCATGCTCAGCTGGGGCTGGGCGTCGAAGGTGACGATGGTCCGGCGCTCGCCCTCCTGAGGCGGCTCGTCGGTCACCTGCAGGCGCGGCAACTGTTGCTGCTTCCAGGGGCTGAAGTACTTCTCGGCCAGACGCTTGACCTCGGTCGTTGTGACGTCGCCGACGATCGCCATGACGCAGTTGGAGGGCGAGTAGTAGGTGGTGAAGTAGTCCATCGCGTCCTGGCGCCGCAGCCGCATCACGTCCTTGGGCCAGCCGACGATCGGCGTGCCGTAGGGATGGGCGGTGAAGAGGGAGCTGTCGAGGGCCTCGGAGACGCGGCCGAAGGGCGAGTTCTCCACGCTCTGGCGCCGCTCCGAGGTGACCACGTCGCGCTCGGAGTAGAACTCCCGGAACACCGGGTTGAGCAGCCGGTCGCTCTCCATCCGGAACCAGAACTCGAGGCGGTTGGCCGGCAGCTGGAGGAAGTACTGGGTCGAGTCGTTGCCGGTGGAGGCGTTGATCGCCACGCCGCCGGCGCGGGTCATGAGCTCGTCGTACTCGTTCTTGACGATCAGGTTCTTCTGCTCGCCGGCGAGCTTCTCGATCTCGGCCTGAAGGCGCGCGATCTTCTCCTCGTCGGCCTGGCGGAAGGGGTCCTCGCGGCGGTCCAGCTCCACGTGCAGCTCGTCCCACAGCTGGTCCAGCCGCTCGATGATCGCGGCCTCGCGCCCGGGCTCGAGGGTGCCGACCGAGGTCGTGCCCTTGAACATCATGTGCTCGAGCAGGTGGGCGATCCCGCTGCGACCTTTGGGGTCCATGGCGCCGCCGACTCCGAACTGGTAGATGGCGGCGAAGGTCGGCGAGGCGGTGCGCTCGACCACGAAGATACGCAGCCCGTTGGCGAGCGTGATCTCCTCGATGTCGAGGGGCGCAATCTCAGGGATCGCCGCCTTCTCGACCTCGACCGCGATCGCCAGGGTCGCGGTCAGGGTGCAGAGGGCCAGGGCCAGGAAGAAGCAACGGAGCTGCAGGGTCTTCATGGAGCACGACCTCCCAACCGACGGGCGATGATAGCAGGGTCGGCGAGGGAGGTCCGGAGCCCCGAACCGCCGGCGCTCCCCCCAGCTAACGCATCCCTCAGACGCGTTCCAGCCGGCGAACGCGGCCGGGGGCGCGCCGGACGCGCTCTCATTTCACACCCGAACGGCCCCGCGAGCACGTGCCGGTTCAGCTGCCCTCGCGTGGTTGCCCGTGCATGCCGAATTGGGACCGAATCCCAGCCGTCGGCTGCCGAGCCGGACGGATGCAATCGCTCCATGACGATCCCCCGCTCCGGGTCGCAGCTCGCATCGTTCCTCCTCGGCTTGGCCCTGCTCGCCGACGGCCCCACGACCGGGTTCCTGGCGCCTTCCGCGGCGAGGAAACCGCTCGACAGTAGCGCATCTGCAGCACCCCATAATGGTGCCTGGCACCACAGCATGTTGACTCGCCGCGCAGGTTGATCCCTGGTCCAGAAAAGGTGTGCTGTGGTGCACCTCCTCGCGGCACGACACGCAGGCTGGGGCGGAGAGGCATCCCACGATCCGCGAGCCGACAACGTCGATCATCGCGCAGCGGCCTGCGTGCTAGACTCGGCCGGTCAAACCCAGGGCCTCGGTTCCGGCTGGGCAGGGCACTGCAGGGAGGGCGATCTGGCCAAGATCCTGGTTGTCGAGAGCGATCCCATCCTCGGCGCCGTGCTCGAGGACAGGTTGCGCGCGGCCGGCCACGACGCACAGCACCTGGTGGACAGGGAACGGGCGCTGGCTCGAGCAATGGCCGACCAGCCCGACCTCCTCATCCTCGAGGTGGTCGAGCCGGGCGAGGCCGGCCTGGAGGTGGTGCGGGCCCTGCGCCAGTGGGGTGAGACCCGCGATCTGCCCATCCTGGTGCTGTCCTCGAGCACCGAGAGTGCCGACCGGGTCGAGGCCCTGCGCGCCGGCGTCGACGACCACCTGAGCAAGCCCTGCGACCTCGAGGAGCTGGCGCTGCGCGCCGAGCGGCTGGTGGCCCGGCGCGCGGCCCTGGCGCCGGTCCTCCAAGGTGACCTCGCCAACTACCCGCTGTGGGAGCTGGTGCAGTACCTCTCCAACGCCCGCAAGAGTGGCCAGCTGGAGCTGCGCGCACCCGCCGGCTCGGGTCGCATCGAGGTCGTCACCGGCCGGGTCGGCTCGGCCGCCTGGGAGGAGCTGTCCGGTCCCGAGGCGCTGCTCGCCATCCTCGGCCTCAAGCGGGGGACCTTCCGCTTCGTCGCCGAAGAGCGGTCGGCAGAGGCTACCGCCGACGCCGAGGCGCTCGACCTCAACCGGGCCCTGATGCAGGCCGCCTGGCTCGACGACGAGCTCGACAAGCGCCGCGGCTTTCTCCCCCCGACCGGTGCGCCGCTCAAGCTGACCGGCGCCCGTCTCCCCCAGGGCGAGCACAGCCTGGACCTCTCCGGTCTCCCCCTCGACGACGTCTCGGCGCTGGTCCGCGAGATGCCCGGGACCCGCGTCTTCGATCTCCTCAAGCGCCTGCCCAGGGCGCCCCAGACGGTGCGCCTGGCCGCGGCCTACCTGGTCGAATGCGGCGTCCTCGCAGCCGCCGGGAGCCCCGAGGTCGGCATGTTCCCGACCACGGCCGAGATCGCCTCGGCCGAGCTTCTCGACATGGCCGTGCTCGAGTTCCTCACCAGCGCCCGCAAGGCCGGCTTCGGCACCACCTCCCTGCCCCTCCTGGTGGTCGTCGAGCCCGGCATCTGGGAGCTGCCGCAGCGCCTGCTCCAGGCCTTCCCGGGCTACCGCTGTAACGACGTCCTGAGCGGTCTGGTCAAGCACATGGAGCTGCTTCAGGGCGGCAGTGCGACCCTGTTTTCGGAGCTGGGCAAGCTCTCCCTGCACCTCCTGATGCTGACCGGCGAAGCCCGGGCCAGGGCCGAGGCCATCGCCACGGTCAGCGCCGGGGTCCTGCTCTGGCTCGACAAGGCCGAGGACGAGGCGGCCATCGGCGGTCTCATCGGACGGGTCGAGGCGGTCAAGGCCGAAGCGGCCGGCGTCGTGGTCGCCTCCGGCGCCGCCCTGGCCAAGGTCACGCGACTGGTCAAGAGGACACGCCGGTGGCGGGTCAGCTCACACGCGCCGCAGACCCTGCTCGGCCTGTTCGGTCTCCTCCAGCCCGGCGCGGGCGCCTGAGCTCGGCTTGAGGCCGAGCACCCCGGTCTGATCCTGGTGTTGGGTCTGCCCTTGACTCAGGGGACTCGGTCCGCCGAGCTTCAGATTGAACCGCGAAGACGCCAAGGCCGCGAAGACCAAACACAAGATGCTCTATATGAGTATCTTGCGTCCTCTTCGTGCTTGCGTTTCAGGGGCCTCCGAGGCATGGTCGAGGTCAGAGGCGCGCTCAACCGACCCAGCGGGATGGGCTATGGCGCGACGCGGCCGGCCGGGGCGCGCGGGGCGGGCAGGCGGTCGCCCGGGGGATCGCTGGCGAGCGGCCGCGGGTCGCAGGCGTCGCCGAGGAAGTCCGGGGCGAGAATCGCCGGGTTGCCCAAGCCGACCACGGACTCGACCTCGGAGCTGGCCTGGTCCGGGTTGGGCACGAGCGGACAGTTGTCGACCACGTCGGGCACGCAGTCGCGGTCCGTGTCCGCCCCCCAGGCGACGAAGAACGGCGCCTCGGCGAACTCGGCCTTGAGCACCTCACCCGAGCACTCGGCTGAGGTCAGGCGGCCGCGGAAGTCGAGCCAGGCCCGAGCCTGGTCGGCATCGACGTCGAGCAGCTCGGCGAGATCAGCCATCTTCGGGCAGTCCGGGTTGCACCAGGCGAAGACGTTGGCCGGGCACTCGTCGCGGCACCAGCCGGCGGCCAGAAAGCCGCTCGACCCCGGCCAGCCACGGTCGACCGCGAAGGCATGGAGCTCGGTGTCCGCGAACGGCCCCTCGACCTCGAGCGCGCTCGCCGCCTGGCGCGACGGCAGGACCCGGGAGAGGAACGCGAAGGAGCCGGCGAGCTCGTTGCGCCGCGGGTAGTCGAGGCCGCCGGAGGGCAGGCCGTAGAGGCCACCGCCGAAGACCGGCACGTCGACCAGGAACGAGACGTCGTGCCAGGCCAGACCGAGGGCGTGGCTCTCGACGATGCGGCGCAGGTGCAGGTAGGCGTGACCCAGGCGGACGGAGGCCGGGTCGCCCACCAGCAGTGCGCCCTCGCCGGTATTCCATACCGGCCGGTCGACGCCGGCGGCCTCCAGCCGGCCGAGCACGTACTCCATGGCATCGCGGTAGCCGGCCGGGGCGTAGAAGTGGACGGCGTAGACGTCGTAGTACTGGGGCAGCGCCAGGCTATGGTCGAAGAAGTCGATCGATCGCATCACCTCCGGGTCGTTGGCGATGCTGTCGACGATGCCGGCGTAGGGCTGGCCGATGGCGTACTCGCGGGCCTGGGCCTCGACCGCGGCGGCGCCCGCACCCGAGTCGACCAGGTCCTTGAGGTGGCTCCACGAGTAGCCGCGCCAGGCGCTCGAGCAGCCCATCACGACCGCCGCCTCGGGGTTGCCATCGCGGATGCCCTGGGCGAGGATCGGGAGCTGGGCCGCGGGCAGCTCGAGGCTGCCGAGGCCGTCGTTGCGCTCGATGACCACCGTCTCGCCGCCGCCGTAGTAGGCCTCGGCCGAGGCGGTCCAGTAGCTGGCCGCGTCGTCGTTCTCGCCGTCGGACATGAAGTGGCGCACTGCGGGCGCGCCGTGCTCGCCGTCGAAGTGGCGGGCCACGTCGTACGCGAACTGGTACCACTCCTGGTAGGAGCGGGGCGGGCAGCGGGTGCTCGCCACCACGCCCGCGGCGCCCTGGCAGTCGACCCACGGGCAGTAGCTCTCGAGCCCGGGGTCGTCGTGTCCGGAGCTGACGTTGAGCAGCACGGCGAGCCCGGCCGCGGCGGCGCGCTCGACCCAGTCCAGGGACGACCAGTCGTGCTCCTCCAGGCTGACGGGCTGGATCAGGCCCCAGGCTGCGCCCCGGGTAAAGGTCAGCGGGCCCTCGGCCTGCGCCCAGCCGGCGCCCGCTGCCCGCATGACCAGGAAGGCGTCGTCGAGCGGGGCAGCCTCGTCGGTCGTGTAGCTGACGAACCCGTAGAAGCCCTGGGCGGCGACCGGAGCGGGGCTGGCGAGCAGGGTCGCGCTGATCGCGACCACCACCGCGGGCACCAGGCTGGCACCGGTCGAGGCCATGGCAGGTCCACGACGACGGCTCATCCCACGCCTCCTGGCGAGCACCTCGCGCGACGCGCTGTCCGAGATCGACCGGAGGCTAGCACACTCCCGGCCCGACGATCGGCTAGACCACGCCGGCGGTATCGCATTGTGAGCATGGTCACGCGAAGGGTGAGGACCTGGCTCCGGGGGGGTAGTCCTCCTTGGGACAACGCGCTAGCGTGATGTCTGCACATGGTACACGTCGTGCGCAAAGTTCGAGCCCGGAGGTTCTCATGAGCTACGCCCAGGATGGAGGTCTGAGGAGAGCGGCCCCCCTGAGGTGTTGTCATTCCCGAGTCACGGCACTAGAGTCAAGAAAACGAGGTGTGTGACATGTCACATGAACGGGCCTGGAGGTCGTCATGAATCACTCCCCAAATGGACGTTCGCGGCGAGCAGCCCTGACCGTGCTGACCGCCACGGTCTTGCTGTGCGCAACCTGTCTCGCGCAGGAGGACCCGTGCTTCGAGTTCAGCCCGCCGCTCCTCTTCGACACCTCGGACAACTGCGCCGCCACCTACGAGAACCCACGCGCCATCGAAGTCAAGACCTTCTCTTGGAACGGCAGCCCCAAGCTGATCTACAACCGCGGCAACGAGCTCGCGATCGTCGACATCAGCGACCCCGCTGCGCCCGTCTCCAACGCGCAGTCGGCGTGGTACGTGCCGCCGGCCGGCGACCGCGACCAGAACCTGTTCAACTTCTCGGTCTGTGACGACTGCCGCTTCGGCATCGCCGGCTTCGCCGAGCAGGGCACGGTGCTCTTCGACCTCGGCACAAACCCCAACCCCCTGCTCTTCCCCAGCCACTACTACGATGACGTGGCCAACATCGGTGGCCTGGTCTTCGAGCACGGTGGCCAGGAGTACCTCGTCGCCAACCGCTTCCCGGGCTGCTCCGGCACCGCCGGCCTCTACCGCTTCAACGGCCTCGAGCTCGCCGACCTCGAGCTCGTCCAGTGCCTCACCGCCGGGTCGTCCAACATCGACATCAGCGGCGGCTTCTACCTCGGCGACGACGGCGATGCCTACGTCTACGCCGTCGACACTGGCGACAACGGGCACGTCTTCGCGGTGACCTCGGGCCCGACCGTCGTGTTGACCTACCTGGGGACGCCCTTCCACGCCCCCCTGGATTGGGACCAGGGACTGGCCCTCGATACCGACGCCGGCCTCGCGGCCACCGCCCGCAACGGCATCATCGCCCTCTACGACATCACCTCCCCCGCCAGCCCGGTGGAGATCACCAGCTGGCGTCCGGACCCGGCCGCCCGCTACTCCTCGGTGGCGCTCGACTACCCCTACCTGTGGGTCTCCGAGCGCGGCCTGCGCGAGACGTTGATGTACAGCGTCCGCCGCCCGACCCTGCCGGAGCGCATCGCTGAGGACTTCTGGGAGTACGAGGGCGCTGGGGCCCAGCCCTGGAACACCTACCCCTGCATGGACAACCGCCACGCCGTGTTCACCGACGACGGGGCATGGCTGTTCGTGGCCCGCTTCTCGGTGCTCGAGCGCTTCCAGGTCCTCGACACCTGTCTCCCGCTCCTGGATGCCGAGTTCGACTGGGCCCCCAAGCCGGCCATGGTCGGCCTACCCGTGACCTTCACCGACCTGTCGTTCGGCGAGCTGATCTCGTGGGCCTGGGACTTCGGCGACGGCGTCGGAACCTCGACCGAGCAGAACCCGACCTACACCTTCGCCGAGGTCGGCACCTTCGCGGTCACGCTCGCGGTCAGTGACGGCAGCGAAACCTCGACCGCGTCCCACGCGGTCGAGGTAGTCGCCGCGCCCGACCTCACCGGCCTGTACTTCATCCCTGCCGCCGCGGCTGGAAGTGGTGCCGCGGGATCGCACTGGCTGACCGACCTCGAGCTCAGCAACGCCGGCGCCGCGGCCGTGAGCTACGACCTCTGGTGGCTGCCGCGCGACACCGACAACAGCTCGCCGGCGACCTACGGCGAGTTCACTCTCGGCGCCGGAATGAGCGTGCGCTACAGCGACGTCGTGACCGCGTTCGGCGAAACCGGCTTCGGCGCGGCGGCGGTCGATGCCGACAGCCCCGACGTCCTCATCATGAGCCGTACCTTCAACCAGCCCGTCGACACGCAGGCTGGCACCTTCGGCCAGAGCATCCCCGGCTACCGCGCCGACCGCGCCATCCAGGCCGGCTCGCGGGTGCGGCTGCTGTTCATGACCGAGAACGGCGACTTCCGCTCCAACTGCGGCCTGCTCAACGCCACGGCCGAGGCGATCACCGTCAACGTGGAGCTTTTCGGAGCAGACGGCGCGTCCCTGGGTACCGACGCGATCGGGCTGCCGGGCTACGGCAACACCCAGCTCAACCAACTGTTCGACCCGTTCGCACCGTTGGTTGCGGGCTACATCGACATCTGGACCGAGGCCGGCGCCTTCATCGCCTACGGTTCGGTGGTGGACAACGCGACCAGCGACCCGACGACCGTGCTGCCTCAGGAGCTGCCCGAGTAGCGGGATACCTGCATCGACACCGGAGACGTCCACGGCCGAGCCGAGGCAGTGGCGCGCTGCGTCACCCGGGATGCGCCGGATTGGCGCCGGGCGTCATGGCCTCGGGTCCGCTTCGGCCCCGCTGTCGGGCACGGACCTTGCGGGGAGGGGGCGATGAACGAGTCGCTGGCGCCCGCGGCAGCAGGCTGGAGGATCGACCTCTGCGGCGCGGGCCTTGCGACCACGGCCGGTGACCGACGCCGGTCAGAGGAGGCAGCCATGGAACCGTTGCACCCCGACTGGGTGGCGCCATGAAGACGCTCCTCATCGTCTTCGTCCTCGTGGTCCTGGTCTTCGGCGGCGTCCTGCCCTTCACCCGCCACGCCCACCTGCGTACCGGGCTCGAGGCCGACCTCCGCGCCATCCTCTTCGAGTACAACACCAGCCCCCGTGCCAAGTTCCTGGAGAGGGCCAAAGTCATGTGCGCGCGCAGCCAGGTCGAGAGCGAGTTCGAGGTCGAGCTCGTGGACGGCAGCGACGGAGCCTTCACCCTCACCGTCAGCTACGTGGACCACATCCGCCTCTTCTTCGCCTTCGACAAGCCCACGCCGGTGCGGATCGTGCTCCACGGCACCCGCATCGCCACCTGAACAAAAAGGTGCCATTCACCAATGGTGCCTGGCACCACAGTATACTGTTTCGCGAATCACGTGGACGCGCCCAGGGCGGTGTCCCACATCACACCGCCGCTGCTGGTGACGGGGTACACTGTGCCAACGTGTTCGTCTCGACCAGCCAGCTTGCGGGGTGAACCGATGGACATCCGCGCATCGTTTCTCGGCTCGACCATCGCCCTCAGCGCAACCGTGCTTTTCGCCCTCGCGCGGTCGGTCCTCGCCGACCCGGTGCAGGCGCCGGTCTTCCGCTCCAACCTCGACGGCCAGACCGGCTGGTTCGCCTCGCCGGTGGTGGCGGATCTCGACGGCAACGGCAGCAACGAATTGGTGGCAGCGTACTACGACGTCTACGTCTTCTCGTCGAGTGGCGCGCTCCTCGACGTTGCCACGGATGGCGACGGCCGGGTCTACGCGCCGCACGTGGTCGCCGACCTGGAGGGGGACGGCTCGGTCGAGGTGGTGGTGGGCCGCGGTAGCGAGGTCATCGCCTGGACCTGGAACGGCTCCGACCTGGTGCTCAAGCCGGGCTGGCCGGCCGACACGACGACCGGCGGCAACCCGCCCGAGGTGCGCGGCCTGGCCGCAGCCGACCTCGACGGCAACGGCTCGATCGAGGTCGTCGCCACCACCACCCAGACCGTGCCCACCGACCAGGGCGGCGCCCAGGTCTTCGTCTTCAGCCCGAACGGCTCGACCTACCAGCCGGCCGGCGGCCACTCCCCGGCCTGGCCCCGCTACAACAACCTCCCCGGGCCGGGCAACGACGCCGACCGCAACGGCCCCGGCCACAGTGGCTACGGCTGCTACGGCCTCAACGTCGGCATCGGCGACGTCGATGACGACCCCGAGCTGGAGGTCCTCGTCACCTACGACAACCACCACATTCAGGCCTTCGACCACGACGGCGTGGCCATCGACTCCTCCTCGTACTACACCAACCGCGACCCCGAGTACCTGGGTAACCGGCTCACCTGGGGCCAGTTCATCCGCTGGGCCGATCCCCAGGTCGAGCACGACCACTACCACCTCCACACCGGCACCTGGCCGCACCCGGATTGGGCCGAGTGGCTGCAGTGGACCGCCTCGCCGCCGGGCGTGACCGACCTCAACGGCGACGGCCGCAACGAGGTCGTCGGCGTGCCCAACGTCGAGCTGCACGTGCCCTACGTGACTCAGGCCTACGCCATCATGGTCCTCGAATGCGCCCACGGCGACGGCGAGCGCTCCGCCCGCCGCCTGCTCGGCTGGGAAACCCTGCCCCGCGGCGGCGCACCAATCTTCGTCGAAGGCTGGTACCCGCCCTATGGCGTTCCCGCCCCGACTCTGGTCAACATCCAGGGCGACGCCCGGCCCGAGGTCGTGGTCGGGCTCAACGACGGTCGGGTGTACGCCCTTGACGCCCAGGCCCACCCCTTGTGGTCGGTCAACATCCGCCACGGCAAGCCGATCATGTTCGCGTCCGAGGTCACCGTCGCCGACCTCAACCAGGACGCCTCGCCCGAGCTGCTGGTCGCGACCTACGGCGACCCCGACGTGCTCGACTCGGGCAACCTCATGATCCTCGGCTCCGGCGGCCAGGTCCTGCACGACGTGCCTTTGCCCAACCCGGGCTACAACGGCAACGGCAACGGGGCGCCGGCCGCCCCGGCGGTCGGCGACCTCGACGGCGACGGCCAGCTCGAGGTCTTCGTCCAGACCTTCGACCACGGCCTCGACGTCTTCACCATCCCCGGATCCGGCACCCTCTGCACGCCCTGGCCCACGGCCCGCGGCGGTCCCCTGCGCATGGGCCGGGCCGAGGGCGCCCTGGGCTGCGTCTTCCTGTTCAGCGACGGCTTCGAGTCGGGCGACACCTCGGCATGGTCGGCGACAATCCAGTAAAACAGGACTTGGCAAACGCCTGGGAACGGCCGCTCGATTACCGGGCCACGGTCGAAGACTGAGCGGCGCCGATGCGTGGAGTACGAGTCGCTGGACTAGCCAAGGAGCTCGAGGAGTGAGCCCAGGGGCCCGTACCGCCGAGGCCGCCTCAGCACAATGTGACAATCACGTTTGCGTTGGGCCTTCTATGAGTAGGCCGGTAACGTCAAGGTGAGGATCGTCTTGGGTGGGGCCTCCTTTCGGTGCTGTGCTGTAAGCGTTCGATCCGGTGAGATGGCCAGCCCGTCTT
>Ga0316620_10000118_pt1 | contig 31292 bp, 33 predicted proteins | sample OWC_Aug_M1_C1_D5_FD_207651 | JGI IMG/M metagenome (GOLD analysis project Ga0316620, IMG submission 207651) | Wetland soil microbial communities from Old Woman Creek delta, Ohio, United States - OWC_Aug_M1_C1_D5_B | ecosystem: Environmental > Terrestrial > Soil > Wetlands | place: USA: Ohio...
TGCCCTCTTGAGCTTGTCATCAGACGACGACGTGACGAAGACTCTGGCACCGACCATCTTGGCTATTTGGAGTGCAGCGAGAGCGACACCGCCCCCGATTCCGATAATAAGGACATCATCTCCAGCTCTTACCTGTGCTTTTGTCATCAGAAGTCGCCATGCAGTCATGAACGTGAGTGGAACGGCAGCGGCGTCAGTCATACTCAAGCCCGCCTCCGCAGGGACTGGTATGACACTGCCCGAATCGACAGCAAACAGCTCTGCGTATCCGCCATTCTCGTGTTCACCGATTATCCGGTACTCGTCGCACAGTGAGTGCTGCCCTCGCAAACAGAACTCGCATCGGCCACAATAGACGTTTGGATCCACGACAACCTGTGTCCCAACTGTGAGACCCGCTGGTACCTCAGAACCCAGCTCGGAGATAGTCCCGGCTATGTCACTTCCAAGAACATGCGGCATCTTCAGTGACAGACCGGGCCAACCTTTCCTCACAAAGAGGTCAAGATGATTCAGCGCTACGCCCCGCACTTGTACTAGCACCTGTCTGCTAGATGGCTCTGGGTCTGCAAGTTCCTCGTACGAGAGCACTTCGGGGCCGCCATGCTTGTGAAACACTACAGCCTTCATGTTATACCAGCTGCACGAGAGTCAGTCCGGCTAATCACCTTTTGCGTTTCACCATGCATACCGAGCCAATCACGACATTGCACCATACACTAGAAAGAAGGAGGAACGAGAGTGGAGTCCACTCTCGTCGTGGCCTAGCGCCTTCTCAGGCAGACGACCAAGGCGATAACCACCACAGCTCCAACTCCAATGCCAATGTACAGCAGGTTGTCCATAAGCCATGCTGGCCATGTGGAGCCGCTCGTAGTCGGCGGGGTAGGCAGACCTTGGCGAAGCACTTCGACACTAGACGCTACCGTGCCAGAAGTGGTATTCGTCACTACCACCTTGTAGTATGCCAGTGCACCGTCTGACTTCAGGTACTTGACCACCAAATCCGCGGTTTCGTCTACGTGGAGTCCAGCCGTCTTGTAGGTATATCCCCAGTAGTATGAATCGTCTGTGATATCGATGTCATACACGGCCGCACGGGTGTTCACAATTGCGCTCATTAGGCTCCAGTTTCCTATTGGGAGTATCAGGTTCCCCGCGGGAACCAAGACGAGTGCCCACAGTCCCATGGACGTGTCATTGGCCCACATGGCATCGATTCCTGGGTACAGGATTTGATCCCACCGAAACACAGAGTAAGGTATGAGCGGTATGTCGTCCTGAACATCGACGTAGAACTCCTGGTTCATCCCTTCTTCCGGGTCGTATACAGCCAGCGTGTACTCGAAAGTGTCGCCAGCAGCCACGCCCCAAGTCAGATTCTGGTTCGTGTCCTCCAGAGTACTGTCAGCTATCATCTCCTGCAGATGTGAGAAGATGAAGAGCGTGCGGGTGTCCGATGTCGTGTTCCAGATCTCCACGTCGTACAGGGCCATTATGCCGCTACTCTTCAGGAAGTCGACTTCAACCTTCCAAATCTCTTCAGGGCCGGTACCCTCCATCCAGTATGTGTAGCCCCAGTACTCATCGCTGTCATGCGCGATGCCAACATCCTTGGGAGCAGTCTGTGTATCAACAAGGGAAGTTAGCAGCGGCCAATTGCCAATAGGCAAGACAATGTTGTTCGCAGCAATCAGGTAGAAAAAGGCGAAACCCATTGATGTGCCATTGTGCCAGTACGCATTGACAGAAGGGAATGGTATCTCAGTCCAGTTGCCAATGTCGTCGGGAATCAGTGGCACACTGTCGATGACGAAATAGAACTCCTCCTCGATCTGTTCACTTTCGAAGTCGTCAACGGTCAGATCGTAGTAATATGTGTCATCGTGCGCGACGGCCCATTCGAGACCCTGATTGTTCGCAGCCATGACTGGCATTGCCAACATGCTGCACAGCATCACTGATAGCAGAATGAATGTCGTTCTTGATTTCGCCGTAGAATGCCACCTTCAGTAATGAATGCCGGATGCAGTCATTGGTTGCTCATAAGGAATTGCCTCATGCCAGACCGACAGGAATGATGTATGGTTCCCATAGGCGATGGTGCACATCGGGATGGGAAGGATCTTGGAATGCCACACAAGACCGGTCTACGACTTGTCCAAGACTAGCACCTTTGGGAGCTTCAGTAGCTTCCCTAGGTTTCTGCCTGTTGTTCCTCCTCTATACCGCAGCTTTCTCTTACCGAACCTGTTCTTGGTAAGCATCATCTTGAGTGTGGAGTATGTCCTATTAGTGAAGTACATCATATCCTCGGGATCGCATATGATTTCCAAGTCATATGCATCCAGCCTATCCTTTCCGAGGGTGTAGTTGCCTCCCTCAGCAACTAGGTTCACCCACATCACGAAATCCTCCTCCACATGCAGGCCGATATTCATGCGCACCTTGAAGCGCTCAAGAACCTCGATATTCCTGGGGTTCTTCCGCTTGTCTGCTATGACATCCTCTATTACGGCCTTGAATGTCAAGAACAGGGTCTCTTGTGCTCCGGCATCCATTGTTTTTCACCTTGTCATCTTCAATAGAACTGAGTGTCAATCTTTCCTGACGTTCTTACTAGCTCCTTTGCGGCATCCGTGGCCTTGAGGATCTTAGCCATGTTACCTACAATCGTTGCCTGGCCGCTGAGAAGAGCCCTTACAGGGTCCAGTTCGCCTTTCAGGATTTTCAGCCACGAGTCGTACTTGGCTTCGTAGATGAATTCCACGGCAACTTTCTCTTTACCACTTCCGCTCTTGCCAGGTTCCACAACTTCATACTCCTTTTCTGAAGCTAGCGATTTCACGCCTGTGCATTTGCCGTGTGCCAGTCCAATGAATGCGAAAAGGTCATGGTCCAGTTTGCCACTTGCCCTGACAACGAATACGAAATCGCCAGTCCACCACGAGGCAGCCTTGGCATAGGCTTCGTTCTTGTTGAGGGCGTCCTTATACAGATTCAGCCATTCAGCTGACATGATCTTCGGCATTGTGACAGAATCCCATCCTATTGTGAATCATATCAACAGATTGAATGCCTTCTCAGAGATAGAAACTGACTGATAAATGGAGCTTACAGAGGACAATGCTCCATCTACTGCCCGCCTGCAACCACGGGGAAGATGGCTATCTCATCTCCCGAATGAAGCCTCGTCTGCATCCCCTCTAGGAGCCTTATCTCTCTCCCATTCTTCAGGATGGTTATATCCGGCCTGATTCTTTGATTCTCGTCGAACAGGACCTCCCTGATTCTCGAGTCTGAGGACAGCCAATCTAGGAGCATTGAGATGGTGGCTCCTTCTTCGCAATCGACCTCATCAATCACTCTCTTGCCTGTGAGATCGCGAAGATGCGCGAAGAATCTCACCTTTACCTTCATCCAGGCTCCTCACTTGTCTTGGCTATCATCACACTTTTAAAAGCGTGTGACTCTGGCTCTTGAATGGAAAGGGATTCACGTCGATGTATGGCTACATGGGAAGAATCCTGCGGATTGATCTGACTACTTCTACAATAACCGAGGAATTCCCTGATGAAGAAACCCTGCGTAAGTACCTTGGAGGTGCAGGGCTAGCCACAAAGATACTCTTCGAGGAAACGGAGAGAGGCATCGATCCGCTAGGACCCGAGAATAAGCTCATCTTCATGACCGGACCACTTACAGGAACCAGTTCACCGAGTACTGGACGATACAGCGTAGTGACAAAGTCGCCCCTCACGAATGGCTGGGGTCAAGCCAATGCAGCAGGTTTCTGGGGGAGGGATTTCAAGCGCTCTGGCTTTGACGGCATCATCTTTGAAGGGAAAGCACCGAAACCGGTCTATCTCCTGACTGAGGACGGAAGGGCAGAGCTGCTAGATGCACGAGAGATATGGGGAAAGAACACATCTGAAACGACAAGACTCCTCAAGGAGAAACATGGACCCAAATTCAACGTGGCCTGCATTGGCATTGCAGGAGAGAACCTCGTAAGATATGCGGCCATCATGAATGATTGCGAAGAAGAGAACTGGGGACGCGCAGCTGGTCGCTGCGGCGTTGGAGCGGTCATGGGCTCGAAGAATCTCAAAGCTATAGCATCGAAGGGAACATTGGACATTCCTATCGCAGACCCTGATGCATACAAACAAGAGGCAAAACAGAGATTCGACTGGGTGAATCAGAGCCTCCTCAAGATGACCCTTGAGGTCTATGGAACAGCCACAATGGTTGATTTGGTCAATGTCAAGGGAGGTATCCCGACCCGGAACTGGCAGACTGGTGTGTTCGAGAACGCGGAGAAGATCAACGGACAGGCAATCAATGACAACATCCTAGTGAAACGAAAGCCATGCTTTGCTTGCCCTATCCATTGCGGACGAGTATCCGAGATCAAGGAAGGACCATTCAAGAGCAAAGGGGAAGGCCCAGAGTATGAAACGCTCAGCTCATTTGGGACGATGTGCGGCGTAGATAACTTGGAAGCCATAACGCTCGCACATTTCTTGTGCAATGAATATGGCATTGACACGATTTCAGCAGGGAACACCGTCGGGTTCGCCATGGAGTGCTACCAACGCGGCATTCTGAAGGATGAGGACCTTGACGGTATGGACTTCTCTTGGGGAAATGCGCAACTCATTGTTGATATTGTTCACAAGATTGGAGAACGTGAGGGAATTGGAAACCTTCTTGCTGAAGGAACCATGAGAATGGCTGAGACTCTAGGCAATGACTCTCGCAGATTCGCAATGAATGTCAAGGGATTGGAGCTTCCAGGTTATGATAGCAGAGCAGCTAAGATAACAGGGCTTGCTTATGCTGTTGCCAACCGCGGAGGGGACCACATCACAGCGTACATTGAAGGACCTGCTTTTCTCTCAATGCCTTTCATGATTGTTGAGAATGCAGACGTGGGCGACCCACTGATGGAAATCCCAGAGATAGCATTGGTCGTCAAGAACTTCGAGGACGCATTCGGTGTCTTTGATGCTATTGGTGGCTGCAAGTTCATGGGGATGGTGCTCACTGCTGACGACTGGGCGAAACTGATCTCCACATTGATGGGCTATGGATTCTCTGCAGACGACTTTCGCAGAACAGGTGAGAGGATTCTCAACCTAGAACGGGCATACATTCTGAGAGAAGGATTCACCCGAGAAGATGACACCTTGCCTCCACGGCTACTAGAGGACCCAATGCCCGAAGGGCCTGCCAAGGGGCATGTTGTGAACTTGGATGTTCTCTTGGACGCGTACTACAGGTATCGTGGATGGGACAGTCAAGGAAGACCTACTAGAGAAAAACTGAAGGAACTTGATCTGGAATGGGTAGCCGCTTCCATCCCTGAATATGGAGATCTTGAGAAAGGAACCACAGGGGTACAGATCAAGCAGGTTGCCACTTCCGGGAAGGAAACAGCAGGACCCGTATCAGCAACGTCAGTGGGAATCATTGGTGACAGACCGTGGTTCAGCAGCTACAAGATAGGTCCTTTCAAACTCAAGCACTCGATGGCTCCGTATCCTGAGATGAACATCTACAAGTTCCTAGAGAACTCAGCAAGAGACTTTCCTGACATTGAAGCCTGCGAGTACTTGGATGAACTTATGACGTATCAGGAGCTGAAGTTGAAGGTTGACAAGCTTGCATCAGCTTTTGTAGCCCTTGGCGTGAAGAAAGGGGACGCAATTGCCACCGTCCTTCCATCATGCCCTGAGTTCATAGTGACTGACTATGCCGCAATGAAGATTGGAGCCATCCATGTACCCCTGAGCATTATGCATAAGGAAGACGACTTGTTGCACGAACTCAAAGAGAGTAGGGCTAGAATCGTGGTCTGCTCATCCAGACGCCTAGAAAGAGTGAATCGAGTGAAACCGGAAACGAGTGTACGGACTGTCATCTATACTCCTACAAGGGTATTTCCAGACTATGAGTGTGCTGACGTGGAAAGGATTGAAGATGATGATTACTTCCTTCTTAGTGACTTGGTAGAACAACATGAGCCGCATCGAGAAACTGTGGAGATGAACCCACGGGACGATATTGCCCTACTGCCCTTCACGGGAGGTACCACGGGACTTCCGAAAGGGACCATGTTGACCCACTACAATCTGACATGTTCTGTGATACAATCAATCCAATGGATGATGGATCCGCTGAAGGAGGGAATCATTGGCAAGAGTGCGGGTCTCGTTTGCGTGCCCATCTTCCATGCGTACGGCCACTGGGCAGTCCATGCATGCATTTCATGGGGCATGAAGGTCTACCTTGTAGACCCTCGCGATATCTCAAGAATCGCAGATGTGATAAACCGACAACGTCCCTTCGTTGTCTTTGCAGTACCAGCTCACTACACCATGCTTAGCAAGATGGACCTGAAGAAGGGACAGATCTTCTACTACTCGGGCGCAGCCGCACTGCCAGCAGACCTCGCGGAGGAATTCGAGAAGAAAACAGGCGTACCCATGGGCGAGGGCTACGGTGCAACCGAAACTTCAACGGTTGTCACCATTAACGTGTCAGCTCTGTCCAAGGTGACAGGCTTCATGGCTGAAACGAAAAGGGGCGTCGGAATTCCTATCCCTGACACCGAAATCAAGATTGTTGATCCGGACACAGGCAAAGAGGTACGCGTCGGTGAACGAGGAGAACTCTGGATTCGTGGTCCCCAGGTCATGAAAGGATACTGGCCAACGCCCGGAAACGGGCTGAAAGAAGGCGGATGGCTGCCAATGGGAGACATCGTTGAAATGGACAGTGATGGTTACTTCAGAATCGTCGACAGGATAAAGGATATGATAAACGTTTCAGGCAACAAGGTGTACAGCAGGGTCATCGATGATATCCTTCATGAGCACCATGCTGTTGATGTTGCAGGTGTGATAGGCATTCCTGATCCCGAGAGACCCGGGAGCGAGAGAGTAAAAGCGTTCATCCAGCTGAAGCCAGAGTACAGAGGAAAGGTTTCAGAGCAGGATATCATCGACTACCTGAAGGATAAGGTGAAGCCATACGCCATTCCAAAATGGGTGGAGTTTCGGGATCAACTACCTTTGACTATGGTAATGAAGCTCTTCAAGAAGAAGCTCAGGGAAGAAGAACTCGCGAAAATGAGCTGAGCGGATCGGCCCAAGGTCACATTCACATCAGCATCTTCATATCGACTCCGGCTCGGGTCCACTGATGGTCCTCTCAATCGACAAGGACGAAGACTGGAACGAGCTGGTACTCAATGGCAAGCGACCATATCGGCAGAGTTCCTCGTGAGATCGAGGAGCGGATGAAGTCCGTAAAGCACAAGGTAGTCGTTCTTTCAGGCAAGGGCGGCGTCGGGAAGAGCACAGTCGCCACGAACCTTGCGATAGCACTGGCAGGTTCCCATCATGTGGGAATCCTCGATGTCGACATATACGGGCCGACCATCCCGAAGCTCCTTGGTCTGGAAGGCCTCCACCCGGAGGCAGTCGATGGATCTGTCATGCCGATCATGGGTCCCCTCGGCATTAGAGTGATGAGTATGGGGTTTCTCCTGAAGAATGCAGGAGACGCTGTCGCCTGGCGTGGTCCAATGGTCGCCAAGATGATCAACCAGTTCCTCAGCAGCGTGTCATGGGGCAATCTCGACCTTCTTGTGGTGGACCTGCCTCCTGGCACCGGCGACGAGATACTCAGCATTCTTCAGCTTATTCCTCATGTAGACGGAGCGCTGATTGTCACAACGCCCCAGGAAGTCGCTGTGCTCGGAGCCCGGAGAGCTATCCAGCTTGTTCAGAAGATGGGCGTGCCTATCCTCGGCCTAGTAGAGAACATGTCTGAATTCATATGTCCTGATTGTGGAAGTCACCACCGCATCTTCGGCGACGGAGCGGCCCGTGCGGCAGCTGCAGAGCATGACGTCGACTACCTAGGGGCAATACCCCTTGACTCCGCGGTTGTCACACTGTCGGACAAAGGCAAGCCATTCGTCACTGAGGCGCCCGTTTCCGAATCAACAAGAGCATTCCGCCAGATTGCAGACCAAATCGCGTCGAAGATCGGAATCAAGTAGCTAAGGCCGTGGCGGCTACCCGAAACCTCTATCTTCTCGGCGATGGCCCGTCGAATTGGTGCTTGAAATGAAACTACCCATGATCGTCGTTCACGGAGGCGCTGGTGACTGGAAGGACGATCGCCTCCCAGTCGGTCTCGAGCACGTGACAAAGGCCGCCAAGATAGGCTTCCATGTACTTCAATCGGGGCGAAGAGCACTTGATGCTGCTGAGGCTTGCACTGTCTATATGGAAGGTTGCGGAAAGCTGAACGCGGGCTCCGGGGCCACTCGGAATCTCGACAACGAGCTTGAGCTGGATGCCATGATAGTCGATGGCAGCAGACTCATTTCAGGGGCCATAATGGGAGCCAAAGGCATCACACATCCGGTATCGTTAGCGCGGTATGCCATGGAACGCACGAGCCACACTCAGTTTGCGGGTGATGGCGTTCAAAAGCTGTACAGAGCCATGATCACAGAGGGATACCGAACGGAGGTATCACAAGGGGTGACCTCGACGCCCTTTGACACCGAGAGCACCGATACAGTAGGATGTGTTGCGATTGACAGCCGGGGCGACATTGCCTGCACATCGTCCACTGGCGGCATTCACAACAAGATGTCCGGGCGCATTGGCGACTCCTGCATCTTCGGAGCAGGGGCATACGCCAACAAGATGGCTGGTGCCACTGCCACAGGCTTTGGCGAACACATCATCCGGGTACTGCTGAGCCGCATGGTGGTCATGTATGTCGAGCAAGGCCTCGCGCCTCAAGAAGCTGCATCGAAGGGCATCGACTTGCTCAAACGTGAAACCGGAAGTGAGGCTGGTATCGTCGCAGCAGACAAGAACGGCGAATTTGGCGCATGCACGAATTCGAAGGCCATGCCTATGGCTGTGATCCGGCACGACATGGGTTCTCTGAAGACATACTCGCTACGCGACGAGATTGTTTCGATCTAGGCATCATTTCAAGGCTTCATGCAGACCTCAGTCGATCAACTAGAAGATCGTACTCCTGTAGAGACCTTAGACCAGGAAGACTCAGCACCGGTTGTCCGTGCCTGAATGCAATTACCATGGGAACGGACTGGACCTGAAACTGTGCTGTGACCCGGGGATTCCGGTCGATATCGATCTTGCCGAAGAACGCCTTCCCTTTCCACTCAGCAGCGAGTTCAATCATGATTGGTGCCAAATCCCTGCACGGCGCACACCACTCTCCGAAGAAATCGATGAGTGCGGTCTTTGTCTGGGCGACAGTCTGCCAGAAAGTCATCTCGTTCAAGATATTGACTAGACCATTGGCTAGCGGCTCCTCTACCTTCGGTGCGACTGCCTGACGCATCAGAGCCTGCATCTTTCGACGCCTGATCTCCGCGAGCTCGTCGTCCTCCATTACTTTATCCGCCTTCGTTGTTCTAAACCATAGTTAAGAGAGTACCTCTTTTAGAGATTGTGCTAGCTGCTGACAGGACGTCGCGGGCATTGGCATACTGCGACCACTTTATACGCGGACTCTGCGGCTCAATGCGCCGCCCACTGGTGATACAATGAGTGACAGCTCCAGCAAGTACTACGGAATGATGCTAGTCACAGCATTCTTCTGGGGCGGCTCATGGGTATCTGCGGACATACTTGTAGAACTCGCGCCGCCCATGATCATCGGTTTCTTCCGTTTCTTTGTGGGACTGATATTCTTCGCGATACTGCTCAGGGCATGGCACGTGAACCTACGGAATCTCTTCCGCAGGGAGAATCTTGGGATTCTCTTCGTCGTCGGATTCTCCGGCGTGTTCGGATATGGGGTCTTCTTCTTGATTGGGATGCAATACACAACCTCTGCGCAAGGCTCGATCATTGCCGGGTTGAATCCAGCGACAATCAGCATCTTCGCGCACATCATTCACAAGGAACGCTTGGCGAAGAAATGGCAGTACCTAGGATTCATTCTGAGCTTCATTGGAGTCACATTCGTGATAGGGGTTCAGGCGCTCCTTGAGTTCAACCCGAGCCACCTTGTGGGCAACCTGCTCATTCTGCTTGCAATGATAACGTGGGGTCTCTACTCATCCATCGGAAAGGAGGCCATGCAGACACTATCACCTGCAGAGGTGACGGCTGGAGGAGTGTTCTTCGGTACTGCGCTGTTCGGCGTGGCGTCTTTGACTCAATTGGGGCCGACATCTTTTCTTCTGGATTCAGTCTTCTGGCTGAACATCCTGTTCATGGGGGCTCTCGTCACCTTCGTCGGCTTCCTCTTCTTCTTCATGAGTATCAAGAGTCTTGGAGCAACAAGGGCTAGTGTCTTCATCAATTTGGTTCCCGTGTTTGGCACGCTCCTCTCGGTGATCATCCTGAACGAAACCATCTACCCGACATTCATCGTTGGTCTTGTCCTGATTGTTTCCGGCATCACACTCATCAACTTCCCGGTCAGAAAGAAGTTGGAGCCTGTAAGCGAAAGGAGTCAGGTGCCACTAGGGGCTTGATTACCTCTCTCTGGCGGCTGCAGACTCCGGAAGCGGCCTCGGATGACACCGAGCGAGGACTGCCCTACAGAGGAAATCTCTCTTCAGGCACGATCCGACTGAAGTGTGCCACCCGACACAACCAAGTCCATCACTTGGTAAATCCATTGTCTACGCAGAACAGAGAGATTATCTGTTGGTAAATCGCTTATTGCATAGATGCTCCCTTCAAGGAGCGAATGGCGGGGCTGTGCGGAGTATGACGACAATGCGCGCTGTGCCGGGTCGGGTCCTCGTATGCGGATGCATGCTCATTCTCCTGACTATCTCCACGACTCCGTCATTCACTACGGCAATTGCATCATATCCGGACTATGTCGGTCCTTTCGTAGATGAGGTTGTCTACAAGGTGATCGAGAGTCAGGAGGAGGAAGTATTGGCCCTATTGAATGACGAGATTGACCTCATCGGGTCTATCATGGACACCAAACTCCTAGAAACCCTAGAGTCGTCCTATGCCGATATCGACGTGGAGGGTACGCTTCGCAACAGCTACGGATACCTACTGATCAAGACTAACAAGTACCCGTTGAACATCACATACTTCCGAAGGGCTTTCGCCTTCGCTTTGGACAAGGAGAGGATATGTGAACAGGCTTGGGATGGACTTGCAGTGCCCCAGGACTCACTTGTCCCCCAACAGAACCCATTCTCCATCGAAGGTCAGCTGCCTTACACATACTACACGGCCAACATCGCCCTGGGCAGTGAACTTCTAGATTCCGCGGGATTTCTGGATGACGATTCGGATGGCTTCAGGGAAGCACCAGATGGGTCGGATTTCGACATCACTGTCGAGGTCGCCTCCTCTTCCCCGGTTGCCATAGAGGTTGGAGAGATCGCGGCTGAGGCCCTTCAAGCCCTTGACATCGATGCAGTCTCCGTGCCGACAGACTTCTACGAGTACCTGAATCGTCTGTACTTCCACGGTGACTTCGATATTGTCTTCCTCGGGGAATTCTTTACAGATTTCGATGTCGACTGGCTCGCCTTCAAGTACTGGTCAGAGTATGCAGACGAGCCATACTGGAACTTCCCGATATGGCGCAACGCAACCTACGACTCATGGAGAGATCAGCTACTGCACTCGGCAGACTACGATGAGGTATACCAAGCCGCCGTAGAGATGCAGAAGGTCTGGGTGTATGAATGTCCTGCCGTTGTCTGCTACCAGTCTGCAATGTTATGGGCACATAGGACAAATCGGTTCGAGGGCTTCGTCAATGACGCTATGGACGGAGTTCCCTGCCGGTGGACCAATTACAGGATCCATCTGAAAGATTCTGAGGGCGGACCATACGGTGGCGAGTTCCGCTTGAGCGACCCGCTGGATATTTGCAGCTTCAACTTCATGTTCGCCCACAGCGCGTATGAGGTGGACATTCTCTCAAACCTGTATGATAGCCTGATTATACGCGACTCTGATGGCCGGGATAGGCCGTGGCTTGCAGAGAGTTACATTGCGGAAACTCATGCCGACAACCTAGCCGTGCCTGACGGACACACGAGATTCACGTTCGCCTTGCTCCAGAATGCCACCTGGACAGATGGCAGTCCGTTAACAGGTGAGGATGTCGCATTCACCCTGAACTACTACAGGGACGCACCGGGCAACCCGTGCGGCGTAGATCTGAGCGATTTGACTGCTGCTTACGCTCCAACGACGTACTCTGTGGTCGCAGACTTCAGTACAGAGTCATACTGGCATCTTCACACAATCGCGTACAAGCCAATCATCCCGAAGCATGTCTTCCAGACAATCACACCGGCTGGTTGGAATACGTGGAATCCATCTCCTCCGAACGACGAGATGGTGACGTCAGGTCCGTTCAACGTTTCAGGGTATGTTTCCGGCGAGTTCTGCGAACTCACATACAGTCCGGACTACTTCCATTCAAGGCGCCAGCCGCCTCCTCCCACAACGACATCGACAAGTCCTACCGAACAGGTCTCAGCGATCTCTGCTCTGGGCATAGCAGCGACAACAGCATCATCCATTGTGATCTCGTTCGTTGTCGCCTACACAGTCTGCCGGAGGAGAAGAGCGCAGGTACTCAGTCAGAACACAAACGCATCACCAAACGCGGCTTGGCGTGCTGCATGACTGATTCAGACGGCAAATCCCCACCTTTTTAATCCAGACACGGCGGACTGGCTCAAGCAAGATGGTCAGGCCTATGGCAGGCGATGAGAAGCACTATGCCTTGCTCGTGTCAGCAATGATACTGTGGGGCGCCGCGTGGGTTTCAAAGGACACCGTCATGACCATCACCGCCCAGGACGGCCCTCCGCTACCCTACACTGTCGCGTTCTTCCGCTTCCTGACAGCATGCTTCGTGTTCGCCGTTGCCATGACTGCCACTGGCAAACCGCCCTATCGACGATATACCAGGTCTGATATGAAGACACTCCTGCTTCTGGGCATCCTGGGTGTTTTCGCATATCCCGGCTTTGAGCTCTTTGGAGTCTATCTCTCAACGGCTGCTCAAGGTGCGATCATCGACGGTACTCAGCCCGTCATCATTACGACCCTTGCTTTCGTTTTCTTGCGGGAACGATTGAGGACACCTTGGCAATATGGAGGGCTAGTCCTCGGCTTCCTGGGTGTCGTGTTTGTTGTCGGAGTGCAGTTCGTCCTGGAGCTTAACACAGACTACCTGCTGGGCAACATCCTCCTACTGATTGCCGTGCTGATCTGGGGCTTCTACACAACGTTCGGTAAGTCTGCAATGGAGCATCTGGGGGCGCTTGAGATGACGGCAGGAAGCATCTTCGTCGCGACTCCGGCCTTTGGCATTGCCGCGGTATTTGAGCAATTCTGGAGTCGCTCCGCAATCACTGACCCATACTTCTGGCTGAACATCCTCTTTCTTGGGGGTGTCATCGTATGCTACTGTTTCACAGCGTACTTCAAGGCGATAGAGAAGATTGGTGCGACGAGGGCGAGCGTCTTTCTGAGCCTGACACCCGTCACAGGGACAGTACTCTCTGCGCTCTTAATGCCGGATCAGCCGATGCATTGGACGCTTCTGGTCGGCCTCATCCTCGTTGTGATTGCAGTCATAGTCATGAACTACCCCCGCCCAAAACCATCATACCGAGTCAGTGGCAGATGACCCACAACAGAGATAACCGTGGCCGCTCGCGGCTGAGCTGCACACCGTCCGAACAGATTGGAGAGAGCAGAATGAACGACTATGAGAAGCTGCTGGAACGAACGAAGAGGATCTTCCTCCTTCAGAGCAGTGCCAATGCACTCAATTGGGACTTCGAAACATACATGCCGCCCAAGGGCGTTTCACTCCGCAGCGAGCAGTTGGGTTACCTTGCAGAGATGGTTCACAAGATGGAGACCGACCCTGCCTTGGCAAGGCTGCTCAAGAAGATTGAGTCCGACCCGAGCGGGCTCGACGACGCACAGAAGCGCGACGTGGCACTTACGCGACGCGAATATGATAAGCTCACCAAGGTGCCTAGCTCACTGGTAGCGGAGATAGCGAAGCAGCAGACTGTTGCTGTTCAGGTTTGGAAGAAAGCCAAGGCCGCACGAGACTGGAAGATGTTCAGGCCGGAGCTAGGCAAACTGATAGACCTTAGCAGGAAGAGAGCTGAGCACATAGCTGATGCTGTGGGATTCAGTTCCATCCACGATGCAATGATCGATGACTTTGACAGAGGGATGACGGCCAATGAAGTCTCCACAGTGTTTGGCGAACTGCGTGATGGTCTTGTGCCACTAGCGAAGGAGTTCGCAGACAAGTCGGCAGACATTGATGTTGGGTTCATGAACCGACCAGTCCCGGTCGAGATTCAGAGGAAACTGGCGAGTGGCATATGCCAGTTCATCGGGTACGACACGAGCTCACCCCAGGCAGGAGGAAGGGTCGACGAAACGGAGCACCCATTCACAACGGGCTACTATGATGACGTCCGTATCACAGTCCATTACCACGAAGACAATGTTGCTTCGGCAATCTATGCTGTACTCCATGAAGGAGGCCATGCAATCTATGAACAGGGTCTGAACCCAGGATGGATCTATCAACGTCTAGGACAGGCCGCGAGCTCTGGCGTGCATGAGTCGATGTCACGCTTCATCGAGAACATCGTAGGGCGGTCTACAGAGTTCTGGCGGTACTACTATCCACAGTTCATTCAGGTCACGGGTGGTCTATTCAAGGATGTCCCGCCTGAGGAGGTACTCAAGGCAGTCAATCTGGTCCGGCCATCGAAGATTCGGATTGAGGCAGACGAGGTCACATACTCCCTGCATGTAATCATACGGTTTGAGATTGAGCGAGACCTGTTCGCAGACAAGATAACGATTGATGAGCTTCCTCAGGTCTGGAATGAAAAGTACAAGAAGTATCTCGGTGTCATCATCGAGAACGATTCAGAAGGGGTCATGCAGGACACCCATTGGGCGAGCGGATACTTCGGCTGCTTCCAATCATATGCGCTCGGCAATATCTACGACGGCCTTTGGCTCAGGCAACTGGAAAGGGACGTCCCGGATTGGAGAACGCACATCGAGGCTGGACGATTCGGTCCCGTGAAGGATTGGCTCTCTCGCAACATCTACGTGAGGGCATCAATGTACGACGCGCCCGAGCTGGTGAAGCTAGTCACAGGAAGCCGCATGACTGCGAAGCCGTTCGTAGATTATATCAAGACGAAGTACTCGATGCTCTTCGAAAGCTGAGTCACTATGAACTCGTTGCGGCTGATAGGGTCTCTGCAAGGGTTTATGAGTGATTGAGTTCAATCCTACATATGAGGGGATAGTAGCATGGCTTCAGCAGTGCAATGGTCTAGCTACAACTTCGTCACTCCCATACTGACGATAGTGAACTTCCTAGTTCTGCTACCGACGGCTTTGGGGAGTTGGGCCAAGACCACAACGACATGGGACTTCGTGCTTGTGGGCATTGGAGTGTGGTTGGCGCTTCGCTTCGTGCGCAGCTTTCAAGATGCACACAGATTCCCGCAGACGAGAATGTGGCCTGGCAAGGTTGACAAGATAGTGAGGGAGGGGGTCTACGCAAAGAAACGTCAGCCAGTGATCTCAGCTGTCATATACATGAATCTCTCGTACGTGTTCCTCTTCAGAAGCTTTGCCCTTCTTGCGATTGTACCTTTCTTCGTTGTCACGTGGTATGTCCTAGCGTGGTACTTCGACGGGCTACTGGAGCAGAAATTCGGAGACGAGTACAGGGCCTACCGCACTAGAACGGGACTTGTCAGGGCAGGCGAGGGGTTTGACGAGTGGAGCGGTTCAGGCTTCAAGGTCAACTGAGAAGAGCGCCGCGTCCTACTCACGTATTTCAGGTACAGGGATTTCTATCCTAGAGATCTCGTAGGACGCACTCATGAACTCAACGTACCCGCGAATCCCGCTCAACGTTCCCGTTGTGGACACTAGCCCAAATTTGGCGGTCTTGCTCTCGCCGGCCTTTATCGTGCCGAGCCGTTGCATCCTGAAGCTCCCTACTCGTGAATCCACACCCGTCGGTAGGTCGGTATCCACCACAACCATGTCGATTCTCTGGTCCATTCTGTTGTGTACCTCGACTGACAGCAGGTAGCCCTCCGAGTCCTTGACAAACGTTGAATGCACAGCTACGCCTGCGCTTTCTAGCTCTGCGGTCGTCGGGCTTTGGCTCTTGGTCTGCGTCTGGGCAGAAGAGGGCCTTCCTGATACCTGTGTCCGGCGCGGCGGGGACTCCTTCGATGAAGACAACCCAGTGACGGCTGATGGCCCCTTCAACAATGCACGTACCATCCCCTCACCTTCGTGGAGAACGAAGACCATGACGCTGACAAATACGACGGTCGCAACCACGGTCGTGAGTAGAAGAGACTGAATGTACTCGGTGTTGAGAGCGTCATAGAGAGGACCCAGATAGGGGCCCCAAGTATCCCACAACTGGTGAAGGAAGGCCATTATCTGGTCTAGGAAGAGTGGTGCCCGTCCGATCGGGCGAACGCTGGCAGCTCCAAAGGAAACCGTCATCATTGACTCTGCTAGTCCAAAAGCTGACATGTCTTACTCGCCCCGATTCACCAATGCCTCTGTGCGAATAGCGTCACGAGCAGTTATTAAGTTTGCATCTGGATGATGTGGGGTCTATCTCCTCACAGGCGGGGACTGGGCAAAGAGCGTCTTCGCAACCCTCTTGAAGAGCCCGTCCACATTCAGTCCAGTCTTAGCACTTGTTTCAATATATGGCCAGCCAATGGATTCCGAGAACCGGAGTGCCTCAAGTTTCGTGACTCTCCTGTCAGTCATGTCAACCTTGTTCGCAACGACGAATCCTTTGAGGTCACGCCTTTCAATAGCAGACACTGTCTCCTCAAGGCCTCTGTGCCAATCGGGAAGGCTCTCGAAGCTCTCGCGGCTTGTTACGTCAAAGACGAGGAGTGCGAAGTGCGCTCCTTTGTAGTACTGAGTCCGAAGAGCACTGAAGTCCTCTTGACCGCCGAGGTCGATGCAGGTCAAGATGACAGGCGTGAAGGCGTCAACATTGATGGCAATCGCACTGAGGTCTACGCCAGCGGTTGCCTGGTACTTGGGGTCAAACTCCCCGAGCAGTACACGTCTTATCAGAGATGACTTTCCCACATTCGCATTGCCAACCAACAGTAGCTTGTACACTGGGACAGTCAAGGTCATGACCACCATCGCTTCACAGGTCATACAATTAAGAAGGTAAGTATCATCTGAAGGCAGTGCCCCTTGATTGTTCAGCAAGAGTCATAGGCAGTAACGTCCATGTTCAGAACTTGTCAGGAGATATGTCATGTCGAACCAGTCCGACGAAATCTATGTCATCACGTGTAGCGATAAGCTTGTCAGCATGGGCATGAACCGCCTCAGGACAGCGACTGAAGGCTTGTCGGAGCTGCATTTGTCACTCGACTGGCCCAAGGCGACCCTAGTGCCTGTGATTTCGGAAGAGAAGGCACAATTCAACACAGGCGAAACCAGAGTCGTGAAGATCAGGCAGGTGAAGGTTCCTGCCCTCGCGGTCGTCCTCCAGTCGTTCTACGGATCAAATGGGATGGGCCACCTCTTCTGCATCGGCTCGACCGAATTCAAGACAGTCAGAGAGGACCGCATAGCAGACCGTGCGATGTTCCAATCCAGAATAAAGGCGTCTGTCTTGCCGGACGATCTCCTCGGACAGGTAATAATCGTCCCGGGCAAACCCTGATTGCAGAATCCCTCGTTTACAGGCTGATGGTCTTCTCGTACGACTCCATAATAAGATGGACCATGTCGGGGTAGTCCACGACCGTGACATTGACGGCCAGACGCCCAGAGATTCCTCGTTCCTCCAGATGCCTTTTCGAAGCATAGACCTTCACACCCAGAGCCTTGAGCCCCTTGGAGTATGGACAACCCTTGTCGGCGAGGAACACGCCATCTTGCACCAGAAGTACTCCTATTTCGTGTCCGCCGGCCTTCAAGGCCCCTGCGACCTCTGACAGGTCTGAACACCCGCTGGCCAACCAAATCAAGAACTTGCTCATGTCGGTTCACCCTAGAATGTAATCACGACATCACTCTCTCCGAGAAGAGCCGACAAAGCTGCTTCATCCAGCACTTGGACGCCGTCAAAGAGTTCGGCGGGTGTGATGCCATGTTCGGCGAGAGACCTTCGTGACACACAAATCTTGCCATCAAACCCCTCATAAGTTGACTTGAACATCCTGATTGGGGTTTCGTCGATCGTCTTGAGAAGTGAGTATACGCCCTCTCCCATGAAGAGAAGTGTCGACTTGTGGTCCATGCCGAACATTCCTACGGCCGCCCGCCAACCCTCAAAGTTCACTATCTTCCCGAAGGGCTTGCTCCTTACAAGAACAACAATGTTCCTCTCTCTGAAGTCCATCTTCAAGCCTCCTAGAATCCAAGCGCGATGAATCTGTCGCACTGGCCCACAATCTCAGCGAACTCTGTCAAGCCAGAAACCTCTACCCCTGTGATGAAGTCTGAACCACTCTGGTCAAACCCTCTCGCAGACGTGCAGAGCCCACAGGCTTGGAACTCGACCCCTGCGTCAGCAAGTTCTTGGAACTTCTTGTTCATAGGAATGTCTGGATCGGGGTCCTGCTTCAGCTTGGCGTTTATGACGCCATCGATAAACAAGAAGACCTTGACTGCATAACCCGCCTCGAGTGCAGCCTTAGCCAAGTCATAGAAGGTATGGCTGTTCTCGAACGTGTACGGTCCGGTCATCAGAAGGACGCCGAGCACTTTCTTTTCCAAACTCTCCAACTCCGGATTCTGGTGGGGACCGGCAACTGCTTGGTCTAAAAAAGGTTGGTCTGTGTACTCGCAGAAGGGTTGATAACACGCGCTGTCGCGCGTTCTGACGGATGATTCACCTCAACGTTGGAGGGTCATTCATGGACTTCATCACGCTCGCATACAGGACCCGCGATGGGACAGAGGATGAACTGGAGTACGACACAGAGGAAAGCAGACTTGACCTTCACCACAAGAAGATTGCCGCAATAGATCTTCAGCCACTCACTCCTGCGGCCAACCTTAAGGAACTCGATCTCAGCGAAAACAGCTTGGAAACCCTGCATATGGGTCCTCTGGCCTCATGCAAATCCCTTGAAATACTCAATCTGGCGAAGAACCCCTTCCGTGCTTTGGACCTATCGCCGCTCTCAGCCTGCTCTGCCCTGCGTGAGGTGAGCCTTGTATCAACGGGTGTGACCAGTATTGACTTGGCACCGCTTGGCTTCTGCAAGAATATGAGGCGAATCAGGCTGCTCACCAACAAACTCACTGAGGTGGATCTTAGACCGCTGTCGAGATGGCCCGAACTTGAAACACTGGAACTGGAAAACAACCGTTTGAAGGAAATCAGTCTCGAACCACTTGCGAAATGCACACGTTTGCAGCAGCTCAACCTCATGTACAACTCCCTTCAGTCAATCGATTTGACACCGCTGCACAACTGTACCAAGCTGAAGTTTCTCTATCTGCAGCAGAACAAACTGGCAGAGATTGACCTAGGGCCCCTGTCGAGATGTGCCGATCTCTCTATTCTGAGGTTGGGGGGAAACGAGCTGAGAGGAATTGACCTTGAGCCTCTGTCGGGGTGCAAGGGTCTCAGGAGGATCGAACTGGCCATGAATGCACTGGGCAGCATCGACCTCTCTCCTCTTTCGGACTTGGCAGAGCTCAGGGTACTCGATATCGCTGGAAATGATCTCACAGCGGTAGACCTCTCGCCACTTGCAGACTGCGCTGCCCTTGAGGAGCTCTACCTCTACTCAGGCCATCCTCGTGAGAACAGGTTTGCCATGATAGACCTGAGTCCAATCTTCCGCTGCAGGAACCTAGAGGACCTGGGCATTCCCGAGAAAGCCACCGTAGTCGCGGACGGCACACTCAGACAGTCGAAGAACAAGCCACCAGCCATTGAGGAGCTTGTTGATGATGAGAGAATCCAGTGGCAGTAGTATTGCGGAACGAGTGGAGTCGATATCAAAGACCATATATGCATGGTCGCCGCATGCGCCCTGAAGTTGATGGGCAATGGTTGTAGAGATGGACGATGCTACCCGTGCGCAAGTCACTGCAATGTTTCAGGCTCTTGAGAGCGAAGTCAAGATGCACGTGTTCGTCAAAGACCACGACTGCCTCTACTGCAGCGATACTCTTGCTCTTGCGGAGCTTATTGCAGACCTGTCTGACAAGATTCACCTCGAAGTGCACAGGGGGGACCTCAACAAAGGTCTGCCCGCAAAGCTGGGCGTCAAACATGCTCCTGCCATCGTGTTGCACGGAAAGGCTGAGTACAAGATACGATTCTACGGCATACCCGCAGGTCACGAGTTTGGAGCTCTGATCAATTCCATACTTGACGTCTCAAAGGGCGTGGCGCCTCTACCACCGGAGATTATCGATGACATATCGTCGATCGAGAAACCAGTTCACATCAGAGTCTTCACGACACCTCAGTGCCCATATTGTCCAGCTATGGTGCGTCTGGCGAATCAGGCTGCGATCATCAACCCACTGATCGAGTCAGATGCAGTCGAATCACTGGAATTCCAACAGCTCACCTCCAAGTATCAGGTGTATGGAGTCCCGAAGACTATCTTCAATGAGACCGTTTCGGTCGAAGGTCTGACTCCGCCAGAGGTCTTTGTCGAGAAGCTCTTTGATGCGACTGAGAAGTGAGATGATCGTGGCCAAACAGTCGTTCGTCATAATGCTTAGACCCGCCCACAAGTATGCGGAGAAGGGTAGTGACGAGAAGATAGACGAGCATTTTCGCTACCTTCAAGGACTGAAAGTGGCAGGCAACCTCACAATGGCTGGCCTCTTCTCAGAAGTGCTGATAGGACTGGTTCTGATTGAAGCCGAAACTGTCGAGGAAGCTCGGAAGATAATGATGAATGATCCTGCAGTGAAGGCAGGGGTCTTCTACGCCGAGCTCTACCCGTGGCACATAGCACTCAAATCGGACAAGTGATCACTCGTTCTTGCAGACCAGTGGCAGCTCGGTTTCGTTCACATACTTGTAGGCCTGATAGGCTGCGTGAACGCCCTCGGCCACACCTGTGATGGCTTGCTTGAACTCAGTGTCAACAACATCGCCTGCAGCGAAGACACCCGTAACATTGGTCCTACTGGATCTGTCAACTACAATCTCGCCGTTGTCGTTGAGTCTTACACCCAACTTCTTGGCAAGTTCTGATTTCGGAATCCAGCCTATCGCAACGAAGACCCCTTCCAAGGGGAGAACTTCGGACCCCTTGTAGGGTCTGTCAAGTCGCACCGCTTTCACTGTTGACTCGCCGACTATCTCAGTCACATTCGTTTCGGTGATCACTTCTATTCTTGGGTCCCGCTCAACTCTCCGTCCATTGATGGGCTCGGGCCGTATCTTCTTTCCTCTGTAAATCATATAGACCTTCGGGCAGTACTTGGCTAGTAGAAGCGCGTCCTTTGCGGCGCTGTCGCTGCCCCCGACCACTCCGACAACCTTCTCCTTGTACAGGGGTGCATCGCAGAGCGCACAGTAGCTCACCCCACGATTCCTGAACTTGTCGTGCCCTGGGACACTCAGCTCTCGGTCCTTCATTCCAGTTGCGAGCAGCAACGATTTGGCAAGGAAGGTCTTCTTCTCGGTTATGACATAGAAGAGACTCTGCTTATCCCTGAACACGTCTACCACCTTGCCCGCTTCGATATCGACAGGGTATGACTGCGCGTGCGCCTTCAGCTTGTCGGCAAGATCCTTGCCAGTCATCTGGATGAAACCGGGGTAGTTTGCCACGTCGTCCGTGAGCGTAATTGTGCCCCCGTCCACCTCACCAAGCACAAGAGTTGACAGGTCCAGTCTTGCTGCGTACATGGCGGCCGCATAACCCGTGACACCCGAACCTATGATTATCAGGTCGTACAACTCATCGCCCTCCCAACTTCCTAGTAATCCTTCGTTCGACTAGGCTGTCAAAACCAACGAAGACATCCTCGCCTATCACAGTGACAGGCATGCCCCTCTGCTTGCTGATGTCAATCATCTCCTTCATTATCTGCGGACTGTCCAGTACGCACTTCTCCTCGACCTGCACATCCTTGCTCTTGAGAAACTCCTTCAGCTTTGCGGTATGTGGGCATTTTGGCACGGAATAGACAGTAGCCTTCAATGCAGCTCGGATTCTCCTTTCCGGGTGCTTCCGGAATAATGAGACTGAGAGCGCAGCTGTCAGATATGTCTTATGAATGGTAGCCGTATCTGAATAGTCATAAGGGGGTTCGGCCAAGAGTCCGCCATAAGAACCGGGGATGTCGTCCGTGGACAAGAAGGAAACAGTTGTCTTCATTGACAAGCAGATTGAACTTGAGAATGCAATCATCAAGATAACAGAAGAGAGTATCGCAAAGCTCGGCAACGTGTTCGTCAAGGAGCTTCTGCTGGGCATCTCGCAGGACTCAAAGAAACATGCGTCTCTGCTCCGAGCCTTGAAGAAGGCGGTCGAGGGACCGACACCGTTCATCTCCATGAGAGAAAGAGACTCCATTGCCAAAGGGATTGAGAAGCACATCCAGCTCGAGGCCAACGCGGTGAAGACCTACGGCGAACTTGTCCAGAAGTCTGACAATGAGCAGGTCAAGACGATCGCATCTATGATTCGCGAAGATGAGATCCGGCATCACAACCTCTTGAAGGAACTGCACAAGACGGTCGTCGAGCCGGAAACTCTTGATGAAGCGACCATCTGGGACATGGTGTGGAAGGACACTCCCTGGCACGGAAGCCCTGGCGGATAGTCTGACCCGTGGCCTGCGTGCTTTGCACGACTCGTTGAGTCCGAGCGACCAGAATCAATGCTTGACATTCGCTGGGGGATTGGTGTAACTTAAATAGGCGGACAGCAGAGTGGATACCAGACCGCCGGCAAGGCCTAGCCTTGTTACGGTTTGAGAGGTGGAAATTAAACTGAAGAATCAGACAATCGCCATTGTGCTGATCATCATCTTGGCCGTCGGAGCAGTTGGTGCATGGTATTACCTGAACCCGCCAGCTCCTGCGGAGAAGGTTGTCATCCTGATGGGGACGACAGACTCCGTAGAGTCAAGTCTTGATATGGCACAGGCGTATGACTACTTCGGCTGGGAGATCATTACTGCTCTCAGCTCAGGACTAGTTGAAATAGAACCCGGCTCCCAGGCTGGAGCGGACGATATCGTGCCTGCCCTAGCTTTGAGCTGGGACATAAGTACCGATGGTAAGACGTGGGACTTCACTCTGAGACAAGGGCTCACATATGATGGCGTCAGGCCATTCAACGCGTCATGTGTCAAATACACATATGACAGGAACTGCAACCTCACTGGTGTTGGACTCTTTGAGCCTGATGGGCCACAGTTGAACATGGAGTACAACGCAATCATCGAGAGCGTTGAAGTCATCAGCGACTATGTCGTTCGCTTCAACCTCAAGATTGCATTCACCCCATTCCTTCAGCTGTTATCGTGCGCAGCATCTTACATAGTGGACCCGATGTATGCACCGATGGACACCCTCACAACCTACGTGGAGGGCGACAACCACAGCACACCATGTGGTCTAGGTCCATATCTGCTCAAGAGCTGGGTGAGAGTCGGAGGCTCTGACTCTGAGGTCCGGCTGGTAAAGAACCCATACTACTGGAACGCAGCAGGGGGTTACCCCAAGAACGACGAGATCATCATCAAGATGTACCTGAACAGCAATGCTCTCGCCACGGCTATGACCGCGGGTGAGATCGACATCGCCTACAGGCAGCTTGATTCTCTCCAGATTCAGGATTTCCGGGAAGACCCTAACGTGCGTGTCTGGGAGGGTGTCGGAGCGCAGATACAGTACCTGTGCTTCCAGCAGAACATAGCACCGTTCAACGAAACTGGAGTCCGACAGGCTATCACAGCCGCTCTCAACAGGACGCATGTCACTAACCTCGTGTTCCTTGATGACTTCACGCCACTTTGGAGCATCATCCCGGCAGGAATGGCATACCACAAGGACTCGTTCAGCATATGGGGTAGTGCCAACTACACTTACACGGTTTCCAAGCTGGCTGAGTTCGGCTACGACGCAGAGAACAAACTTGTGGTTGACCTGTGGTACGAGAGCTCCGGTCACTATCCGTCCAGCGAGCAACAGGCTCAAGTCTACCTAAGTGATCTCGAGGCTAGCGGTGTTATAGATGTCGTTCTGCATGGCACCGAATGGGCGACATTCAGAACTCTCAGGAATGCAGGAAGTATGCCCGTGTTCATCTATGGTTGGTACCCCGACTTCATAGACCCGGACAACTACGGCTTCTTGCCGTTTGCTTCCTGGCTGAACTTGGGCTACAACAGCACATATCCGGCTGGTGGAGTAGCGCAGTACGACCTATGGGTCGCAGGCCGTAGTGCTGCCACACCGGCAGCCAGACAGACAGCGTACTACGCCCTGCAAGACCTGCAGGCCACGGAGTGCTCGGTGGTCCCGCTCTGGCAGAGCAACACCGTAGCAGTGACTGGCCTCAATGTGCATGGTGTCGTACTGGACATCACAGTGAACTGGCGTCACTGGCTGCTGTATCTCGGAGCCGCCGCGACAACTGGTCCGTAGTTTCATCCAAGGTGCTGTCAGCAAGGTCTTTCGTAGACCGCAGACCTTAAGACCACGGCAACGCGGTCACTGACAGCACATCTACTTTATTTGCGGTCGGTTGGCGGATATGTCTCTTCGGTCGTACATAGTCACTCGGATTCTCCTAACAATTCCGATGATCTTTCTGTTGCTTTCTCTTGTCTTTCTGATACTTCGAGTCTTGCCCGGAGACCCGGCACTTCTTCATTTCGAGAAGAACGTTGACCCAGAAGCTCTCGCCATCTTCAAGCACAGACTTGGTCTAGACAAGCCCATATGGCAGCAGTACTTCGAGTACCTCCTTGGAGTCTTCGTCGGGAACCTGGGCTTGTCGATGCAGGACTACCAGCCTGTGACCTCCCAGATAATGTCCCGATTCCCAGCTACCCTGGAGCTCGCAATCTTCTCGATGACGTTTGCTGTCATCTTGGGTGTCTTTCTAGGAGTCAAGTCATCCAAGAACTATGACACGGTCAAGGACAACTCGATCCGGATACTTGGCGTAGTGACATATGCTATTCCGGTGTTCTTCCTAGGAATGATCATGCAGATGATTTTCGGCATCTGGCTGGGTGTCCTCCCCACAGGAGGCAGGTTCGACCCCCGTTTGGACAGACCACCCACAGTGACGGGAATGCTCACATTCGACAGTATTCTTCACGGCGATCTCTATTCCTTCGTCACGGCCGTTCGCTACCTCATATTGCCGTCCATCACTCTGGGGACTGTACTCTGTGGAATCTTCATCAGGCTGACCAGAACGAACATGCTCGAGGCGCTCAGAACTGACTTTGTAGTAGCCGCCGAAGCTCGCGGCTTGCCCGATGGTCGGATAACATACACATACGCCCTGAAGAACGCGTTTCTGCCAATCTTGACCATGATTGGTCTTCAGTTTGCCGCCCTGCTAGCAGGGGCTGTGCTCACTGAAACCACTTTCAGCTGGGAAGGACTTGGCACATATCTCATCCAGCGCATTAATCACCGCGATTATACGGCAATCCAAGGAGTAGTGGTCTTCTTTGGTGTCCTAGTCGCAATGGTCACGCTTGTGATTGATGTCGTCTACGCGTACCTCGATCCGCGAATCAGGCTGTAGGAGGACCACACATGACACAGAAACTGGTCAAGGGTGTGTTTCTGCAGGTTTCAAGTGGAACAAAGGGATTGCCCCGCAGCGTCCTTTTCCTGGCAGGGTTCGTTCTTATTGTCCTCTGGATTTTCATATCGGTTGCCGTGCGTTCGAACAGCGGCATTGGAGTTCCATTCGTGACCGCGACTGTCGGGTTTGGGTTTGCAGTGATGCTGATTCCTGCAGTTCTCAGGTTCTGGTCGCTCAAGTCATCTCGCGAGCAGCAAGCGGCTCCGACTGTATCCAACACGCAAGATGGGCAGCACGGCATTGTGAACCGGCTCCTGTTCGGGTCCAAGATTCCCCTCGCAATCCTCACTGCGTTGGTCTTGGCGCTTGTGGTGCAGGGGCTAGCTTCAGTCTTCGTCCCCGAACACGGACCCACTCTGCCCCTTCGTCTCGTCGGAGCGGGTATAGCAATCTATCTAATCCTGACTCTCGTTGTCGACTGGTACCCAAGGCTACATGTCAGAGGCTCGCCGGGTCTGCTTGTCACCGTTGGACTGGCCATCGTATTGTCAATGTTGTATATGACATTGGCTTCTGAGTTCATTGTTCCATATGACCCATTCACACTGGAGGTCGGTCGCTCACTAGAACCGCCATCCCTGCAGTTTCCGCTGGGAACCACATTCCTTGGCCAGGACCTCCTGAGCCGAGTACTGGCGGGAGGCGCCACCATGATCCAGGTTGCAGCCCTCTCGGTTGTGGTCTGTTTCTCAATCGGGGTTCCGCTGGGACTCATGGCCTCCTATCAAGGGGGTGCCGCAGACCGCATAGTGTCGCTTGTCATGGACAGTCTGTTCGCGTTTCCGGGCCTCGTCCTTGCCATAGCTATCTCTGCCATTCTCGGCCCGGGCGTCGTGAACATGGCACTTGCAATCGCCGTGGTGTACATCCCGTCGTACTTCAGGGTAGTGAGAAGTCAGGTGCTAACGATAAAGGAGCTTCCCTATGTAGAGGCTGCTGTCGTTATGGGTGCACGAAACCGCGAAATCCTCTCGAGCTACATATTGCCGAATGTTCTTCCCTCTGCCATCGTTGTGTTGTCAATCAACTTTGCAGACGCGGTGCTCACCGCAGCAGGTCTCACGTTCGTTGGCCTCGGGCTGCCAATCGATGTGGCAGACTGGGGCTGGGATTTGACCTTCGGTTGGGAACAGCTGTTATCGCAAAAATGGTGGGTCATCACGTTCCCAGGTCTGATGATTGTCTTCCTCGCGCTAGGCTTCACGCTGGTAGGTGAGGGCTTCAACGAGATACTGACCCCGAAGCTGAAGGAGTGATCAGAGTTGCAGACCGGGGACCTGTTAACCATAAACGACCTTGTGGTGGAGTACAAGACGAGGCGCGGAACAGCTCGCGGCATAGACGGGGTTTCGTTGTCGCTACCGTGCCACACCACTCTGGGCATCGCGGGCGAGTCAGGATGCGGCAAGAGTACCCTTGGTCGCGCGATAATCAGGCTCGTGCCATATCCGGGACGGATCACTAACGGGAGCATAGAGTTCGAGCTTGACCGCGATGTGAATGTGCCTGACAAGGATCCTGTACGCGCAGGTAGATACAACCTCCTGGACCTGAACAAGGACCAAATGAGGGCCTTGAGAGGAGAGCAGATTGCGTACATCTTCCAAGATCCCATGACATCACTCAACCCGATGCTGAATATTCGGAAACACTACAGAGAGGTCCTCAAAGCACACAACCCGAGAATCGAAGATGAAGTCGTCACCAAGAGAACAGAGGAGGTACTCGACGCTCTAGGGATTTCACCTGAGAGAATGAACGACTATCCCCACCAATTCAGCGGCGGCATGAGACAGAGGGTGATGATTGGACTTGGTCTCGTGCTCAGACCGCGACTCTTGATTGCCGATGAGCCGACAACCTCGCTCGATGTGATAGTCGAGGCTCAGATACTGCAGGAGATGGCCAGACTCAAGCGAGACTTTGACCTCACCATGATACTGATCACGCACAATCTGGGAGTACTCGCGGAAACTGCAGACATGATTGCGATAGTCTACGCGGGCAGAGTTGTCGAGTTGGGAAACACAATCACCATATTCGAGGACCCGCTTCACCCTTACACGAAGGCTCTTCTTGATTCGGTCCCAGACGTGCGCAAGCCAGACAGGAAGCTCGCATGGATACCGGGCGCGCCTCCCGAGCTGACCCATCCGATTCCGGGCTGCATGTTCAACCCCAGATGTTCGCATGCGATGGACATCTGCCGAGAGATTCAACCCCCCCTGCAGCCGGATAAGAACGGCAGTCAGGTCGCATGCTATCTATACCAGGAGGCACACTAGTTGGCTATCGAACCAGTGATTCAGGCGATTGATGCAACAAAGCACTTCCCTGTCCAAAAGGGCTTCACTGAGAACCTCTTCACTAAACAGAAGGAATTCGTCAGAGCCGTCGACGGGGTCTCGTTTGATATCATGCCTGGAGAAGTTCTCGGTCTCGTAGGTGAGAGCGGGTCAGGAAAGACCACAATGGGCCGTCTCTGTGTGCGGCTCATCACACCTTCCAGCGGGAAGATACTATTCAAGGGGAAGGACCTGTCCACACTGCATGGCGACAAGCTGCGCCAGATGAGAAGGAAGCTGCAGTTCACCTTTCAGGATCCCACATCCTCGCTGAACCCGCGAATGAAGATTGGAGATGCCATTGCTGATGCGATGAGGCTTCAACAACTTGGTACACCGAAAGAGAGAAGGAACCGCGCCGAAGAGATACTTGAGAAGGTCGGTCTCTCACCAGCCAGCTCATTCTGCGACAGACTCCCCCATCAGCTCAGCGGCGGACAGAAACAGAGAGTCGTCTTTGGACGGGCGATCATGTTGGAACCCGAATTCATCGTTACCGACGAGCCAGTGGCAATGGTCGACGTTTCCATCAAGGCCCAGATTCTCGAACTGATGATGGACTTGAAACGAGAACTGAATCTGACCTATCTGTTCATATCGCACGACCTAGCGACTGCACGACATGTCTGCAATAGGATAGCCGTCATGTACCTCGGGCACATAGTCGAACTGGCTGACAAGAACGTAATCTACGAGGAGGCTGTCCATCCCTATTCCATAGGACTCATGAACGCGATTCCCATACCAGACCCTAGGGCCAAGAAGTCTGAGATGGTACCCAAAGGTGAGATACCAAGCCCGATCAATCCTCCGCCGGGCTGCACCTTCAATCCGAGATGTCCGAAGGCATTCGAGGCCTGCTCTCTATACGCGCCCAAACTGGTTGACATCGGCAACGGCCATATGGTCTCGTGCCATCTCTTCAGTGAAACAGAGTCAACGAAATAGCCGTGGCTTTGTGCAGTGCGCAGAAACCGACACGCTAAATCCTCTTCAGGACATAGATGACCCAAGGCGGAATCTCGGTTTCATTGACCCAACTGAATGGCTCATCCTTTCGTGCTAGAGGTCGATAGACATTGACTATCTGGACCCTAGCTCTGCGATAGGTTTCCCGGTACGAGCCATCTGTCCAGAGCACGTCTTCTACAGGTCTGTTGTCCCCTATGTCCTTCTGGACTATCCGTACTATGTCACCGCTTCCTGCATCCATGTTGTCAGTGAAGTCCTTAGTGGAGAACGATGCCCATTCGTGCGTATACACCTCAGGGGATGAAACGAGATTGATCAGTCTTCCGTCACTTCGTAGCAAGTTCCTCAGGCCCCTCAGGTTCATGACCTTCTTCTCCATTGTAGGTATGTTGTCAAAGGCGAAGGCAGATAGAATCAGGTCCAAGCTGTCCGATTTGAGCTGACTGAAGTCACCCTCTCTTATCACACGGTAGTCGCCCTTGGAATCTTTCATCCTAGCTCGTTTCACCATTTCCTCGGAGATGTCAATCCCAACTACGCGGAACCCGAGCTTCTGCAGGAATCTTGTCGACCTCCCCGAACCACAGCCGAAGTCCAACGCGCTCTTTCCAGTGACATGCTCAGATATGATTACAGGCAGGTCCCTGAACGCCAAGTAGTAGGTCCCGGGGAACTCAAGCCTTGAGTAAGCATCAGCACGCTTGGCGTCCTCATAGACATTGGAGAATCCCATTGGCATTCCCTCAGTCCGGTGTCGAGACCACTCAACCTTATAGTGCATCCGCTCTGCTCAATGGGGTCGACTCCGGTCACTTCTCGACGAACTCAACGTTGTCCCTGTTCTCGATCACACTGAGTACTTGGCGCACGAAGTCCTTCGGAAGAAGGGCCAGCATCTCTCTCAAGTGGATGACTCGGAGTCGTATCTTCTCGCCGTCCTCAAACGTGCCAAGCCCTCCTCGGAGCACATCGTTGAAGGCGTCTAGGTTACGACCGAACCCGATGAACTCCGGGCAGAGCACTCTCTGCACTTCGTCGTAGAACGAGCCGATGGAAGTCACGTGCCTACCATCAAGCACAAACTCCTTGACAGTCATAGCTATCAACTGTGCGTTCGTCCAAATAACTCGTCGCTTCACAACGATTGGTGCAAGCGGGTCCAGTCCACCTGGAATCCAGAATTCTTATAGCAGAGCAATGATTGAGTAGTCGGACGTGGAACGGATTGCCTAGACTGAAGCTCAACGACATCAGCATGTTCTATAGGACATCCGGCAGAGGAAAGCCGCTTCTGGCGATTCATGGGTTGGGCGGGGACAACACCTCGTGGGAGTACGTCGAGCCGTACCTCTCGAAGCGCAGGAAGCTGATCATGCCGGATCTCAGGTGTCATGGCAAATCCGGGAGCACTGGTGGCATCGTGGCACCTTCTGACTATGCCAATGACCTCGCTACCCTCATCCAGCACCTGGGCTACGACTCCCTACCTGTGTTGGGGACATCGCTGGGCGGCTTGGTCTTGCAGCAGCTGGTGCTCGAAGATCCCGAGTCTGTTTCTGCAGCAGTAATGATAGACACTGCACCGAAGATCACTGAGTACACCGGCAACGTCGTATACTCATGGAGGGAAGCGCAGGTAAACAGCGGCGACGAAGCGTATTGGTGGGCGTCCACGCAAGATGGACTGACACCAGAGTTCATCGACAAACACCCCGAAGTAATCCGGCACCTGAAAGAGAAGTTCCTGAGGGCATCAGGTCTGGACATGGTCAATGCGGTGCTGGGATTCGCAGACTTCGATGCAGTTGACAGACTCAGAAGGGTCAAAGTACCGGTACTCGTTGTTCACGGCGGAAGGGATCGCGTTTTCCTGCCTGAAATGGGCCAGCTGCTCCACGACTCTATCAAGAACTCTCAATTCAGGATCATTGAGGGGGTGGGACACTCGCCGGACATAGAGGTCCCTGAGTTGCTTTCAGACGTGCTCCTGCAATTCCTCAACGAGCAAGGAGTCTGATCAGGGACATAGGTCAACCTACGCGAACTTCTCAATGTTCTTCATGAAC
>Ga0316620_10000119_pt1 | contig 31236 bp, 16 predicted proteins | sample OWC_Aug_M1_C1_D5_FD_207651 | JGI IMG/M metagenome (GOLD analysis project Ga0316620, IMG submission 207651) | Wetland soil microbial communities from Old Woman Creek delta, Ohio, United States - OWC_Aug_M1_C1_D5_B | ecosystem: Environmental > Terrestrial > Soil > Wetlands | place: USA: Ohio...
TCTCAGAAACAATAGAGAACAAGAGAGTCATCGATCGACTGCTCTATGTCGATCCCAATTCAGGCGAGAAGGTAGTCCGCGAATCAGACATTCCATTCTACAAGAATCAGAAACGCATCGTCTTCAGCTCCAACAGAAAGATCGACCCCAAGAGCATTGAAGACTATCTCGCCATTGGTGGCTACAGGGCATTGACCAAGGCGCTCTTCGAGATGACGCCGGAGCAGGTCATCGGGGAGGTGAAGGAGGCGAAGCTGAGGGGTCGAGGGGGAGCGGGCTTCCCCGCCGGGGTGAAGTGGGAGTCTGCTCGCCGCGCCGCTGGTGAGCCGAAGTACGTCGTCGTGAACTGCGACGAGGGAGACCCTGGCGCCTACATGGACCGGTCGCTGATGGAGGGAAACCCCTTCAGCGTGCTCGAGGGCCTCACCATCGGCGCCTATGCCATCGGCTCCCACGAGGGCTATGTCTACGTCCGCCAGGAGTATCCACTGGCGGTCGAGAACCTGGGCGTCGCCATCACGAAGGCCGAGGAGCACGGGCTCCTGGGCAGAGACATCCTGGGCTCGGGCTTCGATTTCACCGTCAAGGTCCACCGCGGGGCCGGTGCCTTCGTGTGTGGTGAGGAGACGGCTCTGCTCATGTCCCTGGAGGGCAAGGCGGGCCAACCCAGGCCGAGACCTCCATATCCCGTCGAGAGCGGGCTGTGGGGCAAGCCGACCAACATCAACAACGTCGAGACGTGGGCCAACGTCCCCTTGATCATCAGCAAGGGAGCCGACGCCTTCACCTCCATCGGCACCGAGGGCAGCAAGGGCACGAAGATCTTCTCCCTGGTCGGGAAGATCGCCAACACCGGCCTCGTGGAAGTGCCGATGGGCATCAGCCTGAGAGACGTGATCTACAAGATAGGCGGCGGCATCCCTGGAGGGAAGAGGTTCAAGGCGGTGCAGACCGGGGGCCCGTCAGGAGGATGCATCCCAGAGCAACGGCTCGACCTGGCGGTCGATTTCGACGAGCTCACCAAGGCCGGCTCGATGATGGGGTCCGGTGGCATGATCGTCATGGATGAAGAGACCTGCATGGTCGACGTCGCCAGGTACTTCACCAGGTTCCTGACCGACGAGTCGTGCGGCAAGTGTCTTCCGTGCCGGGAGGGCCTGAGACAGATGCACCGGATCCTCACGGATATCACCGAGGGACGGGGCAAGGAGGGCGACATCGCGCTCCTGCAGGAGCTTGCCGAGACCGCCCAGGAGGCCTCGCTGTGCGCCCTCGGCAAGACCGCTCCCAATCCCTTCCTGAGCACGTTCCGCTACTTCAGCGACGAGTACGAAGCCCACATCAGGGAACGGCGGTGCCCGGCCTTCGCCTGCAAGGGGTTGATCTCGTTCTACATCGACCCGGACGCGTGCAGGGCCTGCAAGATCTGCCTCAGGGAATGCCCCGCTGGAGCGATCGACGGTGACAAGAGGAAGATCCATGTCGTCGACCAGGCGAAGTGCACGAAATGCGGTGTCTGCTTCGAGGTCTGCCCATCTCGCTTCAACGCGGTGCGGAGGATCTCGGGCGAGCCGGTCCCGCCGCCCATTCCGGAAGAGCAGCGGATGATCAGCAGAAAGAGCGCAGGGCAATGAGCGGACTCCGCGTCCGTATCGACGGGAGAGAGGTGACTGCGGCAGCGGGCATGACCATCCTCGAGACGGCCCGAGCCGCGGGGATCTCGATCCCGACCCTCTGTCACCACGACAAGCTGGAGCCCTACGGGGGGTGCCGGCTGTGCATCGTCGAGGCCGAGACGAACGGCCGGACCAGGCTCGTTGCCTCGTGCGTGGCTCGGGCAGAAGACGGCCTGGCCGTCACAACCAGGTCCGCGAAGATCGACCGGATCCGCAAGACTCTGCTCGAGCTCCTGCTGGCCCACGCCCCGCACTCCCCGCAGTTGCAGGCGCTGGCCGCGGAGTACGGAGCCGACAGCCGACGCTTCGCGCAGGAGGCCTCGTTCTGCGTCCACTGTGGTCTCTGCGTTCGCTACTGTGCCGAGGTCAAGAAGACGCACGCGGTAGGTTTCATCGACCGGGGCATCCGCAAGGAGATCTGCTTCCTGCCGGAGATCGCGGCGGTGGAGTGCAACGCCTGCAAGGAGTGTTTCCCGCTCTGCCCGACCTCCTACCTCCAGGCGGCCTTCGTCCTGGTCGAAGCCCTCGCCTTTCGCCCGAATCCTTCCCCTACCGCGTCGGCGGGCTGAGCCGCGCGCGGGCGTAGAATGCGCGGCGACGGCGCGCGCCGCGCCCCATCCTGGAGGTTGACGTGTTCACCCGCCACTTGGTGTCGCTCGTGTGTGCGGTCTCGGCCGCGCTCGCCTCGGGTTGCGCTCGACCGACAACAACGGCGGCTCCCGAGCCGGGGCTCGGTCAAGCTCTGCAGCACCTCGTCGACGGGCTCGTGCAGTCCAATGCCACGGTGCGCGGCGCGGCCATGCACGTCGACTCGCCGCGCCTCGGGCTGCTGTGGGAGGGTGCCGCAGGCCTGGCCGACCCGTCGACCGGTGAGGCGATGACGCCGGACCACCCGGTGCGCATCGCGAGCAACACCAAGACCTTTGTCGCGGTGGCGATCCTGCGCCTGGTGGAGCAGGGGCGAATCGGCATCGACGACCCGATCGCGGACCACCTGCCCGAGGCCCACACGGCTCTGCTCGTGTCCGGGGGGTATGCCCCGGATCGGATCACCGTCCGCCACCTGCTCACCCACACCAGCGGCCTGTACGACCACAGCGACTCGGAGCGATACGCCGAACGCATCATGGCCGACCCCAGCCACCGCTGGACGCCGACCGAGCAGCTCACCGCCGCGATCGAGTGGGGCAAGCCCTGGGGCATGCCCGGCGAGGTCTACCACTACTGCGACACCGGCTACGTCCTGCTCGGCCAGATCCTCGAACGCACCACCGGCGCCTCGTTGGCCAAGGCGGCGCGTCAGCTGGTCGGCTTCGACGCCCTCGACCTGGCCTCGACCTGGTGGGAGACGCTCGAGCCGCGACCGGCAGGTCTCCGCGGCCGCGCCCACCAGTTCCTGGGCGATACCGACACTCACGACTTCGACCCCTCCTTGGACCTCTACGGCGGCGGTGGGCTGGTCTGCACGGTGGGCGACCTGGCCCGCTTCCACCGCGCAGCGCTCACCGGCGAGCTCTACGAGGACCCTGCCACTCTCGCCACCATGCTCTCGACCATCGAGGGCGTCGGGGCCGCGGCCGACGCCAGCGAGCGCTCCCTGGCCCCGGGCGCCTACCGGATGGGGCTGTGGGTGGTCGACGTCGACGGGCGCGAGGTGTATTGGCACAGCGGCTTCTGGGGAACGGTCGCGACCTACACCCCGTCCCTCGACCTGACCGTCACCGCCACGCTCAACCAGCACGACTCGCGCGTTCTCATCGACCAGCTGGTGCGGCAGGTCGTGCGCCTGGCGGCCGAGGCGAGTGCCCGCAGCGAGCGATCCACAAGCTGAGACGTCGGGAGACGTCGGGGCCGCTGGCCGAGATATGACCGCGGTCAGTCGCCCCCGCCGGGCGCTGGAGCGTGCGCCCTCGTCGATCCCTGGAGACGCTCGGCCAAACGGACGGCGATCGCCTCGGCGGCGACGCGGTGGCCGAGCGGGGTCCAGTGCGGGTCATTGCGAAAGCAGGTAGGGAAAGCCTGGGTCTGACGGAATGCATCGAGAAGGGAGAAGATCGGGAGGCCGAGCCGCGCGCCCTCGGCGTCGAGGAAGCGGAACGGCTCGAGGCTGTACGGTCCGAGGACGGTGTACAGCTTGCCCTCCGGATTGTCCGGGCACTCGCGGCTGCTGTACTGGTACGAGCGGGGCAGCACGAAAACGACGAAGTCCGCACCGAGCCGCTGGGCGAGGTCGCGGGTGGCGCTCAGCTCACGAGTCAGCGGACGGAGCCGATCACGGGTCTGCTCGAGCGGGGCCTCGGTGACGAAGAACCGGTCACGGGGCATGAAGTCGTTGACGGCGTAGTAGAGGGACCAGAACGTCCTGGGCGCGTGCTGACGCAGGAGGTTGAGCGTGATCGGGAGATGGAGGTAGAGGCTATAGAGGCCGCGCCGCTCCTCCATCGCCGGGTAGAGGATGTCCTCGAAGAAATCGGTCATGTCGACGCATAGGCACACCAGATCGGGCGCATAGCGGGGCCCGATGTCGGCGAGTAGCCGCCGGCTCAGGAACGGGGACGACGACACCCAGCCGAAGTTCGCGACCTGGACCGACCGCTCCGGGAAACGCACGCGCAGCAGCTGCTCGACCTGCATCGGGAAGGTGTCCTCGAGGCGAACCCCGGGGCCGAAGGTGAACGAGTCGCCGAGGAATACGACGGTGTACGCCTCCGTCGCGAACTCGGCCGCTTCCCGGCGGCAGCGAATGCCGTCCGCGTTGGTGGGGATCTCGGGGTCGCCGCGCGGCAGCCGGTGGTCGACGTCGAGGATCGAGTAGAAGTAGAAGAGGTCCAGTCGCTGGATGAGGAACGGAGCCGCGAACGAATCGACGACGAACCAGGCCGCGACCATTCCGAGCAGGCTGAGCGCCACCCTGCCGGCCATGCGGCGGGCGAAGAACCAGCGCGCCGCCCGGGTGTTGACGAGGCAGGCCAGCAACGCCAGGGCCCAGACCAGAACGAGGAGCTTGCCCAGCATCAGGTCCGGCAGCCGGCGATAGGTGTCCTCCAGCCGCCAGCGCAGCACTCTATCCGCAGCAACGCCCTGCGCCTCGCGGGTCAGGGCATTGACGAGAAGCTCCCTGCCGAACAGGTGGTAGGCGCCGAGAATGAGGAGCGTCGTCGCGAGCGCCGCGAGGACGACGATGCCCACCCTCCTCCAGATGCGCTGGGCCGCCAGGCATGGGGCAGAGCCGGCAGGGGGAGCGATTCCAGCGTCGCGCGCCGCGCCCCCTGCAGCTTCGGTTTCGGTGGCGTGATCAGCACCATCCACGGCCGACTCTCCTCGTGCCAGTAGGCTGAACTGACGGCAGCTGCCCGTGCCGGGGCCGGAGTCTACCACCGGCCCCTGCCCCGATCGGCCGCCGCAGTCGACCGGCACGGGACGGGCCGGGGGACGCCCTCGGTGGCCCGCGTCGGAAGCGAGCGCTACGCCTTGAGGATCGAGCTCGCCTCGTCCCGGTCAACGTCGAGGATGAACGGGATCCCGGTCAGGCTGGCGGCCTCCGGAGTGAGCGCGGCGAGGTCGTTGCGCGTCATGTGCTCGACGCCGAACTTGCGCGAGCCGCAGAGGAGCTGGCGCAGGCCCTGAGCCAGCCGCTCGTAGTAGGTGTAGAGGCCGAGGGCGCCGGTCGGCAGCTTCTCGAAGGCCTCGTCTCCGATCTCACGGCGTAGCGCCCCGGCGGTGACGAAGATCTCGTCCTTGGTGCGGCCGAAGCGCTCGCCATAGACCGGCAGCTGACCCTCGTCGATGGTCTTGCCGATGGTCTTGCCGACCATGGCCGCGGCGATCGGCCCCCGGGCCATGCCGACGAGCTTGACAAAGGGCGCGCCCAGAGAGAGGCCCTTGAAGATCTGGTCCTCGAAGGTGAAGCCCCCGGCCACGGCCAGCGCGGGCAGGCGCCGGCCCTGCTCGGCCAGCTGCTTGGCGTAGGTGTAGAGCAACGAGTGCAGCTCGACCGGCGGCACGCCCCACTCGTTCATCATGTGCCACGGGCTCATGCCGGTGCCGCCGCCGGCGCCGTCCACGGTCAGCAGGTCGATCCCGTACTTCGACGACCACGCCACCGCCCGCGCCAGGTCAGCCGGACGGTAGGCGCCAGTCTTGAGGAACACGTACTTGGCGCCGGCCCGGCGCAGCTCGTCAACGCGTTGGGCGAAGCCCTCCTCGGACACCATGCCGACCCGGGAGTGGCGCTCGAACTCGCGGAAGGAGCCGCGCTCGAAGGCGCGGATCACGTCCGGTTTGGTCGGGTCGGGCAGCACGATGTACCCCCGACGGTAGAGCTCCTGGGCCTTCTTGAGGTCCCTGATCTTGACCTCGCCGCCGATGTTCTTGGCCCCCTGGCCCCACTTCAGCTCGACCGCCTCCACGCCCAGCTTCTGGATCGCGTACTCCTGGGTGCCGAGACGGGTGTCCTCGACGTTGGCCTGGACCACGATGAGGCCGTAGCCGTCCCGCTGGTGCTCCTTGTAGAGCTTCACCCGACGCTTGAGGTCGACGGTGTCGACCGCCCGGCCGTTCTGGATCGTGGCCTCCATGTCCATTCCGACCACGTTCTCGCCGATGGTCAAGCCGGTCCCGGCGAGGGCCGAGCCGATGGCCAACCCCTCCCAGTTGTTCTTGGCCACATCGGTGGAGCCAATGCCGGGGATGATCCACGGGTAGCGGAACTTGATCCCCTTGTCGTGGCCGATCCGGACCTCCAGGCTGACCGCCGGGAAGACCGCCTTGTCGCTGTCGGCCTCCATCCCGTGCGCGCCCACGGCGGTGCCCATGATGTTGAAGTGCGAGTAGTCGACCGGGTAGAGCTTCTCGCCAGCGGTGGTGATCACCCCGAAGGGCTGCGGGTAGATCACCTCGTGGCCACGGTAGGCCGACTTGCCGATCTCGCACATGCCGACGCACCCGTCAACGCAGGTGACGCACATGCCCGAAGTGGGTACCACAGACCCCTCGGTGCGGTTCTTGGTCAGGGTCGCAGCGGTGGCGTTGGTCCGTGACAGACTCATCTCGACATCCCTCCTCTTGCGCCTTCCGGCTAACGGTCGCTGATCTCGCAGGCCACGCAGGGCTGCAAGTAGCACATCATGTCGTCGAACTGGGGCTTGGCCACGCACGGCGGGCTCAAGTTGGCGCACCCTCCGCAGATCGCCTTGTCAGGCTCGGCATAGGTGCACCGCAGCTCGCAAGCTGGGCAGACATACATGCAGCCGCCACACAGGCGGCAGACCTCCGACGTCTTGTCGAACGGCGTCCCCAGGGCGCGACGCTCGCCTCGCCCCGAGAAGCCGATCGCCCCCGCCGCCATCTGCTCCTTACACATGCGGACGCAACGGCCGCACAGGATGCAGGTCTCGTTCTCCTGGCGGAAGCGCTGCTGGTGCACGTTGAGGGCGGAGGCCAGATCCTGGATCGTCTTCGACTGCGGGCATGAGGCGAGCAGCAGCTCGACGACCATCTTGCGGGCGCGCACGACCCGTGCCGAGGCGGTGCGCACCCTGAGCCCGTCCTGGACCGGGTAGGTGCAGGAGGTCACCAGCCGCGAGGTGGGCGCCTCCCCGATCTCGACCACGCACAGCCGGCACGCACCGTACGGGGTCAATCCCTCCATGTGACACAAGGTGGGGATCGGGAAGCCGAGGAACTGAGCCGCCTCGAGCAGGGTCCATCCCCTCTCGACCGAGACGTCGACGCCGTTCAAGTTGAGGGTGATCATCGGACCCCTCCCACCTCGGCCTGCGCCTCGCACTCGGGTTGCATGAACTCCAGGTCGCAGCGCAGGCAGCGCCGCGCCTCCCGGGTCGCCTCGGCCACCGACAGCCCGACCTCGACCTCGGCGAAGTTGCGCCGGCGCCAGTCGACCGACGCGCGCGGGGTCTCCACGCGGGAACCGCGCATCTCCTCCGGATCAACCGCCAGTGGCTCCACGTAGACGCTCGGCAGCTTGGGGTGCACCGGCAGCTCCATCGCCTCGCAACGGAGGTAGCGGTCGATCATCAACGCCGCCCGCTTGCCGGCCGCGATGGCGTCGATGATGGTGTTGGGTCCGGTCGCCACGTCGCCGGCCGCGAAGACCCCGGGGCGGCTCGTCGCCATGGTCCTGGAGTCGATCTTGACGGTGTTCGACGGGGTGACCTCGATGCCACCCGAACGGGCCGGGGTGATGCTGTCTACGCCCGAGTCCTCGCTGATGGCGACGATCAGCGTGTCGAGCTCCATCGTGAACTCGGAGCCCGGGATTGACACCGGCCGTCGGCGTCCGCTCGCGTCCGGCTCACCGAGCTGGTTGCGCTGGCACTCGAGGTGCGAGAACAGGCCGCTGGTGGTCATGACTTTGGTCGGGCTGACCAGAGTCTCGATCTTGATCCCCTCCTGCAGCGCCGCCTCGATCTCCTCCTCAAAGGCCGGCATCTCGGCCCGGGTGCGACGGTACAGGATCGTGACGCTGTCCACGTCACGCTGGCGCAGGGCGGTGCGGGCGGCGTCGATGGCCGCGTTGCCGCCTCCGATCACCCCCACCCGCCCCTTGGCGAGCTGCTCGCCGCGCAGGTTGTACGCCTTGAGGAACTCGATCGAAGGGTACACGCCGGGTGCATCCTCGTTGGGTAGCGCCAGCGGCTTGCTCTTGTGCGCGCCCAGCGCCAGCAGCACCGCCCGGTAGCCCTCCTCGAACAGGCTGTCGATGAAGATGTCCTTGCCGAGCGCCTTGCCGCAGGTGATGGTGATGTTGTCGTTGAGCAGGGCGTTGATCTCCCGCTGGATCGTCTGCCGCGGCAGCCGGTACGACGGGATGGCGCAGAAGAGCATGCCGCCCGGCTCTGGCTCGGCCTCGAAGATGTTGACCTTGCAGCCCTTGAGCGACAGATAGTGGGCGGTCGTCATGCCGGCCGGCCCGGCACCGATCACCGCCACCCGTGGCGGCTCGCCGCTTGTCCACGCCTCCCGCCTGGGGGTGTAGGCCGACGGGTCGACGCGGTCCGTCACGAAGCGCTTCAGGCTGCGGATCGCCACCGCCTCGCCGCCGCTCGTCCCCGCCTTGCAGCGCTCCTCGCACGGGTGGTCGCAAGCGCGCGCACAGACCGAGGGGAACGGGTTGGCCTCGCGGATCACCCGGTACGCCTCCTCGTACTCGCCGCTGCCGATGTGGGCCACGTAGCGCCACGCCTCGGTGCCCACCGGGCAGGCTGACTGACAGGGCGCCCCGACCAGCTCCTTGCAGACAAAGGCGTCGCAGCGCTTGTCGACGACGTGCCGCTCGTACTCGTGGCGGAAGTAGCGCAGGGTGGAGAGCACCGGATTGGAGGCGGTCTGGCCGAGGCCGCACATCGAGGTGTCCTTGACCACCTCGGCAAGCTCCTGCAGCAGCTCGATATGGGCTGGGGTACCGCGTCCTTCGGTGATGTCCTCGAGGATCTCGTGCATCCGTTGCGTGCCCTTGCGGCAGGTGAAGCACTTGCCGCACGACTCGTCCTTGAGGAAGTTCATGAAGTACTTGGCGACGTCCACCATGCAGGTGTTCTCGTCCATGACGATCATGCCGCCAGAGCCCATGATCGAGCCGGCCTTGGCCAAGCTGTCATAGGAGATGGACAGCCCGAACAGGTCGGCCGGGATGCAGCCGCCGGATGGGCCGCCGGTTTGCACCGCCTTGATCTTGGCCTTGCCCGACGGCCCCCCGCCGATGTCGTGCACCACCTCGCCGATCGAGATGCCGAGCGGCACCTCGACCAGGCCGGTATTGCGGATCTTGCCGACCAGCGAGAATATCTTCGTCCCGCTGTTCCCTGGGACCCCGACCTTCGCGTACTCGGCGCCGCCGCGGTTGATCACAACCGGGACGTTGGCCAGCGTCTCCACGTTGTTGATGCAGGTCGGACAGCCCTCGATGCCGCGCTCGATCGGGAACGGAGGCCGCTGGCGCGGCTCGCCCATGAACCCTTCCACCGAGCGGATCAACGCGGTCTCCTCGCCGCACACGAAAGCGCCCGCGCCGCGCACGATCTCGATGTCGAAGTCGAAGCCGGTACCGAGGATGTTCTCTCCCAGCAGGCCGAGATCGGTGGCCTGGCGCAGGGCGATCATGGTGTGCTTGATGGCCAGCGGGTACTCGGAGCGGACGTAGATCACGCCACGGTCGGCGCCGATCGCCTTGCCCGCGACCAGCAGCCCCTCGATGATGGCATGCGGGTTGCCTTCGAGCAGGCTGCGGTCCATGTAGGCGCCAGGGTCGCCCTCGTCGCAGTTGCAGACGACGTACTTGTGCCCGCTCGGGCTGGACGACGCGCGCGCCAGCTCCCACTTCCTGCCGGTGGGGAAGCCGGCGCCACCTCGGCCGCGCAGGCCCGAAGCCTTGACCTCGTCGATGATCCACTGCGGGTCGCGCAGCAGGACCTTCGCGAGCGCCGCGTAGCCGTCGTTCTCGAAGTAGTTGTAGATGCGGATCGGGTCGATCCTCTGGTTGCTCCCCAGCAGGGTCCGCATCTGCTTCTTGAAGAACGGGATGTCCTCCTGGCTCGCATAAACCCGGCCGTCGTGCGGCTCGCGGTACGCGAGCGACTCCTCAACCCGTCCTTCGAGCACCGCGTCGATCACCCTGGCTGCGTCGGCAATCGCGAGCCTGGGGTAGAGGACCTGCCCCGGCTCCACCAGGATGAACGGCTCGACCTGGCAGTAGCCCTGGCAGCCGGTGATCCTGAGCTCGAGGTTTTCACCGAGCTTGCGCTCGACGATCTGGCGCTTGACGATGCGGATGATGTCGCTGGCGCCGCTCGCCTGGCCGCAGGTGCCGGCGCTGATGACCAGCACCGGTCGCTGCGGCTTGAGCGCATTCTCGCTCAGAATGCGCTCGCGGAAGGCGACGAACTGATCGTAGGACTTGATTGGTGCCATCTCCCCCCTCCCCTTCCCTAGAGGCTCGTCCCGGTGACGTCGAGCATGTGACTCCTGCACCCGCGCCGCGAGCAGATCTGCGCCATGCCCCCGCCGCGCACGATCAGCGGCACCATGGGCGCGGAGCAGGTCGGGCAGTCGGACGCGCCGAGCAGCTCGGCGTGGCAGTGCGGGCAGAAGAAGTCCGCCACGATCTCGTAGGGGATCTCGTGCTCCGATTCGATGGAGAAGCTCCCGTACAGGGACGACAGCCGCAGCCAGCCGTGCTTGCGCTCGAACGAGATCGTCACCCGCACCGACGGATGGCCGTCGATCGGGTGCTGCGGGTCCATCAAGCTGTGGTTGCAGCGCGGACAGCAGACGTCGAGAGGGATGACCCGCTGGTCGGTCGCCACCTCGACGTAGTCGAGCCCGACCCGCGTCTTCTCGAGCACCTCGGCGACCTTGCGCGGTCCCATGGCGGGGAAGTAGTGGCCGTCAACGACCACCACTGGCCCAAGCGCGCAGGCGCCGAGGCAGTTGACCGTCTCGAGCGTGAACTCACGATCGCCGGTCGTCTCTCCCGGCATGATACCGAGCTGGCGCTCGACCTCCTCGGCCACGGCCGGTGCCCCCCGCACGTGGCAGGCCGTGCCCTGACAGACCGAGCAGAGGTGCTTGCCGCGGGGCTTGAGGCTGAAGGCGCGGTAGAAAGTGGCCATGCCGTAGATGTCGACCAACGGCCTGCCGGTCCTCTCGGCCACGACCCTGAGCGCTTCCTCCGGGAGGTACCCATACTTGGCCTGGATGCCCTCCAGGATAGAGATCATCCCTCCGCGGCGGCCGAAGTGCTTGTCGACGATGGCCACCACATGGGCACGTGGTGTCGGGCCTGCCTCGAAGAGCTCGCAGGTCAGAACCGGGCCTTCGCGGGAAAGGCGGTGCGTACAGTCGTCCGCGAGCTTGCAGGTGATACACAGGCCCTGGACAGCCGCTTCCTCACCCATTGACTGAGTCGACATCATCGACATCGCTCCTCCATGAGCGCTCCCCGTTCAGCCGCCCGCACGATCTGAACCGGGTAGCGGGCACCGTCAGGCAGCCTCGCGTCTGCAACCCCCATGCCACTCCCGCCACACTGCGACTTGACCGACTTGCTCCGTACTGCGTAACCACACGGTTGGCCGCAACGCCGGCGCAGCCTACCACAGTCCCCACGCGCAGACGAGGCAAACCACCCCACTGGGGAGAATTTCTCCGACAACAACCACCTCACCTCCGACGCCGCCGCCTCAGCAGTACTCGACGCAGTGCCAGATCCCTCCGCCGGGCCGTTTGAGCTTGCAGAACTCACGCACGGCGCAATCGACACAGAGGCCTTCCGGCTGGGGTGAGACTAGCGGGCGACTGGACACCCTCGACGGCAGCTCGCGGCCGCAGCGTACATAGCTCGCGCAGCTCCGGATGGGCTCCCGATCGGAAGCACAGTACGTGCAAAGCCCAGCGTAGCGGCACCGGGCGCAGAGATCGTCAGCGCCCCTGACTGGGCTCTTCCCCCGATGGCGACGCAGCTTATCGTTGGCCACGACGACCTGAGAAACTGCAAGCCGCGTGCCAGTCATGGCATTGGAACCCAGATCTACGATCAGATCGCCGTCGGCACTCCCCAGAATGGAGGGTGACCTCTCGCCTCCCGCTCCCCACTCTCCAACCCGGATGAGGCAACCTAGCCCACGCTCCGTATGCGCCGTAGCTTGTCGCGCAGTGTCTTCCTGTCGATGCCGAGCAGCTGTGCAGCACGGGACTTGTTGCCGCCGACGTGGGCCAGCACGATGCGGACGTGCTCAGCCTCGACCTCGGCCAACGTGCGGTCGATGCCGCTCTCGCGAGCGGCCGAGAACCGCATGTGCGGCGGCAGGTGGTGCACCTCGATCGGCTCCCCCTCGTGCATCACCACCAGTCGCTGGATGAGGTTCTCCAGCTCGCGGACGTTGCCGGGCCAGGCGTAGGCGCTCAGCACCTCGAGCACTCGGTCGGACAGGAGTGGCTCGCCCAGGCCATACTCACCCGCGAACTTGCGCAGGAAGATCCTCGCCAGCAAGAGCACGTCGTCCCCGCGTTCCCGCAACGGTGGCGCGTTGATGCTAATGACGTTGAGGCGAAAAAAGAGGTCTTCTCGAAACTGCCCCTTCCGGACCATGGCCTGGAGGTCCTTGTTGGTGGCGGCGAGCACCCGCACATCGACCGAGCGCGGCCGCGAAGAGCCGAGCATGCACACCTCACCATCCTGGAGGACGCGCAGAAGCTTGACCTGCATGGCGAGGCTCATCTCCGAGACCTCGTCGAGGAAGATGGTGCCACCATCCGCGGTCTGGAAGAAGCCGGCGCGGGACTCAGTGGCGCCGGTGAAGGAGCCCTTCATGTGACCGAAGAGCTCGCTCTCCAGAAGTCCCTCCGGTATGCCCCCGCAGTTGACCGCCACGAAGCGGGCGCTGGCCCGCGGTCCGGAATAGTGAATGGCCCGCGCAATGAGCTCCTTGCCAGTGCCGCTCTCACCGGAGATGAGCACGGTGGCGGGCGTGGCCGCAGCCTTGCGAATCGCCCGCATCACTCGCTGCATAGGACCCGACTTACCGAGGAGCCCGTGGAGCGAGCCCGGCTCGCCCGGCGCCTCAGCAGCCGTTCGCAGGCGCAGCCTGGTCAGGCAACGATCTACCACTGCGAACAGCTCCTCGTCCGTGAATGGCTTGGAGAGGTACTCCTCGGCCCCGGTCTTCACCGCCTCGACCGCCCCCTCAATGGAGGGGTAGCCGGTGATCATCACCACTTCGGTGCGCGGCAGGTTGGCGCGGACATGCCGGACCAATACCATCCCGCTGGTCCCCGGCATCTTCATGTCGGTGATGACGAGGTCGACCGGCGTCGCCTCCAGTACGCGAAGCGCCTCCGCGACGCTGGTTGCGGTGAACACCCGGCAGCCGCGGTGACCGAGGTTGCGCTCCAGTACCTCGATGGTCGAGGGCGAGTCGTCTACCACCAGGATCCGCGACACGCTGTCCACTCGTTAGCTCTCCGTCAGCTCTCCAACCGGCAGCTCGACCTCGAAGGTCGAGCCCATGCCGACCTCGCTGGTCACGCGGATGGTACCACCGTGCGAGCTGACGATTCCGTGCACGACCGAGAGCCCCAGCCCGGTGCCCTCATTGACCTCCTTGGTGGTGAAGAACGGGAGGAACACCTTGGCCTTGACCTCCTCGCTCATGCCGACACCCGTGTCCGTCACCCGCAGCAGGACGCGGCCCTCCGCTGCCTGGGTGGCGATCGTCAGGGTCCCCCCATCGGGCATGGCGTGCTCGGCGTTCACCACCAGGTTGACGAGCACCTGTTGCAGCTGAGCCGAATCGGCGGTGATCGACGGCAGATCGGCCGCCAGCTCGCGCCGCACATCGACCCCTTTCTTGGCCCAGCGAGACTCCAGGAACAGCAGTCCGTCCCTCACCACCTGGTTGAGGTCGACGCTCACCTTGCGCGGCGGCGACTGACGCGCGAAGAGCATCAGCTTCCTGACGATCTCCCTGGCATGCAATGCGCCGGCCTCGATCTTGCGAAGGTCTCCCTCCACCCCTTCCTGAATCCCGGCAGCCTTGCGCGCGAGCTGGGCAAAGCCGAGCACCGCGCCCAGCGGCTCGTTGAGTTCGTGAGCCACCCCGGCCGCCAGTTGCCCGATGGTGGCCAGTCGGTCGGCGTGGCGCAGCTGGTTCTCGAGGCGAGCCTTCTCCTCGCGCGCCTGGCGCCGCTCGACAACGCCGGCGATCTCGCGAGCGATGGCATTGAGCAGGCTGCGTTCCTCCTTCAGGAACGGTCCCTCGTCCAGCTGCGGACGAGGTTCCAGATAGGTCACCTCCACCAGGCCGCGGTTGCGCCCTCCCACGACGATGTCGGCCGCCTGCCGAGCCACCCCCTCCCAGCTCGCCGCAGAGGCGTGGCAGCGGCCGTCGAGAAGGACCCGCCCCACGGTGATCTCCGGGTACTGCCAGGCCGGCGGCAGCAAGTTGGCGATGTTCTCCAGCAGCTCCTCGAGCGACATGTCCGGCCGCTCCACCAGCTGCGCCATTGCATAGAGCCCGGTCAGCTCCTTGACCCGCTCTCGCAGCGCCGCCTGCGCCCGCTGGTTGACCAGAGCGATGCCGAGGGTCTCGGCCAGCCGCCCCAACCAAGCAATCTCGTTCCGGCTGAACGGACCGCGAGCGAGTTTGCTCACCTGTAGCCAGCCCGTGATGTCCTTCCCCAAAGTGAGCGGCACGACGGCCTGCGTCGGGTCCTGGCCGACCCTCGTGGCCGGGTCGAGCGGGCAGGTGCCGTCGCCACAGGGAATCGGCTCGACGCCGTCTTCAGCCCCCTCCTGCTGGCGGCCGCACGCGGCGAGCTCGAAGCTGAGCGCACCGTTCTCCCCGCGACCGGCGCGAAAGCGGGCACATCCGCCGTTCTCTTCGAGCCAGAACTCGACCCCGGTCGCTCCGGTGAGGTCCATCACCAACTCGACGACGGCGGTCATGAAGTCGGTCCGTGGCACCGCGCTGTTGGCCAGCCGCAGAACGTGCTGGGCCATCCGCCGCACCCGCTCGCCCTTGCCGTTGCGTCCTGTCTTCTTGTCGACCACCGCGACCCAGTCCTCTCCTCGGCGCCTGTCTCTCGCCCTGCTCTCGACGAGAGCCAACTGCGCAGCGCGGCGCAAGTCTACCCGAGAAACGGAGAAAACTACCCCGCCTGGACTCGGGTATGCTACCGGAAGAGGAGCCGATGTCGAGCACGATCGAGCTTTCCAGCCGCTACGGCATGCGAACCGAGAATTTCTCCTCGTTGATGCAGCACCGCGTGCGGGAGATCCTCCTCGTCGCGTCTCAGTACGACGCCTTCGCCCTCGAGGAGGACGGGCAGCTGACCGAGCTACTCTTCGAGCAGTACCGCGATCTGGACCCAGATCTGCAGCTCGCTCCGCAGTTCAGCCACGCGGCGAACGGCGCCGAGGCACTGGCGGCGATCGCGAGCCGTGAAGTGGATCTAGTCGTCGCCGCCGCGCGACTGCCGGACATGAGCATCGAGACCTTCCTCACGCGTCTGCGGAAGGAGCGGCCTGACGTCCCCATCGGCCTGCTGGCCACCCACACATGGGACCTGCCCCAGCTCGAGGAGCTGCGCACTTCCGGTGCCGCCGACTTGGTCTTCCTGTGGCAAGGGGATGTCAAGGTCTTGTTGGCCATGATCAAACAGGTCGAGGACCGCCGCAACGCGGAGCATGACGTGCTCGAGGCCGGTGTTCAGGTGATCATCCTGGTGGAAGACGAGGTCCGCTTCTACTCCGTATACCTGCCCCACATCTACACCGAGGTGACAAGCCAGACCAGTCGCCTGATGGCCGAAGGGCTCAACCTCTCCCATCGTCTCCTGCGCTTACGGGCGCGGCCCAAGATCCTCCTTACCCAGAGCTACGAGGAGGCGCTTGCCGTCTGGGCTCGATTCAGTCACAACACGCTCGGCATCATCTCCGACATCGGCTACCCTCGCGCAGGCCGCCTCGACCCGACCGCCGGGCTGAGCCTCGTCCGCCATGTCCGCAGCATCGACCCGGACCTGCCGCTTCTGCTGCAGTCGCACGATCCCGAGATGGCGACGGCCGCTCGCGAGGCCGGCGCGGAGTTCCTCTGCAAGTCCTCGCCCACGCTGCTTGGGGAGATCCGGCGCTATATCAAGGACAGCTTCGGCTTCGGCGATTTCGTGTTCCGCCTGCCCGAGCGCCGCGATATCGCGCGTGCCGCCGACCTCAGGGAGCTGGTGCGGGTGCTCGAGGGGGTGCCACCAGAGTCGGTTGTGTATCACGCGAGCCGTAACCACTTCTCGGCCTGGCTCAAGGCGCGGACCGAGTTCGAGCTTGCCTCGTTGTTGCGCCCCCGCAAGGTCTCCGAGTTCCCCTCCGGCGCGGAGCTCAAGCAGTACCTGATCGCCGCCATGACCGGCTATCTCGGCGAAATCCAGCGCCACGTCATCGCAGACTTCGAGGGGGAGCGCTTCGACTCCCTTGTGGCGTTCTCTCGCATTGGCACCGGCTCCCTCGGCGGCAAGGGCCGCGGGCTCGCTTTCATGCACAGGCTCCTCGCCCAGAAACGGCTCGCGATCGACGGGGTAGAAGTCGGGATACCGCAAACTGTTGTGCTGGCGAGCGACCTCTTCCAGTCCTTCATGGAGGAGAGCGGGCTCCGCCGCCTCGTCGCTGAGGCGGACAGGATGAGCGACGAGGAGATCCTCAACGTCTTCCGTCGCGGCAGCTTCCCAGCCGAGGTCAGCCGCCAGCTTTCGCACCTACTCAGAGTGGTCGACGTGCCGCTAGCCGTGCGCTCCTCGAGCCTCTTGGAGGACTCGGTGTCCCAGCCGTTCGCCGGAGTCTACGCGACGGTCATGCTCCCCAACAGCCACCCCTCCCTCGACGTGCGGCTGGCCCAGCTCCTCGAGGCGATCAAGGTCGTCTACGCCTCCACCTATTTCAAGGGCGCGCGCTCGTACCTCGAGACCACTCCCTTTCGGGTCGAGGAGGAGCAGATGGCGGTGCTCGTGCAGCGCCTTGTTGGCTCCTTGCGCGGCGGTTGCTTCTACCCGACATTCTCTGGCGTGGCCTGCTCCTACAACTTCTACCCCTTCCGAGCCATGCGTCCGGAGGACGGCGTCGCGCAGCTGGCAGTCGGGCTTGGCAAGTCGATCGTCGAGGGGCTGGAGGCGCTGCGGGTCTGCCCTCGTTACCCACAGGTGCTGCCACAGCTGTCGACGGTCAAGGATATGCTGAAGAACGCCCAGCGCCGCTTCTACGCCCTCGACATGTCACGCGACGACGTCATCCCCGGCTTCAAGTCCGATGCCAACCTGCTGCACCTCGACACCCGCGAGGTGGCCACTCACCCCGATACGGCCGCCGTGCTCTCGACGTACGTGCACGCCGACAACACCGTGGTCACCGGGACCGCTCCCAGTGGAACCCCGCTCGTCACCTTCTCCCCCCTGCTCCACGGCCGTCCGTTCCCGGTTGCCACTGTCGTCGGCCAGCTGCTCAATGAGTGCCAGGCTGGCATGGGCAGCCCGGTCGAGATCGAGCTGGCGGCAGACCTCCGCCCTGCCGAAGAGGTACAAGTCCTTAACGTCTTGCAGGTGCGTCCGATGGTGATCGAGAGCCTGTCTCCGTCGGTCGAGCTCAAGCCGGACGCCGGCCTCGGCGCCATCGTCTACACCGAGGTCGCGCTCGGGCACGGTCGCAGCCTTGACGTCGCCGACGTCATCGTGGTCGACCCCGAGCACTTCGACCGCGCGGCCACCTCCAGCGCAGCGACCATCATCGAGCGGATCAACCGCGAGCTGCGCAGCCAGGGCCGCCGCTGTCTGCTGGTCGGACCGGGCCGCTGGGGCTCTCAGGATCCATGGCTCGGGATACCTGTCTCCTGGTCGCAGATCTCGACTGTCCGTGCCATCGTGGAGACCGACTTCGCGGACCTCGAGGTCGAGCCCTCGCAAGGCTCCCACTTCTTCCACAACCTGGCCTGCTTCCGGGTCGCGTTCCTGGCCGCTCACAGTCGCGACGGCCGAGCTCGGGTCGACTGGGGTTGGTTCCACCGCCAGCCCGCCGTCTCCGAGGAGCTGGGCGGGTGCCTGCGCCACCTGCGCCTCTGCCGACCGGTACAGATCCTGGTTGACGGCGCCAGCGGCCGGGGGGTCATCCTGCCGGGGTGAGCGGTGCGCTGTCTGTTCGCCACCGACCTGCACGGCATCGTGGGGCGCTACCGCAAGCTGCTGGTGGCGATCCGTGACGAACGGCCGCGCGTGGTGCTGCTGGGTGGCGATCTGCTTCCCCACCGCGCACATGGGCCTGACGGCGAGGATTTCATCCGATCCCTCGGCATCGAGCTCGGCCTCTTGCGACGGGAGCTGACCCCGTCCTACCCGCGAGTGTTGCTGATCCTCGGCAACGACGACGCTGGTGCCTACGAAAGTACGGTCATAGCCGGCCAGGAACAGGGTCTGTGGGAATACGTTCATATGCGGCGCAACGAGATCGATGACCACGATTTCTATGGCTACGCATGTGTGCCGCCCACCCCGTTCACGCTCAAGGACTGGGAGCGCTATGACGTCTCCCGTTTCGTTGACCCTGGTTGCGTATCCCCTGAGGATGGGTTCCTCAGTGCGCCGCTCGACCCCGACGTCCCGCGCAACGGCACCATCGCCGCCGACCTCGCTCGCCTGGTCGGCGACGACGACCTCACCCAGGCCGTCTTCCTGTTTCACTGCCCGCCGTATGGCACCTGCCTCGACCGCGCAGCGCTCGACGGGAAGCTCGTGGACCACGTACCGGTCGATGTCCACGTCGGCAGCATCGCCATTCGTCGCCTGATCGATGAGCGTCAGCCGCTGCTCACCCTCCACGGCCACGTCCACGAGTCGACGCGCCTCACCAGCGCCTGGCGCGACCGCATCGGGCGCACCCACTGCTTCCAGGGCGCGCACGACGGGCCGGAGCTGGCACTGGTGCACTTCGACACCGACCGGCTTGAGGATGCGAGACGCGAGCTGCTGTGAACGGTGGCCGGCCGACCCCCTGTCACACGGCTTGTCGGGCTCCCCCCAACTCGAGCTCGCGGGCGGCGTCGGTGACGGCGCCGATCTTCGCGGCCCAGCTGGTGCGCGCGGCGATCTCGGCGTCGGTTACCAGATGCACATCGAGCAAACCACCGGTGCGGTACCCGGTACGCAGGTAGTTCATCTCGGCCAGAGCGAGGCTCCAGCCCTCGAACCAGGTGGAGAGTTCGCGCTGCTGATCCTCGCTTCCGGCGAAGTGGACCAGGAGGTCAATGTCGCTCGAAGGCCCGGCGGTGGCGTTCTTGGTGCTGCCGAGGATGTACATTGCGCGCACTCCGAAACGCTTGGGATCGACCTCGGCCGCGATCCGCTCCGCCATCTGCAGCCGCCACCGCCAGTAGCTCTCCTGGTGTCGCCGGGCACGCGTCGGCTCCGGCGGCGGCGCCGTCCGCTCGTCGTCGGGTGAGACCAGCACCGCGACCGCCTCTGCGAGCTCGGAGTTCATCAGCACGCGCAGGATGCGCCCATTGCTAGCGGCCGGGACGTCTATCACCCGTACCGTGCCTGCCAACTGCTGGTGCTCGGGCAGCATGCTGGCGAGGAGGTTGGGGGCAGCGCGCAGGAACCTCTCGTTGAGCTGGCTGTCATCCTCAGGATAAAGTGGCAGATAGCGGATGGACGCCTCGACCAGGTCTTGGAAGAAATGGGTACCGAAGGAGAGGTCTGGGCGGTAGTTGCCGGTGGTACGGGCAATCTCGACCAGCATGGCGGTGTTGTTGATGTCCGAGTACGTGACGCTCACGCCGAGCCGAATGTCGCCCCGGCTGCCCCAGCGACCTGGTCCCATCAGGATGAACTGGCGCTTGGGCAGTAGCTTGTTGAGCTTGCTCACAGCCAGCCCCACCGCACGCAGGTCCGCCGTCGACGACAGGTGGGCGTACGCCTCCGGGTCCACGTAGACGACATGGGTCAGGTTGGGAATCAAGCCGTTGGAGACGTACCGGTGGGCCGCGAACACAATGTCTTGCTCCGGCAGGTCCTTGGGGATCGCCGCCGGCGACGCCTCATCGGAATGGCTCTGGGGACGGCACTGAAGCAGGTACAGGTGGTCGCCGTCGCTAGCGAACTCGATGTCGACCGGGGTGCCCATCGCTTCCTCGAGCACGGCCAGGATGTTGCGGACCTGGTGCACGAACGGGGACGCGGACAGCAACCCGTCGAAGGTGGCCACCAGGTCGTCCCGCTCCGGGTCGGTTAGAAGTGGCACGGGCCGCATCAGGGTGTCCTCCCGGAGGACCGAGAAGACCTTGTCAAAGGCCGGGAAGCGGGTCCCGGTGTGCCGCAGCAGCTCGCCGATCGGCACCGTCTCGAAGCGGCCGCCAGAGAGGTTGATAACATCGGCGTGGCGCGGGGTGTAGCGAACCTGCTCGTCGACCGAGGCGTTGACCCGGAGCTCCGGCTGCCCCGGCACTGCCAGCACCGGGTAGTCCTCGCTCACCCGGTCCACCGCCCGGGTGCCGAGTCCGGCCACCAGGCGGACGACCCCGTCCTCCCGCCGGATCTTGGGTGACCAGCAGAACTCGTTGTGGCTGAAGGCGACGCCGGCAAAGGCGGGAAAGTAGTAATCCCCCACCTGGCGGCCGACCACCTCCTGGATCAAGATCGCCATCTCCTCGTGGAAGTCGAGCAGACCGCGCTCACGGCGGTACTCGATCGGATCGGGGCCGAAGACCGAAGCGTACACCTCGGCGACGGCGTCGAGCAGCGCCGCCAGCCGCTCCTGCTTGCTGCCGCGGTTGGCCAGGAAGAGGCTCTTGTACTTACCAGAGAAGGCACTGCCGAGGCGGTCCTCGAGCAGGCTCGAGCTGCGCACGATCAGCGGCACGTCGCCGAAGTCGTCAAGAGCCACCGAGAGGCCTCTGACCACGTCGGCCGGGAAGCGTGAGTGCTTGAAGAGCTGGATGACATTGGGGTACTCCTGGCGGACCTGGGCCACCTCCTTGTACTTCTGTGAAAGCACGTCCTCCAGCTCGTTGCGGACGACGAACTTCCGGAGCTCGTCCGAGGCGACGTACCAGCTCTTGGGCACAGAGAACGGCCCCACCGGCCGCCCTTCTGCCTCGGCCTTGCGCAGGATGTGCTCGGCCATGACCAGGCCGGCGGTCTTCCCGCCCAAGCGGCCGTGGCTGTCGGCCGACAGGATGACGCGGTCCAGCAGCTCGACGAAGTCGCCGGTGTCGAGGTAGTCCTTGGCGATGCCGATCAGCTCGAGGTGCTCGCTCAGAAAACGGCGGATCAGGTTGACCCGCAGGCTGCTGCTGGTCGCCTCCGACAGGCCCGCTCCCTCAGCCACGACGTGCTGGAAGCGGCGCAGCCCCTCGGCGATCTCGGTCAGCGAGGTGCGGGCGCTGAGCAGGAGCTTGGGCAGGAAGCTGGCCTTGTCCTCGGTGATCCAGTGCTGGATGAGGGACATGATCTCGCCATCCGAGAGGTGGCGCGAGGCCAGCTCGAACGGCTCGCCAGAGAGCAGCGGCCTCTCGTCGGGGCTGCCCAGCCGGCCAGGGTAGTTGACCTCCCCGGTTTCGGTCTCTGTCCGTCCCCAGGCGCGATCCAGCAACTGCTGCGCCTCGCTCACCCCGATCCAACACAGGTGGTTGACCAGCTTGCGGGCGATACGCAGGTAGAGCTCTCGATCCGAGCTGCGCAGCAGCTCGATCGGGCCACGCCAGCTCTCGCGCTGATCACGCGCGGCGCTGCGCTTCGCCTCCTCCCACTCCAGCCGCATGTGCCGCAGCCGATGGTAAAGAATGAAGTGGGCGACCCGGTCGGCGATGGTCTGGATTAGGCGCTGTTCCTCCTTGAGGAAGGGCCCGATCGCCTCCCGCGGCCTTTCCTCCAGGTAGTAGACATTGAGGCTCCCCACAACCTCGTCCTGGACCACCACCTCGGCTCCCTGCACCCACTGCGAAGGCTCGAACTCGCCGGTGGAGAAGAACCGGTCACCAAAGCGCAAGGTGGCGCGGCAGACGTCCGGGTACTGCCAGCCGGGCGGGACGGCGTCCACAACCGCTTGGAACGCCTCCTCAAGTGGCAGATCGACGCGGTTGAGGACCTGCTCCACTTGGTAGAGGCAGTTGAGCTCCTTGGCTCGCTCGTTGAGCGAGTGCAGCAGCTTGTCGATCGGGGTGGCGGGCTCGGTCATCGGCAGTGCCGCGGTTCCTACATCATACCCAAGCAGCGTACCCCAATCAGCGCCGGTTGCAACCGAGCCGCGACCGTGGAGAAGCGGTGCAAACGCCTGCCAAGCCGCTGCCGCGCAGCCTCCTGACCCTCACTTCGGACGCTTCACCACCCCTAGCCGCCGTCGACCGTCGACGCGGACCTCGAGGGGGCGCGCGAGGCGGACGTGGCGAACATGGTTGGTCTCCGCGATAGCGGGTTGGCTAGCGAGCCAATCCCAGTCGACCCGAAAAGCGCCGTCGTGGAGCACCGAGATGAAGAGGACCTGGAACGCAAGCAGGTTGTGGAAGAAGTGCGAGCCCTGGCTGAGGTCTGGATTGACACCGGGGAGAGTTGCCTCGACGATCACGCGGGCGCTGCTGATCTGGCCCCAGCCCACCGGCACCCCGAGCCACGGATCCGAGGTGCCCCAGCGACCGAAACCGATCAACAGGCAGCTGCGACCAGACGCCATCAGCTCCTGGTTCGTCGTCCCAAGCTCAAGTGCTATTCGCGGCGTAAGCGCAGGGTCGAACGTCTCCGGCTTGAGGTAGACGACGTCGGTCAGGTCGAAGCGAGCGCCATTGCCGAGCACGATGTCCGAGGCGAGCAGCACATCGTCCCCTTCCAGCTCGGCTGGGTCGACGTCCACCTTGCCTGCTGTCACCATCATAGGCCGAACCTGAAGGAACCCGAGGCGGGCCGGCAGGCCATCGCGACGGTCGAGAGTAACGGCGAACTCGATCTCCACTGCCTGACCCAGTGACTTCTCAGAAAGGGCGAGGAGCCGGCGAATGAGGTCGTTGAACGGCACCAGCCTGGAGCCGAGGAGCGGGGCAAAGGTCAGGGCTCTGGGGCCTCGACCGAGCCCTGGGACCAGTCGGTCGGAGCCCGCCTCATAGGTGGAAACCAGCCAGGCGAGGGAACCGTCCGCCTCGGCCGCGCCGAGGCTGCACTCGACCATGCATTCGGTCTCCAGGATCGGGTCAGGCAGCGGTGGCGGACCCATGTTGACCGCCCAGAAGCCGGTCTGCGTATTCTTGAGCAACTCGCCGATGTCGTTGAACGGGGGCGGTGCGTTGGGCGCGGTGGGGCAGTATCCCCAGCTGCGGCCCCCATCGACGATGGTCTTGCCGAGGCCAAGGGCGAGGTAGACGACCCCCTCCTCGGGGCGCGCTGAGCCAGATGGGTAGTAGTTGTACGATCGCGCAACGCCGGAGATGCAGGGGTAGTAGCGGTCGCCCGAGCGCTGCCCCACTACTTCCTGGATTATCACGGCCATCCTCTCCGCCGCCTCGCTCTGGCCGATCGAGGCGCGGAAGCTCCGGGCGTCGGCGAAATACGTGGAGGCGTAGACGAGCTTGACCGCTTCGATCAGACGGCGGAACCGTGCATCCACCTCGATCTCGTTGTTGGGGATCATCTTGGTGGCGTACACCCCGGCCAGCGGGTGCTCGAGGGAGTCCTCGAGCAGGCTCGAGGAACGCACCGCGAGCGGGGTGTGCACCCGCGCGATCAGCGCCCGCAGGTCGCCGACTAGCAACGCCGGCAGCTCGGCGCGCTGGAAGGCGTGGGCGATCCGGTCGTCGGTCATCTCCGAAAACGGCAGCTCTGAAAGCCGGTTCTCCCGCATGAAGGCGTCGAAGGAATCGGTCGCGAGCACCGTGAGGGTGGGCACTTCGACGGCGAACAGCGGGAACTCGTCCTTCCCCAGCTGGGGCAGGATCTGCTCTCGAACGAGCTGCAGCCCGGTCGCCTTGCCGCCGAGGCCGCCTGAGCCGATTCGCGAGAAGCTCCGCTCCGACTCGAAGAAGCAACGGTCAAAGGCAGGAATACCGCGCGCGTCGGGCCCGGTCATCGGCCAGCAGGATGCACCGCGTCGGCGCGGGCGTCAACCAAGGTCGATGGCTGGCTCGAGGTGCTGTCACGACCATCCTCGCAGCCGACAAACCTCGGCCACCCGGTTGACGCCGATCATGAGTGCAGCGTCACGCAGCGATAGCGTCCGAGATCGCGCGAGGTCGCTCGCCGCGATATAGGCGGCGGTCAACACCATGTCGAGCTTCGCCAGCACCTCGCCGAGCGGCCAATAGGAGTTGGTGTTGCTTTGGACAGCCTCGAAGTAGCTGCAGAGCACGCCACCAGCGTTGGCGAGCAGGTCAGGGACCAGCGTGACGCCGCGGCCGGAGAGCGCCTCGTCGGCCTCAGGGGCGGTGGGTCCGTTGGCTCCCTCGATCACGATTCGCACCTGGGGGCTGACCCGATCCACATTGTCGGCCCGGACTTGGTTCTCGAGCGCGGCCGGAATGAGGATGTCGACCTCCTGCTCGAGCCAGGAGTCGCCGCTCAGCACCTCATAGCCCAGCGTCGCCGCCCTCTCCCGGTCGATGCTCCCGAAGCGATCGGCGATCGAGCGCAGCTCGGCGAGGTCAATGCCCTCGGCCCGCTTGAATGCGAAGGAGGCTCCGGCGCCTTGGTCCCAGCTCGAGACGCACGTGACGCGCCCCCCGATCTGGAGGTAGAGCTCGATCGCGTGCTGGGCAACTGCACCGAACCCCTGGACGCTGGCCATGGTCTGATCCGGGCTCAACCCGAGCTCCTTGAGCACCTCGCGCAGGGTGTAGACCAGACCGTAGCCGGGCGCCTGCAGCCGGCCCAACGACCCACCTGCGACCACCGGTTTGCCAGTCATGGAACCGGGGAAGCGACCCCCGTGGAGGCTCTCGTACTCGTCCAACATCCAGGTCATGTGCTGGGAGGTCGTCATGATCTCCGGTTCCGGCACGTCCAGAAGCGGGCCGATGTCACGCGAGATCTGGCGGACGTAGGAGCGACAGATGGCCTCAAGGTCGCGCGCTTTGAGGAGGTGCGGGTCGCAGACCACACCTCCCATGGCACCGCCTAGGGGAATGTCGACGACCGCCGTCTTCCATGTCATCCACATCGCAAGCGCTCTCAGGGTGTCCACTGTCTCCAGGGGATGGAAGCGGACCCCCCCCTTGGCGGGGCCGCGAGCGTCGTTGTGCTGGACCCGATAGCCGCGAAAGACACGGGCGGCGCCGTCCGACGCTCGCACCGGCACCGCCACGTGGTACTCCCGCATCGGCTCGCGCAGAAGCGCACGCAGTGCCGGGTCCAGACCCATCATCCCGGCGATCCGGTCGAACTGCTGCTGTGCTTGGTGGAAGGGGTTGAACGGGATTGGCTCACTCATGGGTCCCACCGCTCCTCTCGCGCCGGCTGCGCCGCACCAGCATAGCTCGGCCCCGCGGAGTCGGTATTGCGAAGGAGTCCGTGTATTTTATTGACGCGGCTTTCTGTCGAAGGAGACTCTTGATTTGGCTTCATTTCTATCATATCTTTTTCTCCTGTGTCGTACCTGGAACCTCGTACCGTAGTCGGCATGGCGGTGGGAAATGCCCCGCATTTCGGGGCTGGACTCTTCAACCTATCGGTCATCGCTCCGCGACGGCCGACGGTCCGCCAAGCCTAAGCTCGAAAAGAGGAGGAGGACTCATGCGTCCAGTGCAGAAGTTGTACGCCGAGCAGTTCATGCGCAACGTGATGGTCAAGAACCCCAGCGAGCCAGAGTTCCACCAGGCCGTGAAGGAGGTGGTGGACTCACTCGTGCCGGTCATTGAGCGTCACACCAAGTACATGGATCACAGGATCCTCGAGCGCATCGTCGAGCCCGAGAGGGTGCTCATGTTCCGCGTGCCCTGGCTCGACGACCGCGGTGAGATCCAGGTCAACAGGGGCTACCGCATCGAGTTCAATTCCGCGCTCGGCCCGTACAAGGGTGGGCTTCGCTTTCACCCCACCGTCACCCTCGGCGTGCTCAAGTTCCTCGGCTTCGAACAGGTTTTCAAGAACTCCCTGACCACGCTGCCGATGGGGGGCGGTAAAGGAGGAGCCGACTTCGATCCCAAGGGCAAGAGCGACAACGAGGTCATGCGCTTCTGCCAGAGCTTCATGACCGAGCTCTACCGCCACATCGGCGCCGACACCGACGTGCCGGCCGGCGACATCGGTGTCGGGGGCCGTGAGATCGGGTTCATGTTCGGCCAGTACAAGCGCATTCGCAATGTGTTCGAGGGCGTGCTGACCGGCAAGGGTCTCAACTGGGGCGGCAGCCTGATCCGGCCGGAGGCCACCGGGTACGGCTGCGTGTACTTCGCCGAGCAGATGCTGGCCACTCGCGGCGAGGGCTTCAAGGGCAAGAAGGTCGCGATCTCGGGATCGGGCAACGTGTCCCAATACGCGGCCGAGAAGTGCCTCCAGCTCGGCGCCCGAGTGGTGACCCTGTCCGACTCCACTGGCTATGTGGTTGTCAAGGACGGCATCACGCTCGAGATGTGGAACGAGCTGATGGACCTCAAGAACGTCCGCCGCGGCCGGATCCGTGAGCTGGCTGAGAAGTTCCCGTCCGCGGTGACGTACCACGACGGTCGCGGTGTCTGGGCCGCCAAGTGCGACATCGCCCTGCCCTGTGCGACCCAGAACGAGCTCGACGGCGAGGACGCCAAGACCCTGGTCGGGAACCGCTGCATCTGCGTCGCCGAAGGCGCCAACATGCCCTGCACTCCGGAGGCGGCCGACGTCTTCCTCGACAAGAACGTCCTCTTCGGACCCGGCAAGGCGGCCAACGCCGGCGGCGTCGCCACGTCCGGCCTCGAGATGTCCCAGAACAGCCAGCGGCTGTCGTGGAGCCGCGAAGAGGTCGACGCCCGGCTCAAGGACATCATGACCCGCATCCACACCACCTGCGTGACCACCGCAAAGGAGTACGAGAAGCCTGGCAACTATATTGTCGGCGCCAATATCGGTGGCTTCATCAAGGTGGCCGACGCCATGATCGACCAGGGGCTTGTGTAGCGAGCGGTGAGCGGCGAGTAGTGGACGGAACCGCCCGCGCGCGGTTGAGCCACTGAGATCGTAGCGACAAGAAGACGGCGGTCCCCCGGGACCGCCGTCGGTCGTTAGCCTCGCAACGATGGGGACGTTTCGGCCTGGACCATGCCCCACTCCGACCTCGAGCCTCGACGCAAAGCACCAGCGTGTCACACACGTCAATTCGGGGTCTCATGCTCCCAGGTCGCCCACTCCGCGACGGCATCGGACGCGGCACCATGTGCGCGGGCGGAGAACACCGGGAAGGGCGCAGGCGCCGTCGCAGTCGATCAAGTCGGAGGTGAGCCCGAGGTGGGCGGAAGAGTCGCTGGGCACGACATCCAGCTCCTCGGTCGTCTCCTCGGCCACCATCGGCGCGGCGCACGGGCGACAGGTCACGCCCAGAACCGCCGAGCACAGATGTTGCCGCACGCTCCAGGCTGAATGCGCGGCAGAGCCTGGCGACCTCGTGGACATCACCAGAGCCTGCTGGAGTGCTCGGCCGCCGCTCGCACGGCGCTCCGGGAGCCTTCCCCTCCAGCCCTCCAGTCAGCTCGATCCCGGACCGGCGCCGCGGCGGGTGGCCATCTCCCCGCCATGGTGCCGCCCCGCCAGCCCTCCGCGACCTGGACGATCAGTGCGACACGCCGGACAGTGCCCTCCGCGGCGCCTCGACCCCGGGGACGTCGACGACCTCGGTCAGGCTGGCCATGGTCTCGCTCACGGCGAGAGTGATACGGCCGCCGTCGGGAGAGATGGCGAACGACTCCACCATGCCATCCGTGGCCAGCCCGACCAGGCGCCGGCGGGTCTGGGAGGTGTCGAGTCCAGGCACGAAGTCCTGCACGAAGACACCCGTCGTGCCGTCGCTCTCGGCATCGACGAAAGCGATCGCCTTGCCGTCGGGCAACCAGCGGGCGCGGCCCGGGACCAGCGCCAGCCCCGGCACCCTTGCGTAGCACAGGATCTCGAAACCGACCAGAGCGCCGTCCTCGAGACGGGCCACTCGGAGCAGCGAACCGGCCGGGCTGGGGGTCAGAAGGAACAGCACGTGACGGCCGTCGGGTGAGACCTCGGGGATGCCGGTCGCCCCGGCGACGACCCGCTGGTCCCTGGTGCCATCTGGGCGGATCTTCCACACGCCGAGACGCTCCGGATGGGTCGAGTTGTAGACGATCCAGCCGCCGTCGGGCGTAACCGACGGGTTCTCAGCGTCGAACCCGTCCTGCGTCACCTGGCGTGGGTTCCTGCCGTCGCGTTCGGCGATCCAGATCTCGAAGCTGCCGCCGCGGTCCGAGCTCCAGACCAAGTTCTGGTCGTCGGCGGTGACCACCGGATCCCAGTCGCTGGCCGGGCTGTCGGTGAGCCGCTTGACCATGCCCGTGCTCGACGACACCGCCCAGATGTCGAAGCTCTCACCGCGGTTGGACGAGAACAGCACCCACTCACCGTCGTGGGTGTAGACCGGCTGGCGGTCGATGCTCGAGCCCCGGGTCAGCCAGCGTGGGCGACTGCTCTCCGGCACCTCCAGGCTCGACTCGCGGAGCTGGCACCAGCCCGCGACCGTGCCCAGGATCAGCCGCCGATCGGCGGGGATTTCCACGCCGTTGACCGTCATCGGCAGGTACAGCAAGGGAACCGTCTTGCCGCTCGGCAGGTCGTGAAGGAGGATCCCAAAACGCCAGATCAGCGGCGTCGGTCCCTGGGGCTGCGCGTAGACCAGTGACTGGCCCGACCCGGACCAGGTGAGGCATATCGGTGTGCCGCCGGTGGCCGACGTCGGTATGGTGCGCTTCTCGCCGCCCTCGGGATCGACGAGGAGCACCGGCGCACGAGCGGTCCCCCCAGCCGTGATCTCGAAAGCCGCGATCCAACGCCCGTCTGGGGACCACCGCGGTGCGCGCAACAGACGACCCCGCGAGTGGTGGATCTCCCGTTCGCCGCTGCCGTCGGCGTTGACCACGAGCAGGGCGCAGTCCCAGCTCTCCTGTCCGCGGATGAAGGCGACCCGACCGCCGTCTGGGGACCAGTCGGCGTCCTGGGCGTCGTCGACCAGCAGCCGCGGCTCCCCGCCCAGGACAGAGACCTGGTACAACGCCTCGTCGCGCACGAAGATGATGCTGGAGCCGTCCGGGGAGAAGCGGGGGAAGGAGTCCTGGCCCGCGGTGAGCGGAGCCTCCTCGCCCGTGGTCACCTGGCGCAGCCAGACCCGGCTCCTGCCATCGCGGGCCGAGATGAAGGCCACGGTCTCGCCACCAGGCGCTACCGCCGGAGAGCTGTCGAGGCCCGAGCACGTCAGGCCCCGCACCACCGGAACGGACCGGGGCTCAGCCCGATGCAGCCACGCGACGCCGGCCAGCGCGAGGGCCACGCCGGCTGCAGCGGCAGCCGCCAGACGCCAGACCTCCTTCGAGGACCGCTGCCCGGCCTGGCGTGACGTCACCCCGGTCAGGGACGGCTGCAAGGTCGACGTGGAGTCGTTCAGCTGCTCGAGGTGGAAGGCGAGATCCTGCGCCGACTGGAAACGGTTCTCGGGTGACTTCTCGAGACAGCGCTCGACCACCCGGACGAGCCCTGGCGGTACCTCACTCGTGACCGCGATCTTCGGCGGATCTCGATTCACGATCGCCTGCAGGGTGTCGATCATGGTCTCGCCACGGAAGGGCCTCTCACCGGAGAGCATCTCGTACAGGATCACGCCGAGGGCGAAGATGTCCGAGCGCGGGTCAGCTTCCTGGCCCTGGACCTGCTCGGGCGCACCGTAGCCCACCGTCCCGACGACCATCCCTGGGGTCGTCCGGAGCACCGCGCCGTTTGCGCTGCCGGCAGGGGCGTCCTGGGGCAGCTTGCGCACCAGCTTGGCGAGACCGAAGTCGAGGATCTTGACCCGGTCGTCGGCCGTGATCAGGAAGTTCTCCGGCTTGAGGTCGCGGTGGACGATGCCCCGGCCATGAGCGGCCGCGAGGCCGCGCGCGATCTGGGCCGCGATCTGGATGGCCCGTCGCGGCGGCAGCTGGCCGCGGCGCAGCCGCTGGCGGAGGGTCTCGCCCTGGATCAGCTCGAAGACCAGGTATGGCGCCTCGTCGTGGGTTCCGATGTCGTAGATCGAGAGCACGTTGGGATGGTTGAGCGCACCCGCGGCCCGGGCCTCCTCGGCGAAGCGCCAGAGGCGCTCGCGGTCCTGGGCGAGCTCGGCCGGGAGCAGCTTGATCGCCACGTCTCGCCCCAGCCGCTCGTCACGCGCCTTGTAGACCTCGCCCATGCCGCCGGAGCCGAGGCTGTCGACGATCGTATAGGGGCCCACTCGGGATCCTGCGAGCTCCGCCATCAGTGCCTTCTCCCCCCATTATGAACGAGAGGGGCGCTGGGTGAGTCTCGGTTGCGCGCAGAGGCGGGTCGCCCGCCCACCGGCTCGGGATCGGGCAGCGGGCGCGGGGGTCGGGAGCCGGACTGCCACCGACGCTGTCGCGGTCAGTTGACGCGGTTGCGGTTGACAATCGCTGCCGCGCCGCTGTCCCTGTCGTGTGGAGGACTGCTACCGTCGTGTGATCGGGATCAGTCGGCCGCTGCCGAAGGACTTGGCCGAGACCTTGAGCACCACCCCCAACTGCCAGCGCTTGTGCTCGGAGCGGCGCAGCGGCTCGTTGGAGCGGTTGGCCTCGACCAGGGCCTCCATGGCCGGGGCTACCTTGGCGTAGTAGAAGGGGTCGACCTGCTTCGGCCTGAGCTCGGCCGAGGGCGGCCGCTCGAGGACGAAGTCGGGGATCAGCCCGCGGCTCGAGTGGAGCCACTGCGCCACCGCCACCACGTCGGGTTTGGTGAGGTCGCCGATCGGGCACAGGGTGCCGGCCATGTCGCCGTACAGGGTGCCGTAGCCGAGGGCCACCTCGGTCTTGTTGGAGGTGTTGAGGAGCATACCCTGGTAGCG